>Ga0209050_1003275_pt1 | contig 12158 bp, 10 predicted proteins | sample Araplavi_mTSA_r2_FD_184276 | JGI IMG/M metagenome (GOLD analysis project Ga0209050, IMG submission 184276) | Arabidopsis root microbial communities from North Carolina, USA - plate scrape MF_Cvi_mTSA_r2 (SPAdes) (version 2) | ecosystem: Host-associated > Plants > Roots > Endosphere | place: USA...
CGACCGTTGGGGCGGGCACTGCGGCACCCCGCTCGACGAGACAAGCCGCTAAACAGAGGGAACGAGAATGAAAAAATTACTTGCATCGACGTGTTTGACGTTCGGCCTGATCGGCGGCGCGTCATTCGCCAGCGCCGCCGAATGCGGCAGCGTCACCATCGCCAGCATGAACTGGCAGAGCGCCGAAGTTCTCTCCAACCTGGACAAGTTCATTCTGAACGAAGGCTATGGCTGCAGTGCTGACATCACCGTCGGCGACACGGTCCCGACGATCACCTCCATGGCCGAAAAGGGCCAGCCGGACATCGCGCCCGAAGCCTGGATTGATCTGCTGCCCGACGTCGTCAAGAAGGGCACGGAAGAAGGCCGCATCGTCCAGGTCGGCTCGCCGCTGCCGGATGGCGGCGTGCAGGGCTGGTGGATCCCCAAATATGTCGCCGATGCTCATCCCGATATCAAGACGATCGGCGACGTGCTGAAGCATCCGGAACTCTTCCCCGATCCCGAGGATCCGAAGAAGGGCGCCATCTTCAACGGTCCGCAGGGCTGGGGCGGCACGGTCGTCACCTCACAGCTCTACAAGGGCTTTGAGGCTGAGAAGGCCGGCTTCACCCTCGTCGACACCGGCTCTGCCGCCGGCCTCGACGGTTCGATCGCCAAGGCCTACGAACGCAAGGAAGGCTGGGCCGGCTATTACTGGGCACCGACCGCGCTGCTCGGCAAGTATCAGATGGTCAAGCTCGAAGCCGGCGTGCCGGAGGATTCCGCCGAATGGAAGCGCTGCATCACCGTCGCCGACTGCCCCGACCCGAAGCCCGCTTCGTGGCCGGTCGATCACGTCGTCACCCTGGTTGCCAAGCCCTTCTCGGAAAAGGTCGGGCCTGAAGTCATGGACTATCTGGCGAAGCGCTCCTGGAGCAACGACACGGTCAACAAGCTGATGTCGTGGATGACCGACAACCAGGCGACCGGCGAAGACGGCGCCAAGCACTTCCTGAAGGAAAACAAGGACATCTGGTCCAAGTGGGTTTCGCCGGAGGCAGCCACGAAGATCGAAGCTGCCCTTTAACACTGACTATCGCGGTGCGCCGAAAGCGCACCGCTTCTCACTCGCCGATAAAAACAAAAAGACGGCCGCGGCTCTTTGAAGAAAAGGGGAACCGAATGGAATGGTTTTACAAATTCCCGCATATGGACGACGACGCGCTTCGCAATCTGAAGAAGGCGATCGATGACGGCTTTCGCGGATTCACCCGCGCCTATGGCGACGGCATCGAAACCCTGTTCGTGCCACTGCAGCATTTCCTGATTGCCGCCGAGCGGTTCATGACGCAGACGCCGTGGCCGATCATCACCCTGATCGTCCTTGCCATCGCCTGGTTTGCCAGCCGCAGCCTGAAGATCGTCTTCGGCTGTCTGGTGACGCTGATGCTTATCGGCTATTTCGACATGTGGGACGATACGATGCGGACGGTCTCGATGATCTTCGTCTGCACCATTCTATCCATCGCCATCGGCATTCCGATGGGCATCCTGATGGCCCGCTCCGACCGGCTGCAGCGCGTCATCAATCCGATCCTCGACGTCATGCAGACGATGCCGAGCTTCGTCTATCTCATCCCGGTCGTCATGCTGCTCGGCATCGGCAAGGTGCCCGGCCTGATCGCCGTCGTCATCTACGCCATCCCGCCGATGATCCGCCTGACCGATCTCGGCATCCGCCTCGTCGACAAGGACGTGCTCGAAGCTGCCGACGCCTTCGGCACATCGCGATCGCAGAAGCTGTTCAAGGTGCAGCTGCCGCTGGCGCTGCCTACCATCATGGCCGGCATCAACCAGACAATCATGATGGCGCTCGCCATGGTGGTCATCGCCTCCATGATCGGCGTTCAGGGCCTCGGCCAGCCGGTGCTCAAGGCGATCGCCAACCAGTATTTCACGCTGGGTATCTTTAATGGTCTTGCCATCGTGGGCATCGCCATCATCTTCGACCGAGTCAGCCAGGCATATGGCAAAAGGCTCCAGAAGCATCGGGAGACCGTCCATGGCTGAGCATCGTTTCGGCGGCATTAAGATCCGCCATCTCTACAAGATCTTCGGCCCCAACCCCGCCGCGCATGTCGATGCGGTGCAGAAGGGACTGTCGAAGACCGAGCTCAACGAAAAGCACGGTCATGTGCTCGGCCTCAGGGACATCAATGTCGAGATCCCATCTGGCCGCATCCAGGTCGTCATGGGCCTGTCGGGTTCGGGCAAATCGACGCTGATCCGCCACATCAACCGGCTGATCGACCCGACCGCCGGCGAAGTGCTGGTCGACGGCGTCGATGTCGTGAAGATGAACGAGACCGAATTGCGGGCGTTTCGCCGCCACCAGACGGCGATGGTGTTTCAGAAGTTCGCGCTTCTGCCGCACCGCAATGTGCTCGACAACACCATCTTCGGCCTCGAAGTGCAGGGCATGGAGCGGGCAAAAGCCGTCGACATCGCCATGCGCTGGCTCGAACGGGTCGGGCTGAAGGGCTTCGAGCAGCGCTATCCCAACCAGCTCTCCGGCGGCATGCAGCAGCGCGTCGGCCTGGCCAGAGCGCTCTCCAACGACGCCCCGGTGCTTCTTATGGACGAAGCCTATTCGGCGCTCGATCCGTTGATCCGCACCGACATGCAGACAGTGCTTCTCGATATCCAGAAGGAGATAAAGAAGACCATCGTCTTCATCACCCACGATCTCGACGAGGCACTGCGTCTCGGCGACCAGATCGCCATCCTGCGCGACGGCGAAGTCATCCAGCAGGGCACCAGCCAGGACATCGTCCTGCGCCCGGCAGACGACTACATCGCCAACTTCGTCAAGGAGGTCAATCGCGGCAGGGTCATCCACGTCGAAGCCGTCATGACGCCGCTGCACTCCGGTGCGGCGCCGGTTGGACTGGCGATTGTGGCGGGAACGACCGTCGAAGAAGCCGCCCGGATCCTGTCATCGGCGCCAGAGGGCGACGCCAGGGTAGTTTCGCCTTCCGGAGAAACCTTAGGGCTCGTCACTTTCCGCCAGCTCGCAAGCGCGATGGTGAACTCACAAGAGATGGCTCCCCAGCGCGACAGCGCCCTGTCGGTCGCCCTCTGAAACTGCCAATGCGGCCGTCTTTCCGTTTCGCTGGCGACACCAAGCACGTCGCCATCTCCGGAAAGCCGGCCGTCGCAGGACCTTGAAGAGACTTGAAATGGCTTCTTGATGCCTGATCGATCACAACACCGGCTAGGCGAGGAATTGCGCTCGGGGGGTACCGATGTCATCGAAACCCGAGACTGCGCCGCCGCGCGCCAAGTGCGCCATGCCCTCTGTGAGTGTAGGCGGGCTGCATTGGAACTGTGACGCCGGAGTGTTCCCGCTTGCTGCATAAGCAAGCTCTTCCTGTGTGCCAAACGAGACCCTCAAGATCTCTATCCACCTTGCGCAAGCCGCGGCGCGAACACACCTCCAGCCAGCGCTTTCTTATACATTTTGCGCAAAAGCAGTCCAGACTGCGTCGCGAAAAGCCGCTTGGCCGACTTTATCGGCGGCCGACAATTGCTCGATGGCCACGGAGCAATAAGATGTTTGTCGACCAAGGCCATGATGGTCAGCGGTCCTCAAGCCAAGCCCGTTCATCCATCACCCCCAAAACGGATGGAAGGGATCATACATACGCACCCCATCCCGTGCGTATGCCAGCATGCCTGTCTGCCTGCCGAAGGCTATTAAGCGGTCCACTATAGAACCTTCGGTAGGCGACTGCGCAGATCCCTGAGTGGGATATTCTCCACAGCTTCAGTCATGATGCGTGTCTCGGCAAGATCGCCGCGTTGAGCCTTTCGTGGCCTCACGGATACACTCCATAAAATTACCCCGCTGCGTAATCGTTTCACCACCGATAGCCGGCGGCGTGACGGCTTGCCTATTGTTCCCATGTCTGCCAGTTCCGGCCCTTAAGCTGCAAAAACCAAGTGGATGGGAACTGTCGATAATGCGTTCAACAGGTTGGTTTGTTTGACGTCTGCCACGTCCGAGTTCGGCCGGTATCGGCTTGTGCAAGGCGCTGATCTCGCTGCCGATACCGTGCGGAGATCCACCTGCTCGGCCAAGGCCTGCTGCGCTCCAACCCCCGATAAGCTAGAATATAGGCAAGCCTCGCCCAATCCGCGGCGATCGATGACGACCGACATGACGGATAGAGGTACGCACATTCATCCGTCAGCAGGGATCGCGCGTCGCGCCGGGATCCGCAAGCAGTTGGGAAGGGCAGGTCAACGCAGCCACACTGAACAATGGGAGCAGCATGTCCGACAATAGCCCTGCGCCATTCTCGTTCCGGTTTCGGGGTTCGTCCTTCGACAACATGGTCGAAACGCTCGGCGGGGCCTTCGGCGCCTTCGATGCCGAGCCTGTCGGCCGCGCCCAGGACTTCCACTGGGGGTTGGATTTCTCCGCAAATGACAGCGCTGTCCTTCTAACCGGCTATCACGCTGCGGAGTTTCAGTTCAACATCGAGCCGACAGTCGATACGGCGGAATACCTGTCGATTGTCGTACCGCGCAGCGGCGGCATGGGAGTGGCTTACGGGTCCCGCGTCGCCGAGGCGGGGGAAGGAAAACTGCTTCTCTATAACAATTTCGAACCAGATAGTGTCCTCATGTACGGCCAGTCGAATGTCATCGACGAATTGCTGATCAACTGGTCGGTGATCCTGCAGACGATCGGCCAGACGTTCGAAATGCCGTTCAGCGGCTCTCTCGATCTATTGCCCGAACTGGATCTGTCGACGCCGGTCGGCCGGACGATCGGCAACCTGACGGAGACGATCGCCATCGGTATGCGCGACAATGGCCCCTTGCTGCAGTCACCGATCGCCATGGCGCATATGACGCAGGCGCTGGCCGATCTTGTCGTGCGCATGGTGCCGAACCGGCTGTCGCATTTCCTCGACAAGGGGCCTGCGCTCATCGCTCCCCGGCACGTGCGCAAGGCGATCGAATTCATGCAGGCCAATATCGATCAGCCGATCACCATGCCGAAGGTCGCCGAGGCGGCCGGCGTCTCCAGCCGGGCGCTCGAAACCGGCTTCCGCGCCTTCAGGGGCACCTCTCCCGCCGTCTATCTGTTGACGCTTCGCTTGCGCGCGGCGCGGCAGGAGCTGCTCGACCCCGAGAGCAAGGAGAGCATGAAAGGGATCTGTCTCAAATGGGGCTTCTTTCATTTCGGCCGGTTTTCCGCAGTCTACAAATCGACCTACGGGGAATACCCTTCCGACACCCGGAAGCGCGTCTGCCGTTTGTAGCCGCCGGGGTTAAAGCATGTCCCGCAAAAATGTGCTGCGGTTTTGCGATAAAGACATGCGGAAAAACAAAGACCTAAAGCGTGACAAGCGAATCTGAAAGATCGCGACGCGCTTTAGGACGCGGAAGCCGGCGGCAATGTGTAGTGCACTCTCATCGTCCTCGGATCCCGCTTGACGATCTCAAGCACCCCCTCCCTCGCCGCCAGAGCGTTCAGTTCCCGCAGAACGAGGGAATGGGCAATCCCGAGCTTGCGTGCAAAGGCGCGGCTGTCGCGCGCGATCCCGAGTTCGGCGGCGACGAGGAGGCCCGCCTGCATGGATGTCAGGCGGATGTCCCCGGCTTGCGCCGCAGCGACAAGGGCGAAAAATCGATCGGCGTCGGATAGCTCTTTGCTCACGCGGCGTTTCGCCCGCGCAAGGACACCATGATCGATTTCGAGGTGGGCGTATCGCTTTCTTTGCCGGCGCTGCCGAGCGGCACCAGCACGTTCAGCTCGGGATAATAACCGGCGATGCTGCCCCTCGGAATGTCATAGGGCACCAGGCGAAAATTCCCGGCAATGCGCTCGATGCCGTCATGATGCTCGCCGACCACGTCGATGCGGTCACCGGCCTCGGCATTCATCGCCTTCAGGTCGGCCGGATGAATAAAAATGACCTGCCGCTCTCCGTAGACGCCGCGATATCGGTCATCCAGACCATAGATCGTCGTATTGTATTGATCATGCGACCGGAATGTCTGCAGGGCGAAACGACGTCCCTCGCCCTTTCGCGCCCGCTGATGGACCGTCTCCTCGGGAAGCGCCTCGGACGAGAACGACGCTTTGCCTGCCGATGTGTCCCACTCCCGATGGCTTGCTGCGTTGCGCAGGTGGAAACCGCGGGGCTTGCGCAGGCGCTTATTGTAGTTTTCGAAACCGGGAATGGTCGCCTCGATGTGATCGCGGATGCGGTCGTGGTCGTCGGCGAGCTCTGCCCAGTCGACCACGGCGGAGCCGACCGTCGCCTGTGCAATGCCAGCGATGATGGCCACTTCCGAGAGGAGATGCGGCGAGGCCGGGCGATTGATACCGGCAGAACCATGCACCATGCTCATCGAATCCTCGACGCTCACGAGTTGGGAGTTGCCCGCCGCGTTCAGATCCATCTCGGTGCGCCCGAGGCACGGCAGGATGAAGGCTGTCTCGCCGGGCATGAGATGCGAATGATTGGGTTTGGTTGCGATGTGCACCGTCAGCTTCAGCCGCCGCAGCGCCCTTTCAACGAGTGCACTGTCAGGCGTGGCGCGGGCGAAATTGCCGCCAAGTCCGATGAAGGCTTCGGCAGAGCCGTCGAGCATCGCGCCGATCGCCGCAAGGACATTGTGGCCATGTTCGCGAGGAACGGTGAAGCGGAAGTGTTTTTCCAGCGCATCAAGGAGATCCTCCGGTGGCTTTTCGTTGATACCCACGGTGCGGTCACCCTGCACGTTGGAATGGCCGCGAACCGGGCAAAGGCCGGCACCCGGCCGGCCGATATTGCCGCGCAGGAACATGAAATTGGCGATCTCGCGGATCGTCGCGACGGAATGCAGATGCTGCGTCACGCCCATCGCCCAGGTGCAGATGACCCGCTCGGCGTTGATATAGACATCGGCCGCCCGCTCGATCTCCTCCCGGCTCAGTCCCGACTGGTCCTCGATCTCAGCCCAGCTCGTCGCCTCGACCGCTGTCCGATACGCCTGAAAATCCGCGCAGTGTTCCGTGAGAAATGCGTGATCGAGAACGGCGGGTTGGCCAGCGGCGGCCGCTCTGTCTTCTCTAGCCAGCACGGCCTTGGCCATTCCCCGCACCGCGGCCATGTCGCCGCCGAGCTGCGGCTGGAGATAAAGGCTGGCGATGTCGGTCGAACCGCCGCGCAGCATCTCGATCTTGTCCTGCGGGTCGGAGAAGCGCTCCAGGCCGCGTTCGCGGATGGGATTGAAGACGACGACGCGCGCGCCGCGGATCGCCGCACGACGCAAGTCTCCGAGCATTCTCGGATGGTTGGTGCCAGGGTTCTGCCCGATCACGAAGATCGCGTCGGCCTCTTCGAAATCCTCCAGAAGCACCGTGCCCTTGCCCACGCCGACGGCCTGGCGCATGGCGATACCGCTTGCTTCGTGGCACATGTTGGAGCAATCGGGAAAATTGTTGGTGCCGTAGACGCGCACGAACAGCTGATACAGGAAGGCGGCTTCGTTGCTCGCCCGACCCGAAGTGTAAAACTCCGCCCGGTTGGGGGTATCGAGACCCTTCAGGATGCCGCCGATCTCGGTAAAGGCATCCTGCCACGAAACCGACAGATAACGGTCGCTCGCCGCATCGTAGCGCATCGGATGCGTCAGGCGGCCGTTGAGTTCAAGTTCATAATCCGTCAGCCGACGAAGCTCAGACACCGTATTCTTGGCGAAGAAGGCGGGCGTTGCCCGCTTCTCCGTCGCCTCCCAGGCCACCGCCTTCACGCCGTTTTCGCAGAACTCGAACGACGATCCGTGTTCCGGATCGCCCCAGGCGCAGCCCGGGCAATCGAAACCGTCAGGTTGGTTCGCCTTCAGCATGGTGCGCGCACCCGAGATGGGCATGCCGCTTTGCAGCAATTGCTTGCCGCAGCTCTTCAAAGCGCCCCAGCCGCCGGCGGCCGCCGATTTCTTACCAATGAATTTTGAGTCCATGCGCCCTTATTGTCGAAGCGCGAAAAACATCAAGGCGGCAGGCGCGATGGTTTGATAGAAAAAACCTATCGAAGAAAGATCTCGATTTAACCGGCTTCCTTCATCGCATGCCGTTCGCCGTTGGGCGAATGCGCCAGAATGCGATTGCGACCTTGTGTCTTGGCGTCATAGAGCGCCGCGTCGGCCTCGGTCAGCAGGCGGTTCGGGTTGGTCCGCAGAACGGCTCCGGTCGCACAGGAGATGCCGATGCTTGCCGTCACCCGGGCGAATTCGCTGCCGGAATGGGCGATATTCTCCTGGGCCAGGCGCCGCGCGAATTGCTCGGCGACGATCATTGCGCCTTTGGCGCTGGTGTCGGGCAGGAACACTACGAACTCCTCGCCGCCGTAACGGGCGACAATGTCTGCCGGCCGACTGACGGATTGGCGCAGACACTTGCTGACGACCCGCAGGCATTGGTCTCCGGCAGGATGACCATAGGTGTCATTATAGGCCTTGAAGCGGTCGATATCGACCATCAGCAGGCTGAACGGCGTGTTTCTCCTGGCGCTACCCGCAGTCTCGCGAGCGAAAGCTTCGTCGAAGGCGCGGCGGTTGACCATGCCAGTGAGGCCGTCGGTTTCAGCAAGGCTCTTCAGCTGCTCCGCCGACAGCCTGAGTGCGATTTCCGCCTGTTTCGTCGCCGTAATGTCGGAGACGACCGCCATCGCCGTGCCGTCTTCCGCAAGCCTTGTCCGGATGCTGCGCCAGTCGCCGTTATGAAGCTGAACCTCTTCATCCTTGTTGCTGTGCAGCGAGGCGGTGGCAGCCTTGATCCACCCGTCCACATCATCGGGAATACCAGGCCGCTCGCCGGTTTCGACGACACGACGCAGGATGTCACTGATATGAGCGCCGACCACGCGGGCCTCTCCGGAGAGCGGGAACGCATTGCGATACTGCTCGTTGCAAAAAAGGATAAAGCCCTTGCTGTCATACATGGCGATGCCATCGGACATACCGGCCATCGCATGCGAGAGCAGGTTCTTGCTTTCGCGCAATTCCCGCTCCAGGGCGGTGCGCTCGGTAACATCGCGCGTGACGCCCGCAAGGCCGATCACCCGCCCCTGCTTGTCCCGCAGCGGCACTTTGGAGGCGAGCAGGAATCTGCCTTCGATATGCTCGGTGGAATCGATCAGCGGCACCCCGGTGTCTATGACCTGCTGCTCGAGATAATATAATTCCTCGGCGAGCGGCCGCGACATCAGATTGAAATCCGACAATCCGATCATCTCCGCCGTGGTCCGGAAGCGGAAGAGGCGGGTCATGTTTTCATTGACGGTGATGAACCTGCTGTTTCGATCCTTCACATAGAGATAATCGGGCGACTGCGAAAATGCGGTCACCAATATGCTTCGCTCCAGCTCCCATTGCTGTGTCTTCAGCAGAACGAAACCACCCAGAACAGTCGCGAGACAATTCAATGCCGTCAGGGGGAAACCGACGCCGGCGAGCACATGGGCATTCACCAAGGTGGGAAGCAGGGCCATCGACAGGACCAATGCAACGCCAAGGGCAAGGCTTAGCAGCGCAACGTCCTTAAGCTCCGGCGATCTCTTGCGGGTCCAGAAATGACCGGCCAAGCCAATGCCGGTGGCGATGGCCATGGTGATAATCCCGTCGACCATCGCTGTGCCGCCGACGACAAAACGAAAGGCCATCGCCAACGCCGCGGCAAAGGCCGCCGCGATCGGCCCCCCGAACATGCCGGCCAATGCAAGCGGCGAAAAACGCAGGTCGATATAGATGCCGGGGTGGAATTCAACGGCCAGCAATATGGATCCGATGGAGGCGCCGCCGGCTATGATCCCGAAGGCGACTTTTTCCTGCCTGAAGGACCGGCGCTGAAACTCAATCGAAAAAAGCGCCCAGAGCGAAATTGCCAGGCACACGAAGGAAAGGTTGCCACCGAATTGCGTCCAATTGCCATTCACCGCGCTGTATCCACCTTCCACGACATGTAACGAACTCATCATAGGCGAAACTGGTTTGAGCTTGGTTAAACCGATCTTATGGAGCGGCATGGAGTATCGACCAGGCAAGGCTGGCACGCCTGTTATAAGGCATGTTTAACAAATGCCGTTCGCTTCGGCTGGACATGCCTGGTGATGGCACAATACTGCGTAATTCGGATAAGCCTGCGCAATCGGACTATTATTACGCGATCAAAAGGCGCGCATGTTCCTGGAGTTGCAGTGGAAATTCCCGGCCGTCTGCGTCCGGACGAGGAAGCCCGGCGTAGGCCGCCGGGCTTGTCCTCCGTTACTTGCAGATCGCCCCGGCCAGAAAGCCGCGCATCGCCTCGCCAAAGGGCGGCCGCATCATATATTCCGCTTCCACCATTTTGCTCTGGTGATAGACGGCGCGTGGATGCGAGAAGGCGAGGAAGCCGAATTTGCCGTGATAGGCGCCCATGCCGGAATGGCCGACACCGCCGAAGGGCAGGCCTTCGGCCGTGACGTGGCTCATGCAGTCGTTGACCGTCACGCCGCCGGACGTCGTATTGTCGAGAACGCGGGCCTCCTCTTCACCATCCTGGCTGAAATAATAGAGAGCGAGCGGGCGCGGCCGGGCGTTGATCCGATCGATGACGTCGGCGATATCGCGATAGGGAAGAACCGGCAGCACCGGCCCGAAGATTTCCTCTTGCAGCACGCGCATATCCTCGCTCGGATCCAGAATGAGTGTCGGCGGTATGCGGTGTGCCGGTTGCTGCGAGAAATTCTCCGCCGCCGGGTTGATCTCGACGATACGGGCGCCCTTGGCTCTGGCGTCGTCGACCAGGCACTGGACGCGGGCGTGATGGCGGGCATTGACCATAGAAGTGTAATCCGGATTTTCCTTCAGCGTCGAATACATTGCGGCGACCGCCGCCATCGCGTGCTCGGCAAAGGCTTCGACGCTTTCCTCCGGCACATAGACATGGTCCGGCGCCAGGCAGATCTGGCCGGCATTCAGCGTCTTGACGGTCATGACGCGGCGGGCCGCATCCGCCAGATCGGCCGAGCGCCCAACGACCACCGGCGATTTGCCGCCGAGTTCAAGTGTGAGCGGCGTCAGGTTTTCCGCCGCCGCACGCATGACGTGATGGGCGATTGCGGTGCCGCCGGTGAAGATCAGATGGTCGAAGGCAAGTGATGTAAAGGCGGTACCGGTCGCCGGTCCACCCTGAACGACGGCGATTTCCGAGTCGTCGAAAGCGCGGGCGACGAGTTCCGCCATCAGCGCTGACGAAGCCGGCGTCACCTCCGACGGTTTGATCATGGCGCGATTGCCGGCGGCGAGAATGCCGGCAAGCGGCGCGAGGGCGAGCTGATAGGGAAAATTCCAGGGGCTGAGGATCCCGACCACGCCCTTCGGCTGATAGACCACTTTGGCGACGGCATCCGGGAACAATGCCTCGTGCTCTTCCGGCTTCAGCCATTCGGCCAGATGTGCCTTGGCATATTTGAGCGAACCGACGCAGGTAAAAACGTCGAGCAGCAGGCTTGCCTCGACACTGCGGCTGCCGAAATCATCCGAGAGAGCCGCGGCAATCGCGTCCTTGTTGTCGACAAGAAGGGCGACGACGCGGTCGATGCGATCGATGCGGGTGTCGATATCAGGCGGCCCTTCTTTCAGGAAGGATGCCCTTTGCCGGGCAAGCAGCGCCTTCATGGCGTCGGGACTGGTATCGGTAGCGATTGGGGCGACGGTGTTCATTCTTTCCTCCCTTGAACGATGTCAGACGGCCGGCTGACGCACGACCGGTTTCAGCACGATGCCCTTTTCCGCATCCTCCACCGCCCGGTTGAGGTCGGCGAAATCATAGAAGGTGACCAGCCTGTCGAAGGGGAAGCGGCCCTGCCTGTGGAGCTCGATCAGCAGAGGGATCAGCACGTCTGGATTGGAATCACCCTCGACGATGCCGCGCACCCGGCGTCCACCGGAGAGGATATGGGTGAGGTCGAGTGTCAGCGTCGCGCCGTGCGGCGAGGCGCCGACGATGCCGCAGGTGCCGCGCGGCGCCTATGACCAGCCGCTCAATTTCATCGTGACCGAGCGCGCCATCTTCAGATTTTCAGAAAAGAACGGACTATAACTATATGAATTTGTTGTTTTTGGGTGATCTG
>Ga0209050_1003282_pt1 | contig 12151 bp, 12 predicted proteins | sample Araplavi_mTSA_r2_FD_184276 | JGI IMG/M metagenome (GOLD analysis project Ga0209050, IMG submission 184276) | Arabidopsis root microbial communities from North Carolina, USA - plate scrape MF_Cvi_mTSA_r2 (SPAdes) (version 2) | ecosystem: Host-associated > Plants > Roots > Endosphere | place: USA...
GCCCGGATGGCGACACCCGATCGCCGCGACGTTGAGCGCGATGCGCAGGTTCCAGAACGCGTCGTGACCGGTCCGTTCACGATTGGGCGTTGCAAAATCCCCCTGCGCATCGCGCGGCGGCAGGCGCAGGTTCGCCGCGGCATAGCCGGGCGCCTGCGGTTCCTGCTGCATATATTGGGCCGCTGCGGGCGCAGCAGCCAAGGCCGCCGCGCACGCCGCGGCGAATCCGATTCCTCTGGTCATGTTCCCAATTCCCCCAATGCTCCCCCGAGCAACACCGGACGGTCCCGGCGAAGCTGACGATAAGGGGCAGGGGAGAGTCGAAAGGTTGCCGGAAATTCATGATGAATGCGGCGGAAAGCCTTTCCCGCAGCTTTCGGTTCACGATGGCTGGGAGCGATAATTATGCCGGGAAAAGGCAGGAAGGCCGGGCTTTTTTACGCGTCGTACAGACCGCGGCCGCCGGTGTTCGGCGCCATGACGTCACCCGCCACCGGCGTGCTCCGGGCGAAATGCGACGAATCGAAAGAGATTATGCTGCATCGCGCGGGCGGCGTTGCGCGAAAGCAACAATGCCGCCCGTCGACGAACTCAGATCAGGTGCCTGACGGCGATGTCGCAGGCTGTGCGGGTGTCGCGATCGGCGCGGCCGGTGCGGTCATGATCGCCGGCGGCCGTGCATATTTTGCGTCCCACGCGACAGCGTCGACCTGATATTTGGCATAGGCTTCATAAAATTCGTGGAACGGCTGATCGAGCCGCGCGAGGTGTGCGGGCGCCTGTTCGACCAGCTGAGCGGTCGGCGTCGCCGAAACCAACTGGGCAATCTCGTTGGCGCGCGCACAGAAGCCGCGCTGCGCCGGCGGCTGGGCGAAATAGTTGAACAGCTGCGTCGACAGGCGGTCGCGCGGTGCGATGCCGTTGTTCTTATTTTCCTTGCCGAGCTGGGTGATCACCGACTTTTCGGTCGACTTGATCACTTTGCCGTGCGTTTTGATGATGTTGTTATAGGCCGAAACTAGCGTCGTTTCCTCGAGCCCGCGGCAACCGATTGCGGCGACGTTGAGCCCGATCTTGAGCTGCCAGAAAGCGCGGTCGCCGGTCACATTGCTGTTCGCGGTGACGAAATGGCCGTCGAGCGCACGGCCCGGCAGAATCTGCGTCAGCGATGCGTTGCCCGGCGGCAGCGGCCGCGGCGGAATGACGATGACGACCGGCGGCGGAGGGGGCGGGGGAGGCGGCGGCGGCGGCTTCGGTGCGCATGCGGCGACGCTCGCCAGCAAACCCGCTACGATGATCTTACGCGACAAATTCATGACCCACTCCCCAGCTGCGATATTCTGCAGCATCAACCCCGAGCGTGCAACGCGGCTTCGGCCTGTTGCACCAGAGATGCGACGATTGCTGCCACATTCTCTTCTTCGGATACCATACCGACAGATTGCCCTGCCATTAACGAACCATTTTCGACGTCGCCGTCGATCACTGCGCGGCGTAACGCGCCCGCCCAATAATGCTCGATTTCGAGCTGGGCCTCCATCATGTCGATTTCGCCGCCATCGAGCTTGTTCGCGACTTCGCGCTGCTTGGCGGTGAAGGCTTCGGTCCCCGCATTTTTGAGCGCACGAACGGGGATCACAGGCAGGCGCGGGTCGATCTGGACGCTCGCGACGGCTTCGCGCGCCGAAGCGCGCATAAAGGCTTTCTTGAAATTGGGGTGCGCGATGCTTTCGGTCGCGCAGACGAAGCGGGTGCCGAGCTGGACCCCCGATGCGCCCATCTCCAGATAGGCGGCGATCGCCTCGCCGCGGCCGATGCCCCCGGCGACGAATACGGGCACTTCGTCGGCGAGCGTCGGCAGGATTTCCTGCGCCAGCACGCTGGTCGACACCGGGCCGATATGGCCGCCGGCCTCCATGCCCTCGATCACCAGCGCGTCGACACCTGAGCGGACGAGCTTCTTGCCCATCGCGAGCGTCGGGGCGAAGCAGATGACCTTCGCGCCCGATGCCTTGATTGCCTCGAGGCTACCCTTGGGGGGCAATCCGCCCGCGAGCACGACATGGCCGATGCCATGCTTTGCACAGACATCGATCAGGTCGAACAATTGCGGGTGCATGGTGATCAGGTTGACGCCGAAATTGCGCGTCGCAAGCGCCTTTGTCGCGGCGATTTCGGTATCGAGCAGTTCGGGCGTCATCGCGCCGCACGCGATTACGCCGAACCCGCCGGCATTGCTGATCGCGCTGACCAGATGGCGTTCGGAAACCCAGCTCATCGCACCGCAGAGAATGGCGTAGTCGCTGCCGAGGAGCTCGGTCCCGCGGGCCATCAGATCGTTAATTTTGCTCATTGAGGCTGCCTTTGCCAGCACTGGGACTCGCGCGCAATCCCTCGCGGTATTGCGTCCTTCGGCCCGTCGCACGCCTGAATCCTTTCGGCGCGATCCATTTGGCGCAGCAACCGAACCTTTCGGCGCAGAAAGCAAAACAATCATTGTCTACTAAAAAAGTTGATATAGATTGCTCCGACTCCACGAGGGAAAGGGGATATGATGACGCATCCAAAAGAGCTGGCGACAGAGCAGGTGAAAGGCGAGTCCGAACCGGCATCGCGCGCTGTTCAGACCGTGCTCGATGCGCTGGAAAAGCTGCGTTTCGGCGCGATCCAGCTCACCGTCCACGAAGGGCGGTTGGTGCAGGTCGATGTGACCGAACGGCACCGCTACCCCAACTGATTTCAGGGCTCCGAACGGGCCGTTCTTTTTGACGCCGCAGACCGGACCGCCGGATGGGGCGATTTTCTGCGCAGAACAAAAAAACAGGGAAAAATCGTCATGACCGCAAAATATCTGTCGACCAGCCGCCGAGTGCAGGCGTCGTCTCTTACACTTTCGCTTCTGCTCGCGTGCGCTGCGACGCCCGCCGCCGCGACTGAAGGTGCCGCCGACGAAGTCGATACCGTCGCCGCCGCGACGGCGGCCGAGGGCACCGATACCGCCGATGAAGTCAGCCGCGGCGACATCATCATCGTCACCGCGCGCCGCCGCCAGGAAACTGCACAGGAAGTACCGGTCGCGATCTCGGTGATCCGCGGCGATTCGATCGAGGCGACGGGCAACTTCAACGTCGTAAAGCTTCAGCAACTCGCGCCGACGCTGCAGGTCTATACCTCGAACCCGCGCAACACCTCGGTCAACATCCGCGGCCTCGGCGTGCCCTTCGGTCTCACCAGCGACGGGTTCGAACAGGGCGTCGGCATCTATGTCGACGACGTCTATAATTCGCGCGTCGCTGCTGCGACCTTCGATTTCCTCGATGTCGACCAGGTCGAAGTGCTGCGCGGGCCGCAGGGCACGCTGTACGGCAAGAACACGACCGCCGGCGCGATCAATATCACGACGAACCAGCCGACCTTCGATTTCGAGGGACGCGCCGAGGTGAGCGTGGGCAATCTCAATTATCGTCAGGCGAAAGCGGCGATCTCGGGCCCGCTGACCGACAAGATCGCCGCGCGCATCGCGATCGCCGCGACCAGCCGCCGCGGCACGCTCTATAACGTTACGAGCGAGCGCTGGATCAACGAACAGGACAATCTGGGCCTTCGCGGCCAATTGCTGTTCCAGCCCAATGAGGATCTGAGCATCACGCTGTCGGGCGACTATAGCAAGCAGGACCCCGAAGGCTATGGTACGGCGTTCGTTCGCGTCGGCCGGACGCAGCGCGCGCTCACCCGCCAGTATGAGGGTCTGGTCGCCGCGTATAACGCCGCCAACCCGACGCAGCCCTACGCGGTTCCCAGCCGCAACATCTATGATCGTCTGACCGACATCGATGCCAACCTCAATGCCGGCAACAAGATCGGCGGGGCCTCGCTGCGCGTGAAGTGGGATGTCGGCCCGGGCACCTTCACCTCGATCAGCGCGTGGCGCTTCTGGGACTGGAAGCCCGAGAACGACCGCGATTTCACCGGTCTTTCGATCGTGTCGAAGTCGCAGAATCCGTCGCAGCAGGATCAGTATAGCCAGGAATTCCGTTACAACTACGAAGGCGACAAGGTCGACTTCGTCGTCGGCCTTTTCGGCTTTAAGCAGCGGATCGATACGCAGGGCACCGAGCAGCAGGGCGCCGACGCCAGCCGCTGGAGCCTGACCGGCGCGCAGGCGGCAAACCCTGCCATCCTTCAGGGGCTTACCGCCACCAACACCCAATATCTGAAGAGCACCAGCGCGGCGCTGTTCGGCCAGCTGAGCTGGGAGGTGATCGACGGCCTGACCATCCAGCCGGGCGCGCGCGTCAACTATGACAAGAAGTCGGGCTTTTATCAGCGCATCGTGACCAACGGGGCCGGGGCCGTCATTTCCTGTACCCCGGCGCCGCCGGCAGGGTCGGTGCTGGCAGCCCAGTGTGGCATCTATCAGCCGCAGGAAAGCTCGCCGTCGGACAGCGCGTGGAACTTCACTTACGACTTCAACGTCAACTACAAGGTTGCGCCCGACATTCTCGCCTATGCGACCTATGCCAAGAGCTTCAAGACGCTGGGCATCAACCAGAACGGTCTGCCGCTGAACGCCGACAATACAGTCAATTTCGATGCCAGCACAGTGAAGCCCGAATCGATCAACCATTTCGAAATCGGCCTGAAAACACAGTTCTTCGACCGCCGCGCGACGTTCAACCTGTCGGCGTTCCGTACCGACATCAAGAATTTCCAGGCGACGGTGAACGGCGGCCAGTTCGGCACCGTGCGCGGCTATCTGGCCAATGCCGACAAGGTCCGTTCGCAGGGCATCGAGGCGGACCTGAAGATCGTCGCGAGCGACCGCTTCACCGCTTACGCCAACGGCGCCTATACCGACGCCAAATACAAGAAGTTCGTCAATGCGCCGTGCCCGCCCGAATTATCCGGCGGTACGCTCCAGCCGATAGGGGCGGTGCCCGATTATTCGCGGCCGGGCGATCCCACCGCGCCCAGTCCGCGGCAGTGCGATATTTCGGGCAAACGTCTGCCCGGCGTGTCGAAATGGGCCTTCTCCTATGGGGCTGAGGCCAATGCGCCGGTCACGCTGCTGGCGAAGGACGGGCAGGTCTATCTCGGCGTCGACGGCAATTATCGCTCGCATTGGAATTCGAACGCGTCGCCGTCGATCTACACCGACGTCAAGGGCTATGCCCTGACCAACTTCCGCGCCGGCTTCCGCGCCGAGGGCTTCGACGTCTTCGGTTGGGTGCGCAATGCCTTCGACGTGAACTATATCGAACTGCTGCAGGTCGCCCCTGGCAACGTCGGCCTGATCGCCGGCACACCCGGCGACGCGCGGACCTGGGGCGGAACGGTGAAGTTCAACTTCTGATCCGGCGCATCTTGGACAAAAGAAAAGGGCCGTCCCGGAGGGCGGCCCTTTCTCGTGCAGGCTGACGGCGTCAGCGCTGCTGCGGGTTCTGGCGGCCCTGATCGGGGCGCTGCTCGCCGCCGGGCTGGCGGTTCTGGCCGCCCTGCTGCTGCTGTTGGCGGTCCTGGTCCGACTGCGGTTTTTTCTCATTCTGCTGGTTGGGGGTGTTAGCCACTTTCCATCTCCTTTTGCCGCGGTAAATCTAGCGTTGCGGCGTCTGGTCAACCCGTTGGTCATGCGCGATGTTCCGCAGCTCGTCCCGCTTACGTCAGGGCGTGGCGGTTCTGCGATGGGCGTGGTGGAGCGCAGCGGAAGGCTGTGTCTATGATCGGACCACTCAATCACTGAATTCAGCTTATTCGTTTAGGTCGATTGGCCAGCGCGGCCTATCCTCCCCTGGTCAGAGCGAAAGGATGACGGCATCGACTCGCGCCATGCCCGCACCGAAAACCATCTGGTGACCTTCAGGTCGCCCGCTCGTCACGCGCCGGTCATCGGCCTGCGCCACACTTTCCGATAAACATAAAAGGAGAGACTGCATGAACGACCCCACCCCCATCGATGCCGCAAAAGGCTGCCCGGTCGGCAAGAACCGCGGCCTGCTCGGCCGGACGAACAAGGACTGGTGGCCCGATGCGCTGCCGCTCGAAATCCTGCATCAGGGCGGCGCTTCGCCCGACCCGATGGGCGATGATTTCGACTACTCCAAGGCGTTCGCGCTGCTCGACTATCAGGCGTTGAAGGCCGACATCACCGCGCTGATGACCGACAGCAAGCCGTGGTGGCCCGCCGACTATGGTCATTACGGCCCCTTCTTCATCCGCATGGCGTGGCACGCCGCGGGCACCTATCGCACCGCCGACGGACGCGGCGGCGCCAACAGCGGGCAACAGCGCTTTGCGCCGCTCAACAGCTGGCCCGACAACGGCAACCTCGACAAGGCGCGGCGGTTGCTGTGGCCGATCAAACAGAAACATGGCAGCAAGATCAGCTGGGCCGATCTGTTCATCCTGACCGGCAATGTCGCGATCGAATCGATGGGTGGCCCGGTGTTCGGTTTCGGTGGCGGCCGCGCCGACGTCTATGAGGCCGAGCGCGACATCTATTGGGGCGCCGAGGACCTGTGGGTCAGCGAGGGCGTCCAGACACGCATCGACCCCGACAAGAAACTCGACCTCGAAAACCCGCTCGCGGCGATCCAGATGGGGCTGATCTACGTCAATCCCGAAGGGCCGGGGGGCAATCCCGACCCGTTGTTGTCGGCGCGCGATATGAAGGTCACCTTCGAACGCATGGCGATGAACGACGAGGAAGTCGTTGCGCTGACCGCTGGCGGCCATACCTTCGGCAAGGCGCATGGCGCAGGCGACGCGAGCCTGGTCGGGGAGTCGCCCGAAGGCTCCGACATTGCGCTGCAGGGTCTTGGTTGGTCGAGCAGCTTCGAAACCGGGGTGGGCGCGCATGCGATCACCAGCGGGCTCGAAGGCGCGTGGGTCAACACGCCCACCGAATGGTCGGAGAATTTCTTCCGCCTGCTGCTCGACTATGATTACGAACTGGTGCGCAGCCCCGCGGGCGCGCAGCAGTGGCAGCCGATCAACCAGAGGGAAGAGGACAAGGCGCCCGACGCGCATAATCCGGGCAAACGCGTGCCGACGATGATGACGACCGCCGACATGGCGTTGAAGGTCGACCCCGATTATCGCAAGATTTCGGAGAAGTTCCGCAATGACCATGAGGCGTTCAAGGACGCCTTCGCGCGCGCCTGGTTTAAGCTGTGCCATCGCGACATGGGCCCCAAGGTTCGTTACCTCGGCCCCGAAGTGCCCGCCGAAGACCTGATCTGGCAGGACCCGGTTCCGGCCGGGACCAAGCCTTCGGATGGCGATGTCTCGGCGTTCAAGAGCGCGATCCTCGGTTCGGGTCTGAGCGTTGGCGAACTCGTCAAGGCGGCGTGGGCTTCGGCTTCGACCTATCGCAAGTCGGACCATCGCGGCGGCGCCAATGGTGCGCGCGTCGCGCTGGCGCCGCAAAAGGACTGGGCGGTCAACGATCCGGCCGAGCTTGCGAAGGTGCTCGGCAAGATCAACGAGCTGCGCGGCAATCTGTCGCTCGCCGACGCGATCGTGCTCGCAGGGTCTGCGGCGGTCGAGAAGGCGGCGAAGGATGCGGGCTTCAACGTCTCGGTGCCCTTCACCGGCGGCCGCGGCGACGCGACCGCGGAGTGGACCGATGCCGAAAGCTTCGAGGTGATGGAGCCGGCGGCCGACGCTTTCCGCAATTACCTCAAGACCAAGCATAGCGTGAAGACCGAGGAACTGATGCTCGACCGCGCGTCGCTGCTCGGCCTGTCGGTTCCCGAACTGACCGTGCTCGTCGGGGGGCTTCGCGTCCTCGGCGCCAACACGGGCGGCAAGAAGGAAGGCGTGTTCACTAACCGCGTTGGCCAGCTGACGAACGATTTCTTCGTCAACCTGCTCGACATGGACACGCTGTGGGAAGTCGTTGACACCAGCGCCGACGAGGAGTTCATCGGCTACGACCGCGGCGGGCGCACCGAGCGCTGGCGCGCGACGCGCACCGACCTGATCTTCGGCTCGAACTCGCAATTGCGCGCGACCGCCGAAGTCTATGCCGAGAAGGGCCATGAGGAGAAGTTCGTGAAGGACTTCGTCAAGGCCTGGACCAAGGTGATGAACGCCGACCGTTTCGACCTCGCCTGATCTTCTGCCGCCGCTGTCTCCGCATCATGCCGCGGGGACAGCGGCGGCCGTACAAGACGACGGGTCGCGACCCGCCCCCGGGGACATGGGCCTGGGGGCGGGTCTTTTTTTGGGCTTAAAGCGACAAAAGATACGGATGGGCGCGATCATTCTGTCTCCTTTGTCGCTTTAGCGAAGGGGTCTTCGCGGAGTGCGGCGTGGACGACCGCCATGTCGGGTCCGCCGCTGACGTCGATCGCGCCGCCTTTCAATACGCGGACGATGGTGACACCGTTGAGCGCGCGATCCATTGCGATGCTGAACTGGTGCGTGCGACCTGTCGCGATGGCGCGGTCCCATGCGGCGGCGAAGCTTGCTGCTGCGGGGCGTTCGCGCAGGCGATAGGCGGAAGCGCGGCCCATGCCGACCGCTCGCGCCGCCTTGCCGACCGAGCCCATCGCCGTGAGCGCACGGATGAAATTGGCCTGCGTGTCGGGCGTCCAGCCGTCGGCGCGATGACGCTCAAGCGGGACGGGGGTGAAAGCGAGGCAGGTGTCGCCGAGGCGCGGGGCGGGATGTTCCATCTGCCAGTATGGAGCACGGCCCGATATTGTAGGAAAGGATTATTCGAAGGTCGGCTTTGGGGTGGCAAGCGGATGCTAGAGGCGGATGCTCAAGAGCTGCTTAGCCTCGGTCCAGCGAAATAGCCTCCGGTAGCTCTGGGGTCGGCCACAGAGCGCCATAGCTAATCGTATTCATCAGAGCGATCTGGTCCTGGTCGAAATGGAACGAGTAGTAAGCGTGGACCGTGACGAACGGATTGCACTCATTCTCGGGCGTCGCTTCAATTCCTCGCGCGCGCGCGATCACCAGATCGCCCACTGGCGTGGCCTCCAGCAGTTGGACCGGTTGCGGAGCGGGCCACCGAAAACTCGCCCGTCGCATGCTCTCGGTCGAGCGCTCGATTTCTTCGAACGACCCCGCTTGACCGATCTTCTCAAAAAACCTTTCGACTAGTCTCAAACGTTTTTCTTGCGCCTGCCTATCAAATACAGGGTCGGGGCGAGGCGATGATATCTGACAAGACAGTGCCGTTCCCGGCATAAACGTGGCGCACGCCACCGCTGTGATTGCCTTTCGCCTGCCGATCATCGGTCGCTCCCCCAAACATATAGTGGAGGATACATACAAAACTGATGTCCGCAATCGGTCGTCACCGGCCAAACCGTCCTCTCGTTTGGGCTAATGCGCATCCTTCGGCGCCGGGCCGCCGATCGGCGGGGGCTTGCAGAAGGGGACCATCACCAGTGCGGCGAGGAAGATATAGGACATCAGGCGGAAGACATCGTCGAACGCGAGCGTCAGCGCCTCGCGGCCGATAACGCGCGCGAGCGTCCCGCTCGCCATTTGCGCTGCGAGCGCAGGGTCGGCGACATAATGGCCGATCGATTGCGCCAGCCCCACCGCCGCTTCGTTCGCGGCTTCGCTCGACCGGCCGAGCGCTTCCGACAATCGCAGCATATGAAGCCGCAGATTGTCGCCGAGCCAGGTGTTGACGAGCGCGATGCCGATCGCGCCGCCGAGGTTGCGCATCAGGTTGAACAGGCCCGAGGCATAGCGCAGTTCGGGCCCCTCGAAATTGCCGAGCGCGAGCCCGACCGAGGGGACGATGCACAGCATGATCGCGAAGCTGCGCACGACCTGCGGCCAGAACAAAGCGGCGAAGCCCCATTCGGGGGTCATGAAGCTGAACATCCAGAGGCCCACCGCGAACAGGCTGAGCCCGAAGGTGATGACGATGCGCTGGTCGACCTTTTGCGACAGCGCCGCGGCGATGGGGACGCCGAGCAGCTGCGCGATGCCGGAGACGAAGACCGTCGTCCCGATCTCCGACGCGTTGTAACCCTGCACCCGGCCGAGAAAGATCGGGACGAGATAGGTGCTCGAATAGAGGCCGAAACCGATCACCAGGTTGAACACGCAGGCGAAGACAAAGGTCGGCTTGCGGAACGGGGTCAGCTTTACGATCGGTCCGTCGGACCGGAACGAGCGTTCGAGGAACAGCCCAAAGGCAACGAACGACAGCCATGCGCCGATCGCGATCGATGGTTCGCTGAACCATTCATGCTTCGGGCCTTCCTCGAGCACGAACTCGAGCCCCGCGAGGAACACCGCCATCGAGGCGAGGTGGACCCAGTCGATGCGGCGGAGCATCGGCAGGTTCGGCTTGTCGATCTTGACCAGCGCGATGATCGCGAGCGTCACCGCGGCGCCGGGCACGACGTTGATGAAGAAGACCCAGCGCCACCCCATCGCGTCGGTGATCCAGCCGCCGACCGTTGGACCCAGCGTGGGCGCGAGCACCGACACCATGCCGAGGATCGCGGGGATCATCGCGCGCTGCTTGCCTTCGAACAGCATATAGCCCGTCGCGAACACCGTCGGGATCATCGCGCCGCCGACGAAGCCTTGCACCGCGCGGAACAGGATCATCGATTCGATGTTCCATGCGAGGCCGCAGAGCATGCTCGCGATGGTGAACAGCCCCGCCGACATCGCGAACAGCCAGCGCGTAGAGAGCGCCTGCGCGAGGAAGGCCGAGAAGGGGATCATGACGAGTTCGGCCATCAGATAGGCGGTCTGCACCCAACTGATCTCGTCGGGTCCGGCGCTGAGTCCCGCCTGCACCTCGTTGAGCGATGCCGCGACGATCTGGATGTCGATCAGCGCCATGAACTGGCCAAACGCCATCACCGCAAAGATCAGATATTTCCGTGCGTTGGGCATCGCCGCCGGGTTGAACGGCGCGTCTGCAGCTGCGGGGGAAAGCGGAATGGAGGCCATGGGTCTTGTGTCCTGTCGTCTTTATATTATATGCGTCATATAAAAGGAGACGCAAGTGCGCTATTCAGAAACCCACAAAGCCGAGACGCGCGAACGCGTTTTGAAAGAGGCGGCGAAGGAGATCCGCGCCAAGGGACCCGACAATGTCGCGGTCGCGGGCGTTATGGCGCGCGCGGGGCTGACGCATGGCGGTTTCTATGCGCATTTTCCGTCGAAGGACGCGCTGGTGAAGGAAGCGATCGGGGCGATGTTCGCGGATGCGCGCGCGCGGACCGAGCGGATCGACGCAGACGGCGATCCGCGCGGCGTGCTGCGCGCCTATGTCGATTTCTATCTGTCGGCCAAGCATCGCGACAGCCGCGACCGAGGTTGCCCGTTGCCGACGCTGTCGGGCGATTTCGCTCGCTCGCAGCCCGCGACGCGCGAGCGTTTCGGGGCAGGGGTCGAAGGGATCGCGAGCCGTCTCGCGGCGCCGTTGGCGGCGCTTGGGTTTGCCGATCCGCAGGCGGAATCGCATGCGCTGCTCGCGCAGTTGGTCGGCGGTGTCGCGCTCGCGCGCGCAGTCGGCGATCCGGCGCTGTCCGATGCGATGCTCGCCGACACGCATGCGAGCATCGTCGCGCGTTACGGACTGGAGACCGCACAATGACGCTCGCGAAGGTGCAGGGGCTTATCGCCACAGGCGGACGCCCGCCGATCGGCGAGACGCTGGGGTTCCAGCTTGTCGATGCGGGCGAGGGCTGGGCGGCCTTCGAGGGCGTACCGGGACCCGAACATTATAATCCGATGGGGATCGTCCATGGCGGCTATGCCGCGACGCTGCTCGATTCCGCCTGCGGCATCGCGGTCGTGACCAAGCTGGCCGACGATCAGGCGATGACGACGCTTGAGCTCAAAACCTCTTATCTCAAGGCGATGACCGGCAAGACGGGCAAGGTGCGTGCCGAGGGCCGGGTGATCTCGATCGGCCGCCGCGTCGCCTATGTCGAGGCGAAGCTGACGGACCTCGAGGGACGCATCCTCGCGACCGCAACCTCGACGCTGCTGGTGATCCAGCAATGAACGTGCAGGCCACGATAGAGGCCGACGCGCCAGTCCGCCGCCGCATCGCGCTGCCGAAAAAGGCGTGGAAGATTGGGCTGATCGCGCTCGTGATCGCCGCGGTGGGCATCTGGTGGCTCACCGCGCCGCGGACGTCGGAATCGACCGACAA
>Ga0209050_1003283_pt1 | contig 12149 bp, 14 predicted proteins | sample Araplavi_mTSA_r2_FD_184276 | JGI IMG/M metagenome (GOLD analysis project Ga0209050, IMG submission 184276) | Arabidopsis root microbial communities from North Carolina, USA - plate scrape MF_Cvi_mTSA_r2 (SPAdes) (version 2) | ecosystem: Host-associated > Plants > Roots > Endosphere | place: USA...
CAAGTCGGTCGCGGCCTTCAGACGGGCGACGGCTTCGTTGATGCTCGCCTGTGCGGCCTGTTGCTGGCCGGTGATGCCGGCGACCGAGACATAGTAGAGGAAGCCGCCCGCGCCGTTCAGTACATCGGGCAGGCGCGCGGCGTCAGTCGTGGGCGTCGCCAAGCGGATCAGGTCGACCCCCGCAGCGCGGAGCGCGGGGCCGAGTTCGGGATCTTCTTCAGACGGAATGTCGACGCAGATGATGCCGTCGACGCCGGCCTTGGCGCATTCGGCGGCAAACCAGTCGCCGCCGCGGATTGTCATCGGGTTGGCGTAACCCATCAGAACGAGCGGGGTTTCGGGGTGACGACTGCGGAAAGCGGCGGCGAATTTGAAGATGTCGGCGGTCGTCGTACCTTTCGCAAGGCTGCGCAGGTTCGCGGCCTGGATCGCAGGGCCGTCGGCCATCGGATCGGTGAAGGGCATGCCCAGCTCGATCACATCGGCGCCCCCTGCGACGAGTGCGTCGAGGTTCGCGGCGGTGTCGCCGTCACCCCCCGTGATGAAGGCGACGAGCGCGGGGCGCGGCTTGGCGAAGGCGGCGGCGAAGCGGGTCAAAGCGACTTCTTCCGAAAGGCAGCTTGATCAATGAACACGAACAGCAGCGATACGAGAGCGACGACCACCCACGATGGAGATTGAAAGCGATCGCCTAAGCCGAAGATCTTGCTGATCAGCGGAAAACCGAGCGCCTGAACGGCAGCGGCGATCAGAAAGGCGATGATCGCACGGCGATGATTGAGCTTCACAGCGCAACTCCCAAGGCATCGGCCACGGTGAAGATGTCCTTGTCGCCGCGGCCCGAGCAATTGACGATGATAATCTTGTCCTTGCCCAGCGTCGGCGCGATGCGTTCGGCGGCGGCGATCGCGTGCGCACTTTCAAGCGCGGGGATTATGCCTTCGAGCTTGGTCAGCTTCTGAAAGCTTGCAAGGGCTTCGTCGTCGGTGACGGGCTCGTAACGGACGCGGCCTATTTCATGGAGCCAGCTATGCTCGGGCCCGATGCCGGGATAGTCGAGGCCCGCCGAGATGCTGTGCGCCTCGGTGATATGGCCATCCTCGTCCTGCAGCAGATAGGTTTTGTTGCCGTGGAGAATGCCGGGGCGACCGCCCGCGAGGCTGGCGGCGTGCTTGCCGTCCAGGCCTTCGCCCGCGGCTTCGACCCCGACGATCTCGACATCGGCGTCGTCGAGGAAGGGATGAAACAGGCCGATCGCGTTCGATCCGCCGCCGACGGGGGCGATTAGCATGTCGGGCAGGCGGCCTTCGGCTTCGAGAATCTGCTCGCGCGCTTCGTCGCCGATCACCGACTGGAAGTCGCGGACGAGCTCGGGATAGGGGTGCGGACCCGCGACTGTCCCGATGATGTAGAAAGTGTCGTGGACGTTCGCGACCCAGTGGCGCAGCGCCTCGTTCATCGCGTCCTTCAGCGTCTTTGCGCCGCTCTCGACCGCGACAACTTCGGCGCCGAGCAGCTTCATGCGGAACACGTTCGGTTGCTGCCGGGCGACGTCGACCGCGCCCATGAAGATCGTGCAGGGCAGGCCGAACAGCGCCGCGACTGTCGCGGTCGCGACGCCATGCTGGCCGGCGCCGGTTTCGGCGATGATCTTCTTCTTGCCCATGCGCTTGGCGAGCAGGATCTGACCGATGCAATTGTTGATCTTGTGCGCGCCGGTGTGGTTGAGATCCTCGCGCTTGAGGTAAATCTTCGCGCCGCCGAGATGCTGGGTCAGCCGCTCGGCAAACCACAGCGGGCTTGGCCGGCCGACATAATGTTTCAGCAAATAGTCGAATTCGGCCTTGAACGCCGGATCGGCCTGCGCAGCACGATAGTGGCGTTCGAGATCGAGGATCAGCGGCATCAGCGTTTCGGCGACATAGCGGCCGCCAAACTGGCCGAAATGGCCGCGCTCATCGGGGCCGGTGCGAAGGCTGTTGGGTAAGTCGGTCATCGGCCAGCCGCTTTAAGGAAAGCGGCGATCTTGTCCACATCCTTGACGCCCGGCGCGCTTTCGACGCCCGACGAGACGTCGACCAGCGGCGCGCCCGTTTCGGCGATGGCCTGCGCGACATTCTCCGGGGTCAAGCCGCCCGCGATACCCCAGTCCATGCTGTGACGATAATTTTTGAGCAGCGACCAGTCGAAGCGCGTGCCGGTGCCGCCGGGCAACGCGGCGGCGGGAGCGTCGAACAGGATGCGGTCTGCGATGCCGTGGTATTTCTGCATCCGCTCCAGCGTGCCCGCATCCTTGAGCCCGACCGCCTTCCAGATTTCGGCGGGAACGAGGCGCTTTACGACCGCCAGCCACTCGGGAGTCTCGCTGCCGTGAAATTGCACGATGTCGGGACGCACTGTGCCGAGCGCATCGCCCGTCAGCTGTTGCGACGCGTTGACGAGGAGCAGCGCGACCTTCACGCGCGAACCGGCGCGCTTGCGCAGCTCGGCCGCGGTCTTGAGGTCGACGTGGCGTTGGCTCGCCTCGAAATGGACGAGGCCGATGTGCGTCGCGCCGAGACGGATCGCGTCATCGACGGCCTGGGTGGTGGTGAGGCCACAGATTTTGACGAGTGGGGGCATGTTCATTTTATCCTGTCGTCATCCCGGCGAAGGCCGGAATCTCGACGGTGCGTCATGCGCACTGTCGAGCGGATGACGGGTGGGTTGGTTAAAGCGTCGCTTCGATCTCGCGCGCGGCGAGATCGGGGTCGGGCGACTGGCTGATCGGGCGGCCGACGACGAGGATCGAGGCGCCGTCGGCCATCGCCTGCGCCGGGGTGACGACGCGTTTCTGATCGCCGATCTTGCCATTCGCGGGGCGGACGCCGGGGACGACGAAATAGCCGCCCGGCCACGCCTTGCGCGCGGCTTTCACTTCCTGTCCCGAGCAGACGATGCCGTCGAGCCCCGATTCGCGCGCGAGCGCGGCGAGGCGGACGACCTGATCGTGCGGGCTGCCGCCGACGCCTATGTCGTCGAGGTCGGGGGCGTCGAGGCTGGTCAGCACGGTCACCGCGACGACCTTTGTGCCAGTGCCCGCCGCCGCCTTCGCCTCTTCGAGCATCGCGCGGCCGCCCGCGGCGTGGACGGTGAGGATCGCGGGTTCGAGGGTGCGGAGTGCCTGGATGGCTTTCGCCACGGTGTTGGGAATGTCGTGCAGTTTAAGATCGAGAAAGATCGGCAGGCCGATCTTCGCCATTTCGTGCACGCCGTGATGCCCGTTGGCGCAGAAGAATTCGAGGCCGAGCTTCAGCCCGCCGACATGGCGCCGCACCTTCTGCGCCAGCGTCAGCGCGGCGTCGAGGTGCGTGGTGTCGATGGCGAGATAAAGCGGTGAGGTCATGGCTTGTCCGTGGCGAAAAGATCGGTGGGGGCAGGAGGGATATCGTTGACCGGAGCGGTGGGCGTAACCTCCACGGGGCGATTGGCGAGCGCGCGCAGATCGGCGGCCTGCCGCTCGCTGGCGTCGAGGCGGCGCTTCATCGACCAGCGCGATGTGCGCAGAGCGATCCACATCGGCACGCTGCCGATCAGGAAGGCCGCGAGGATCAGCACGGGCAATTTGGTGTCGAGCACCTGCCCCGGCCAGATCGTCACGGTCACCGGAATCCAGTTCGCCATCGCAAAAATAACCAGCACGGCGGTCAACAAGACCCAGATGATCGTTCGCAGGATACCCACTCGTCTTGCTCCTCTGTCGGTCTGACCCGACCCTATGACAGATTGCCTTGGGTTTCCAGTCCGGGGCTACGCCGCCCCGAACACCCGGTCGAAGATCGTGTCGACATGCTTAAGATGATAACCAAGATCGAATAGCGCGGTCAGCTCGTCGGCCGACAGCTTGGCGGTCACATCGGTGTCGGCCTTGAGCAGTTCGAGCAACGAGAGCTGGCCGTCGGATTCCCAAACTTTCATCGCGTTGCGCTGGACAAGGACATAGCTTTCCTCGCGGCTGGCGCCCGCTTGCGTCAGCGCGAGCAAAACGCGCTGTGAGTGGACAAGCCCGCCCATCCGATCGAGATTCTTCTGCATGCGCGCGGGATAGACGAGCAGCTTGTCGACGACGCCGGTCAGGCGTCCGAGCGCGAAGTCGAGCGTGATCGTGGCATCGGGCCCGATGAAGCGTTCGACCGACGAGTGGCTGATGTCGCGCTCGTGCCACAGTGCGACATTCTCCATCGCGGGCGTCACCGCGCTGCGCACGACGCGCGCGAGGCCAGTGAGATTTTCGGTCAGGATCGGGTTGCGCTTGTGCGGCATCGCCGACGAGCCCTTTTGGCCAGGCGAGAAATATTCCTCGGCCTCGAGCACTTCGGTGCGCTGAAGGTGGCGAACCTCGACCGATAGGCGCTCGATCGACGAGGCGATGACGCCGAGCACGGCGAAGAACATCGCGTGGCGATCGCGCGGGATCACCTGCGTCGAGACGGGCTCGATCGCGAGGCGAAGCTTGGCGGCGACATGTGCTTCTACCCGCGGGTCGATGTTCGCAAAGGTGCCGACCGCGCCCGAGATGGCACAGGTTGCGATTTCGACGCGCGCGGCCTGAAGACGCAGCTTGCAGCGCGAGAATTCGGCATAGGCTTCGGCGAGCTTGAGCCCGAAGGTGACGGGCTCGGCATGGATGCCGTGGCTGCGGCCGATCGTCGGGGTGAGCTTATGCTCATAGGCGCGGCGCTTGATCGCTTCGAGCAGCGCGTCGAGATCGGCGAGCAGGATATCGGCCGCCTGGGCGAGCTGGACGGCGAGGCAGGTATCGAGCACGTCGCTCGATGTCATGCCCTGATGCATGAAGCGCGCTTCGTCGCCGACATTCTCGGCAACCCAGGTCAGAAAGGCGATGACGTCGTGCTTGGTAACAGCCTCGATCGCGTCAATCGCGGCGACGTCGATGACGGGGTTCGTCGCCCACCAATCCCACAGCGCCTTGGCGGCGGATTTGGGCACGGTTCCCAGCTCGGCAAGGGCATCGGTCGCGTGCGCTTCGATCTCGAACCAGATGCGAAACCGATTCTCGGCCGACCAGATCGCGGTCATTTCCGGCCGTGCGTAACGCGGAACCATTGATTTTCCTTCCTTTTAGGGCGCTCCATCGCGGAATCCGTGCGGAACCAAGACGGGCCGCCCCGTAGCAGGGACGGGGCGTTTCGCCAAATGCCGAGGCGTCGCAACTTTGCGCAAACACGATGGGTTGCTCCCATGCCCCATCAGAAAGGCGACAGGTCGCACCGACCATCGAAGTCGCCGCCACAGGAGAATAAATGTGTTTAAACAAGTGCTTTTGATCGGCGCCGCGGCAATCAGCTTCCCCGCAATGGCTCAGACGACTGCCCCGGCGGAAGAGCCGACCCCCTCGACGCAGTCGCAGCCGGCGCCGACCGATACAACGGCTCCCGCACCCGATAGCAAGCCGACGGACGAGACGAAGCCGACGGATGAAACGGCGCCCACCGAGGACGCGACCCCCAGCGACACGCCGCCTGCGGCCGAGCCGGCTCCGCCGACTGACCAGCCGGCTCCGGAGCCTGAGCCCGAAGCGGAACCGAAGTAACACCCCAACACCATAGACAGGAGACAGACCATGTTGAAACAGATGCTTTTGATCGGCGCTGCTGCCGTGAGCTTCCCCGCCTTGGCGCAGACCACTGCCCCCGCTTCGGATCCGGCGGCGCCGGCAACCGCCGAACCCGCCCCGGCGGCTGAACCGGCCCCGGCGCCCGATGCGTCGACCCCGCCGGCTTCGACCGAGGCAGCACCGTCGGGTGCGGCTGCCGCCAGCCCGACGCAGATCGCCCAGATCGTCGAACAGGAATTTCCGACCTATGACGGCGATAAGAATGGCGATCTGAATGCCGCGGAATTCGGCGCGTGGATGAAGAAGCTGCGTGCTGCGACCGACCCGAGCACCGATGTTGAATCGGCCGAGGTCAAGACCTGGATCGGTCAGGCATTCGCTTCGGCCGACGGCGACAAGTCGGGCGCGGTGAACAAGACCGAATTGACCGGTTTCCTGTCGCGCGGCGCCTAACGGTAGCCCGCGCGGGGTGGTGCAGCCGTCGGAGCGATCCGGCGGCTGCATCGCTGTGCGGGACAGATTACTCGGGTTGTTCGACCGAGACGATCGTCAATCGATGTTCGATGCCGCCGCGATCGGGCCAGTTGATCGACTGACCGACGCTGAGGCCGATCAGTCCGGCGCCGACCGGGGTCAGAATGGACATTCGACCGGCCGAAATGTCGGCTTCGGCGGGATATACGAGGCGCACCGTTCGCTCACCGCCGCTCTTCTCGTCGACGAACGTCACGCGTGATCCCATGGTGACGACGTCGGACGGGATATCGGTGCGGCCGCAGATCGCGGCGCGATCGATTTCATCGAGCAGCAGTTCATAGAAGCGAACCGAATCGCGCTGCCGTTGCAGCGTCAGTTCGGTCAGCGCGTCGGCTTCGCTGTCGATCATGCGGATATGGGGCATCGCGGCCCCGCTTTTTGTCTTGGTCATGGCGCGGACTTTCCGGCTGGCGCGCGGCTATCCACCACGCGCGGCAATATTTGGACGGAAGGTGCCCCGGGTTCGGGGCAATCGCGCCGGAACCCGGGGCTAAATGCCCGCGAGAAGTTGTCCTCCGTCATGACGGAAGCGGAGAAGGCTGCGCCGAATCTGCATGGCCATGATGATGTGGCCGCGGGCCGGGGAAGTCAAATCCGGCTAGAGCAGCCCCATCGCGCGGAAGCTGCGATAATCGGACCCGCCGATGATGATATGGTCGTGGAGCGCGATCCCCAGCTTGGCGGCCGCCTCGGCAATGTCGCGGGTGATCGCGATATCCTGCCGGCTCGGTTCGGGGCTGCCGCTCGGGTGATTGTGGACGAGGATGATCGCCGAGGCGCCGAGTTCGAGCGCGCGCTTGATCACTTCGCGGACATAAATCGCCGACTGGTCGATCGAGCCTTCGCTCGCGAGTTCGTCGCGGATGAGCATGTTGCGCGAATTGAGATAGAGGACGCGAACGCGCTCGACGTCGATCGGCCCCATGTCGGCGCGAAGCCAGTCGAGCAATGCGTCCCAGCTGGACAGCAGAGGCTTGTCGCGAAACTCTCCCTTGAGCAGGCGCAGGCCCGTCGCCTGGACGATCTTCAGCGCCGCGATGCCGGTATCGCCGAGGCCGTCGACGCGGCGCAGCGATTCGGGATCGGCGCTGATCAGCTGCGCCAGTGAACCGAATTCGCGGAGCAGCGCCTTCGCGAGCGGTTTGGTGTCGCGGCGGGGTATCGCGAGGGTGAGCAAATATTCGATCAGCTCGTAATCGGCCAAGCCTTCGGCATCGTCGAGCAGGCGAGCGCGCAGCCGCGCGCGATGCCCAAGATGATCCGGCGTATCCCTGTCCCCCATTGCGCGGCAATAACCGCCTTGTGACGCGCACTCAACGGTCATAGGAAAAGGATGATGGCGAACCGGATCAATCTCCTGCATCGAAACGGGATTTCCGGCGTTTGTGCCCTGAACGGGGCTCAGGTCGAGGGACGAGATTTTGCCGCCATGACGTCATCGGCCCATTTCCATGACTGACGCGGCAGACGGCGCGTCGCCGCGATTCAAATATCGGACTTTGCTGTTCAAGAAACGCTGGCTGACTGCGGGCGCGGTGATCATTCTCGTCGCCGGCGTGTGGATCGCGCGCGAACCGATCGCCGACGAGTTCATCCGTGACCAGCTCGAAAGCCGCGACGTTCCGGCGCGCTACACGATCGACCGGATCGGTTTTCGCAGCGAGCAATTATCCAACATCGTCATTGGCGATCCGAAGCGTCCCGATTTGACCGCGAAACGCGTCGAAGTCCTCCTCGGCTATGGCTGGCACGGCCCGTATGTTTCGGGGATCAATGCCGAGGGCGTTCGGCTTTATGGGCGTTTCGTCGACGGCCGCTTGTCGTTCGGTTCGCTCGACAAGTTCCGCGATCCGGAAAGCAAGGATCCCTTCGCCTTGCCCGACCTGTCGGTCGCGCTGCGCGACGCGCGCGCGCGCGTTGAAACGCCGTGGGGCAATATTGGCGCGGCGCTGAACGGCGGCGGCAATCTGCGCCGCGATTTTACCGGAAAGCTGGCACTCGTCGCGCCGCGCATCGCGGCCGCGGGGTGCAACGGCGAGGATATGAGCTTTTACGGGGCCGTGCTGGTTCGCGATGTCCGGCCCCAACTTGTCGGGCCCCTGCGTGGCCGCGCTCTTGCCTGCGCCGACGGCAGCGTCACCGCCGCATCGCCGCAAGTCGCGCTCGACCTTTCGCTCTCCGAAGATTTGCAAAGCTGGAAGGGCAAGGCCGACGCGAGCATCGCGCGGCTCATCGCAGGGCCGATCGCGGCCGACCGGATGGGCGTGGTCGCGCGTTTCGACGGAACATCGGTACTGACGAAGCTTGATGTCGACGCCGAGATGGCGCGCCTTCGCGGCGCTGATTTCGCGGCCGAGACGGTGAACCTCGAGGCCAAGGGGAGTGTGGGCAGCGCCGCTCCCATATTCGACGGGAAGATCAGCTTCGCCCGCGCAAGCGGCAGCGCGGATTTGCGCCGCTCGCTTGCCGAAAGCGCGCGCGGGCTGGCGGGCACGCCGGTCGGGCCGCTGGCGGCGAAGGCCGTTGGCGCGCTAAGTCGCGTAATGGCCGACGCGAGCGGGAGCGCGGGCTTTGCACTCGCGGGCGAAGGGGCGACGGCGCGTGTCGACCTGATCGCGCCCGAATTGACGAGTGCGAGCGGGGCGCGCTTCACCGGCAGCGCCGACAGCCGCATCGGTTATCTCTATGGCGCCGACGAGCCCGCGGTGATCGCGACGGGACGCTGGAGCATAGCGGGCGGCGACTTGCCCTCGGGAACGCTGAGCCTAGATCGCAACGAGGATGGCAGGGTGACGGGGCTCGCCAGCCTCGATCCTTATAGCGCCGGAAGCGCGCGACTGGCGCTGACGCCGGTGCGTTTTTCGGGCGGTGCGGGCGGATTGATGCGCTTCGCCACGGCGGCGACGCTGTCGGGGCCGCTCGCGGGCGGGCGGGTCGAGCGACTGACGGTGCCGCTGAACGGCTATCTGGCGCCGACGGGAGCACTCGCGTTCGACGGCGGGTGCAGCCGCGTCGCCGCCGACCGCATCGAGGTGAGCGGCTTCCGGCTCGGGCGAAGCGCGATCGACCTGTGCAGCCGCCCCGGTGCGCCACTGCTAAGCGCGGGACCCGATGGACTGCGCGGTTATATTCGCACTCCCGGCATCGCGTTGCGCGGGACGAGCGGCAGTTCGCCGTTCAGCCTGAAAAGCGGGCCAGCGAATATCGACCTGTCCGCGATGCGCTGGTCGCTCGCACTGGCCGATATCCGGCTGGGCGAGGGCGAAAGCGTCACCCGCTTCGCCGCGCAACGTCTGACGGGGCGGGCAACGCCGCAGGGGATGGCGGGCGATCTCAGCGGCGCGAGCGGCAAGATCGGCGCAGTACCGCTCAACATGAGCGAGATTGCGGGGCAATGGCGCTTTGCGAATGGCGCGCTGACGCTCAACGGCGGTCTCCTCCTTACCGACGCCGCGCCCGATCCGCGTTTCTTCCCGCTCGTCAGCAACGATGCGAATCTGCGCTTTGCGAACGGGGTCATCGAGGCGAAGGCGGGCTTCAACGAACGGAAGACCGGAACGAAAATCCTCGACACGGTCATTCGGCACCGGCTGGCCGACAGCAGTGGTTCGGCGGACCTTGTCGTCAAGGAACTGCGTTTCAACGAGGCATTCCAGCCCGACCAGTTCACCAGCCTCGCGCTCGGCGTCGTCGCCAATGTCCAGGGATCGGTCGTGGGCGACGGGCGGATCGACTGGACCGCCGATGGCGTCACCAGCCGCGGGACCTTCGCGACCGCCGATACCAGCTTGGCTGCTGCGTTCGGCCCCGTGACGGGAATAACGACGACGATCAGCTTCGACGACCTGATTGGACTTCGTACCGCGCCGGGCCAGATCGCTAAGATCAAGGAGTTGAACCCCGGCATCCCGGTGCTCGACGGCGAGATCGAATATCGGTTGCTCGGCGACAATCGTGTGCGGGTCGAGGGCGGGAGCTGGCCCTTTGGCGGCGGCAAGTTGCTCCTCCATCCGACAACGCTCGATTTCAGCGCGGAGAATACGCGGCGACTGTCGTTCGATATCGTCGGGGTCGATGCTGCAGTGTTCCTGCAAAGCTTCGGCTTCGACAACATCAACGCGACGGGGGTGTTCGACGGAACCTTGCCGGTCGAATTCGACGGCATGGGCGGGCGGATCGTCAATGGCCGCATCGATTCGCGCGGCGGCGGCGGTACGCTCGCCTATGTAGGCGAATTGTCGAACCGCAATCTGGGCGTCATCGCCAATTTTGCCTTTGGCGCGCTGCGCAGCCTCAAATATGACGATCTGACGATCATATTGAACGGGGACCTCGACGGCGAAATGGTCACCGATATCCGCTTCGGCGGCGTGGGGCAGGGGGAAGGCGCGACGCGCAATTTCCTGACCAACCAGGTCGCGAAACTGCCGCTGATCTTTAACGTGAAGATCCGCGCGCCGTTCCGCCAGTTGCTTACGTCGGCGAAGGGGTTTTACGATCCCTCGCTCTTGATCGAACAGAATCTGCCCGCGTTGATGCGCGCGCAAGAAGAAGCCGAAGCCGCCGCAAAAGGCGCGCCACCACCCGTTCAGCCTCCAGAAAGCGAGCCCATGCGATGAAGATACCTGAGACTGGAGCAAGGAGGCTGGCCATATATGGTCGGACTGTTGCGGTGATGATCGGCGTGTCAGCCCTTGCGGGCTGTGTGCAGATCGATACGCCCGACAAGCCGATCGAGATCAACCTGAACATCAACATCCGGCAGGAAGTGGTGTATAGGCTGGATGGCGATGCCAAGAAGCTCATCGAGCAGAATAGCGAGATATTCTGATGGGGAATGACAAGATGACGAAGACGATGTGGAAACCGACTGGACTAGCGCTTGCTGCGATTGCGGCGACCGCTGCCGTTGCGCTGGCCGTGCCGTCGGCGATGGCGCAGCGCGATCCAGCCTATGCCGCAGCGCGCGCCGCCGGCCAGGTCGGTGAGCAGCCCGACGGCTATCTGGGCTTTGCGACGACGCCAACCCCGGCGATCCGCGCGCTGGTCCAGGACCTCAATATCAAGCGCAAGGCGGCGTATACCGCCAGCGCGCAATCGACCGGCAGCACGGTCGAGCAGTTCGCCTTTACCAGCGGCTGCAACCTGATTTCGCAGACCAAGGCGGGCGAGAAATATCAGACGCCGAGCGGCGCCTGGAAAACCCGTGACGGCAGCCCGCCCGAACGCGACGCGCGCTGCCCGTAAACGATTAAACTGAACAACGGGGCCTGCGGGTCCTTAGATGCCGCCGCGCCCCTAAACGCGGCGGCATTTTTGTACACCTGCGCTGCGTCTCTTTTGTGCACCTGCGCACAAGCATTGACTTAATCGGGTGTCGTTCCTAAACGGACCGCGCCTTAGGGGTCCCCCGAATTTTCGGGCCTTTTTTTGCAGGCGGAATCGATGGATATCGGCTCTGTTTCAGGAGGATGGCGGGAATGACGGGGAATGGCAGCGATCCGGAACCAGCTTCGGAGGATTCGCGCCTGGTCTCGCTCGAAGAGCGATTGGACCGGGCCGAAGCCGCAGAAGCGAAACGGACCGCAGTGAACGCCGGACCGGAGACCGATGCGAATTACAAGCTCGGTAACCGCGTTCTGGCCGAACTGCTGGGCGGTATCGGTGGCGGCGCCTTGGTCGGTTGGACGATCGATCATTTTGCCGGCACCGCACCCTGGGGCCTGTTGGTGGTGCTGTTCCTTGGAATAGTCGTCGCCTTCAGAAGCATATTTCGTATAGCGAATATCCGGCCTTCAAAGCCGGATTGAAGCTGAATTACTGGGATTTAGGCGAGGTATCGCGTGGCGGATCAAGGCAAAGTGGACCCGATGCACCAGTTCGAGGTGCAGAAGATGTTCGACATGTTCCATGTCGGCAATCATGAGGTTGCTTTTACGACCAGCGCGATGTGGATGGTCATCGCCGGCCTGCTCCTGTGGGTCTTCATGATCGG
>Ga0209050_1003284_pt1 | contig 12146 bp, 10 predicted proteins | sample Araplavi_mTSA_r2_FD_184276 | JGI IMG/M metagenome (GOLD analysis project Ga0209050, IMG submission 184276) | Arabidopsis root microbial communities from North Carolina, USA - plate scrape MF_Cvi_mTSA_r2 (SPAdes) (version 2) | ecosystem: Host-associated > Plants > Roots > Endosphere | place: USA...
CGTCCAGTCCTGGTACTTGCAAAGGCTGTAGCTCGTTCACTTTCCATGGGTCTGGCAGTCGCTCGCGCTCCTCTGCCGGCGCCGTGCCTTTCAGGGCTATGAATCGCCCGCCCTCTGCCAGCAGGTGACCGGACCAGTTCACAAAATCGCTCAGGTCCGCAAAAGCCCGCGAGGTGATGACGTCGTAAGGCGTCTTGACCTGCAGTTCCTGCACCTTCTTCGTGTACACCGTTACGTTGCTCAGTTCCAGCTCTGCTTTCACCTGGTTCAGAAAGGCCGTCTTCTTGTGCACGATGTCAATCATCGACACTTTCATGTCCGGCCGCGCGATCGCCAGGACTACACCCGGCAATCCGCCCCCTGCCCCAACATCCAGCACGTTCTGCGCATCCTTGAAGGCGGGTACTGCCGCCAGCGAATCCAGGACGTGCAGGGTCATCATCTCCATCGGGTCGCGCACGGCCGTCAGGTTGTACACCTTGTTCCACTTGTTCAGCAGGGCCAGATAATCCAGCAGTTTTTCCTGCTGTGCTTCGCTCAGGCCCAGGTCCAGCTTTTCGACACCATTCTTCAGTACGTGCGCAAGCGCGGCGCGATCAAATACCGCCATCAAGCTGCCTCGTCTTTCAGCGTGACGAAGCCGCCGTACCCGGCTTTCTTCAGGTGTACCAGCAGCAGCGAAATCGCAGCCGGGGTCACGCCCGATATGCGCGAAGCCTGGCCCAAGGTTTCCGGACGATGCTTCTGCAATTTCTGGCGCACTTCCATCGACAACGCCGTGATCTCGGCGTAGTTGAAGCCCTCAGGCAGCTTCAAGTTTTCGTAATGCTCATGGCGCTCCACTTCGCGCAGCTGGCGATCGATATAGCCCGAATACTTCAGGGTGATTTCGATCTGCTCCATTACTGCCTCGTCGGTAACGCCCGGGCCTGCCAATGGCTGGCCTTCGTTGCCGGTCATGGTCATCAGCTTTTCATAGCCGACACCCGGACGGCGCAGCAGGTCTGCCAGCGAATATTCGCGCTCGATGGCCTGGCCGATGACACGTTCGGACTCGGCTGCAGCCAGGATGCGCGGGTTGACCCAGGTCGATTTCAGGCGCTCGAGTTCCTGCGCCACGGCCTCGCGTTTACGATCAAACGCTTCCCACTGCGCATCACCAACGACGCCCAGCTTACGCCCGATTTCTGTCAGGCGCATGTCAGCGTTGTCTTCACGCAGGCTCAGGCGGTATTCCGCGCGGCTGGTGAACATACGATACGGCTCCTGCACGCCCTGGGTCACCAGGTCGTCGACCAGCACGCCGAGGTAGGCTTCCGAGCGAGCTGGAGTCCAGGCCTCTTCGCCCTTGGTTTGCAGCGCCGCGTTGATACCGGCCAGCATGCCCTGTGCCGCGGCTTCTTCGTAACCGGTGGTGCCGTTGATCTGGCCGGCGAAGAACAGGCCGTTGATCGCCTTGGTTTCCAGCGAAGCTTTCAGGCCGCGCGGGTCGAAGTAGTCGTACTCGATGGCGTAGCCCGGACGCAGGATATGCGCGTTTTCCAGGCCCTTCATCGAACGAACCAGCTCGATCTGCACGTCGAATGGCAGGCTGGTCGAGATACCGTTCGGGTAGAACTCGTGGGTCGTCAGGCCTTCCGGTTCCAGGAAAATCTGGTGCGATTCCTTGGCCGAGAAGCGGTGGATCTTGTCTTCAATCGACGGGCAATAGCGCGGGCCGACGCCCTCGATCACGCCGGTGTACATCGGGCTGCGATCCAGGCCGCCACGAATAATGTCGTGGGTTTTCTGGTTGGTATGGGTGACCCAGCACGGCAATTGCTGTGGGTGCATGGAGGCATTACCCATCACCGAGAACACCGGCACTGGATCCAGATCGCCCGGCTGCTCGGTCATTTGCGAGAAGTCAATGCTGCGGCCATCGATGCGTGGCGGCGTACCAGTCTTCAGGCGACCCTGCGGCAGCTTCAATTCTTTCAGGCGCGCCGACAACGAAATCGCTGGCGGATCCCCGGCACGGCCGGCCGAGAAGTTTTGCAAGCCGACGTGGATCTTGCCGTCCAGGAAGGTACCGGCGGTCAGCACGACGGCACGGCCCAGGAACTTCAAGCCAATCTGGGTAACGGCGCCAACTACGCGGTCGCCCTCCACCATCAGGTCATCCACCGCCTGCTGGAACAGCCACAGGTTCGGCTGGTTTTCCAGGCGATGGCGGATAGCGGCCTTGTACAGGATACGGTCGGCCTGGGCGCGAGTCGCGCGCACAGCAGGGCCTTTGGACGAATTCAGGATACGGAACTGGATGCCCGACTCATCTGTAGCGATGGCCATGGCGCCACCCATTGCGTCGACCTCTTTGACGAGGTGGCCTTTGCCAATGCCGCCGATGGATGGGTTGCACGACATCTGTCCCAGCGTCTCAATGTTGTGGGTCAACAGGAGAGTCTTCTGGCCCATGCGGGCGGAAGCGAGGGCCGCCTCGGTACCGGCGTGACCACCGCCGACAACGATGACGTCGAATTCAGTAGGAAATAACATGGTAAAAAATGGGGGAAAGCTGGGGATCGAACTGAATTATAAAGTTTTTTCGACCGTGCGAATTTTTTGGGCAGGATTTTTTTGCTCGCAATGTTTCACGTGAAACAAAAAATGGCAGTAAAGAAATGGGGACGTCCCCTTTTAAGAGGTACGTCCCCATTTTCTACTGCCATTGTTTCACGTGAAACACTATCACTTCAACCATGCGTCATAGCCGGTTTTGATGATCAACAGTACCACTACAACCAGGAACAGGCGGCGTACGAATTCGCTGCCATGCTTCAAAGCCAGCTTGGTGCCCAGTACCGAACCGACCACCTGGCACACTGCCATCATCAAGCCGAGCTGCCAGATGATGTGGCCAGTGAACCCAAACAGCAGGATCGCCGCCACATTACAGGCCACGTTCACCACCTTGGCCGCCGCCGACGCGCCGAGGAAATCAAAGCCGAAACTCCGCACAAACAGGAAGACCAGGAAGCTGCCGGTGCCTGGGCCGAAGAATCCGTCATAGAAGCCGATCCCCGCACCGACCAAAACTGCCAACACCTTCTCCTTGGTCCCGGTATGCAGTGGAGCATGAACGCTACCCAGGTCTTTGCGATAGAAGGTATAAATGGCCACCGCCAACAGAACGAACGGGAGCAATCCGCGCAGGAAATCAGGCGGAATTCTAGTGACGGTGTAAGCGCCCAGGAAGGCGAACATGAAAGCCGCGATCGCCGCAGGGGCAACTGTCGACCAAGCGATCTGTGTGCGGCGCGCATAGTTCACTGCCGCAGCGCTGGTCCCGAATACACTGGCCACTTTATTGGTTCCCAGCAGCGTCGCGGGTGGGGTCCCGCTCATGGCCGAGAACAATGCAGGAATCTGGATCAGTCCGCCGCCGCCAACCACCGCATCCACGAAACCTGCCGCGAACGCAGCCCCCGCCAACAATCCATACTCGACCATCACCCCGCCCCAGATAATTCGGAAACGTAATATTGTAAGTCGGAACCGCGCAGGACGCTGGGGCCTGGTGTAAGCTGTCCCGATGGAACCGATGACCTCATTCAGCTTCGCGACCGTACCCACCATACATTGCGCGCTCGGTGCGGCAAAGGAACTGGGGCGCGAACTTCGTGCCCGGTTCCCGGACGTACGCCGGGTGTTTCTGGTCACGGACCAGGGCTTCCTACGTACCGGACTGGCCGATGCTCCGATCGCCAGCATGAGCGCAGCAATGTTTCACGTGAAACAATTTGCCGACGTGCTAGCCGATCCACCCGAACACGTCATAGAAGAAGCCGTTGTCGCCGCCCGCGAACATGAGACTGAGCTTGTCATTGGTCTCGGCGGAGGAAGTTCAATGGACGTCGCCAAGCTTGTTGCTGTACTCACCTCCAGCCCGCAATCGCTCACGGAGATCTACGGAATCGGCAATGTCCAAGGCCCGCGCCTGCCCCTGGTCCAGATACCAACCACGGCCGGAACCGGATCGGAAGTAACCAATATCTCCATCGTCACGACAGGCGCCACCAGCAAAATAGGCATTGTCGCGCCCCAGCTTTACGCCGACCTGGCCATCCTCGATGCCGAGCTCACCATCGGTTTGCCGCGTACAGTGACTGCCGCAACCGGCATCGATGCCATGGTGCACGCCATCGAGGCGTACACCAGCAAACTCAAAAAGAATCCACTGTCAGACGGATTGGCACGCCAAGCCCTCAACCTCCTGTCTCGCCACCTGATCCGCGCTTGCGAAGACGGCCACGATCTCGCAGCCCGCCAAGCCATGCTGCTCGGCGCCATGCTGGCAGGCCAGGCTTTCGCCAACGCCCCGGTCGCCGCCGTGCACGCGCTGGCATATCCCATCGGCGGGAACTTCCATGTCGCGCATGGACTATCAAACTCCTTAGTACTGCCCCACGTCCTCCGCTTCAATGCCGAAGCATGCGCAGAACAGTATGCCGAGCTAGCCACAATCGTCGTGCCGCACGCCGAAGGCAGCGCGGAAGCCCGGGCCGAAGCACTCAGTGTTGCAATGCAACAATTCGCAACGATTGCCGGCCTCCCTCGTGCCCTACGACAAGTAGGAATTGCCGAGACCGACCTCAACATACTTGCCGACGACGCCATGAAGCAGACCCGCCTGCTCGCCAACAACCCGCGCCCAGTAAGCCGCGCAGACGCCTACGCAATCTACCAACTGGCGCTATAGCCCAGCCCGTGTCACACCATGGGGTCAGGCCCCACGAGACACGATGGGGTCAGGCCCCACGGGACACGAGCTCAACAGGTTGATCCATATCAGGAACACCAAAATAAAGTACTGGTAACTTGGCAGGATGAGCCGACCTCCCAGAACACAATTTCCTGGCGCGATTTACCACGTGACAGCGCGGGGTAACCGGCGTGCCCCAATCTATCATGACACTCGCGATCATTTGATCTGGCTCGATACCTTGGCGGACACGGTCCACGAACACGAGCTCAAGGTGCATGCCTATTGCATGATGCCGAATCATTTTCACCTACTAGTCAGAACAGTCCATGCCAACCTTTCGGAAGGCATGCACATGCTCAACGCAAACTACTGCCAACATTTCAACAAACGACACCATCTCACAGGTCACGTACTCCAGGGTCGGTTTCATGCCGTCCAGATCGAAGATGAGAAGCAACTGCTCGCCGCCACACGCTACATCTGCCTGAACCCAGTGCGAGCGAAACTGGTCAGTGATCCCGCTTCATGGGGATGGTCCAGCCACCAGCATTTCCTCAACCCGCAAGATGGCCCCGAATGGCTAGAGACCGAGTGGCTCTTGAACCAATTCGGGAACGGAGAGCTAAGCCAAAAGATCGCGGCTTACCGAGAATTTGTGGACGCTGGAATGGGACTGCAAAGCCCCGTCAAGCGCGAAAAGAAGCAGCACCGATTAGAGCACGAGAAAGCACAACCATTATTGAGTTACGCAGCACGCTTCCCAGAACGTAACGAAGCGATATTCCAAGCCCATCAATCAGGCGCATACACACGCCAAGAAATCGCGGACTATTTCGGCATCTCGATCCGCACCGTCTCACGAGCAATTCAGAACTTCGCAGCCGCGGACAGTTGAGCTCGTGTCCCGTGGGGCCTGACCCCATGGTGTGACACGGGCTCGGCCGTTATGCGCGGCGGGTTTGCCAGGCGATGATCTCGCCGACGATCCCTTTGCGGAACAGCAGTACACAGGCGACGAAGATGAAGCCGATCACCAGGCTGACCGCCTCGCCGAGTGTGGAGAACCATTCGATCCCTGTGGCGCCGGCCATCATGGTGCCGAAGTCTCCAAGCTTGTTTTCCAGCGAGATGATCAGGATCGCGCCGATGATCGGTCCAACTAACGTCCCCATACCACCTACCAGCGTCATCAAGATCACCAGGCCGGACATCGCCCAATGCACGTCGGTCAGTGTTTCAAAACCCAATACGACCGACTTGGTCGCACCGGCCAATGCGGCCAACGAGCCGGAAAGCACAAACGCCGCGAGCTTGTACTTGTCCACGTCATAACCAAGCGAGATCGCGCGGGGCTCGTTTTCCTTGATCGCTTTCAGCACTTGGCCAAACGGCGAATGCACCGTGCGCATGATCAGCGCGAAGCCGGCGATGAAAATCCCGAGCACCACGTAGTACATCGCGAGGTCGCTGCCCAGGTCCAACACGCCAAGCAGCCGACCGCGCGGGATGCCCTGCAAACCATCCTCGCCGCCAGTGAAATCGGTAAAGCGCAGGGCAGCGAAATACACCATCTGCGCCAGCGCCAGCGTGATCATCGAGAAGTAAATCCCTTGGCGGCGAATCGCGAGGCCGCCCATCACCAATCCAATCAGCGCGCCGGAGACGACGCCAATCAGCAGACTCAGTTCAAACGGCAGCCCCCAGTTCTTCAAGGCGTTGCCGGCGAAGTAGCCAGCGGCGCCAAAGAACGCCGCGTGGCCAAACGACAGCAAACCGGTAAATCCAATCAGAAGGTTGAACGCGCAGGCAAACAGTGCGAAGCATAAAAGCTTCATCAACAGCACGGGATAACCGACAAACGGCGCGCCCAGCGCCAGCACAAATGCGATGGAATAACCCAGCTTCTTGTTCATTCACTTTTCCTTGCCAAACAGGCCGGCGGGGCGCAGCAATAGGATGATGACCATCACCAAAAACACGACTGTGTTGGCGAATTCGGGGTAGAACACTTTCGTCAGTCCTTCGATCACGCCGAGTCCAAGGCCGGTCACGATCGAGCCGAGAATCGAGCCCATGCCGCCGATCACTACAACGGCGAATACGACGATAATCAGGTTCGACCCCATCAGGGGCGTCACTTGTTGGATTGGCGCCGCCAGAACGCCTGCAAAGCCCGCCAAAGCGACGCCGAAGCCGTAGGTCAGGGTGACCATCAGCGGGACGTTGATCCCGAACGCTTCCACCAGCTTCGGATTCTCGGTGCCGGCGCGCAGGTAGGCGCCCAGTTTGGTCTTCTCAATCACGAACCAGGTGACCAGGCAAACCACCAGGGATGCCAGCACCACCCAGGCTCGATAATTCGGCATCACCATGAAGCCAAGGTCCGTTGCCCCCTGCAGGACCTCGGGAGTTTCGAACGGCTGCCCGGAGACACCGTAAAACGAGCGGAAACCGCCCTCGATCAGCAGGGTCAGGCCAAACGTCAGCAGCAGCCCGTAAAGATGATCAAGCTTGTACAGGCGGCGCAGCATGGTCCTTTCGATCACCACGCCCAATACACCAACGATCAACGGCGCCAGCAACAGCACGCTCCAATAGCTCATGCCGAAATAGGTCATGCCTATCCACGCGAGGAAGGCGCCCATCATGTACATGGCGCCGTGCGCGAAATTGATCACATTCAGCAGCCCGAAAATCACGGCAAGGCCCAGGGACAGCATGGCGTAAAAAGAGCCGTTGACGAGCCCCAGCAAGAGCTGGGACATCATCATCGGTAACGGACGTCCGAAGATCTCCATCTAGCTTACTTCCACAGGCTGCACTTGGATTCGGCCTTGGACATGTAGGCCTGGTCGCCAGGGATCGTCGCGGCGATCTTGTAGTAGTCCCATGGATACTTGGACTCCGATTGCTTCTTCACCTCCATCAGGTACATATCGTGCACCATGCGGCCATCCGGGCGGATCACGCCGTGATTGGTGAACACGTCTTTGATGGTGGTGGACTTCAGCTTCGCCATCACCTTGTCGGCATCGTCGGTACCCGCGGCCTTCACCGCGGCGAGGTATTGCGACGCGGCGGAATAATCGCCGGCCTGCAGCATCGACGGCTCTTTTTTCATCTTCGCAAAGTAGCGTTTGGACCAGGCGCGCGTGGTGTCGTTCATGTCCCAATACCAGCCGTCAGTCAGGTACATGCCTGCGGTGGCGTTCAGGCCAAGCGAATGGATGTCGTTGATGAACACCAGCAGGCCGGCCATCTTCATCTTTTTCGACACGCCGAATTCATTGGAGGCCTTCACCGAATTGATAAAGTCGCCGCCGGCATTCGCCAGGCCCAGCACCTGCGCACCGGAAGATGAAGCCTGCATCAGGAAGGACGAAAAGTCGGTTCCAGGGAAGGGGTGGCGCACATTGCCGATCACTTTGCCGCCGGACTTGTTGATCACTTCAGTCGTATCCTTTTCCAGCGAATGGCCAAAGGCGTAATCGGCGGTCAGGAAGTACCAGTTCTTGCCGCCCTGTTTCACCATGGTGCTGCCTGTGCCGCGCGCCAGCGCTACCGTGTCGTATGCGTAGTGCACGGTGTAAGGAGTGCATTCCTCATTGGTCAGGCGCGAGGAGCCTGCGCCAATCACCATGAAGACCTTCTTCTTGTCTGCTGCGACTTTGGCCATCGCCAGGTTGGCGCCGGAATTGGTGCCGCCGACCAGCATGTCCACGCCCTGCTGGTCGAACCATTCGCGCGCTTTCGACGCAGCGATATCGGCCTTGTTCTGGTGGTCTGCAAAAACGAACTCGATCTTCTTGCCGTTGATCGCACCGCCAGCATCGGCAATCGCCATCTTGATCGCTTCGGCGCCGCCCTGCCCGTCGATGTCTGAGTAGACGCCCGACATGTCGGTGATGAAGCCGATCTTGATCGTGTCGCCGGAAATCTGGGCGTCCGCGCTGCTGAAGGCGCAAAGGGCTGCTGCAAAGGCAATGGCGTTGCGTTTCATAGTGTCTCCGTTTTTCAGTTTTGATATTCAAACGCCCAGCAACTCGGTCAGTACCGGCATGCGGGCATCCAATTCCGATGACGCAAAACTCTCAACAATCCGACCGTGCTCCATGACGTAAAACCGATCCGCCAGCGGCGCCGCGAACCGGAAATTCTGTTCGACCATCACAATCGTATATCCCTTGGCTTTCAGCGTACGGATCATGCGCGCCAGCCCTTGCACGATCACTGGTGCCAGCCCTTCGGAGATTTCATCCAGCAGCAGCAGGCGCGCGCCGGTGCGCAGGATGCGCGCCACCGCCAGCATCTGCTGTTCGCCGCCGGACAGGCGCGTGCCCTGGCTTGTGCGGCGCTCCTTCAAGTTCGGGAACATTTCGTAGATTTCTTCGACCGCCATGCCCTGCCCGGTTTTCAGAGCTGGCGGCAGCAGCAGGTTCTCTTCGGTCGTGAGCGAAGAAAAAATCCCGCGCTCTTCGGGACAATAGCCCACGCCCAGGTGGGCAATTTTGTGCGTGGACAAACCGATCGCTTCCTGGCCGTTGATACGAATCGAACCTTTACGCGTTCCGGTCAACCCCATAATCGCGCGCAGCGTGGTGGTGCGGCCGGCGCCGTTGCGGCCAAGGAGCGTCACCACTTCGCCGTGGTTCACGTTCAGGTTCACGTCATGCAGGATGTGCGATTCGCCGTACCAGGCCTGTAGCTGGCTGATTTCCAGCGCGGCCGTCATGCTTCGGTTCCCATATAGGCTTCCATCACTTGCGGGTTCTTCGACACTTCTTCATACGGCCCTTCTGCCAGCACCGCGCCGCGCTGCAGCACTGAGATGCGATCGCAAATACCGGACACCACGCTCATGTTGTGTTCAACCATCAGGATGGTGCGGCCAACGGAAACCTTCCTGATTAGCTCCGTCACGCGGTGCACGTCTTCGTGGCCCATGCCCTGGGTCGGTTCGTCGAGCAGCATCAACTCGGGCTCCATGGCCAGCGTGGTGGCAATCTCCAAAGCGCGCTTGCGGCCATAAGGCATATCGACAGTCGGCGTATCCGCGAACGAGTCCAGGTCGACCTCGGCCAGCAGTTCCATGGCGCGGCCATTCAGTTGATCCAGCGTGCGTTCGCTGCGCCAGAAATGGAAAGTCGTACCGAGCTTGCGCTGCAAGCCGATGCGCACATTTTCGAGCACAGTCAGGTGGGGGAAGACAGCGGAAATCTGGAAGGAGCGAATCACACCCATGCGCGCAATCTGCGCCGGCTTGTGCGAGGTGATGTCCTTGCCGTTAAAGAGGATCTGGCCCGAGGTCGGCACCAGGAATTTGGTCAGCAGATTAAAGCAGGTTGTCTTGCCGGCGCCGTTCGGGCCGATCAGCGCGTGGATATGCCCACGCTGGACCTGCAAGTCCACGTTGGCGACAGCGGTGAATCCCTTGAACTCCTTGGTCAAACTCTTTGTTTCCAAGATAAAGTCGGACATTGTGTCTCCCCGGTTTTGCTAGATCATACACAAAAGTGCTGCCTTTTCCGCAATCATGATTACCGGGGAATTCGTGTTACCGGAAGTGATGGTGGGCATCACCGAAGCATCGGCAATGCGCAAACCGCGCACGCCGCGAACCCGCAATTCGCTGTCCACCACGGCCGAAACGTCGTCCGCACGGCCCATTTTGCAGGTCCCGACCGGGTGGAAAATAGTGGTCCCGATCGAACCCGCGGCTTCGGCCAACTCCTCGTCAGTGCGAAAATGCACACCGGGTTTGCATTCTTCGGGCCGGTATTTCGCCAGCGCCGGCGCCGAGACGATCTTGCGCGTGAGGTTCAGCGCGGCAGCGGCGACGCGCCGGTCCTCTTCGGTGCTCAGGTACATCGGCGTGATCTTCGGCGGCGCATAAGAATCCGCGGAGGCGATCCGCACATGGCCGCGCGAAGTCGGGCGCAGGTTGCAAACGCTGGCTGTGAAAGCAGGGAAGTCGTGCAACGGTTCGCCAAAGCGCTCCAGCGACAGCGGCTGCACGTGATATTCCAGGTTCGGCGTGGCGTGCTCTGGACCTGACCGTGCAAATGCGCCCATCTGCGAAGGCGCCATCGACATTGGCCCGCTCTGGAACAGCGCATATTCGAGCCCGATTCGTGCCTTGCCCAACCAGCTTGAAGCCAGGGTGTTCAAGGTCCGCGCGCCCTGGACTTTAAACACCATGCGCAATTGCAGGTGATCCTGCAGGTTGGCTCCGACGCCGGCCAAATCATGCACCGGCTGTATGCCCGCCTGAGCCAGCACTTCCGCCGGGCCGATGCCGGACAATTGAAGAATCTGCGGCGTGCCGATTGCGCCAGCTGCCAACAGGGTTTCAGGCGCCTCCGCCTTCCAGCGCGTCCCGCCGCCGGTGAAGATGACGCCTTTGCAGACGCCCTCCTCCAACACCAGCTTTTCAACGTGGCAGCCGGTCATCAATGTCAGGTTGGGGCGCCCGGTCGCGGCACGCAAGAAAGCTTTCGCAGTATTCCAGCGGATGCCACGCTTCTGGTTCACTTCGAAATAGGAGCAGCCGAAATTGTCGCCTCGGTTGAAATCTTCGATCTTCGGGATGCCTGTCTGCTCCGCTGCATCACGGAACGCATCGAGAATGTCCCAACGCAGGCGCTGCTTTTCAACGCGCCATTCGCCGCCGGCGCCGTGGAAAGCGGAAACACCGCCGTGATGGTCTTCGCTCTTGCGGAATAGCGGCAAAACTTCCGACCAGCGCCAGCGTGGATCGCCACACATTTCGGCCCACTGGTCATAGTCATTGGCCTGGCCACGCATGTAAATCATGCCGTTGATCGAGGAACTGCCGCCCAAGACTTTGCCGCGCGGGTAAATCAGGCTGCGGCCGCCCAGTCCCGCATCTGGTTCAGTCCGAAACAGCCAGTCCGTCCGCGGATTATTGATGCAATGAAGGTAACCAACAGGGATGTGGATCCAGACGTAATCGTCTTTTCCTCCCGCTTCGATCAAAAGCACCTGATATTTTGGATTTTGCGTCAGGCGATTCGCGAGCACACAGCCCGCCGTCCCTCCGCCCACGATGATGTAGTCAAACTGGCCCGCAGATTCCAAGCTTTCTCCTGGTCTGGAGCTGTGGATAACGCTATGAATATCCACAGGCATCGATTGTGAGTAAACAAGACTTCCCGAAAACCGCCCAAAATTGTCCAAAAACAGTCCGCAACTCACGCAAGGTTTACGCGCCTGCTTATACAGCCCGTAAACCCCTGATTTTTCTCCGCAAGGTGCACTTATCCACAGAAAGTCGGGGTTGTTAACAACCATTACTACTTTGTATACACACTAATCTAACGTAAACAAAACTCTCCACCTATACTGAACAAGCAAGTTGTTCCATGCAATTCGCCTGGAG
>Ga0209050_1003286_pt1 | contig 12144 bp, 7 predicted proteins | sample Araplavi_mTSA_r2_FD_184276 | JGI IMG/M metagenome (GOLD analysis project Ga0209050, IMG submission 184276) | Arabidopsis root microbial communities from North Carolina, USA - plate scrape MF_Cvi_mTSA_r2 (SPAdes) (version 2) | ecosystem: Host-associated > Plants > Roots > Endosphere | place: USA...
GGTGCACGACGAAAACGCCTTCGCGTTTGGGGGCGCGCCGGGGCATGCGGGGCTGTTCGGCACCGTCGATGGCGTGCTCGGTTTTGCGCGCGCGCTGATGGCGGGTGAAATCCTGTCGCCAGCCATGTTGACCGAAATCCGGACGGCGAACGAACGCCACCGCACCTGCGGCTGGGAACGCGCCTTCGCCGGATGGCATGGCGGCGACGCCTGTTCGGCCGACACCGTCGGCCATACCGGCTTCACCGGGACCGGCCTGTGGATCGATTTCGAGCGAGGGCTCGCCTGGACCTTGCTCACCAACCGGGTCCACCCGACCCGACACACCGACAGCGGCATCGCCGCGCTCCGCCCCGCTGTGGGCGATCGGGTCATTACAGCCTGGGACGAACGGACATAATATGACGACATCGATTGGACGCTTCGCCTTCGCCTCCGCGCTTGCCCTGTCGCTATCGCTGACCGCGGCCAGCGCTCAGACGAGCCCGGCACCCAAGCCGCTGCTGGCAACGGTCGAGCAGAAACTCGCCGAAGGACCCACGGGCGCGCGGTTCGGGATGCTCGTCACGACCCTCGACGGCGAAGTGCTGGTATCGATCGCGCCCGACCAGCGCTTCATCCCCGCGTCGAACACCAAGATGTTCACCACCGCCATCGCCTATAACGAACTGCCTTTGCTCCAGCGGACCGCGAAAGGCACCGGCGTGCGGCTCGAATCGGGCCCCGATAGGGTGGTCGACGTGGTGCTGCACGGCCGCGGCGACCCGCTGCTGTCGAGCGCCGACGACTGCAAGGTCGATTGCCTGCAGACGCTCGCCGACGCGGTTGCCGCCAAGACGCGCCAAGTCCGCGATATCAGTGGCGACGACAGCTGGTTCCCCGACGAACGTTGGAGCCCGGGGATGAGCTGGAACAATATCTCGTCGCGTTATGGCACCGGTACGTCCGCGCTGACGCTCGACGACAATGAGCTGGTGGTGAAGGTCGCGCCGGGAGCAGTCGGCGCCGCGCCGAGCGTGCAAGCGTCCGGATATTACACGATCGAAAATCGGGTCACGACCGTCGCGGGCAAGGAAGAGGCGATCGAGGCCGATCGCATGCCGAACAGCCGTATCCTGCGCCTGACCGGCACCGTCGGCGCCGAGGCGGCGCCGATGACGCTGCGCTATGGCATCGACGATCCGGCGCATTATGCCGCGTGGCGCCTTGGCGAATTGCTCCGCGCGCGCGGGGTGCGCGTCGATGGCGCTATCGACGCACGCCACCGACCGCTGACACCGGCCGACGATCCCGAGAACCGCAAGGGCGCGCCGGCCACGCTGCCGGCCGAGCCCGCGATGCTCGCCGAATTGACCGCGCCCTCGCTCGCCGAAAATATGGTGCGGATCAACAAGGAGAGTCAGAATCTCCATACCGAACTGATGCTGCGGCGCGTGTCGCGGCAGACGGGCAGCGGCTCGATCGCCGACGGGCAGGCGGTGATGAAGAAGGTGATGACCGAGGCGGGGCTGCCCGCGACCGGCTATTTCTTTGCCGATGGCTCGGGCATGTCGAGCTATAACCGCATCACCCCGCGCGCCGCCGTAGGCCTGCTCAGCTGGATCGCGCGCCAGCCGTGGGGCATGGCGTGGCGGGGCACGTTGCCGATCGCCGGGCGCGATGGCACGCTGCAAAGCCGCTTCAAGGGCACGATCCTCGAGGGCAAGCTGTTCGCCAAGACCGGAACGCTCAACGCCTCGCGTGCGGTGTCGGGTTACCTGACAACCCGCAGCGGCAAAACGCTGATCTTCTCGGCGCTCGCCAATGACATGCCCGACGGCACCGACGCGCAGGCGACCGCCGTGGTCGATCGCGCGCTGGTGGCGATTGCCGAGGCGCTTTAAGCAGGCGTCAGGGTCAGCCGTCCGGCGGCGTGCCGGTCGACCGCCGCCTTGCTGAACCACAAGGGCTGCATCGCGCCCGCGAGCCAATAGGGATAAAAGTCGCGATAGCGCGGCGACCGCGGATCGGCCGACTGGCCGGGGAGCAGCAGGAAGCAGCTGTTGTCCCACGCGCCGACGTCGGCGACGAACAAATAGCTCGCGCCATGCGTCACGTTGAACCCACGCTTGGGGTTGAAGCCGCGCGCCATTGGCGTCGTGCCGTCACCGCCCGACCGACCGCCGTCGATCCTGGGGAAGGCGGCCGCGATCGCCGGGTTCGACGACAGCGAATGCGTAATCGTGACGCGGTGCAGGTCTCCCCACTTCCAACGCGCCGGATCGGGACCGCCCAGTTCGACCGCCTTTTTCCAGCCCGCCGCCAGCGCGCGGTCGATGATCGCATCGCGCGCAGCGGCGGGATCGTCGCCCAGACGCTTGTCGGGCGACGCGAGGATGCGTAGCATTTCGGACAGATTGACCGACGGGATCAGTTCGCGCGCAGCGGCGGGAATAATCCGGTCGTAGAAGTCGGTCGATAGCGCCGGCATCACCATTTCATAGAGCAGCGCGGCCGCACTATCGGCCTCGATCCCGCAATCCCAGCGCCGGAGCAGTGCGGCGGCCGGCGCAGCCTCCGACGATACATTGGCAGGCAGCAGTTTCAGCAGCGCGCGCGCGGGCAGCGACTGGACGTCGTGCTGGAGCGCGATGCTGTCCTCGATCCGGTGCTTCGGCTGGGCGCGGAGCACCTCGGCGATGCGGTTGTAACGAAACGGATCGCTCCAGCTGAAACTGATGATCCGTTCGCGATACGGATAGTCCGCCGGCAGGTTCATCTGGTTCGCCGAGGCGAACCAGCCTTCGCGCGGGTTATAGACGTGGGGCATATCCTCGACCGGCAGGATGCCAGTCCAGTCGAAATCGCCATCGCCGGGCGCGGGGAATAGCCCGTCGTGCTTGGGCCGGCGCGGGGTAAAGCCGATCGTCTGCCAGCCGGTGTTGCCGTCGATGTCGGCATAATGGAGATTGGTCGGCGACACATGCAGCTTGAACGCTCGCCGCAGCGACGCCCAGTCCTTTGAAAGGTTGATCGCGATGATCGCGAACCGCTGGTTCGCGCCGGGCAGCATGCTGACCGTGGCGAAAGCGACCGCGCGGTCGCGCGCGGCATCCTGCGACACGATCGGGCGGCCCGCGGCATAGCGCAAGGTCACACGCTCAGGCGGAGCGCCCTTGACGGCGATCTCGTCCTCGAAGGTCTCGAACGCCTTCCATTGGCCCTTGTGCCAATAGCGGCCCGGATCGCCTTCCTTCGTGCGCAGGACGAACAGATCGGTCTGGTCGATGTGGAAATTGGTGCGACCGAAGGCGAAGCGGTCGGTGTGCCCCTGCATGATGCCGGGCAGCCCCGGCGAGCCCGCACCGATGACGTCGAGCCCCGGCGCCGAAAGATGGCACATATGCCGCGGACTGGCACGGCCGATGCCGAGGTGCGGATCGTTGGCGAGGATCGGACGCCCCGTCGCGCTGCGCGACGGCGCGATCGTCCACGCATTGCTGCCGAGCGCGAAGCGGTCGCCCCATCGGCCTTCGGCGTCGAGCGATGCTTCCTGCACCGGATCGAAATCCATCGGACGGTTCGCGGGATCCAATATGCCGAGATCGGCGTCGCTCACCGCCGCGACGTCGAGCCCCTTGGGCACGGTGAAGGACCAGGCGGGGCGCAGCGGTATCATCAGCTGATCGACGTCGAGCAGACCACGCGCCTGAAGCTGCGCGCGGCGCACCTCGTCGTCGGCGTCGCCCATGCTGATGCCACGATTGCGCACCAGATCGGCGATCTCCCAGCGCAGCGGACTGATCCCGAGGATGCCATATTCGAGCGGCAGCTGCGCCGGATCGGCGGCTAATTCCTCGATCCGCGCATTGACCCCAGCGACATAGCCTTGCGCGCATTCGAGCACGCCGGGCGGCAGCGCCGCGAGTTCGGCGTCGATATCGCCGCGATAGAGGAAGAGCCGCGCCGCCTTGTCGGCGGCGACGAAGCGTGGACCAAAGGCCTCGGCCATCCGCCCCATATCGCGGCGATGTTCCATGTCGATCTGGAACAGCCGGTCGCGCGCGACGAGATAGCCCTGCCCGAAGAAAGCGTCGTGCAGCGAGGCGGCGCGGACGTGCGGTACGCCCAATTCGTCCTCGACGACCTCGACCGGCGCGCGCGCGCCGGAAAGCTTGATGCTGCGCACCGCGCCCTTGACGCGGGGGTTCGCCAAAAGGCTGCCCGGCAGCGCGACAAGCGCAACCGAAGCGAGCAGAAACGCGCGGCGCTGGATCAACAGGCCCTCCCCGATAAGAATACAGACAGTTAGCGACCCTATCGCAGCATGGCGCCGCATGGCCATAGCAAGCGGGCTGCGTCCTATAACTGCAAGCTATCCGCATCCGTCCTGAGGCGCATCGGCGACCTATTCCTTTGGTCTATATGTCCATATCGCGAGGTTAGCAGCGAAGCGGTTGACCGGCCGGGACCACCCTGTAACCTCGCTGTAACGAAATCGGCTGCTCGCGCTTTCGACAAGCGACGGATGGACCGATAAGACGAAGATCACGAAAAAGCCATAACAAGGCGGAGCCATACATCCGTCGGTGGTCAGGAGGACAATAGGGCGAGCCAGGCTGGCGCACCGAATGCGGGGGAACGCATCGGGCGACGCGTGGCTCGGTCCTTGGGCAAAAAGGGGACTGCTAACATGCGTGATTTTGGACGAATTCGTCGGCCGCTGAGCCGTAATCGCCGCTTTGGCGCGGCCATGACCGCGCTGGCTCTGATCCATGGGGCACCGGCATGGGCGCAGGAGACAGCCACCCCTGCAGACAGCAGCGAAGCGGCATCCGGCGACCAGATCATCGTCACCGGGTCGCGCGTCGCGCGCGACGGCTTTCAGGCGCCGACCCCAGTGCTCGTGCTGACGCAGGAAGATATCCAGAACACGTCTCCGTCGAATAATATTGCCGATTTCGTCAACCAGTTGCCGCAACTCGCCGGCTCGACCAAACCGGCCAACTCGCGCCTGAACATTTCGAACGGCTCGGCAGGCATCAACGCGCTCAATATGCGCAACCTCGGCGAAAGCCGCGTCCTCGTTCTTGTCGATGGGCGCCGCTCGGTGGGTTCGACGATCTTCGGCTGGGTCGACATCAACACGATCCCGCAAGCGCTGGTCGATCGCGTCGAGGTGGTCACCGGCGGCGCCTCGTCGGCCTATGGTTCGGATGCCGTCTCCGGCGTGGTCAACTTCATCCTCAACAAGAAGATGGAAGGCCTGCGCATCTCGGGCGACATCGGCATCACCAATGTCGGCGATGGCTTCAACTATTCGGGCAGCATCGCGGGAGGAAAATCCTTTGCCGACGGCCGCGGCCATGTGGTCTTCAATGCAGAGATCGCACATCAGGACGGCATCTACGAAATCGATCCGAGGGACCGGCCTTGGAACCACAGGGGCTATTTGGCCTTTGCCAATCCCACTTATACCGCGACCAACGGCCAGCCGGCCTTCATTACCTATCGCGAAAACGCCGGCCAGACGAACCAGGCGCCGGGCGGTTTTATCACCGCTTCGACCGGCACCACCACAAACGCGCTGCGCGGACTATATTTCGGCGACAACGGCCAGGTGATCCCGTTCCAGTACGGCTCTTTCAACTCGCCGACGCTCAACCCGACCGGCCCGGGCACTGGTGCCGCCGTAACCCGCACGGTAGGCGGCGACTGGCGTGTCAACGATTCGGGCCGCCGGATCGGCCTCGCGCCGAAGGACGATCGCTGGGGCATCTATGGCCGCACCAGCTTCGACATCTCGGACAATGTCACGCTGTTTGCCGAAGGATCGTTCAACAAGCAGGAAGTCTTTTTCAACGCGGGCCCGAACCTTGGTTCGGCGACGCTCAACACGACCGGCTGTACCACTGTTCCGGTGCCGACCACCTGTAACGCCTTCGCGCTCCAAACGCTCGGCGCGGCGCGGCTCGCAGGGGTCACCGGCATCAGCATCACCACGACCGCGGCCGACCTGCCTTTCCGCGGCATCAACAACAAGCGCGAGGTTCAGCGTTATGTCGTCGGTGCCGAAGGTCAGTTCGACGCCTTTGGCAAATCGGCACGCTGGGATGTCTTCGGCCAATATGGCCGGTCGGAGGTACGCGAACAGCTCCGCAACATCATGCATGTCACGCGCATGGCGAACGCAACGAATGCGGCCTTTGCGCCAGCCGGCAACGCCGGAGGCTATGCCGCCGGTTCGATCCAGTGCCTGATCAACGTCGATACCGACACGACCAACAACGATCCGAGCTGCGTGCCGCTCAACCGGCTGGGCATCGGCGTCGCCAATCCGGCGGCGATCGATTATGTGCTCGGCGATCCGTATCGCAAGCAGGTGCTCGAACAATATGTCGCGGGCGCCAACCTGTCGCTGACACCGTTCGCGACCTGGGCGGGCGACGTGAGCATCGCGATCGGTGGCGAGTATCGCGAAGAGAAGATCCGCGGCAGCGTGCCGACGGAATTCCAGCCGATCGCCACGGTGGACGCCAACGGCCGGCCCGGTTTCAGAAATGCCTGGTCGGTCGGCAACTATCTGCCGTTCAAGGGCAGCTATAATGTGAAGGAAGCCTATCTCGAGACGGTTGTCCCGTTGGGCTTCGGGCTCGAGTTCAACGGCGCAGTACGCGCGACCGATTATTCGACCTCGGGCTATGTCACGACCTGGAAGCTCGGGGCGACCTGGGCGCCGATCGAAGATATCCGGCTGCGCATCACGCGGTCGCGCGACATTCGTGCGCCTAATCTGAACGAGCTGTTCCAGGCCGGTACCGCAAACAGCGATTCGGTCCGCAATCCCGCCTTCGACGCGAACAACCCGGCCAACGGACCGCAATTCTTCCCCTATTCGGGCCTGACGACGGGCAATCCCGGGCTCCAGCCCGAAAAGGCGGATTCGTGGAATATCGGCGGCGTGATTACGCCGCGCTTCCTGCCGGGCTTCAGCGCGTCGGTCGATTATTTCCGCATCGACCTGGAAGATGCGATCGATACGATCAGCGCGCAGGAAGTGGTCAACCGTTGTAACGAAGGGGTGCAGGCTTTCTGCGACGCGATCACCAACGATCCGACCCGGTCGACACCAACCATTCCCTATTTGCTGATCCGGACCCAACCGTTCAACTATGTGCGCCGACTGGTGCGCGGCGTCGATTTCGAAGCCGCCTATCGCCTGCCAGTCGGGGAAGAAAGCTCGATCACGCTTAAGGGCGCGGCAACGCGTTATATCGAGAATCTGGCGGACACGGGGATCGCCGGGACCACGCCGGTCAACACAGTGGGCGCGAATGGCGGTCAGGCGAGCACGCCCAAGTGGATCTACCGTGCGAACCTGATCTATTCGACCCCAACCTTCTCGGGCACCGTCACCGGTCGCGGCGTGAGTCCGGGCAAATATCTGGCCAATGCGATCGAATGCACGACCGCGTGCCCGACTTCGACCAGCCAGTTCCCGACCTATGACAATAATCACGTCAAAGGGACCTTCTACGTCGACCTCAACCTGACGCAGAAGGTTGGCGTCAAGAACGGGTCGGAGGCGGAGTTCTTCTTTAACGTCACCAATTTGTTCGACGCCGATCCGTTGCTGCTGCCCGAAACCGGCCTCGCGGCGAACAGCACCTTCTCGGACCTTCTGGGCCGCACGTTCCGCATAGGCGTCCGCTTCAAGACAAAGTGACGCGAAGCGCATGAAAAACGAAGGAGGGCCCGTAAGGCCCTCCTTTTTTTGCCCGCGCTACCGGCAAGATTTCGACGCCGGCCTGTTTAGGGAAGGTAGGCGGGGGTAAGCGATACTGGTTCGGCCGCGCCGGACGGCTCATCCAACGGCGCGAACCGATCGGGGTTATGCGCGTAGGCCCGGAGAAACAGCGTCGCAGCCAGTTGCGCCCGCGCATCCTTCTGCTTCGCCGTCGGCGGGCTTTTCAGGCCCCACAGGCTTTCGAAATGGAAATTGGCGGCGGCAAGTCCGATGAGGTCGTCGCCGGCCTGCAAATAATCGTCGGTCCACAAGATGTCACCGAAATTGTCGCGCAGATATTCGGCGAGCTTCTTTTGCGTCCGCCGCGGGCCGCGTTCGAAAAACACGCGAACCAGTTCGGGATTGCGCTCGGACATCGGGCTGATCAGGCGGAACATCTGCACCGAAATCGGTGCCGTCATCCGCTCGATCACCGATCGTGCGAGGAAGGTCAGCTTCTCGATCGGCGTGTCGCCGGCGCCCGAGAAGTCGATGCCGCCGCGGATCGACGCCGCGGTATCCTCGACGACCGCGGCGAACAATTCCTCCTTCGACGCGAAATAGGACCAGAGCGTGCGCTTGGACCCGCCAAGCTGCGCCGCGATCGCGGACATCGAGACGCCTTCGAAGCCCTTTTCGAAAAAATGTTCGCGGGCGACCGCGATGATCTGAGCGCGCTTTGCGAGGCGCTGCGTTTCTCGCTTACCGATTTTCATGGGAACCATATGGTACGCTAATTTTTGCATTGCAAGGGCATCGCGGGCGAAAAATCTATGCATAAAAGTTATAGTTCTGTGCATTTTCGTACCATTTCTCACCCAAAATTCGCGCAGAAATCAGCATATCTTACTGATAAAATGTGATTCATTTGCGGTACTGCATGGTACCGTTTTTATGTTGACAAAATCGACGCGAATCGCGATTTAAAGGGTACCACGTAGTACCACAAAGGATTCGCAAATGACTCTCCCCCGCCTTCGCGGGCTGGCCATGCTTTTGGCCGGCTCCGCGACGTTGACCGCTTGCGCCTCGGTTCCAGACCTCGGCGCGCGTCCCGAAATCGCCGCCCCCCAAAGCATCGCCAGCGCGGCGAGCCTCAGTGCCGACGCGGCCGAATGGCCCGCCGCCGGCTGGTGGCAGGGCTATGGCGATGCGCAGCTCGACACGCTGATGCGCGAAGCGATCGCCGGCTCGCCCGACCTTCGCGTCGCCGCCGCACGACTGCGTCAGGCCGATGCCTATGCCCGCCAGGCAGGCGCCGCGCTGGCGCCGCAGATCGACGCGACGAGCAGTGCCGGCTTCGTCCAGCAGAGCGAGAATAACGGCGTCCCCGCGCAGTTCGTCCCCGATGGCTGGGAAAGCACCGCCAAGGTGGGGATCGGCTTTTCGCTCGACCTCGACCTGTGGGGCAAGAATCGCGCGACGCTCGCCGCCGCCAAGTCCGACGCGCTCGCCGCACGCTATGAGGTCGAAGAGGCGCAGCTGACGCTGACCGCCGCGATCGCCTCCAGCTATGCCGAGCTGGCGCGGCTCCATGCCCAGCGCGACGTGCTCGACCGCACGGTGCAGAACCGCCTTGAAACGCTGAAGCTCGTTAGCGACCGCGTCTTCGCGGGCCTCGACAATCAGGCGGCGCTCAAACAGGCGCGCTCGCGCGTTCCGGCGGCCAAGGCCGAACTCGCCGCGACCGACGAAGCGATCGCGCTGACGAAGAACAGCATCGCCGCGCTCACCGGCGCCGGTCCCGACCGCGCGCTGACGATCAGCCGCCCCGCCGTCGCGCTCGAAAACGCGCGCAGCGTGCCGTCGAACGCGTCGATCGACCTTGTCGGCCGCCGGCCGGACATCGCCGCGGCGCTCGCCGGGGTCGACGCGCAGTCGAGCCGGATCAAGGCCGCGCGTGCCGCTTTCTATCCGAACATCAACCTGTCGGGCCTGATCGGCCTGCAATCGCTCGGTATCGGCAATCTGGCGCAGGGCAGTTCGCTCTATGGCAATGCGGGCCCGGCGATCAGCCTGCCGATCTTCCACGGCGGCGCGATCAGCGCGCAATATCGCGGCTCGCGCGCGCAATATGACGAAGCCGTCGCGCGCTATGACGCAACGGTCATCGCGGCGCTTCACGACGTCGCCGACACGCTCGTCAGCCGCCGCTCGCTCGGCGACCGGCTCGCTTATTCGCTCGCGTCGATGAAAGATGCCGAGAGCGCGCATGCGCTGTCGCGTCAGCGCTACGAACGCGGGCTCTCCTCCTATCTCGACGTCCTCAGCAACGAGGAAAATGTCCTGCAGGCGCGGCGCAGCGTCGCCGATCTGCGGGCGCGCGCCTTCACGCTCGACGTCCAGATGGTCCGCTCGCTCGGCGGCGGATTCACCAAAGCCTGATCTCTCCCCTCTCCCCCCAAGAAACCGAAGAAACGAAGGAATATCCCCATGACGACGATGACTTCCAAACGCCAGCGCGTACTGCGCTGGCTGGCCTACGGCGTGGCCGCAAAGCTCGCGATTTTCGGAGCCGCCTGGCTGTTCGCGGCCGCAGCGCAGCAAATCATGACGCCCGCGCTCTGACTCCTCCCCCCTCGATGATTTTCAAAGGATTTGACCATGACCAGTGTAGCTCTTCTCGAACATGCCGATGAATTCCGCGATACCGACGGCGCGCGGCCCGCCGACCCGACTCCCGCCGACAAAAAGGCCGAGATCGGACGCAAGCGCAAAAAGCTGTTCGCCGCGCTCGGCGGCGCGGTGCTCGTCGCCGGCGCCGGTTACTGGATGCTCGCCGACGGCGATATCGTCGCGACCGAAAATGCCTATGTCGCGGCGGATTCGGCGCAGGTCACCCCGCTCGTTTCGGGCGCGGTGACCAAGGTGTTCGTCGCGAATACGCAGAATGTGAAGCGCGGCGATGTCCTGATCCAGCTCGACGACACCGACGCGAAGCTCGCACTGGCGCGCGCCGAGGCCGATTATGCCCGTGCCCGCCGCCAGTTCGGCCAGGCGGTCGCGACGAGCGGCTCGCTCGCCGCACAGGTCGGCGCCGGATCGGCGCAGATCGGCGAAGCGCAGGCGCAGGTGCAGGTCGCCAATGCCGCGCTCGCCAAGGCGCGCGTCGATCTCGACCGGCGCGCCGGCATCGCCGACGGCGGCGCCGTGTCGGGCGAGGAACTCACCGTCGTCCGCAACGCCTATGCCGCCGCACAAGGCAATCTGGCGCAGGCGAAGGCCGGGCTTGCCGGAGCCGTCGCCGCACGCGGTGCCGCACAAGGGTCGCTCGCCGCGAACAATGCGATGATCGCGGGCGTTTCGGTCGACGGCCACCCCGACGTGCTCGCCGCCAAGGCAAAACTCGATCAGGCGCGCGTCGACCTCGAACGCACCGTGATCCGCGCGCCCGTCGACGGCGTCGTCACCAACCGCCAGGTTCAGGTCGGCCAGCGCGTTTCGGCGGGCAGCGTCGCGATGACGATCGTCCCCATCGGCGCCGTCTATGTCGATGCGAACTTCAAGGAAGGCCAGCTCGAACGCGTTCGCGCCGGCCAGCCGGTCGAACTGACCTCCGACCTTTATGGCGCCGACGTCGTCTTCCACGGCCGTGTCGAGGGCTTTTCGGGCGGCACCGGGTCGGCGTTCTCGCTGATCCCGGCACAGAATGCGACGGGCAACTGGATCAAGGTGGTTCAGCGCCTTCCCGTCCGCGTCTCGCTCGATCCCAAGGAGCTCAAGAAGCACCCGCTGCGCGTCGGCCTCTCGATGGAAGCCGAAATCGACGTCGCGAGCCGCCGGAAGGAACGCCCGTGAGCGCCGCGGGCGCCCAACGCGCCGGGAATGAGGGCCACAGCTCGACGATCCTGACGGGCACGACTTTGCTGCTCGCCGGGGTCGTCCTGGCGGTCAGCAACTTCATGGTCGTGCTCGACACCACGATCGCGAATGTGTCGGTCGCGCATATCGCCGGCGGCCTCGGCATCTCCTCCTCCGAGGGGACATGGGTGATCACATCCTATGCCGTGGCCGAGGCGATTTGCGTCCCGCTCACCGGCTGGCTCTCGCGGCGCCTTGGCACCGTGAAGCTCTTCGCCGGCGGCATGCTCGGTTTCGGCATCTTCTCCTTCCTCTGCGGCACCGCGACGAGCCTCACCATGCTCATCGCCTTTCGCATCGGGCAGGGGATTTGCGGCGGCCCGCTGATGGCGCTCAGCCAGACGCTGCTGCTGCGCGTGTTCCCGAAGGACAAGCATGCGATGACGATGGGGATCTGGGCGATGACGACGCTGACCGCGCCGATCTTTGGCCCGATCCTCGGCGGCACCATCTCCGACAGCTGGGGCTGGCACTGGATCTTCTTCATCAACGTTCCCGTCGCGGCGATCTGTGCCTTC
>Ga0209050_1003287_pt1 | contig 12143 bp, 7 predicted proteins | sample Araplavi_mTSA_r2_FD_184276 | JGI IMG/M metagenome (GOLD analysis project Ga0209050, IMG submission 184276) | Arabidopsis root microbial communities from North Carolina, USA - plate scrape MF_Cvi_mTSA_r2 (SPAdes) (version 2) | ecosystem: Host-associated > Plants > Roots > Endosphere | place: USA...
GCTGGCAGTACCAGCATCCGAGCTACCAGCGCCAGTTGGCCGAGCGGAACATCTCTCAAAGCATGTCCCGCAAGGGAAATTGTTTCGATAACGCTGCAATGGAAAGCTTTTTTGGCACGCTGAAAGAGGAATTCTTCCGACTGAAGAACTTCTCCAGCGTCGAGGAGCTGGAGAGCGGCCTGGAAGGCTACATCCGGTACTACAATCACAAACGCATCAAGCTCGGCTTGGGTGGCATGAGTCCGATTCAATATCGGACCCAAGCCTCCGCAACCTAGCCCCAACTGTCCAACATTTGGGGGTCAGCTCAAGGGCGTGGCTCTACTTCACCCCGTGCAGATCCCGCAACTGGCTCGGCCGCGACCCGAAATACGCGGCCAGGTCGGCAATGTCCTGGTCGCTCAGGTCGGTTGCCTGCGGGGTCATCAGCGCATGCTGGCGGTCCCCGGAACGGTAGGCCTGCAGCGCGTGCGCGAGGTAATCCCCGTACTGCCCCCCCAGCTTCGGGTAGGTAGGGTCGATCGGCTGGTTGCCGTCGGCGCCGTGGCAGTCGATGCAGCTCTGCCCGGTGGCCTTGCCCTTGACCTGGGCACGGGCCTGCCCGGCGGCAAGGCGGCCGGCCGGCAGCCCGGCGGACGAGCCTGACCCATGCTCGCCACTGGCGTGACCCGGGTCGGCGGCGGAATCTGCACTGTTTTCCACCTGCGACTGCGAACAGGCAGCCAGCAGCAGGGCAACGGACAGGGCGATGGCGTAACGCGTGAACGGCGTGGCTTTCGACATGAGCGCGCTTATTTGACAGTGGACAGGTAAACAGCGAGATCGGCGATCTCCTGTTCGCTGAAACTCATGGACTGCGCCTGCATCGTCGGATGCCGGCGCTTGCCCTGGCGGTACTCGGTCAGCGCCTGGCTGAGGTACTGCTGGGTCTGCCCCCCGATCTTGGGCACCCGGTAACTGGGATAGGCGTTCTTGTAGCCGGTGATGCCGTGGCACCCCTGGCACGTGTAGGCCAGCACCCGGCCGTTGTCGAACTGCCCGGTCAGGGCGGGCGCGGTGGCGGGCGCGGCTGCCGGGGCAGCGGCGGGCGGAGCGGGTACTGCGGGTACGGCAGGTGCGGCCTGGACGGCAACCCCGAAGGGCAGGAGGACGGCCAGAGCAAGACAAGCGGCGAGCGGCTGCGGGCGCATGATGTCGTTTCCGGTATACGGGTTCTGGTCGTTCCGGCGTGGGGTACGGAACTGCCCCGAGTATAGCCTGCGTTTTCATCTAGCTGAAACCGGGCAATGCCGACAAGCGGCGGCGGGTCACCATGACCTTTGGGATATGGTGTTGTCGTGACGTGGTGCATTACTTTGCTACCACACCTGCCCACGCATCCTTCAGGGACACGACGATGTTGCGAATCTCTCTTCTGCCCGGCCGCACCGGAACCTGCGCCGCGGCGCTGCTGATCACTACGACCCTGCTGCTGGGCGGCTGCGGCGCCGGTGGCCCTGCCGGCGATGCCGCGGCGGCCGAGAAGGATCCCAAGGCCGAAAAAGCCCCCGACGCCGTCCCGGTGGAGGCGGTAGCGGCCAGCCGCCGTGCGGTCGCCGCCAGCTACACCGGCACGGCCGCGCTGGAAGCGCGCGCCGAATCGCAGGTGGTGGCAAAAACGTCGGGCGTGGCCCTGGCCGTCATGGTCGAGGAAGGCCAGCAGGTCCGCGCCGGGCAGCCGCTGGTGCGGCTGGACCCGGACCGGGCGCGCCTGGCCGTGGCCCAGAGCGAAGCGCAGATGCGCAAGCTGGAGAACAGCTACCAGCGCGCCCAGAAACTGGTGGGCCAGCAGATGGTCAGCGCCGCCGATGTCGACCAGCTGCGCTACGACCTGGAAAATGCGCGCGCGCAGTACCGCCTGGCGACCCTCGAACTGTCCTACACCACGGTGGTGGCGCCCATCTCCGGCGTGATCGCATCGCGCTCGATCAAGACCGGCAACTTCGTGCAGATCAATACGCCGATCTTCCGCATCGTCGACAACTCGCGGCTGGAAGCCACGCTCAACGTGCCCGAGCGCGAACTGGCCACGCTGCGTGCCGGGCAGCCGGTGACCCTGGTGGCCGATGCGCTGCCGGGTAAATCCTTCCCCGGCACCGTGGACCGTATTTCCCCGGTGGTCGACGCCGGCAGCGGCACCTTCCGCGTGGTCAGCGGCTTCGGCGAAGATGCCGCCGGCCTGCAGCCGGGCATGTTCGGGCGCATCCGCATCGACTACGACCAGCGCGCCGACGCACTGGTGGTGCCGCGCCTGGCGCTGCTCGACGACGGCGACCCGGCGGTGTTCCGCGTGCGCGCGGGCAAGGTCGCCCGCGTGCCGGTCAAGCTGGGCTACGCCGAAGGCCCGTGGGTGGAGATACGTGAGGGCCTGGCCGAGGGAGACAAGGTGGTGACGGCCGGCAAGGTCGCCCTGCGCGACGGCACCGCCGTGCAGGTGATCGGCGACAAGCCGGCCACCGCGGTGGCCAGCAAGGCCGCCCCGGCCAAGGCGGAGACCCGTCAATGAGTTCGGCCGGGCACGACCACGGCAACGAGCCGCAGCTGGGCGAAGGCCCGGCGGCGCCGGGTGGCGGCCTGGTGGAATTCGCCACCCGCCGTCGCGTCACCATCTTCATGTTCATGATCACCCTGGTGCTGTTCGGCCTGATCGCGCTGGGCAACCTCAAGGTCAACCTGCTGCCGGACCTGAGCTATCCCACGTTGACCGTGCGCACCGAATACACCGGCGCGGCACCGACCGAGATCGAAACGCTGATCACCGAACCGGTCGAAGAAGCCGTGGGCGTGGTCAAGAACCTGCGCAAGCTGAAGTCGATCTCGCGCACCGGACAGAGCGATGTGGTGCTGGAGTTCGCCTGGGGCACCAACATGGACCAGGCCAGCCTGGAGGTGCGCGACAAGATGGAAGCGCTGAACCTGCCACTGGAGGCCAAGGCCCCGGTGCTGCTGCGCTTCAATCCCTCCACCGCCCCGATCATGCGGCTGGTGATCGCGGCCAAGGACGACCCGGCCAGCGATGCCGACGCCGTGCGCCAGCTCACCGCGCTGCGCCGCTATGCCGATGAAGACCTGAAGAAGAAGCTCGAACCGGTGGCCGGCGTGGCGGCGGTGAAGGTGGGCGGCGGCCTGGAAGATGAAATCCAGGTCGACATCGACCAGCAGAAGCTGGCCCAGCTCAACCTGCCGATCGATACCGTCATCAAGAGGCTGAAGGAAGAGAACATCAACATTTCCGGCGGCCGCCTGGAAGAAGGGTCGCAGCGCTTCCTGGTGCGTACCGTCAACCAGTTCGCCGACCTGGAAGACATCCGCAACCTGCTGGTGACCACCCAGGGCAGCAACGGCAGTGCCGCCGACGCGGCCATGCAGCAGATGTTCGCCATCGCCGCCTCGACCGGTTCGGATGCCGCGGTCGCCGCCGCGTCCGCCGCGCAGAGCGCGTCCAGCAGCAGCTCCACCACCGTGGCCAACGGCGTACCGGTGCGGCTGAAGGACGTGGCCACGGTGCGCCAGGGCTTCAAGGAACGCGAAGCGATCATCCGCCTGGGCGGCCGCGAAGCGGTGGAACTGGCCATCTACAAGGAAGGCGATGCCAACACGGTGGCCACCGCCGAAGCACTGCGCGCCAAACTTGAGCAGATCAAGGCGCAGATTCCCGGTGATGCCGAACTGACCACCATCGAAGACCAGTCGCGCTTCATCGAGCACGCCATCAGCGACGTCAAGAAAGATGCGGTGATCGGCGGCCTGCTGGCGATCCTGATCATCTTCCTGTTCCTGCGCGATGGCTGGAGCACGTTCGTGATCAGCCTGTCGCTGCCGGTCTCGATCATCACCACGTTCTTCTTCATGGGCCAGCTGGGGCTGAGCTTGAACGTGATGTCGCTGGGCGGGCTGGCGCTGGCCACCGGCCTGGTGGTGGACGATTCCATCGTGGTGCTGGAAAGCATCGCCAAGGCGCGCGAACGCGGCCTGGGCATCCTGCAGGCGGCCATCACCGGCACCCGCGAAGTCAGCATGGCCGTGGTCGCCTCCACCCTGACCACCATCGCGGTGTTCCTGCCGCTGGTGTTCGTCGACGGCATCGCCGGCCAGCTGTTCCGCGACCAGGCGCTGACCGTGGCGATCGCCATCGCGATCTCGCTGCTGGTGGCGATGACCCTGATCCCGATGCTGAGCTCGCTCAAGGGCCGCCCGCCGCTGGCGTTCCCGGAAGAACCCGCGCATGCCGCATGGCAGCCGCAGCGTCGCTGGCTCAAGCCGGTCGCCGGCAGCCGCCGCGGTTTCGGCGCGCTGGCCCGCTGGACCGTGTTCGGCATCGCGTGGGCCATCGTGCGCGTGTGGCGCCTGCTGGTGGCGGTGATCGGTCCGGTGATGCGCAAGGCCAGCGACCTGGCCATGAAGCCGTACGCCGGTGCCGAGCGCGGTTACCTGCGCCTGCTGCCGAACGCACTGGCCCACCCGGGCAAGGTACTGGGCATGGCGGCGCTGGCCTTCGTGGCCACGCTGGCGCTGGTGCCGATGCTGGGCGCGGACCTGATTCCGCAGCTGGCCCAGGATCGCTTTGAAATGACCGCAAAGCTGCCGGCCGGCACGCCGCTGAAGCAGACCGATGCGCTGGTGCGCGAGCTGCAGCTGGCCCACGCCAAGGACGACAGCATCACCTCGCTGTACGGGGTGAGCGGCAGCGGCACGCGGCTGGATGCCAGCCCGACCGAGAGCGGCGAGAACATCGGCAAGCTCACCGTGGTGATGGCCGACGGCGGCAGTGCCCGCACCGAGGCGGCCATCACCGAGCGCCTGCGCGCTTCGATGCAGGGCCACCCGGGCGTGCAGGTCGACTTCGCGCGGCCCGCACTGTTCAGCTTCTCCACGCCGCTGGAAGTGGAGCTGCGCGGGCAGGACATGGCCACCCTGGAACGTGCCGGGCAGGCGCTGGCCGCGCGGTTGCGCAGCAACCCGCACTACGCCGACGTGAAATCGACCGTGGAAGAGGGCTTCCCGGAAATCCAGATCCGCTTCGACCAGGAGCGCGCCGGTGCGCTGGGCCTGACTACGCGGCAGATCGCCGACGTGGTGGTCAAGAAGGTACGCGGCGACGTGGCCACGCGTTACAGCTTCCGTGACCGCAAGATCGACGTGCTGGTGCGCGCCCAGGAAGGCGACCGCGCCAGCGTGGAGAGCATCCGCCGGTTGATCGTCAACCCGGGCAGCACGCGCCCGGTGACGTTGGACGCGGTGGCCGACGTGGTGGCCACCAACGGCCCCAGCGAGATCCACCGGGCCGACCAGACCCGCGTGGCGGTGGTGTCGGCCAACCTGCGCGACATCGACCTGGGCGGCGCGGTGCGCGAAGTACAGGACATGGTCGCCAACGACCCGCTGGGTGCCGGCGTCAGCATGCACATCGGTGGGCAGGGCGAGGAGCTGGCCGAATCGGCGCGCTCGCTGATCTTCGCCTTCGGCCTGGCGATCTTCCTGGTCTACCTGGTGATGGCCTCGCAGTTCGAATCGCTGCTGCACCCGTTCGTCATCCTGTTCACCATCCCGCTGGCGCTGGTCGGTGCGATCCTGGCGCTGATGCTCACCGGCAAGCCGATCTCGGTGGTGGTGTTCATCGGCCTGATCCTGCTGGTGGGGCTGGTGACCAAGAACGCGATCATCCTGATCGACAAGGTCAACCAGCTGCGCGAGGCCGGCGTGGCCAAGCATGAAGCGCTGGTGGAAGGCGCACGCTCGCGCCTGCGCCCGATCATCATGACCACCCTGTGCACGCTGTTCGGCTTCCTGCCGCTGGCGGTCGCGATGGGCGAGGGTGCCGAGGTGCGCGCCCCGATGGCGATCACCGTGATCGGCGGCCTGCTGGTGTCCACGCTGCTCACCCTGCTGGTGATCCCGGTGGTGTACGACCTGCTTGACCGCCGTGGCGACGCCTATTACCGCGAACGTGGCCGCCATCACCACCGCGGTACGCCCGATTCCAGCAGCGCCGGTGGTGCGGCCCAGGAGCCGGCATGAGCATCGCCGAGTTCTCCATCCGCCGTCCCATCACCACCATCATGTGCTTCGTCTCACTGGTGGTGGTGGGCCTGATCGCCTCGTTCCGGTTGCCGCTGGAAGCGCTGCCGGACATCTCCGCGCCGTTCCTGTTCGTGCAGGTGCCGTACACCGGCTCGACGCCGGAAGAAGTGGAGCGCACCATCATCCGGCCGACCGAGGAAGCGCTGGCCACGATGACCGGGATCAAGCGCATGCGCTCCCAGGCGACCGCCGAAGGGGCCAGCATCTTCATCGAGTTCACCGACTGGGACCGCGACATCGCCATCGCCGCGTCCGACGCGCGCGAACGCATCGACGCGATCCGCAGCGACCTGCCCGATGACCTGCAGCGCTACAACGTGTTCAAGTGGTCCAGCAGCGACGAGCCGGTATTGAAGGTGCGCCTGGCCAGTGCGTCGGACCTGACCGGTGCCTACGACATGCTCGACCGCGAGTTCAAGCGACGGATCGAGCGCATTCCCGGCGTGGCCCGGGTGGAGATTTCCGGCGCGCCACCGAATGAGGTGGAAATCGCGATCGATGCCGATCGCCTGACCGCGCACAACCTGAGCATCAACGAACTCAGCGACCGCCTGCGCACGCTCAACTTCTCGATCTCGGCCGGGCAGATCGACGACAACGGCCAGCGGGTCCGGATCCAGCCGGTCGGCGAGATCACCGACCTGCAGGAACTGCGCGACCTGGTCATCGACACCAAGGGCCTGCGCCTGGGCGACATTGCCGACGTGCGGCTCAAGGCGGCGCGGATGAACTACGGCCGTCGCCTGGACGGCAATCCGGCGGTGGGCCTGGACATCTACAAGGAGCGCAGCGCCAACCTGGTGGAAGTCTCGCGAGGCGCGCTGGCGGAGGTGGAAGCCATCCGCCGGCAGCCGTCGATGCGCGATGTGAACATCAAGGTGATCGACAACCAGGGCAAGACGGTGACGTCCTCGCTGCTGGAGCTGGCCGAAGCCGGCGCGGTCGGCCTGCTGCTGTCGGTGACGGTGCTGTTCTTCTTCCTGCGCCATTGGCCGTCGACGCTGATGGTGACCCTGGCGATCCCGATCTGTTTCGTGATCACCCTGGGCTTCATGTACTTCGTCGGGGTGACCCTCAACATCCTGACCATGATGGGCCTGCTGCTGGCGGTCGGCATGCTGGTGGACAACGCCGTGGTGGTGGTGGAAAGCATCTACCAGGAACGCGAACGCATGCCCGACCAGCCGGTGCAGGCCTCGATCACCGGCACCCGCAACGTGGCCATCGCGCTCAGCGCCGGCACCCTGTGCCACTGCATCGTATTCGTGCCCAACCTGTTTGGCGAAACCAACAACATCAGCATCTTCATGGCGCAGATCGCGATCACCATCTCGGTCTCGCTGATGGCCTCGTGGCTGGTGGCGGTGAGCCTGATCCCGATGCTGTCCGCGCGCATGCAGACGCCCAAGCTGGTGCACTCGCAGACCGGCGTGATCGCCCGCCTGCAGCGCCGCTATGCCCAGCTGCTGCAATGGACGCTGGAACACCGCGGCTGGAGCGTGTTCGGCATCATCATGGTGGTGCTGGTCAGCCTGGTGCCGATGAAGCTGACCAAGATCGACATGTTCGGTGGCGAAGGTGGCACCGATGTCTTCATCGGCTACAACTGGAAGGGGGCCTTCACCCGCGCGCAGATGTCCGACGAGATCCTGCGGGTGGAGCAGTACCTGGACCAGAACCGCGAGAAGCTGCACATCACCCAGGTGTATTCCTGGTACAGCGAACAGGAAGGCAGCAGCACGATTGTCACTCTGGACCAGGAGCACGCGGGCAACATGGCCGCGGTGCAGGAGTCGCTGCGCAAGGGACTGCCGCGCTCGGCGCGGGCCGATTACATCGTCGGCAACCAGGGCGGCGATGGCGGCGGTGGCGGTGGCAGCAAGGGCGTGGAAGTGCAGCTGGTGGGTGATTCGACCCAGATGCTGCAGGAGATCGGCGAAGACGTGGTGCCGTTGCTGGCCCAGCGCAAGGAACTGCGCGATGTACGCATCGACAACGGCGAGAAGGGCAGCGAGTTGTCCATCCATGTGGACCGCGAGCGTGCCGCTGCGTTCGGCTTCAATGCCGAGCAGGTTGCCAGCTTCGTCGGCCTGGCGCTGCGCGGTGCACCGCTGCGCGAGTTCCGTCGCGGTGACAGCGAAGTGCCGGTGTGGGTGCGCTTTGCCGGTGCCGAACAGAGCAGCCCGGAAGACCTGGCCAGCTTCACCGTGCGTACCGGCGACGGTCGCTCGGTGCCGCTGCTGAGCCTGGTCGATGTCAGCATCAAGCTGTCTGCCACCCGCGTCGGCCGTACCAACCGCCAGACCACGTTGACCATCAAGGCCAACCTGGCCGAGAAGGTGACCGCGCCGGAAGGCCGCAAGGCGATGGAGGAAACGCTCAAGCCGATGAGCTTCCCGGCCGGTTACACCTTCACCTTCGACGGTGGCGACTTCGGCGATGACAACGAGGCCATGCAGCAGATGCTGTTCAACCTGGTCATCGCGCTGGTGATGATCTACGTGGTGATGGCGGCGGTGTTCGAATCGCTGCTGTTCCCGGCGGCGATCATGAGCGGGGTGCTGTTCTCGATCTTCGGGGTGTTCTGGTTGTTCTGGCTCACCGGTACCTCGTTCGGGATCATGTCCTTCATCGGCATCCTGGTGCTGATGGGGGTGGTGGTGAACAACGGCATCGTGATGATCGAGCACATCAACAACCTGCGCCGACGCGGCCTGGCGCGCACCCAGGCGCTGGTGGAAGGCTCGCGCGAGCGCCTGCGCCCGATCATGATGACGATGGGCACGGCGATCCTGGCGATGGTTCCGATCTCGCTCACCGACACCCAGCTGCTGGGCGATGGCCCGCCGTATTACCCGATGGCCCGCGCCATTGCCGGCGGCCTGGCGTTCTCCACCGTGGTCAGCCTGCTTTTCCTGCCGACCATCTACGCCATGCTCGACGACATGAGCATCAACGTGGCCCGCATCGTGCGGCGGGCGAGGGGATTGCCGCCCAAGGGCAGCGGTGCGGTGATCGAACCGGCATGAACGAAAAGGGCCACGCGATGCGTGGCCCTTTTCGTATCGACCAACGGTCGATACCTACCGAGCTCGAACAACGTTGTCGCGCCGTGGCAGGTACCGACCGTTGGTCGGCACAGGCAGGTACCGACCGTTGGTCGGCACAGGCAGGTACCGACAGTTGGTCGGTACAGGCAGGTACCGACCGTTGGTCGGTACAGGTAGGTACCGACCGTTGGTCGGTACAGGTAGGTACCGACCGTTGGTCGGTACAGGTAGGTACCGACCGTTGGTCGGCAAAGGTAGGTACCGACCGCTGGTCGGTACAGGTAGGTACCGACCGTTGGTCGGTACGGCGCCGTCAGCCGCCCACCTTGTGCCACACCTGGAACCCGGTCAGCCACAGACCCAGCATGCTGCCCAGGTTGGTCAGCATGAAGGTCAGCACCACCCGGGTGACGCGGTTGCGGTACCAGCCGCGCACGCTCTGCGCGTCATCGCGCAGCTTGAGGAAATCCTCGTACGCCGGCTTGCGCAGGCGCGCCTCCACCAGCGCGGCGAATGCGCCGGTCGGGATGCTCAGCCGGAACGGCTTGAACGGCGCCACCACGATGGCGGTGAGGATGCTCAGCGGGTGGCTGCCGGCCAGCAGGCAGCCCAACCCCGCCAGGCCGCCGGTGTACATCGCCCACACCGCCAGCAGCTCGGTGCCCACGCCCAGTCCACCGCGATAGAACCCGACGGCAATACCGGCCAACACCACCGCCAGGATGGTCAGCGTGATCCACGGAATGTTGCGCTTCTTCGGCACGTCTTCCAGCGACGCGCGCAGCGGGCCGGGCGCTTCGGTGTCCGATTCCAGGTACTTCGCCAGCCCGGCCAGGTGGCCGGCACCGACCACGGCCAGCACTTCGCGCTGGGCCGGGTCGTGCACTTCGCGCAGGCGCGTGGCCATGTAGCGGTCGCGCTCGCCGATGATGGTTTCATACAGCGCCGGGCTCTCGCTGGCGAACTCGCCGAAGCTGGCTTCCAGCATGTCGCCCTGCTTGAGCTTCTCGATCTCGTCTTCGCCGACGTCGTCGGAAGCGAACAGTCCGGCGCCCAGCCCCATGACCAGCTTGATCTTGCCGACGAAACCCAGCCGCTGCGAGGCGCGTTTGAAGGTCAGGCCCACTTCGCGGTCGATCAGGTGCACGGGAAGGTGGCGTTCGTTGGCCAGGCCGACCGCGCGCTTGAGCTCGGCGCCGGGCTCGATGCCCAGCTGCTCGGCCAGGCGGCGCTGGTAGGCGGCCAGGGCGAGGTTGGCGGCGAACAGCGCCACGCGCCCCTTGCGGATCACTTCGACCAGGTCCAGCTTGGCCAACGCATCGGGATTGGTCAGCGCCTGCAGGCGCTGCGGATCCAGCTCCACCGCGACCGCATCGAAGCGGCCGCTGTTGATGGCCCGTTCCACCACCTCCACGCTGGCCTGCGAGACGTGCGCGGTGCCCAGCAGGGTGTAGCGCACGCCGTCGCGTTCGACCACGCGCACGGGCTGGCCGGCGAACAGGGTGTCGCCGTTGTCGTCCATCAGGTTTTCAGTCATTTCATCATTCATTCGAAGGGGCGCTGTCGACACCGTCGCCGAGCGCGCGCTGCATCTGCACCGTATCTAGCCAGCGCCCATGCTTGCGGCCCAGGCCACGGAAGATGCCGACCAGGTGGAAGCCGAAGCGTTCGTGCAGCTTGATCGATGCGGTGTTGGTCGGCTCGCCGATCACCGCCACCATCTGCCGGTAGCCGCGCGCGACGCAGGCGTCGATCAGGCCCTGCATCAGCGCGGTGCCGACGCCCTTGCCCTGGAACGCGGCATCGACGTAGACGGAGTTTTCGACCGTCCACTGGTAGGCGATACGCCCACGGTAGGTGTTGGCATAGGCGTAGCCAGCTACGTGGCCATCGACCTCGGCCACGAGGTACGGGAAACCGCGTGCGACGATGTCGTGCATGCGCCGCTGCATCTCGGCCGCCTCCGGAACATCGTACTCATAGGTGTTGACGAAGTCGGTTACTTCCACGGCATAGATGGCGGTGATGGCCGCAATGTCGGCATCGGTGGCGTCGCGCAGCTGCACGGTCACGGGGCAGGGTTCCTGTGGGAAGGTCAGTCGATGTAGCGCTTGAGCAGGTCGCCGTAGGCGTCGATGCGGCGATCACGCAGGAACGGCCAGATGCGGCGCACATGCTCGCTGCGCTGCAGGTCGACCTCGCAGACCAGTACGGTCGGGTCGCCACCGGCTTCGCCAATGAACTCGCCCTGCGGGCCCAGCACGTGGCTGTTGCCCCAGAACTGGATACCCGATGCGCCCAGCGGCGAGGGCTCATGGCCGACGCGGTTGCAGCTCAGCACGGGCACGCCGTTGGCCACGGCGTGGCCGCGGTGGCTGAGCACCCAGGCATCGCGCTGGCGGCCCTGTTCGTCCTTCTGGTCGTCCGGATCCCAGCCGATGGCGGTGGGGTAGAGCAGCAGTTCGGCACCGGCCAGCGCCATCAGGCGCGCGGCTTCCGGATACCACTGGTCCCAGCAGACGAGCACGCCAAGGCGACCCACCGAGGTGTCGATCGGCTTGAAGCCGAGGTCGCCCGGGGTGAAGTAGAACTTCTCGTAGAAGCCAGGGTCGTCCGGGATGTGCATCTTGCGGTACTTGCCCAGCAGGGTGCCGTCCTTTTCGAACACCACGGCGGTGTTGTGGTACAGGCCGGCGGCGCGGCGCTCGAACAGCGAGCCGACGATCACCACGCCATGCTTCTTCGCAAGCGCGCCAAGGCGCTCGGTGCTCGGCCCGGGAATCGGTTCGGCCAGGTCGAACTCATCCACCGACTCGTGCTGGCAGAAGTACGCGCCGTTGTGCAGTTCCTGCAGCAGGATCAGCTTGGCACCCTGGGCAGCCGCTTCAGCCACGCGCGTTTCGATCACGGCCAGGTTGGCGGCCGCGTCACCGTGGTTGCGCTCCTGGATCAGGGCGACGGAAAGGGTGTGGC
>Ga0209050_1003288_pt1 | contig 12135 bp, 7 predicted proteins | sample Araplavi_mTSA_r2_FD_184276 | JGI IMG/M metagenome (GOLD analysis project Ga0209050, IMG submission 184276) | Arabidopsis root microbial communities from North Carolina, USA - plate scrape MF_Cvi_mTSA_r2 (SPAdes) (version 2) | ecosystem: Host-associated > Plants > Roots > Endosphere | place: USA...
CTCTGGCAAAAAGATAATACAAGAGGGCAACCCCAATGATCTTGAGGTCAAGCTTGTATTTAAGTGGCAGTTTAACGTTCAAAATTAATTAACTCATTATCAACCAAATATAATAAGAATAAAGCCGGATTAACCATTTGTCCGGGAACGAGGCTTCATTTTTGAAGCCGAGCGGTTCTTTTCGGGGGTCTAACTGCAAAAGTAAGCTCAACAAAAAGGCATTATGATCGTTAGCAGGGCCTTTCGAAAAGTATGCAGTGAAAATTCTATCTTTCACGCAGAAAATTTTTTAGCCTCTTTATGGATCTGACCATCTTATTCTCGCCCGTAGACGAATCGCTCTACGAAGACATCACCTCCCCTTCCAGCTTTTATAGAAACATTCATGTGTTTGGTGAGAAGATGCCCGACTACCGGGGTGCCCACATTGCTCTCTTTGGAGTGAAAGAAGGTCGCGGCTCGCTGCAAAATGCAGGATCGGCCGCGGGCGCCGATGTGATCCGTAAAAAACTCTATCACCTGAAGCGGGGCACCGGAACGTATCGTATTATCGATCTTGGTAACCTGAACGTAGGCCACGACCTTGACGAGACCTATACACGCATCAGCGAAGTGTGCCGCATGCTGCTGGAAGAAAACGTGCTCCCGATAGTCATCGGTGGTTCACATGACCTGGACTACGGTCAATATGCCGCCTACGAGACCATGGACAAGCTGGTGAGCCTGCTAAACGTTGACGCGTTTCTCGACCTGGAAGAAAAAAAGGAAGCTGGTGCCAGCCGTCAGCACATCCATAAGATCCTGTTGCACGAACCCAATTTCCTGTTCAGCTATACGCACCTGGCCTATCAAAGCTACCTGATCGATCCCTTGTCGGTATCGGTGCTGGAGAAGCTTTATTTTGAGGCGTTTCGCATCGGGCAAATGCGCACCAACATGCAGGAGATGGAGCCCACCATTCGCAACGCCGACATCGTGTCATTCGACGTCACCGCCATACGCTCGTCCGACGCCCCGGGGAATGCCCAGGCACAGCCGTTCGGCCTGACGGGCGAAGAGGCTTGCCAGATCTGCTGGTATGCCGGCTTGAATGAAAAGCTGAGTTCGATAGGTTTCTATGAATACAATCCTGCTTTCGACGATGCCCACCAGAAAACAGCAGCGGTGGTAGCGACCATGATCTGGTATTTTGTCGAAGGCTACTACCATCGCAAGAACGAGCAGAACTTCAGGAGCAACGACTTCATGAAATATTCCGTGTCCATGCCCTCCGACCCGGAGGTGCTCACGTTCTACAAAAGCAAGGTGAGTGAAAAATGGTGGCTCGAAGTGCCCTACCCCAACGGTCGCGAGCGCTATGCGCGCAACAGCATTGTGCCCTGCAGCTACAACGATTATCAAACGGCCGTGAAGGGCGAAGTGCCCGACCGTTACATCAGCATGCTGGCAAAGCTGATCTGATATTTCTACCGGAATCGCTTTCTCAAGGAAGTGTGCCCAACGGTTTAGACTACGTTGTTCAGCTGCTCCTTTATTTTTTCGAGTTCTTCTTTCATCACCACAACGTGCTTTTGGATGGCTGCGTCGCTGGCTTTGGATCCGATGGTGTTGATTTCCCGGCCGATTTCCTGGGAGATGAAACCTAGCTTCTTGCCATTGTTCTGAGCTTCCCGGGCCACTTGGATAAAGTAGTCGAGGTGGGCTTGCAGGCGAACTTTCTCTTCGTTGATGTCGAGTTTTTCGATGTAGAAGATGATCTCTTGCTCGAGCCGGTTCGTGTCGTAGCCCTCTTCACCAAAAAAAGATACCACGTTTCCTTTTAACCGTTCGCGGATGCGTTCCACCCGTTTGGGGTCTAGTTCGTTAACGGCTTTCAGTTGTTTGCTGATTTCCAGACAGCAGTCGGTGAGCACTTTCTCCAATACTTTGCCTTCGGCCTTCCGGAAATCTTCACACCGCTCGATGGAACTGATGATGCATTCCTTTACCTTTTTCCATTCTTCTTCATCGGCACTGTCCTTGGCTTTGCTTTGTACAACATCGGGTGAGGCAAGGGCCAGTTCAAAAAGACCTTCATAAGGCGCTACGACGCGATCGGCCAGTTTCTTCAACTCGGCGTAATAGGCCGTGAACAGCGCTTCGTTGTAGGACTGCTTTGTTTCGACTTCACCATAGCGCTGATACTCCACGTTGATGGAGACCTTGCCGCGTTCCAGTTTTTCGCTGATCAGGTTGCGCACTTCAATCTCTTTGTCTGAGAAAAGTTTAGGCAGCCTTAGGCTGAGGTCAAGAAATTTGGAGTTGAGGCTTTTCACCTCCGAGGCAATCTGAACCAAGCCGTCATCGGCGGTACATTGGCCGAAGCCTGTCATGGATTTAATCATGCAATAAAAATTCTATTTTCGTGGATGTCAAGACTGCGCAAAGTACATAAACATACGTCGCCATCCACGGTGATGTATGTTTATGCCCTTGTGAATGACAAAATTGATGACCATTAGAAGTCAAAGCCCAAAGTGACAAACACTCTCGGTTTGGATACCTGGTAATTTTCTACGGGCCATGCCACATCGCCCTTGATGTAATAACCGAACAACACCGTGCGGACACCAAGACCGTAGCTATACAGCCACGGGTTCAGATAATTTTTGATCTGCACCTTGAAAGGCCCATCGGAAATCTCTTCGTAGCTCACACTGTTGGTGGAGTTGAAAGGCGGCTTGCCCGACCAGCTCGTGCCGATGTCGTAGAAGGCAATGAATTGCAGGTTGCGCAACAGGTTCGAGGAGATGGGGCCATTCGACAGAGCCTTCACCAGCGGCACCCTGAATTCTGCATTGGCCATCATCACGCTGTTGCCAAACAAAGTTGCGTAGTCAAAGCCGCGCAGGGAAGTAGCATATTCCACAAACAGGATATCCTGGTTTTCGCCGGGGTAGCCCAACGGATTGGGTTGGCCATCGCTGGTCTTGCCGTTTTTGCGGGTCTTGTTGAACAGCCAGTTGTCCATACCACCCAGCAAATATTTCTTGGGCGAGTTACCAAAGAAGGTGCCGGCAAATCCGCGTACTGCAAAAACAATCTCCTTGTAGATCTTTTGATAGTGGCGCACATCGATCGACGCCTGGCTGAACCCGAGGTCGGCATTGTTCAGGCCCTGGTAGTTTTGGAACGAGATCTTTGCGCGCGTGCCTTCGATGAGGTTGAGGCCGGTAGACACCGAGTTGTCATAAACAAGTTCCGCCTTGAGGCCGGCGTAGTAGTTGTTGACGGGCGCTACCGAAGGCGGTGCCGTGGGATAATCTGCCTCTCCCAAATCCACCGATCTTGCCAGCGCGCCAAAAGGTTTCAGCGTAAAGCGGATGCGGTCAGAGATCGGAAGCGAAGCGCTCAACTCGATCCGGTTCAGCGAGTAGTGGAAAAGCTCGCCTTGTAAACCATCTTCCGCCGGCTCCGCAGACCAACGTATGCCCTTGCGGTCAACGCGCACGCCAAAGTCGATGAGCGATTTCAGGTATTGGAATTCCGCAAAGAAATCGCCGTTCTTCAGATCGACGCTGGTCATCAACCCGCCGAAGAAGCGGTAGTTCTCCAGCATGTCGTTCATTTGCGTCTCGATGGAGATGCCGAGTCCCCGCATCGGGTCCACCAGCATGGACGTGACGAGGCTGTTGGAACTGAATTTCGATTCATACGGGAAGGGTCCGGTGATCCGGCTCTTCTCGCGCGCCTTCATGTAGCGGGTCAGGAATGATTCGCTGGGCTGGTTCTTCACCGCTTCGTCCTCGAAGGTGTAGTTATCGGTGTTTACTTCACCGGGTTTCTTTTGGACGGCGGGTGTCTGCGCAACTTTGGTCGTATCTGTCGCTGGCACCTGCGGTGTGGTTTGTGCAGGGGCCGGTTTCTTTTCATCGTCGCCAAACACATAGTTATCGGTGTTCACCTCGCCGGGTTTGGGTTGCTGTGCGGGTGGCGTTGTCGTATCGGTACGCGCCGGGGGCGTCGTGGTCGTTACCGGAGCGGGGGCCGGCTTTTTCACTTCGTCTTCAAATGCGTAGTTATCGGAGTTGACGGCATCGGCACGGTTTACGGGCTTGCTCTGCCGCGCGCTGTCGATGGCGGGTGGTGGACCATTCTGCACGATGGTAGAATCGCGGTGGGCCGGCGGCTGAACATTTGCGGCCGAGTCTTTTTGAGGCTGGGCCTGACGCAGACGTGAGTTGAGCAGGTCTTTGATGCTCATGTTTTTATTCTCCTCCTGTTTACGCCGCTCGCGGATCACGCGGGCCTGCTGCAGGTCTTTGCGCCGTGTGGCGGGTGTGAACACCTGGCGGTTGAGATTAAAATTCCGGTCGACATAAATGTTCTCCTTGTTATCTTCCGTCATCACCATGGCCATGGTTTGATTGGGGAAGTTGAGGTCGATGCCTTTGATGCTCGCGTTGAAGTTGGTGATCTGCGAGTAGATGCCGGTGGGGCGATTGTATTTGAAGAGGTTGATGATACCGCGTTGATCGCTGAGGTAATAAAAATTGTTTTCATCCATGGCCTGTGGAGAATGGTCTTTGCTGAGCGTGTTGGTGAGGCGCGTCAGCAGGAACTTGGTGCTATCCAGGTCAAAGACAAACAAGTTGTAGTTGTTGGTGAGTTTTTCGAACTGGGGCTTTGCGTTGGCCCGCAGCGTGTCGGTGGTGCGGTTGGACGAGAACACGATCCGGTTGGTATTGGGGATGAACGTGGGGTCGAGGTCGTCGTACAAATCGTTGGTGAGGCGGCGCACGCGGTCGCGTTTGGAGCTCAACAGGAACAGATCGCTCTTGCCTTCGAAGTCGGCGCTGAGAATGATCAGCCTTCCGTTGCCGGAGAAACTGAAGCTGCGGATGTTGCTGAAGCGTTCCAATTGCCGTGGCAATTTTGTGCGGGTATTAAAATCGTAGAGCCAGAAAACGTACTGCCCGCTCTTTACGCCGATCACCCCGAGTGTTGTGGCGTCCGACCAGGCGATCAACGGCAAGCCATAGTCCACCCGTTGCTTGATCACCTTGCTGCCGCCGGAGATGATCGTTTTCTCCCGCCCGGTTTCGAGTGATCTTACTTTCACAATATAGCGGCCCCGGTCGTTTTCGGCATAAGCGATGTTGCGTCCATCGGGACTGATCTTCACCGTCGTGAACTCGGTAGTCTTGTTGTGTTGCTGGGTAAATGAAGTGGACTCTTCCGGATCAATGTAGGACTTGCTCACGGTGGTTTCCATGTCGGAATAAAATTTCTGCCACTCTGCCAGGAGTTGTTTGAAGCTTATGCCGAGTGTGATCAGAATGCTTTTTTCTTCGTTGCGGGTAACCCGCGTGTAGTTAAGGATGTTGGCTACGCTGCTCTTGCCGTATTTCTCTGCGATAAAATTCCAGATGGATTGCCCGACGAGGCCGGCTTCGTTGCCGGAGAGTTTGGTGGCTCTTTTCGCACGGCGTGTTTTCATCAACTGACGGATGTAATCATCCATTTCCATGCTCCAGCCGCGGGCCACATAGAGCGAGGCACCGTTCACAAACCAATCGGGAAGGTTCATGAGGATCGAGCTTTGGAACATATCCTTCAGGTTGCCACCAAACATCATCTCGTGGATCATGATGTCGGAGATCTGGAAAAGCAATTCATCTTTAAATTCCTGGGCCGTTCCCATGTGGGCCACTTCCACGTAGGGCTTTATAAATTCCGTTTCGCCACCAACGTTGAACACGTTATGATTCAGGCCCACGTTGCTTTGACGCAGGTCGCTGAGGGAGTTGTAGAGGAAAACTTTTGTCTTGAAATAAGGCGGATAGCCGATCAGGTCCGTAATGCGGTCGAATTCCCCTTCGAGGTATTCCAGGGCTTCGGTGGCCACGCCCTTGCGGGCATCGTAATAATAAACATCGAAGTTCTCGCCGCTGAGATATACCCAGTCGAACTGACGGTATTGAATTCTATTCTTTCCAAATACCTCCCGCGATTGCTGGGCTTTTACCTGGGGGGAACTTAAAACGATCAGAGTTAGGATAAGTAGTAGTCCGCTTCGCAAATTCATAATTCATTTAGGGGAAGTCCAATATAGTACATTATAACGTTCAATGTCCACCTCTTTGTTTATGGCCGGAATATTTAACACAGACCGGATCAAAACCTCCGAAAAATAGGGGGTGAGGCTCACCCCTTTCGTGCCCATGCCATTGAAAACAAAGGCCGATTCCCATTGGGGATGCCGTCCCAATAAAGGGCGCCGGTCTGGGGTGGTCGGTCGCACGCCGGCAGTTTGCCCGATCACCTCCGCCGGAAAACGGATGAGGTCATTTAATCTTTCCACCAGTTCTGCGCTGGCCTGCGCTGTGACGTCCGGCGACGCATCCTGGAAGTTATAGGTAGCGCCCACGCGCCATTCGCCGGGCACGCCGGCCGGAACCATAAAAACGCCGCGGTTCAGGATCACATCCGGTGAGAACGCGGCGCGGATACGGATCATCTCGCCTTTCAAGGGCTTCACCGGTAGCCACTGAAACGTTTCCGAGGCATGCACACCGGTACAAAAGATGACCCCGGAGGCCTCATAATGTTTGTAGCGAACGCCCTCCGCCGAAAGCGTCAACGCCTGCTCGTCCAGGTCTTCCACCAAAAACTCCCCTTCCCGGATGATCCATTGCTTTACCGCATCGAGATAGGCCTCGGTGTCCAGGTATCCGCATTGTTTCAGCAGCAGGCCACCAAAAGGGTCGGCCACCCCGGGAAAGGTGCCCGTGGTGGTTATTTTTTCGATATAGTGTGCATAGGCCGGCGATGCGCTTTTACCCATCCATTCGTTTTGTTCCTCCACGGATAGAAAAGGGCGGTAAAGCGGCATGGGGTAAAAAAATCTTTGTGCGGTTTTTTCTTCCACTGCCCGGTAGAACGAAAACAGGTAGGGAAATAATGTGTCGGCCAGCCAAGTCTTTACCATTTTGCGGCCGGTGATGGGATTGAACAACCCCGCCGCGATGCGCGAGGAATGGTTCCGGGAGGGCTGATCGATCACCAGGACGCGCTTTCCCTGCCGAAGCAATTGTACGGCCACCGCCGAACCGGCCAGGCCCTGGCCTACGATAATATAATCTACCTGTCGCGCTGTCATTCCGGGGCGCCAAACTACGATAAAGTCCCCAGCATTTTTTGCGTGAATGTGAAATTGCTATGAAGCCGCGCCACAAAAATGATGGCGGGCGACAGGCCATCGGAAATTTCAGTTTACTTTGAAGAAAATTTCGGAACATGCTTCAGATCCAGTCGTTCGTTTTTAACCCTTTACAGGAAAACACCTACGTGTTATATGACGACTCGGGCGAGTGCGTGATCGTTGATCCGGGATGCTATGAGCCGCATGAACGGCGAGAGCTGACCGATTTTATTTCGGCAGAAGGCCTCACGGTAAAAATGTTGCTCAACACGCACGGCCACATCGATCACGTGCTGGGCAATTCGTTTGTGAAGGAAAAATACGGCGTCCGTCTCTACATCCACGCCAAGGACGAACCGGTATTGCGGGCGGTGAAAGCCTACGCGCCCAACTATGGTTTTGCCCAATACCAGGAAGCCACGCCCGATGCCTTTCTGGAAGAAGGACAGGTGATCACGTTCGGACAACAAAGTTTTAAAGTGCTGTTCGTCCCGGGGCATGCGCCGGGGCACGTGGCCTTTTATAACGAAAAGGAAAAAATCGTGATCGGTGGCGACGTATTGTTCTACAACAGCATTGGCCGCACCGATTTGCCGGGCGGAGATTTTGACACGCTTACCCGGAGCATCCATCAAAAACTTTTTACCTTGCCAGATGACGTCGTTGTTTTTCCCGGCCACGGTCCGGAGACAAACATTGGTTTTGAAAAGAAAACAAATCCGTTTTGCGCCGTGATTTCAACCTGATGGTTCATGATTAAATACCTTCCCAATTTTTTAACCTGCTGCAATCTGGTGTGCGGCATGCTGGGCATCATCTTCTTGTGGGAAAATGCCGCCGTCCCCAGTGCCTATTTTGTGTGGGCCGCCTGTTTGTTCGACTTCTTTGACGGCTTTGCCGCGCGGTGGTTAAAGGTTTCTTCACCCATCGGAAAAGAACTGGATTCCATGGCCGACATGGTGAGCTTTGGAGCCCTGCCTTCACTGTTCATTTACCAAGCCTTGCAGGCGTCGACAACCCCTTTTCTGCCTTACGTAGCCCTGCTCATCGCCATTTGTTCCGGCCTGCGCCTGGCCATTTTTAATCTCGATACCACCCAATCGGACGCCTTTAAGGGCTTGCCCACCCCCGCCAACGCCATCTTCCTGACGGCATTGCCTTTTTTGCAAGGCCTGGGCGTTGACGTGATGGGAAACCCGACCGTTCTGGCGGTGATTGCCGTGCTGTTTTCGGCTTTGCTGGTGTCCCGGATCGACCTCTTTGCCTTGAAGTTCAAAAATTTCAATTGGGCCGACAATAAAGTCCGGTTTACCTTCCTGCTGCTGGCCGTATTACTGCTGGCGTTCTTTCAGTGGGCGGCATTGCCCGTGATCATACTTTTGTACATTACCCTATCGTTAGGGGTCCGGGTGTTTTCAAAATAAGGCACTAATTTTCAGGCTTAAACCTTTTCTCTTGCATTGCCAGTTCACCATACGATGGATTCTCATCATTTCCCTGGTATCCGCCGTATCGGCTGCACATGCCCAGGAGACGCTGGCATCCAATTCCTGGTTTAAGCTTGGCATTGAAAAACGCGGCGTATACAAGCTGTCTTACGACGATTTCAAAAAATCGGGATTTGATCCCGCCACCGTCGACCCCCGGCAAATTGCCCTCTACGGGAACCCCGGCGGCATGCTTCCCCAGGAAAATGACGCGCCCCGTTTCAGCGCATTACAAGAAAATGCGATCTACATCGAAGGGGAAAGTGATGGCGTGTTCGATAAAAGCGACTACATTCTTTTTTATGCCGAAGGACCGGACGCCGTTCACTATGACGCGCAACGCCAGGTGTTCGCCTACGAAAGCAATCTTTACAGCAAAAAGAATTTCTATTTTATCACGGTGGCCAGCGGCGGTCACCCGGCGCGTATCCAGACCGTGGAAAGCGTGGCTGGAAACTTTCCGGTGGTTCAGCAGTACGATGATTTTGTTTACCACGAATTAGAGGATTACAACGAATTGCAATCCGGCCGCCAATGGTTTGGCGAACGGTTCGATCTCACCACATCCTACAATTTCAAATCGGACGTGGCCGGCGTGGTCGAAAATTCCAACATCAAGATCGTATCGAACGTGATGGCGCAATGCTACGACGGCAACGGGTCGACCTTTAAGATTTCGCTAAACAATACGGCGGCAGGCGAACAAAATGTCTCTGCCATCACCAATTCGACCTACGCGGTGAAGGGAGCTCTACGGCTCGACACGCTTACGCTGAATGCATCCAGCGTTGGAGCGGTGGGACAAACCACGCAAACCCTCACGTACCAGTATGTCAAAGGCGCTGGAATTCGTTCGGTGGGATTTCTGGATTTCTTCCTGTTGAACTTCACCCGAAAACTGGCCGTGTACGGCGACCAGACTTTCTTTGTTTCGCCGGTCAGCCTAAACCAACCCGTGTCGCAATACCGCGTTGCTTCCGCGACCTCCGATCATCGCGTGTGGGACGTGACCGATCCTCTGAACGTGCAACAGCAAGCTTTTGCCGTGCAGGATGGCAGCGCCCAATTTTCGGCGGCAAGCGATGTACTGCGTACTTACATTGTCTTTAACTCCAATGTTCCCGCCCCCGAACTCGTTGGTAAAGTGGCGAATCAAAATATCGGTGGTTCTTCGGCCGTGAACTACATCGTGATCTCGCATCCCGACTTTATGAGCGAGGCCCAACGGCTGGCCGCGCACCGGGGACAGCACAATCAGTGGTCCACCTTGGTGGTGACCCCCGAACAGATCTTTAACGAGTTTTCATCCGGCCGCCAGGACGTGAGTGCGATCCGCGATTTTATCCGGCGCAAATACGAGGCAGGTCCAACCCAACTCAAGGGCGTGGTATTCGTTGGCAAAGGCTCCTATGACTACAAGGATCGCCTGTCAAACAACACGAACTTTGTGCCCACCTATGAGGCGCGCAATTCATTATCGCCGCTGGAAACCTATTCTTCCGACGACTTCTATGCTTTGCTGGAGCCGGGCGAAGGCGGCTGGGGCGAAGATCCGGCGCATGCCGAAACGCTCGACATCGGCGTAGGCCGCATTCCCGCCAAAACGCTGGAGGAAGCTTCCAATGTGGTGACGAAGATCATTGCCTATGACACCGACAAGAAAAGCCTGGGCCGCTGGCGCAAAGACATCGTGTTCGTGGCCGACGACGGAAGCCTTTCCGACGGTTTCACGTCCATCCATCAATCACAAGCCGACGTCATGAGCACAACCATCGAATCGGGGAATCCTCAATTCGACACGCATAAAATTTTTCTGGGTACGTACACCAAAACGGTGAAGCCCAACGGTGAGGCTATACCCGAGGTGAACGAGGCGATTTTGCGCGACTTCAACCGGGGAACACTCATCATCAACTACACGGGCCATGGCAGTGAAAAGCTTTGGGCCGACGAGAAAATATTTACCGACATCGACATTCTCACACTGGAAAATAAGCTCTACCCTTTCCTCATCACGGCCACTTGCGAATTCGGGCGGCAGGACGATCCCCAGGATATTTCGAGCGCTGAGATGAGCGTGCTTCATCCGGACGGAGGCACCGTAGGACTTGTCACCACTTCGCGACCCGTGAAATCGGACACCAACTTTGAGTTGAACAAATCTTTCTATACCAATCTGCTGCAAAAAGAATCGGGCCAGATCCCTACGCTGGGCGAAGTGTTCCGGAAGACAAAAAACGAAAGCACCAGCGGCGTGTTCAATCGCAATTTCTCGTTGTTGGCCGATCCTGGAATGACCCTGGCCATGACGCCCAACAGGATTGCCGCGGCCAAGCCCGAAGTAGCCTCCGGCGCCGACACCTTAAAAGCGCTTTCGGTCGTAACGGTTTCGGGAGAAGTACAAGATGGGAACGGCGTGTTGATCCCTCATTTCAACGGCACGCTCCAAGCCACTTTGTATGACAAGCAAAGCGAATCGGTGACCATCGGAAAAAACAATCCACCGTTCCATTTCAAAACGTGGAGCAATGCACTTTTTCGGGGCAAAGCGACGGTGAAAAACGGCTTGTTCTCGATTCAATTTGTGGTGCCTAAAAATATCGCCTATGAAGTGGGTGCAGGAAAACTCAGCTTCTATGCCTCCGATTCAACTCATATGCAGGATGCCGCCGGAGCCTTGTCGGCGCCTGTCGGCGGAAGTGAGAAGAGTTTTGCCCCCGACAATACGCCCCCGGAAATACAACTTTTCATGGGCGACACCACATTTGTGAACGGAGGGATGGTGTTGCCCAACACGCGCCTGATCGTGAAGCTGCACGACGCCAGCGGCATCAACACCTCCACGTATGGCATCGGCAACACCCTGACCGGTGTATTGGACGACGATGTGCAGGTTTATGCCCTGAGCGACTATTACGAGGCAGAGACCGACGATTTTACCCGGGGATGGGTGAATTTTCCGGTGAATGGCCTGGCGCCCGGAAAGCACACGATCACGGTAAAAGTTTGGGATACTTATAACAATCCGGCCCAATCTGTTATTTCATTCATAGTGACGGATGGAAAGTCGCTGATTATTGAATCCCTGAGCAATGCTCCGAACCCCTTCCAGCGAGAAAGTCACATCTTTTTCACCCATAACCGCTCTGGGGACGATTTGGAGGCCCAATTGTATATTTACAATATTACGGGCGAGGAAATGATGGCATACAACTTTTCCATACCTTCAAGCCCCTATGAGGTCGATTTGATGGAAATCAGTGCATTGGGCGAGGATGGGAAAAAACTTGTTGCGGGGGTATACTTAGCTCGTTTGGCCGTTCGTTCAGTAACCAATGGCTCTAAAAGTGAGCGCGTTACAAAACTTATTGTGGTGAATTAATTATCTTTGGACCTTTGAAAAAAAACTTGATGCATTATCGCGTATTCCTCCTTTTGAGCTTTGTATTGATCGGAGTTCAGCAC
>Ga0209050_1003289_pt1 | contig 12133 bp, 10 predicted proteins | sample Araplavi_mTSA_r2_FD_184276 | JGI IMG/M metagenome (GOLD analysis project Ga0209050, IMG submission 184276) | Arabidopsis root microbial communities from North Carolina, USA - plate scrape MF_Cvi_mTSA_r2 (SPAdes) (version 2) | ecosystem: Host-associated > Plants > Roots > Endosphere | place: USA...
TGGTTCGGCCGGGCACCTGATCAATGGCGCGACGATCGTCCAGGAAACGGTCGAGACGATCCGCTACTTCCATATCGAGCTGGACACCCACGACCTTCTGGTCGCCGCGGGCCTGCCCTGCGAGAGCTATCTGGACGACGGCAACCGCGCCAGTTTCGCCAATTCGGGTGAGGCCGTGGCGTTGCATGGCCGGCTCGACCCGAAGAGCTGGGACGACGCCTGTGCGCCGATGGTGGCGGCGGGACCGCAGCTCGTCGAGATCCAGCAGCGCCTCCATGCGCGCGCCGAAGAGCTTGGCTGGGTGCAGACCGAGGAGGCCGGCCTTGCGATCGTCGCCGACGGCGTCGCGCTGGCGCCGCTCCATGTCGCGGGCGATCGCTATTGGTTCGCGCTGCCCGTAGCGGACGAGGTCGTGCTCCGCTCCAATCGCGGCATGTTGTCGCAACTCATCCCGGGTCTTGCCGATCACCGGCAGCTCGGCGTGGCGGTGTCGCAGCTGCGGCTGGATGGGGAAGCGATCGGCCTCGACAGCGATGTCCTGGCTTCGGGCTTCCACGCCCTGGAGCAGCGTGAGCAGCTCTGCTGGCGCTGGACCGACGGCAATGCGACGCTCGCGCTCGGGCACGCCGCCCCGGCCATGCTCGAAGTGGAACTCGCCATGATCGCGCCGTCCTGGGCCAGTCCGGTGCCGGCGCTCCGCGTGGTTGCCTGACATTGACGAGGGCCCGGCCGGCCGCCGGGCCCTTGCTCTACGGGAGTTTGCCTTTTGCTCGATGTGATCGAGAAGCAGGATGCCGATCAGGGTTCGGCCTGTGCGTGCCAGTCCGGACTCAGCCGGGACAAATGCTGCGAGCTGGATTTCAGCCAGGCCGAGCCCGTCCCGCCGGAGCAGCATGCGGAAGCGCTGACCGGCCTGACCCGCGCCTATCATGCCGGCGACCGGGAAACCGCCCGGCGCCTGGCGATCGAGGTGCTGGAAATCTCGCCCGGTCAGCGGGACGCGCTGGGTGCGTTCTTCAACCTGTTGCGCGAGGCCGGGCAATGGCAGGCCGCTGCCTCGGTGGTCCTGCGGCTGGCCCGTCTCGATCCCAATGACGCGACCATCAGGTCGGTGGCGGCGAACTTCTTCCTGGACCGGCATGACCTGCCGCATGCGCATGCGCAGGGGCGCATGCTGGTGCGGCTGGCGCCGGAGGAATCGGTGGCGCATTTCACGATGGGCCGGATCTTCCTGGCGAGCGGCAAGGCGCAGGCTGCGGAGGTGCACCTAGAGCTTGCCGAGCAGCTCGCCGATCCCCGCAGGCGCGATGCCCCCGATCTCCGTGCGACGCGTGCCCTCGCGCTGCGGGAACAGGGCAAGTTCGCCGCGGCGCGGGCGATCTACGAACGGCTTTCCACCGAAAATTGCCTGAGCCTCCAGATGCTGCTCGACTGGGCGGCGCTCGAGGAATCCGCGCGCGATTTCCCTGCCGCCTTCGCGCTGCTCGATCGCGCCGATGCGATGCCCGGAACCGATGTTCGCACGGCGGTGATGCGTGCCGGTCTCCATCGCCGCGTCAAGGAGCCGGAGCGCGCGCTCGAGGCGATCGGCGTGCCGGGCGAGGAGATCGAGGGGAGCGGGGCGCTGCTGGCGCGGGGGCAGATCCTCGACTCGCTGGGCCGCTATGACGAGGCGTTCGCCTGCTTCGGCGCGTACAAGGCGCGCGTCCGCGAAACGGGCGGCGTCTATATGGCCAAGGAGGCGGGGCAACTGGTTGAGGCGCTCACCGACTTCTTCACCGAGGGGCGGACCCGGCTCCTGCCGCGCGCGGCGGTGCGCGAAGCGAGCCCGCAGCCGATCTTCATCATCGGCTTCCCGCGCTCGGGGACCACGCTCGTCGAGCAGACGCTCAGCTCGCATCCGGAGATCTCGGCGGGTGACGAATTGCCGATCATCCATTCGATCGCGCAGCGCGCCCAGCTCCTGCTGGGGAGCCCCGGCGCCTATCCGAACGCGCTGAGCGAGCTCTGGCTCGGCGATCGGCGCGGCCATGTCGACACGCTGCGCGATCTCTACCTCAACGAGGCGCAGGAAATGGGCGCGGTGGCGCCGGGCAAGCGATGGTTCACCGACAAGATGCCGCTCAACGAGACGCATCTCGGCCTGATCGGCCTGTTGTTCCCCAAGTCGCCGATCCTCCACCTCGTTCGGCATCCGCTCGACGTGGTGCTCTCGGTCTTCTCGAACGGCCTGACCCATGGCTTCCACTGTGCCAGCGCGCTGGAGAGCGCCGCGACGCATTACGCCCTGATCGCCGATCTGATCGCGCATTACCGCTCGGCGATGCCGCTCCACTATCATGCGGTGCGCTACGAGGATCTCGTCACCGAGCAGGAGCGCGAAGTGCGCGCGATGCTCGACTTCATCGGTGAGCCGTTCGATCCGGCGGTGCTCGCCTTTCACGAGAATGCCCGCCACGCCCGCACCGCCAGCTACGCCCAGGTGACCGAGAAGCTCTATACGCGATCGCGCTTCCGCTATCGCAACTATCTGAAGCACCTCGAGCCGGTGATCCCGATCCTGATGCCGGCGATCGAGCGGCTCGGCTATACCGTCGAGGAGTAACGCCCTCTCTCTGCAGCAAGAACGGCCTCGGAGAAATCCGGGGCCGTTTTGCCGTGCGGCCAGTGCCGGGATGCCTGCCTGGCATTGGCCGGGGAGGTCGAAGCTTGCGATGCCGAGAATGAAAAAGCGGCCCTGGATTTCTCCAGGGCCGCCGCAGTTTGGGGGTAGCTTCCAGCTTAGATGCCGGCCTTGCCCGAGCAGGTGCTGTTGGCCACCGCCGGGGTGCCCATGAACAGCTTGCTGTTGCCAAGGCGCGTGGCCGAGGTCTCGTTCGAGTCGACCAGGAAGGTCTCGCGCACGGCACGCTTCCAGGCATTCGGCAGGCCGCCGATGTTCGAGCGAACCAGCAGGCCCGAGTTGGCGAAGAGCGCGCCCACGCGGGTGAAGATGCCGGTGCGGTTGGTGCCGGTGCTGTCGACGGTGACAGAGCCGGTATAGTCGGTGTTGAAGTTGAGGAAGTTGACCATCGCGGTCGCGTTCGAGCCGCTGGCGTCGGTTGCGTAGCAGGTATAGCCCAGGAACTGGGTCGTGCCCGTGATCGGATAGCCGGCGCTGGGGTTCTGAAGCCCGGTGTTTGCATACATCACGTCATACCAGGCGAGCGGGTTGCTGCGCTTGGCATTGTTCTTCACGCCCGGGGTACCGCCCTGATAGGTCGGGATACGGACCTGGCGAATGTCGGCGTTGGTGTCGTCGAAGCCGCCGGCGCTGTCCGACTGCGGCGGGAGGACCGTGCCGAAGGCGGTGGTGGCGTTGGCAGCGCTCGGCATGTGCCACAGGCCGGTCGTGGCGTTCTGCAGCGCCGCAGCGTGCAGCCCGCCCGGGGCGCTCGGCGAGCCGTCGATGAAGTCGGCGCCGATATAGCCGATCTTGCCGTTGAGCTTCACGGTCGTGTCCGAGGGCGAGACATAGTCGGGCGCGAACTTGATCGCGCTGGCGACGCGGCCGCTGCCGTCGGCGACGAGGAACAGGCCGGTGCCGTTCGAGGACGAGGCGGAAGGCTGCGAGCTCACCTTGCCGACATTGGCGGCCGGGGTGACGATCGCGCTGCCGCTCCAATATTCGGCACCGACCACCGTGGCGCCCGAGAAGTTCGGGGTGCCCGGAACGCTGGTGTCGTTCGGCGAGGTGTTGCCGGCTTCAGGCTGCGTGCTGGCGGTCTGCAGGCCCGTGTCGGCACGGACGCTGTCGAACACCGGACGGACCGTGGCGGTAACCGTGCGGTTGTAGGGGAGCGTCTCAGCGTTGGTGGCGTACTTGTTGCCGCTCGCGACCGAACCGCACTGCGCGGCGAGCGCGCGGGTGAAGATGTCGGTCGTGCCCGAGCGATCGAGGCGGCCGACCAGACGGACCGGAACGCCGTCGGCATTCCAGCGGGCCGTGGCGTCGGCCGAGTCGCGCAGGCTCGTGCCGCCATTGTCGGCGGTGAAGGCGGCGTTGTTGAAGTTGACGATGGTGCCGTTGAAGACGCCGCAGAGCGTCGACTGGCTCAGGCGCAGGCCGCCGGCGTTGTTGCCGAGGATCGCCTGCGGGTTCGCGACGGCGAAGTTGTAGTTGGTGACGACGCCACCGACGGTCTTGGTGCCGTAGTTCGGGCTATAGGCCACCGCGACCGGCAGCACGAACTTCGGGAACATGATCGGCGCGCCGCCATTGGTCTGCGCAGCGCCGCTGGTGTAGCTGGTCAGGTCGCCGTCGGTGACCGACGAATCGGCGAAGGCGAACTGGATCTTGCTCCAAGTGCCGAACGGGTTCGGATTGGCCGTGCCGATCACGAAGGCCGAGGTCGAGGTGAGCGAGCCCGCCGCGATCCAGGAGCTGCGGCCGGTGCCCGAGCCCGAGCCGATGTAGCGGCCGACGAAGCCGGGCCACAGGTCCGTCGTGGCGCAGTTGATGCCCGTGAAGAGGTTGGTCGGCTCGACCGAGGTCGATGAGGTGCCGGCGACCGTGGAGGTGCCGATCGCGCCGAGGTTCGAATAGCCGCCGTTGCAGTTCAGTTCCTGCACCAGGACGCCCTGGATCGAGGTCGCGCCGGTGCCATGCAGGGCGGTCTCACCGTTGTTGTTCGCGGTGGTCTGGGCCTGGGCGAAGGACGAGGCGAGAGCGCTGGTGGCGACGGTCGCCAGGAACAGCGCGTTCTTGAAACGCTTCATGGAAGTTTCTCCTGTTTGGGACATGCCTTAAGAAATGTCGGTAGTTTCAAGTCGAGTTTCGAAAATATCCAGATGAGTGGATTTAATCGAAATAAGTTCTTAAGGTCACGCAAAGTCCATCCGCGCATTCATGCGAATGTCGGCGAACCCTCGTTCTGGGGTATTCGACCTACGCGATCCTTGCTCTCGCAAATTGCGTAGATGGAAATCATTCAAACAAGAATATTGTCATTTATCGGTTTCGACTCGATTCTGAACCGACGATTGATCTCTTAGGCGGATCAAATGACATTTTTGTTATCTGGACATGCTGGCAAATGTAATCCGCACTGAAATGGCGGTATTTGCAAAAATGTACGGTAAACAACTTCAGCAATATGAAGTCATGTCCAAGATGTAGTGCAATTTAGTTGTAGCATTGTCTGGATAAGAGCTGTTCTTGGCGGGCTCATCCAGGGTCTGCCTCGACCGGGAGGCTCGGGCCGGAAGGTGGCACATGATCGGCGATAGCACGGCGCCCGGGACAAATATTGAAGGTTCCTGGGACAAATTGCCGGACGGACCGGTTGCCGCGCCCGATGGAGGCGGGCTCGCGGCGATGCTGCGTGACCGCGGGCTGCTGGGAGAGGAAGCGCTGCAGCGCGCGCTGCTGATCGAGCGCGAATCGGGCGAGCGGCTCGAGGCGGTGGTGACGCGCCTGGGCATGATCTCGGAAGACCGGTTGGCGGCCGAGCTGGCGCGCTTCTCCGGGCTTGCCGAGATCGCCGCCGACGGCTTCCCTGCGGCGCCGGTCGAGGGGCCGGAGCTCTCGATCGCGTTCCTGCGGGACATGCGGGCGATTCCCGTCGCGATCGACGGCGCAGCAGTGTGCATCGCAGTGTCGAACCCGTTCGATCCCTTCGCCGCCCAGGCCTTCGGCTTCATGTTCCAGCGCCGCGTCGAGCGCGTGATAGGCCGGGCCAGCGACATCGATGTCGCGATCGAACGGCTCTATCATGGCCAGACGCAGAGCCCGGACGCGATCGACGACGCCATCGACGACGATGATCTCGAGCGGCTGAAGGATCTGGTCAGCGACGCGCCGGTAATCCGCGCGGTCAACCGGCTGATCGCCAGCGCGGTCGATCAGCGCGCCTCGGACATCCATATCGAGCCCGGTGACGACGGCCTGTCGATCCGCTTCCGCATCGACGGCATGCTGCGCGATGCCGGTCGGCTTCCCGTGGCGATGCGGGCCCCGCTGGCGTCGCGTATCAAGGTGATGGCGCAGCTCAACATCGCCGAGCGCCGGCTGCCCCAGGACGGGCGGATGCGCATCTCGGTGCGGGGCAACGAGATCGACCTGCGCGTGGCGACCGCGCCGTCGATCCATGGCGAGAGCGTCGTCATGCGCATCCTCGACCGCTCGAAGCTCGCCCTGGACTTCGCCGCGCTCGGCTTCGCCCCGGACCTTGCTGAGCGCCTGCGCGAGGCGATCATCCGCCCGCACGGCATCGTGCTCGTCACCGGTCCGACCGGCAGCGGCAAGACCACCACGCTCTACGCCGCGCTTTCCGAGCTCAATGCGCCCGAGCGCAAGCTGCTCACCGTCGAGGATCCGATCGAATATCGCCTGCCCGGCGTCGTCCAGACCCAGGTCAACCCGGCGATCGGCTTCACCTTCGGATCGGCGCTGCGCTCGTTCCTGCGCCAGGATCCCGATGTGATGATGGTCGGCGAGATCCGCGATACCGAGACCGCGCAGATCGCGGTGCAGGCGGCGCTGACCGGCCATATGATCCTGTCGACGCTGCACACCAACACCGCCGCCGGTGCGGTATCGCGGCTGCTCGACATGGGCGTCGAGCCCTTCCTGCTCGGATCGGTGCTGACCGGCGTGCTCGCCCAGCGGCTGGTCCGCCGGCTCTGCCCCGAATGCCGCCAGCCCTTCGATGCGCGCGAGAGCGGTCCGGAGGCGTTGCGGCCGTTGCTGGCACTCCAGAATGTCGATCGGCTCTACCATGCGGTCGGCTGCGCGCGGTGCGGCGGGAGCGGCTATTCGGGGCGGGTCGCGCTGCTGGAGTTCCTGCGGGTCGATGCCGCGGTGGAGCGGCTGATCCTGAAGCGGGCCGATACGCGCGAGATCCTAGTCGCCGCCGAGCAGGGCGGGATGCGCAGTCTCGCGGCGGACGGGGTCGCCAAGGCGGCGGCGGGCCTGACCACGATCGAGGAAGTCCTCCGTGTCGCGACCGGGGAAGCCTGATGGCGATCTGGCGTTATCGTGCGATCCGCCGCGACGGCTCCGCGCTCGCCGGCGAGGTCGACGCGTCCGATCGCGAGGACGCGGTCGCCAGCCTGAGGCGGAGCGGTGCCACGCCGCTCGAGCTGGTCGTGGTGCCGTCGCGCGCGCCGGGACGGCCACGGCGTGCCGGTGCGAAAGCGAGGGCGGCCGCCACGACCTGTATCGGTGAACTCGCGGTGCTGATCGGGGCCGGGCTGCAGCTCGATCGCGCGCTCGCGCTCGCGATCGAGAATGTCGAGGACAAGAGGGTCGGGGAGACCCTGGGCGAGATATTGCGCGACGTCCGCGAAGGCGCGCCCCTTTCGCGCGCGATCGCGCAGAAGCCCGAGCTGTTCTCGCCCACGGCGATGGCGATGATCGAGGCGGGCGAGGCCAATGGCCGGCTCGGCGAGGCGCTGTCGCGGCTAGCGGCCACGCTCGAGCAGGAGGCAGAACTCCGCCGCCTGATCGGATCGTCGATGATCTACCCGATCGCGCTGCTGGTGATCGCCATCGGCGTGGTGTTGCTGATGCTGCTCTTCGTCGTCCCGCAATTCGAAAGCATGTTCGCGAGCGCCGCCGGCAAGCTGCCCACCGCCACGGTGGTGGTGATGACCGCGAGCCGGCTGCTGCGCGGCTATGGCCTGGCGATGCTGCTCGGCATCGCGGTTATCGGCGTGGGTGGGGCGTTGCTGCTCCGTCGCCCGGCGGTGCGCCTTGCCCGCGACCGGCTGGTGTTGGCGCTGCCGCTGCTCGGCGAGCTGGTCCGGCGTGTCGAGACTGCCCGGTTCGCGCGCACGCTCGGCGCGTTGATCGATGGCGAAGTGCCGCTGCCCGCCGCGCTCGCCCTAGCGCGGCGGACGATCTCTAACCAGGTGCTGGGCGACACCATCGCCCGCGTCGCCAATGGCGTGAAGGAGGGCGGGGGCCTCACCGCCCCGCTCGCCGCCTCCGGAGCGCTGCCGCGCCTGGCGATCGGCTTCCTGCGCACCGGCGAGGAGACTTCGCAGCTCGGCATGATGCTCGGCCGCCTCGCCGACGTGCTCGATCGCGACATCCGCCTGCGCATCGAGCGGCTGATCGGCATCCTCACCCCGGTGATCACCGTCGTGCTGGGTGCCACCGTCGCATCGATCATCGCCGCGATCATGTCGGCGATCCTCGGCTTCAACGATCTCGCCCTGACATCATGAACAAGGACAGGACCGCCATGCGGAAAGACATTGGACGCGATGCCGGCTTCACGCTGCTCGAGCTGCTCGTGGTGCTTGCGATCCTCGGCCTGCTGGCGGCGATCGTCGGGCCGCAGGTGATGAAATATCTCGACAGCTCCAAGTCGCAATCGGCCCGCGTGCAGGCCAAGAACGTCGCCGCCGCGCTCAACCTGTTCAAGCTCGACGCCTCGCGCTTCCCGACTGCGGAAGAGGGCGTCAACGCACTGATCAAGCAGCCGGCCAACGTGCCGAACTGGAACGGCCCCTATCTGCCCGAGCAGTCGGCGATCATCGATCCCTGGGGGCGCCCCTATCTGCTGCGGATCCCCGGCGAGCATGGCGATATCGACGTCTATTCGCTCGGTTCGGACGGGCAGCCGGGCGGCACCGGCGAGGCGCGGGATGTCGGCAATTATTGATCCGCATCACGGGGATGATGCCGGAACCTGTGGATTCACGCTGGTCGAGGTCCTGGTGATCCTGGCTATCCTCATGCTCATGGCGGGAATCGTCTTTCCTTCGGTCGAGAAGGCGATGCGGCGCCAGAGCTTCGTCGAGGCGGCGAAGCGTGTGGAGCTTGGCCTTCGCATGGCGCGGGCCGAGGCGGTGGCCGGCGGCGCACCGGTCCGCTTCACCGCGGCGTCCGACGGCCATAGCTTCCGCTTTGCCGATCGTGACGATCGCTTGCCCGAAGGCGTGACGATCGCGGTGCCCGGACGCGGAATCCGGTTCTTCGCCGATGGCAGCGCGACGGGCGGCGAGATCGAGATATCGGACGGCCAGCTTCGCCGGCGGATCGCGGTGGGCAAGGCGCTGGGCACGATCGAGTCGCGGCAATGAGCAACCGGGCGCCACAGGAAGCCTCGGAAGGGTTCAGTCTGGTCGAGACGCTGGTCGCGCTTGCCGTGATCGCGATGATGTCCGGCCTGTTCTTCGATTCGATCGGCACCAACACGAAGCTCGCGAACACCGTTGCCGCGCGCCGTGAAGCGATGCTGCTCGCCCAGTCGCTGCTCGCCGCAGCGACGGCGCCGAGCGACTCGCGCAACGTCGCCGATAGCGGCAGCAGCCGGAACCTGCGCTGGCGGGTCGTTCGGGTGCCGCATGGCGGTGGTGCACGGGACGGCGGCATTCCGCTCGAGGAAGTGCGCATAGAGGTCATCGACCGCGCGACCGGCCGCCGGCTGGCCAGCGTCCATACGCTTCGGCTCACGCGTTGAGCGATGCGTGCCCCCGCTTCCTCGGCGCGCCGCGCGGACGCATCGGGCTTCACGCTGATCGAACTGCTCGTCGCACTCGCGCTGATGGGCATGGCGGCGTCGCTGCTGCTCGCCGGGCTGCGCATGGCCGGGCTGGTCACGCTGCGCGAACGGGCGGGCAGCGCGGCGCTGGACGAAGTGATCGCGGCGCAGCGCATCCTGCGCACGGGGATCACGCGGCTCCGGCCGGTCGCGCGCTTCGATACGGCCCGGCCGATCCTCGAGTTTCGCGGGGACGAGGCGCTGCTGAGCTTTGTGGCGCCGCCATTCGATCGTGACGCGCCGGACGCGCTCCAGCGGTTCCGGCTCTCCCGCACATCGACGGGCGAGCTCGTCATCCATACCGTGAGCACGCGCAAGGCGGGGGTGGATCAGCATGGCTATGACCTGGCCGGCTGGACTTCGACGACGCTGCTGCGCGGTGTCACGCACCTTTCGATCAACTATCGCGGGGTCCCCGAATCGGGCGGCGACCGGGCCTGGCTCAACCGGTGGTGGGACCGGACCAGCCCGCCCGAGCTCATCCGCATCCATGTCGAATTCGCGCATGCCGATCCGCGGCAATGGCCGGACCTGCTGATCCGGCCCCAGGTCGCGACCGACACCTGCCTGGGCGATCGATCGGGCGGAAGCTGCGGAGCCGAGCGATGAACCCCCGCGCCCTGCTCGATGCCGATATGCGCACGATCGGCCAATGGCTGCTCCAAGGCTGGCAATGGTGGACCGATGAGCTGAGCGGGCTGGTGCCGGCCCGGCTGCGCCGCAGGCGGACCAGCGAGGCGCCGCGCTTCGCCATGCGGCACGACAGGCTCGTGTCGGTATCGGGCGGGGTCCGCGGTGCGGCACCGGGCATGCGGGTCACGCTGGTCGTGCCAGCAGCCGATTGCCTGGTGCGGGTGATCACGCGCCCCGCGCTCGGCGAACGCGACATGCAGCGCATGATCGCGTTCGAGGCGGATACGCTGCTGCCGCTTCCCGCTGGCTCGGCGCTGCTGGCGGCGCGGAGCGCGGGCCCTGCGGAAGAGCCGGGCAAGACCCGTATCCTGGTTGCCGGCCTGCCGATCGAAACGGCGCGTGCGATGCTCCGGGTTGCCGATGCTGGGGGCGTCGTGCCCGTCGCAGTGGTTCTCGAAGAGACGCAGCCTGCTCTGGATTTCGCTCCGGCCATGCGTGCGGCGGGACTGCTGGCACGCAAGCGGAGCGCCGCGCCGCTGCTCTGGGGTCTGGTCGCTGTGCTATTGCTACTCAATATCGCTGCGGCGATCGGGCGCGATGCCACGCGGGTCGCCCGGTTCGAGCAGATCGTCGCGGAGCAGCAACCGGCGGTCGGCATCGCCCAGGCGATAGCTCGGCGCGGGGAGGAGGATCGTCTCATCGCTACCCGCTCCCTCGCGTTGCGCCACACGCACGACCCGCTCCAGGTGATCGCGGCGGTAAGCGACGCGCTGCCCGAGGGCGCCTGGCTCCAGCGCCTTATCTGGGACGGCGAGACGGTGCGTCTGACCGGTTATCGCCCTGCGCGTGCCGATGTCGCCACGGCGCTGCGCCGCTCGGGACGCTTCGCCGGCGTTCGTACCATGGGGGAGAGCAGTGAAGCGGCGGTGCCTGCCGGGGAGCCGTTCGATCTCTCCGCCCGGGTAGGCGCGCGATGATGCGTCCGGTCTCCGCCCGCGAAAGGCGCCTTGTCGCGCTGCTGATCCTGATGGGGATCGTCGCCGCGATCCATTTCCTGATCGTCGCCCCTGTCGTCGCCGGCTTCCAGTCGCGCGCCGAGCGTCTGGACCGTTTGGCGCTGACCTATACGCACAATGTCCGGACCATCGCGACGATCCCCCGGCTGCGCCGCCAGGCAGAGGCAGCGCGCGCCGCGACCGCGTCCTTCGTAGCGGTGGTGCCCAATGTCGATGCGGGCCGCGAATGGCTCAAGGAGCGGCTGCAAGGCGCGGTCGAAGCGGCGGGTGGGACCTTCCGCGAGGGCGGTGATGCCGAGGGGCGTCCCGGCTGGGCACGGGCGAAGGCCGCCGCACGGATGACCTTGCCCCAGCTCGCTGCCGCGCTCGCCCGACTGCAGAATCAGCCGCCCTGGCTCGTCGTCGAGACGGTCAGCCTCAGCGCGGGCAACACGATCGTGCCCGGCCAATCCCCAGTCATGGATGTGGAAATTGAAGCTTCGATCCCCATTCGCCCTGCCGCCGTTCGATAGGTCGTCGATGCTGCCGCTGGCGCTCGCGCTGCTGCTCGGCGCGGCGCTGGCGTTCCAGGCGTTCGCCGGCGACGAGCTTGACCTGCCGATGGCGGGGCCGGTGCGGAGCGGCGTGCAGGCGGAGGCCCGCGCGGCGATCCAGCCTCCGCCCGCGCTCGTCGATCCTGGAATATCCCGTCGCTCGATGTTCATGCCGGTCTTCGCCGAGCCGAAGGAAGCGGGGGCGGTACAGGGGCAGCTTGGCGGCTATTCGGTGGTCGGCGTCGTCCAGGTCGGTGCCGCCATCCATGCGATCGTGCAGGGGCCGGGCGAACGAACCCTGCGAGCTGCGCCGGGCCAGCGGATCGGCGACTGGCAGGTGCGTAGCGTGACCCACGATCAGGTCGCGCTGTCGCGGGGCGGCGAGCGCATGCAGGTCCGCTTCGGCCCCGGCGGACCG
>Ga0209050_1003297_pt1 | contig 12103 bp, 10 predicted proteins | sample Araplavi_mTSA_r2_FD_184276 | JGI IMG/M metagenome (GOLD analysis project Ga0209050, IMG submission 184276) | Arabidopsis root microbial communities from North Carolina, USA - plate scrape MF_Cvi_mTSA_r2 (SPAdes) (version 2) | ecosystem: Host-associated > Plants > Roots > Endosphere | place: USA...
GAGGACTTTGCGGCTGCTGGTGGCGCGCCCCAATTCATGACCACGTCCTTCGATCAACAACGCGCACAGGCGCTCCAGCAGGGTTTGATGGGCCTCACCGAGGCTGGCCAGGCAGAACAGTCCATTGAGTGGCTGGCCGAGATAACGCAGCGGTTTGTCCGGGGTGACGAAGGCCAGGCCGGGGCGTTTCACCGTTTGCTCGCTGTGCAGCCACCACAGGCCATCGCCCAACGGCAGCGCTTCAACCTGTTGCAGCACGGCGGAAAAACCATTGCTCACGCAGTCGGCCTGGCGCAACAAACGCGCGCCGCGCCAGACCAGCTCTTCGAAATCTTCGGCCGCCACACCGAGGCCGATCATCTGCGCATCCAGCGCCAGCTCCTGGGGCGCACCCTGCAGCAATTTCAGCAGTGCTTCAGCAGAGCTGGCGCGACGCAAGGCCTGGCCCAGATCAGTCTCGCCGAGGGCGCGGGTGAGCAATTGCAACAGGCGCAGATGCTCATCGGACTTGGCGGCGATACCGATCGCCAGGTAAACGATATGACCCTCGCCCCAGTCCACCCCCTCAGGGAACTGCATCAGGCGCACACCGGTGGTGAACACCTGGTCGCGGGTTTCGGGAGTCCCGTGGGGGATGGCAATACCTTGACCGAGAAAGGTCGAGCCCTGGGCCTCCCGCGCCTGCAAACCGGCCAGATAACCCTCGGCAACCAGGCCGTCGGCGACCAGATGCCGGGCCAGCGATTGCAGCGCTGCGGACTTATCCACGGCCGACTGGCCCATGGAAATCTGCTCTACAGTGAGCTCGAGCATGCGTTCTCCTTTTTGGCGCCTTGGGGTGCCAGGTATTGTTTTGAATGAGTCAGCTCAGGCGCTTGGTCGTCACTTTTGGCGGTTTCACGGCAGAACCGGCCAAAGGCGCCTTTAACGTAGAAAATACGCTTGCTGAAACGTTTAATCTAGAATAAATGGCACGTTACTCGATAATGTCCCATCCTTGAAGCTCAACTTGTCGGATGCGTTGCGACAATGGTCGCCTGCCTTAATCGGTTAGGATTGACGAAAATGTCGAGGCAATCTCGAAAAAACAAGGAAACAGCGGGTTGAAACTCAGTGATATTGCCCAGTTGGCCGGTGTGTCCGTCACCACCGCCAGCTATGTCATCAATGGCAAGGCCGAACAACAGCGCATCAGCAGCGCCACCGTCGAACGCGTGCGCGCGGTCGTCGAACAACATGGCTTCACGCCTAACCCACAGGCCGCCGGTTTGCGCAGCCGACACACGCGCACCTTGGGGTTCATTCTGCCGGATCTGGAAAACCCCAGTTACGCACGAATCGCCAAATTGCTGGAACAAGGCGCCCGCGCCCGCGGTTATCAGTTGCTGATCGCCAGTTCCGACGATGCTCCGGACAGCGAACGGCAATTGCTGCAACTGTTCCGCGCCCGGCGCTGCGACGCGCTGATTGTTGCCAGTTGCCTGCCGGCCGGCGACGACAGCTATCGCCAGTTGCAGGCCAAAGGCATACCGATCATTGCCATCGACCGGGTCATGGACCCCGAGCGCTTCTGCTCCGTGATCAGCGACGACCGCGAGGCCAGCCTGCAACTGACCCGCAGCCTGCTGGAGCCGCTGCCCAAACAGATCGCCCTGATCGGTGCCCGCCCGGAACTGAGCATCAGCCGGGAACGTGCCGCGGGTTTCAAAGAGGCCCTCACCGGGTTCAACGGCGAAGTACTGATCGAAGAAGGCGAATCCTTCAGCCGCGAGTGCGGCAAACAATTGATGGAAGAGTTGCTGCTGCGCCTGGGCCATTTGCCCGATGCGCTGGTGACCACCTCCTACGTACTGCTTCAGGGCGTGTTCGATGCGCTGCACGACTTCCCGTTGAAAAACCGCCCGCTGCGCCTCGGCACATTCGGCGACACCCAGCTGCTGGACTTCCTGCCGTTGCCGGTCAACGCCATGGCCCAGCAACACCAGTTGATCGCCGACAAGGCCCTCGCGCTCGCTCTGACGGCCATCGAGCAGTCGGATTACCGGCCCGGCGTGCAAGCCATCCCGCGCACGTTCAAGCAGCGTATTCTTCAGGACTGAGCCGTGGAGTTGATCGACACCCATACCCACCTGGATTTTCCGGACTTCGACGCTGATCGCCAGGCGCTGCTGGCCGAAAGCCGCGCCCTCGGGGTGCGGCGGATCGTGGTGCTGGGGGTTTACCAGGCCAATTGGCAACGGGTCTGGGAGCTGGTGCAAAACGATCCCGACCTGCATGCGGCGTTCGGTTTGCATCCGGTGTATCTGGACGATCATCGCCCTGAAGACTTGAGCGAACTCGGCGATTGGCTAACCCGCCTGGCTGGCCATCGGCAACTGTGTGCGGTGGGCGAAATCGGCCTGGATTACTTCATCGAATCCCTCGATCGCGACCGCCAACAGGCGTTGTTCGAGGCGCAATTGCAACTGGCGGCGGACTTCAATCTTCCCGCATTGATCCATGTGCGGCGTAGCCATGCGGCGGTGATTGCCACCCTCAAACGGTTTCGCCTCAAACGTGCCGGGATCATCCACGCCTTCGCCGGCAGCAAGGAGGAGGCGCGGGAATACATCAAGCTCGGTTTCAAGCTTGGCCTTGGCGGCGCCCCGACCTGGCCACAGGCGCTGCGCATGCACCGCGTACTCGCCGAACTGTCGCTGGATTCGGTGGTGCTGGAAACCGACTCACCGGACATGGCACCCGCCATGTTCCCCGACCAGCGCAACAGCCCGGCACACTTGCCGGCGATCTGCGCGGCACTGGCGCCATTGATGGCAATCAGCCCGGAACGACTGGCGGCTGCCAGCACCGCCAACAGCTGCAAAGTATTCGGCTGGTAATCAGTCCGCGTGAGCCCTGGCAGCTTCCAGGATCAGCGTCAGGTGCTGACGCCGGCGGAAGTAAAGAACCACCGCTAAATACACGAACAAGACGATCAGCGAAGCATTCAGCTGTTCGATGACACTGAGCATTCCCACCCACTCCATCACCAGTGCCACCAGCAAGGCCGTGCAGACCATCACCCGCAGGCTGGCGCGCAACAGCGAAAAAGAGTCGAGAGACTTGAAGCGTTTGATCTGTTCAGGACAACGTAAATGAACGTGTTTCCGGCAGTGGGCACAGGCAAACGCTTCATTGATCGCAATGGCGTTGAGTTGCCAGGGTTGAAGCAGCAACGTGCGCTGACAATGCGCACAGCGCCCCTGGACTCCTGTTGTTGTAGCAGACATGACCAAGCTCCTCCATGGGGTAAGCCGCGTAACTCTTCCTTGATTGAAATCCAATAGCCAGCGCACGGAGAAAATCAGGAAGATTCTCACCGAGAAAGGGAAAAAGTATTACGAAACTTACCGACAGTACACCAAAACCATGGGAGCGGGCTTGCCCGGGAAAGCGATCGCCCAGTCACATTAATGTTGGATGTACCGCCGTCTTCGCGGGCAAGCCCGCTCCCACAGGGTCCCGAGGAAACCTTCAAACCCGGAATGCACTGATCAACTGTTTCAACTCCACGACCTGAGCCGACAACGCCCGGCTGGCGTCTTCGGTCTGATGCGCACCTTCAGCGGTACGCTCACCGGCGCGATTGATCTCGACGATGTTCTGGTCGATGTCGTGGGCCACGGCGGTTTGTTGCTCCACGGCGGCGGCAATCTGCTGGTTCTGGTCGACGATCATACCGACCGCGCCCAGGATGTTTTCCAGCGCCCGTTGGACCTTCTCCGACTGCCCCACCGTGCCGTTGGCCATTTCATGGCTGGTGCCCATGGCCTTGACCGCCGCGCCGACTCCGCCATGGAGCTTGGCGATCATCTGCTCGATTTCTTCGGTCGATTGCTGGGTACGCTTGGCCAGGGTCCGGACTTCATCGGCTACCACGGCGAAACCGCGCCCCTGCTCACCGGCCCGTGCGGCCTCGATAGCGGCATTGAGCGCCAGCAGGTTGGTCTGCTCGGCGATGCTCTTGATCACTTCCAGAACGCGGCTGATGGACTGGCTGTCGCTGGCCAGTTGATTGATCACCCGCACCGACTGATCGATTTCGCTGGCCAGTGCGGCAATGCTCCCTTGCTGCGACTCCACCAGACCGCGACCGCTGACGGTTTCGTCGTTGACGCTGTGGGCGCTGCTCACCGCCGCTGCAGCACTGCGCGCGACCTCCTGGGAAGTGGCCGACATCTGGTTCATCGCCGTGGCCACTTGTTCGATCTGTGTGCGCTGCCCGGCGACGGCCTGGTTGCTTTGCGCGGAAACGCTTTGCACCTGACCGGCCTGGCGCTCGACTTCGCTGACGGTCTGCCCGACCCGCTCGATCAGGTCATGGATTTTCTTCACGGTGCCGTTGAACACCTCGCCCAACTCGCCCAGTTCGTCACGGCTATGGGCGCTGAAGGTCACCGTCATGTCGCCGGCCGCCACCTTGTCCATCACCGCTCCAAGGCGCTTGAGCGTGGTGCGGGTCGAGACATAGAAAGCGCCGTAGAGATAAAAGATCAACACGAATACGACTGATAACGCCACGGCCTGCAAGACCATGTGCGTGCGGTTCTGGTCCAGGCGTTGCTGCAACTGCGGGCCCAGATACTTGAGGGTTGCTTCGTTGAGTTGGTAAGTCTGGTCCATCAGGGCGCTGACCTGATCGTAAAAGCCCTGCCACGGCGCATCGAGGGTATCGGCCATGACCACTTGCTCTTCGAACAGCTCGCTGGCTTTCTTCAAGGATGCCCGGCTGCTATCGGCCTGAGCGGCCAGGGTATCGCGGGCGGCTTTGCTGGAACCCAAGGCGTCCTGCAACTTCAGGCCATATTCGGCCTGGAGCTTTTCAATCTGCGCCAGCAATTCATCGAAACGGGTACTCGAAGCCGAGTTGATGAAACCCTGCCCCAACGAGTAGGACCCCATTGCCCGACCTTCACCCAGAATCTGGGTGACACGTGGGGTGACGAGGGTGACGAGCTCACTCAACTGGCGCATGTCGCTCTGATTGTCGCGACTGAGGCCGGACTGGCTGGTGATGAGCTGGCCGAAAATCTGCGCACTGCCCACCAGCTTGCCGATCAGGGCACTTTTGCTTTGCAGGGAGTTTTCCGTTTGCTGGGCCTTGAACGCGGCGATCATCTCATCGCGCTTGCCATCGAACACCGCGACCTGCTCCGGGTCGCTGGTCATCGCCGTCAGCCCTTGCAGGCGAGTCAGAATATTCTGCTCGAGGGTGCTGATCTTCGATTCGACATTGCCGGCCTTGCCGGATTGGCCGAGGCTGACATTGATCTGCACCAGGTTGTTCAGGGTTTCCAGATCGCGCCGTAACGTCAGGCTGCTGCCCAACAGGTCGAGACTTTGCAGTTCGATGCGCGTGCCCTGGAATTCGCGGTAGGAGTCACGCACCAGATAGAAGTTGGTCACCAGCATCGGCACCAGGAACAGTACGCTGATCAGGCTGAACTTCATGCCGAAGCTCAGACGATTCATCAGTGCAACAGCGGGATAGAGCAAGCTCTTCACTGGATGTCTCCCTTCAATTTCTTATTTTTTTTATTGGCAGGCGCAGACAGACAGCAGATAGCCACTATACGGCGCTATCTCTGTATAACTTAAATCGGCAGGAAGTTTTGTAACTTAAGGTTAACGACAGGGTTCATCCGCACTGGCGGATGAACCATTGTGGTGAGGGGGCTTGCCCCTCACCACAAGAGCATCGACTGCTGGCCTAATGCAGGACCGTCCACAACGCAAACCCGGCATACCAGAGCACTGCGGCACGCAGCAGCAGGTCCCAGATGCGATCCAGGTTGTTGATACCTTCTGCGCCAGCCACCGGTGCCGGAATTTCACCGGCCACCAGCCCGACTTTCACGATCAATTGTGCGGCACTGATGTTCCAGTTCAGCAGTTCATGCAGCATCACCCGACTGACTGCGACAAAATTGCCGACCAACGCCAGGCTCGCCGCCAGCAGACGCACCGGCAACCAGTCGAAGGCGTGACGCAGCTGCCCGGCGCGCTCGACCAGCGCCGGGTTTTTCCCATGCTCTTCGGCCAGCGCCAGCAGTCGATAACTCAGCGCCGCGACCGGGCCCAACAGGAAGTACCAGAAAATCACCGCGAAAAAGCTCTGGTAGGCTTCCCACAGCAAATGCCCTTCGACCTGCTCCAGCAACTGCTCGCCACTGTCTGCACAGATATCCAGATCACGCTTGGCGACAAGGGCCGCCGCTTGCAGGTCCTCCCGACGCCAGGCATCGCGGAACGGCCCGAGATCGCCCAGCAGATCACCGCGCCCCAGGCTGTAGATCACGACCAGCAAATGGATCGGCAACGCGAGCAACCCGTAGGCCACCGGCTCGATGACGACCAGCAGCAAACCCAGCAATGCCACCGGCAACAAGACCACGACCGACAACACCAGCCATGGCCGGCCCGAAAACCGCGGGCTGGCCTCAAGCTTGTTCAGCTCGTGTGTCCAGCCGCTGTCACGCTGAACCCGATGGCGCAGGGCCGAGAACTTTTCGATCCACACCGCCAACAGCAACACCAGAAAACTCATTGCCCATCCTCTTGTGCCAGAGCGGCGCGATAACGTGCCCAGTCGAACGCCGGTCCCGGATCGGTTTTACGCCCGGGTGCAATGTCGCTGTGCCCGCAGATACGCTCTGTAGTGATCGCCGTGAACGTCCGTTGCAACTGACGGGTCAGGGCCGTCAACGCGCCGTATTGCGCGTCGGTGAACGGCAGATCATCCGTGCCTTCAAGCTCGATGCCCACGGAAAAATCGTTACAGGTTTCCCGCCCATCGAAGCACGAGACTCCTGCATGCCACGCACGCTCAAGGCATGAAACAAATTGGGTGACCGTTCCATCACGCTCGATCAGAAAGTGTGCGGACACCCGCAAATCCGCAATCCCTTCAAAATAGGGGTGTTCGGTGACATCCAGGCGATTCTGGAAAAATTCCTGCACCTTGCCAGTGGCGAACTGCGCCGGTGGCAGGCTGATGTTGTGAATCACCAGCAGGGAAATTTCGTCTGTGGGGCGCGCATTGAAGTTGGGTGAGGGGCAGACATGCACACCCTGAATCCAACCGCTCGCGGGGTCCAACTGCATACCGATTCCTTCAACGTCGACTGTGTTGGCACAGTATGCCGCGATATTCCCCTAAGGCGCGATCACTTGCCGCGCTTGAGGCGCTTGAGGTTGCCGATCACCCGTTCGAGAGCTCGCTCGAACAGCAAGGTGTCGTCAAGCACACGCGCCGTGCCATTGCGCAGCTCCAGGGCCAGGTCAGGGCGACTGCGCTCGAGCACTTTCATGCCGGTGCGGTTGACGAAGATGTATTGGCCGGTGGCAGCAATGATGGCCACCAGTTTGCAGCGAAGACTGTTTTCCGGGTCTTCCTGAAACTCGACCCAACAGCCCGGAAGCATTTTATCGACCTGGCGCAAACCCGCATCGTCCGCCAGCAAACGTATCGGCTCACTGAGCACCTGATTTTCGTCGGCCAAGTGCAGGACGACAGGCGTCAGCACCTCGATCATCAGCGACGCACTGGCGGGTGAGCCCCCCGCTGCCTGAACGTGCAAGCTCTCCAGCTCGCTGAAAAACTCGCTGGCGGCAAACGGATCGAAGGCCGACGAATTCAGTCCGTCGCGCAACGACTTGAGCAAATCCGGTACCAGGGCCAACATCCTGGTCGCATCGGACTCGTGGTGGTGCTGAACGCTCCAGACCAATTGCTCCAGGGTACGCACATCGGCATGCCACTCAGCCGACCGATCGCCATGCTTGAGGTACGTCAGCAGCAGTACTTTGCTCCAGGCCTCCTGGACAAACCCCAGTACGCCTTGCGGCAGGTACTTGCCAAACAACGCCTGATTCAACACCTGCTCGACACGCTGGCGGGCCAGCCCGGTCTTGGCCCGTCCTTCCTCGGCATCACGAATGCGTTGCTCGAGCAACTCGCTGCGCCGGCGCTCATCCTGGGTAAACGCGAGAAAGTCAGCCAGCAGTTCGGAAAATATCGAGGGGTCATCGATAAAGTCATTCAACAAACGCTGTACGACCTGATCGATGCGCACGTACAGGCTGTCACGCTGATGATCGTCACAGGCGTCCCACCCCATAGCCGCGTTGGCGATTTCGTTGAGCAGGCGTCGTGCCGGATGACTGCTGCGACTGAAGAAACTCTTGTCGAGCAGCGCCACCTTCACCAGTGGAATCTGCAATCGGCCGATCAGCACCTTGAGCGGATCCGGCAGATTTCGATCATCGAGCATGCACTCGAACAGCATGGCGACCAGGTTGATCACATCTTCATCGGCCTCCTCGAAAACCCGCGACCTGCCACTTTTGACGCTGACCCGGGTCAGTAACTGTTCGAGCTGGTTACGCAGGTCAAAATCGTCCACGACTGCCGGGGCCGGCACGTATTGCTGCAAATGCGACAGCAGGCGCAACAGATCGCGCGTGGAAATCGGCAGCGCAGTGGCACTGACTTCCAGCGTTGGCGACAGGCTGCCGCGAACGTTGAACAGCAGGGCCTGCAACGCGGCGAAAACCGCCTGGACATTGTCATCGATGGGCAAGCAGACCGGGGTGGCGCACTCATCGGTCGGTTCGACGGGGGCGCTGTCGGGCCGGTCGACGGTACGGCGCACCGGGGCCGGTTCAAGGTCGGGCAACACACCGGTAGCGAGCAACAGTTGATTGGCTTCGGCGTAAAGCTGATCGGTCTCGCTGAGGACATAACGCTCGAACAACCCGAGGAGAATCAGCTTCACCTTGATCTCCAGCCCCAGCTGGCGCGCAGCCTGCAAGAAGTATTCGCAGAGCATCGCCGGACTCAGGGGGTTGTGCAGATCGCCCAACCCCTTGCCCGACAAAGCGCAGAGTCGAGCCGTCAGTTGATCCAGGGCTAACCCGTCGCGGTCCAGGACCCGGCTGACCATCGTGTCCACCGCGACTGTACGCTCCCCCTCGTCATCGGTTTGCGCCAAGGATGAATCGGCCGCCAAGGCCTGGGGCATAGCTGTAATGGCAGGGTCGTATTGGGCAAGCCGGATGAACGCGCCGAAAAACTGCTCGAGAAACACCCGCTCGATGCTTTTGTGCTTGAGACGCAAATCGCGCATCGTTTGAAAGAAGATGTTCTGTTCGACGTCACAGCGGGCTTGGTCGGCCATTTCGAAGAGGGTGTCGTCGGCGTTGTCGAACAACGCCTGCAATCCGTGGCGCAGCTGTTGCGCGGCCTTGTCGCGAACCTGGAGAAGAATCGCCGGCAGTCGGGCGAGTGGCGAATGAGCCACCTGGTCGGTAGTTGCCTTGTGCAAAGGCACTACATTCCCGTCGTTGTGCATTCGGCCTCCCTGGAACGGTGATGCTTCGACTCGTCAAACTGATGACGTCAAATACAAGGCGAATTATCTTGTAAAAGCTCACCTTTGTGCCAGAAGACTCTGCACCTCATCTCAAACAGGCGTTTGCTCGGTAGCGATGGCCCGCACCGACACCCTCAGGGATTCGACCAAATGCAGGCGCCATTGCCAACGTAATGCTCTGATGCCTTGGGTTGGTCCGTGCCATGGCCCTATAATCGAGCCACTTTGTTTGTGGAGTCCGTTATGCCGAATCTACGTCTCGCCGATCTGACCGCCGAAATCGAAGCCAACGTGCGCCGTGCGTTGCGTGAAGACATCGGCAGCGGCGACATCACCGCGCAGTTGATCCCGGCCGAACGCCTGGCCAAAGCCACCATCATCACCCGCGATGCGGCCGTCATCAGCGGTACCGCCTGGGTGGATAACGTGTTTCGGCAACTGGACCCACGGGTGGCAGTGCACTGGCAGGTTGCCGACGGTGAACGGGTGACGCCCAATCAGGTGCTGTTCCACCTCGAAGGCCCCGCGCGCTCACTGCTGACCGGCGAACGCAGCGCCCTGAACTTCCTGCAACTGCTCTCCGGTGTGGCGACCCGCGCGCAATACCTGGCGGACTTCGTGGCCGAGACCCAGGTCAAGCTGCTCGACACCCGCAAGACACTGCCGGGGCTACGCCTGGCGCAAAAGTACGCCGTAACCTGCGGCGGTTGCCACAACCACCGCATCGGCCTGTATGACGCCTTCCTGATCAAGGAAAACCACATCGCCGCCAGCGGCGGCATCGCGCAGGCCATCGCCGCCGCGCACAAGATCGCCCCGGGCAAACCGGTCGAGATTGAAGTGGAAAGCCTGGATGAACTGAAAGAAGCGTTGGCGGCCGGTGCCGACATCATCATGCTCGACGAACTGAGCCTGGACGACATGCGCGAAGCCGTGCGCCTGAATGCCGGCAAGGCCAAGCTGGAAGCCAGCGGCGGGATCAACGAGAGCACGTTGCTGCCGATTGCCCGGACCGGGGTGGATTACATTTCGATCGGTGCAATGACCAAGGATGTGAAGGCGGTCGATCTATCGATGCGTCTCAGTATCTGAAACCATCGCGCAATAAAAAACGCCAGCCTCGAAAAGGCTGGCGTTTTTGTTTCAAACCACCAGATTGTTCATCTCGCAGTATTCTTCCCACTCGACGCCTAAAACTTCGGCCGCTTCTTTATGCAACTTCAGGCGTTCTGCTTCGTATTCCTCCGGGGTCGAGGTGTACTTGAGCGTCAATTCCCACGGCTGCAAGCCCTGGGCTTCAGCTTCATCCTCGAAGGCCCATTGAATCTGGTCTTTCTGATCGTCCGGACTCAAGTCCTTGATCTCGTCCATCAATTCGGGCGCGTCCAGCACGTACTTCTTGAGGGCTTCTTCGTGTCTTTTTTCTTGGCTCAATTCTTTTACGGTCATGTTGTTCTCGCTGATCTGGGGAATGGAAGATGGATCTGGATCATCAAGGATCTCTCTGACGCAGAAGAACCGCTTGTAGTCCGGTCTGTCTGGCCTTCAGAACCATTCGGGATCATCTGAAAACTGCTGGGCGAAGCTCATGCAGGCTCCGAATATAGGATGTTTGTCGGACGATTTGCACGTCTCTTTACATCTCCCCACAAAAAGTTGTGCACAGGATGCGCTGATGGCGGCGGGAACATAAATTCAAATCCCCAGTCATAGCAATGTGCCATATCGGCATTTCACAAGGAACCTCAGTGATGCGCAGCATTTCCAAATCTTCGTCTGTTGTGCTTGCAACCGCATTGTTCGCCAGCCTGGCACTACCGTTTCCGGTGCTGGCCGCTATCGAAGTGAGCAGCGGCCCCCCCTCGTTTGGCGACAAGATCCCGGTTCTGCACTACGAGTACGACAAATACACCCTGGTCAAAACCGTGATAAGTGCCGATGACCTGCAAAGCATGCAAAAGTCGCTGAAGGACACCTCAGGGAATGTCGAAGACCTGAAGAAAACCGTCAGCGAACAACAACGCACGATTGAGGATCTCAAGCGCAACAACGGTTCCAGCTCAAGCTCCAGCAGCAGGGAAATCGACGAGCTCAAGCGCAAGGTGGCCGAGCAGGAGCGCGACATCAACAACCTCGGCAAGCAGGTTGAAGAACTCAAACGCAATAGCGGCTCCAGCTCCAGTTCAAACAGCAGCGAGATTTCCAGCCTGAAACGGGAAGTCAGCGATCAGGACCGCGAACTCGACAACCTCAAGCGGACCGTCGAGGACTTGAGCAGAAAGGTGAAATAACAAGGGGGGAGATGGTGCCCGAGACAGGAATCGAACCTGCGACCTTCGCGTTACGAGTGCGCTGCTCTACCGGCTGAGCTACACGGGCGGTGGGCTAAACCTAGCACTGCTATCGAGGTCCGGCAACTTCGCGCAATGTCTCGATGTTTCGCAGACAAAAAAATGCCCCGCCGTTTTCACGGCGGGGCATTTTTTACAACGTTGAAGCGGTCAGGCGTGAGGCGCGATTAAACGCCCGAAGCCTTGGCTGCTGCCACGTCTTTGATGGACAGTTTGATACGGCCGCGGTTGTCCACGTCCAGTACCAGCACTTCCACTTCCTGGCCTTCTTTCAGGATGTCGGTCACTTTCTCTACGCGAGCGTCGCTCAGCATCGAGATGTGAACCAGACCGTCCTTG
>Ga0209050_1003298_pt1 | contig 12098 bp, 11 predicted proteins | sample Araplavi_mTSA_r2_FD_184276 | JGI IMG/M metagenome (GOLD analysis project Ga0209050, IMG submission 184276) | Arabidopsis root microbial communities from North Carolina, USA - plate scrape MF_Cvi_mTSA_r2 (SPAdes) (version 2) | ecosystem: Host-associated > Plants > Roots > Endosphere | place: USA...
ACCAGCTGGTGCAGCGCCAGGCTGAAGCCCGTAAATCCGGCCTGCTGCCTTGGCTGCGTCCGGATGCCAAGTCGCAAGTGACCTGCCGCTACGAAAACGGCAAGGTTGTCGGTATCGACGCGGTCGTCCTGTCGACCCAGCACAACCCGGAAGTGTCGTACAACGACCTGCGCGAAGGCGTGATGGAGCTGATCGTCAAGCACGTGCTGCCTGCCGAACTGCTGAGCAAGGACACCCAGTTCCACATCAACCCGACCGGCCAGTTCATCATTGGCGGCCCGGTGGGTGACTGCGGCCTGACCGGTCGCAAGATCATCGTCGACAGCTACGGCGGCATGGCCCGTCACGGCGGTGGCGCGTTCTCCGGTAAAGATCCATCGAAGGTTGACCGTTCGGCGGCCTACGCCGGTCGTTACGTAGCCAAGAACATCGTTGCCGCCGGCCTGGCCGAGCGTTGCGAGATCCAGGTTTCCTACGCGATCGGCGTTGCCCAACCGACTTCGATCTCGTTGAACACCTTCGGCACCGGCAAGATCAGCGACGACAAGATCGTCAAACTGGTTCGCGAAGTGTTCGACCTGCGCCCATACGCGATCACCACCATGCTCGACCTGCTGCACCCGATGTACCAGGAAACCGCTGCGTACGGCCACTTCGGTCGCACCCCGGCGACCAAGACCGTTGGTGACGACACCTTCACCACATTCACCTGGGAAAAAACCGACCGCGCCGACGCCCTGCGTTCTGCTGCCGGCCTGTAAGACTTCCCCGCAACACCCGAAGCCCCGCACGGTTCGCGCCTTGCGGGGCTTTTTATTGGGGATTCGCTTTACACCGCGTCGCAACCTTCGCGGGCAAGCCCGCTCCCACAGGGGATTGAGTTGGTCAGAACACCAGCGTCTACTGTGGGAGCGGGCTTGCTCGCGAAGAGGCCAGCACAGCCGCCGGAAATACCCGGCAAAACACCCCCTCGCTGCGCCAACTGATACTGACCTAGCCTTAACGCACCTCACCGAGCAAGGACGCTCAAGATGCTTCCCGCCCTGCGCCTGCTTTTCGCTGCCCTACTGACCTTTACCTGCCTGACCGCCAGCGCCGCCGAGTGCCCGGACTGGCCATCAGAACGCGCCCGGATTGAAGTCAAAAAACTGCAACAACAAATCGACTTATGGGACGACAGCTATCACCGCCAGGGACGCTCACTGGTCGCCGATGAACTCTACGACCAGTCCCGCGCGCAACTCACCCAATGGCGCCACTGCTTCAACCTGAACCCGCCCGCAGACCCCTTGCGCACTGCGCGCGGCCCACTACCCCACCCCATCGCCCACACCGGCCTGGGCAAACTGCATGATCGGCCCGCCGTCGAAAAATGGCTGCGCGACCGGGTGGACGTCTGGGCCCAGCCTAAAATCGACGGGGTCGCGGTGACCCTGGTTTACCGTAATGGTCTGTTGGCCCAGGCCATCAGCCGCGGCGACGGCGAGAGCGGTCAGGACTGGACGGCTCCGGCACGACAGATTCCGGCTATCCCGCAGCAGCTATCCGAACCTCGGGATTTGCTCGTGCAAGGCGAACTGTATTGGCGCCTGACCGATCATGTGCAGGCCCGCGCCGGCAGCCTCAACGCCCGCGCCACGGTGGCGGGCCTGATGGCGCGCAAGGTCTTGAGCACCGAACAGGCCGCCGGCATCGACCTGTTTGTCTGGGACTGGCCCCAAGGGCCGGCAAGCACACCCGCCCAAGCCGCAGCACTGAAGGCGCTGGGCTTCCCCAGCACCACGGCATACAGCCAGCCAATCGCCTCCGTCAGCGATGCCGAACGCTGGCGTGAACACTGGTATCGCGCATCCCTCCCCTTTGCCAGCGACGGCATCGTCCTGCGCCAGAACCAGCGCCCGGCCGCCGAACGCTGGCAAGCCCGCCCACCCTACTGGGCCATCGCCTGGAAGTATCCCTTCGCCCAGGCACTGGCCGAAGTCCGCCAGGTTCACTTCAAAATCGGCCGGACCGGACGGATCACTCCGGTACTTGAACTGACCCCGGTGACACTCGATGACCGGCAGATCAAACACGTCAGCGTCAGCTCGTTGCAACGCTGGCGGGCGCTGGACATACGTCCGGGTGATCAGGTCGCCATCAGCCTGGCCGGGCTGACCATTCCCAGGCTTGATGGCGTCGTGCTGCGCAGCAGCGAGCGCGTCGAATTGAGCGTGCCGAAAGCAGCGGACTTTCATTCATTGAGTTGCTGGCAACCGACTCCGGGGTGTGAGGGCCAATTTCTCGCACGCCTGACCTGGCTCAGCGGCAAACAGGGTCTGGCGCTGCCCAATGTCGGTCCGGGCACGTGGGAAAAACTTCTTGCAACAGGTCGCCTGAACGGTCTGCTGGATTGGTTGACCCTTGATGCCCAAGAGCTTGCTACCATTGACGGTTTCGGCGAGCGCAGCGCGACTCGTCTTGCAGACAGCTTCAACCAGGCCCGGCAACGCCCGTTCGCGCACTGGCTGAAAGCCCTGGGATTGCCGCCTGCAGGTCCGGTGCCTCTCGGCGATTCATGGCAGACGCTGGCGCAGCGAGACATCGAGCAATGGCGAGCCGAGGCCGGTATCGGACCGGGACGCGCGGCGCAACTGAGCGCTTTTTTCCGCGATCCGCAGGTCCTGGCCTTGAGTGAAACGTTACGTGAAACGGGGATTGACGGCTTTTAGCTGCCAGCCCCGTGCCCACCGGGAACCCCTGGGGATCGCTGGGCTCCAACAAGCCATTGCCACACCGGCCCGCAGGCCTTCCTACTTGGAGCTTTTATGAAACTTCTTTCACCGCTCGCCCTCCTGGCCCTGTGCAGCATGCTGGCCACCCCGTTGATGGCGGACGAGGAAGCGCCGGGGCTGTCCGGTTGCGCCGCCAAGAAGCAAGGTATCGTCAACCAGATCGAATTGGCCAAGGTCCACGGCAACGCCGACCAGCAGGCCGGCCTGGAAAAAGCCCTGAGCGAAGTCGAAGCCAACTGCACCGACGCCTCGCTGAAGAAGGAAAGGGAAAACAAGGTGCTCGACGCCAGGCACGAAGTCAGCAAGCGTCAGGCAGACCTCGACAAGGCCATGAGCAAAGGCGACCCCGAGAAGATCAACAAGCGCAAAGACAAACTCGCCGATGCCCGCAAGGAATTGCAGGACGCTTTGGATGAGCTGGATAAGTAAGCACTGGCAACGAACTTGGATCTTTGGTGCTACTAAAGCAGCCTTCGTCGGAACGCCGCCCGGAGCAAGCCCGCTCCCACACTGGATCACCGTCGAGCACAGATTTTGTGTCCACTGAAAATCAAATGTGGGAGCGGGCTTGCTCGCGAAGGCGTCAGACCGAACAACGCCAATCAATGATCTCGAAACGCCTTATGACACGCACTGCAAGCATCTTCGACTTTCTGCACCGCCGGCCCCAGGTTGCTGGCCTTGTAGGGTTGAACCTGGCTAGCGATCACCAGTTCACCGGTGGCGGATTCAAGATCGCGGGCCATGCCCTGAAAGCGTGCCTGCTGCTCCCAGACATCGCTCTTGGCGCTGGTGTGATCCTCCTCGCGCACCTGCGGAAAATGCTGCCACGGCTCACGGGACAACCCATCGAGCTTCACCGCGCCCTCGGCGAATTTCGGGCCATCGAACGGGATACGCCCGCGCAACATGCCGCCCAGGTCTTCGCCGGTCTTGAGCATCTGCTTGAAAATGGCCTTGCGCTGACCGAGCGGCGAGTTAGGGTCAACACCGCCACAAGCGGACAATGTCAGGCAGGCCAGCAATACAACAGAAAGTCTTTTAAGAGTCATGGTGGCTTCAGGTCACGGGAAACGGCGGCCAGTATCCTCGTGTCATCGGCAAAGACCAATAGCCCTATTATCAATAAGGGTTGCTTGAGCGCATGGAGCGATCAGGCAACCGGCAAAGGAATCACTCCATGAACAGCCGTTTAAAGGCATGGCGTCACAGCCTGGCCTGGACCCTGCCGATGATGGCCCTGCTCGCAGGCTGCACCGGTGGCGACAAGCAACAACCGAAAACCCATGCCCTGGCCACTTACTCCAGCGCTACATGGGAAGCGCTGCCGGCGGTGTCCGACGCCGACCTGGTCGCCGGTTTCGGCTCCTGGCACAGCGCCTGCACCCGACTCAAGGCCGACCCGGTCTGGGGTGGCACCTGCGCGGCGGCGGCCAACGTGCCGCAAACCGCCAGCGACATTCGCGGCTTTCTCAAGCAGAACCTCGATGTGTATGGCCTGCGCGCCGCCAACGACAACCCCAACGGCTTGATCACCGGCTACTACGAGCCGGTCTATCCGGGCAGCCTGACCCAGACCGGCATGGCCAATGTCCCGGTCTATGGCGTCCCCGAAGACATGATCATCGTCGCCCTCGACAGCATTTACCCGGAACTCAAGGGCAAACGCCTGCGTGGTCGGCTCGAAGGTCGCGTGCTCAAGCCGTACGACGATGCGGCTACCATCGAGAGTAAAGGGGTCAAGGCACCGGTCGTGGCCTGGCTGACCGATCCGATGAACCTGCAGTTCCTGCAAATCCAGGGTTCGGGTCGCATCCAGCTCGATAACGGCCGCCAGTTACGCATCGCCTATGCCGACCAGAACGGCCATCCGTATCGACCGATCGGCCGCTGGCTGGTGGAACAGGGCGAGTTGAAAAAAGAAGAGGTGACCATGGGCGCCATCAGCACCTGGGCCAAGGCCAATCCGTCGCGGATTCCCGAACTGCTCGGCAGCAACCCCAGCTATGTGTTCTTCACCCGTAACCCGGACAGCAACGAAGGTCCGCGCGGCTCGTTGAACGTACCGTTGACCGCCGGGTACAGCGCAGCCGTGGATCGCAATGTGATTCCGCTGGGCAGCCTGCTGTGGCTGTCCACCACCAGACCGGACGGCACCGCGCTGGTTCGACCTGTGGCAGCGCAAGACACCGGTGGCGCGATTGCCGGTGAAGTCCGGGCGGATCTGTTCTGGGGCACCGGCGATGCAGCCGGGCAACTGGCCGGGGACATGAAACAGCAGGGGCAGATCTGGATGCTCTGGCCCAAAGGTGCGGCGTTGCCGCAAGTGCCGCAGGTGGCCGATGCGGTTAAAACCAATCCTTGAGTCTCGCATCGCCTGACAGTTAGCTTTCGCGAGCAAGCCCGCTCCCACACAGGATCACTGTCGAACACAGAATTTGTGTCCACTGAGGATCAAATGTGGGAGCGGGCTTGCTCGCGAAGAGGCCTTGATTAGCGCCTGAGACTCAGACGGACACCACAAAGAAACTCACGATCAACGCCATCCCCACGAACCACATCAACGACCGCAGCGCCGCCAAGTCCGCCAGATAGAAAATGATGAAAAGCAGACGACTGGTGATGAACAACACCGACAACACATTGATGGTCACCAATTCGGCGTTGCCCGCCAGGTGCGCCACGATCACCGCAGCTGCAAACGCCGGCGTCACTTCAAAACTGTTCAGCTGCGCCGCATTTGCCCGCTTGCCCAAACCCTCCAGGGAATCGAGAAATCCTCGTGGATCATGATTGTCTTTCAGTCGGAACCCGCCACTGATCTTTGCGACACCCGTGCATAGATACGGCAGGAAGATCGCAATCAAAATGCACCACAGAGCAACCGTCATTACGCAGTCCCTTCTTCATGTTGTAGAAAATCGAATCCATCAACGGCGATCAAAACTTCATCACCAGTATGCCGATCAGCACCAGCCCACAAGCTAAGAGGCGTGGCCCGCCAAAAGGTTCTTTGAGGTAACGCATGCCAAACAGCACCACCAGAATGACGCTGATCTCGCGCAACGCTGCCGCTTCTGCAATCGAGCCCAATTGCATCGCCCACAGCACCAGAGCGTAGCTGAACAACACGCAAAACCCGACCGCCAGACCCAGGCGCCACTGCTCGCGCCAGAACAGCATGAACGCGGGGCGCTTGCTTACCAATGCCAACAATGGAAACGGCCAGGCACTGAGCAAGGTGACCCAGACCAGGTAATCCAGAGGATGGGACCAGCGCCGCAAGGCCTGACCGTCGATGTAGGTGTAGCAACCGATACACAGGCCGATCAATGCCACCACCGGCAGCATCGACCACGGCAAACGCGCACCGCCGCCACCCTGCCAGAGCAGGCACAGCATGCCGAACGGGATCAGCAGGATTCCGAAAATCTGCTGATGGGTCAGCACCTCCCCGGCAAAGATCAGCGTCAGCGCCAGCACCACCAACGGTGACAGACCTCGCATCAGCGGATAAACCAGCCCGAGGTCGCCGACCCGATAGGCCTGGATCAGTAAGTAGCGGTAGAGCAGTTCGAACGCCGCCGAGGCCAGGATCCACGGCCAGATCTCCAGCGGCGGCAGGCTCAGGAACGGCGCCATCAGCGCGACAAAGAGCAGCGCCACGCTGTCCATGCAGGCCACCACCAACAGCCGCTCCGCACTGAACTTGATCAGGGTATTCCACGCCGCGTGCAACAGCGCCGCCACCAACACCAACGCCGTCGCAAGCACGGCCCACTCCTTTTGTTGTCTACACGATCTCTGTAGGAGCGAGCTTGCTCGCGATGGACGTTAACGATAACGCGTGCTGTCTGGATAAACGCGTCGCCTTGACGTCTTTCGCGAGCAAGCTCGCCCCTACAGAATTTCGGTAGAGAATTGATTCGCCATATGTCAGCAGCTGTTTATACTGCAAACGACCACGCCGCACTCAGTTGCGCACAGACCAATTCCAATAAAAATCCTGCCCCGCCCGCTCTCGTCGAGAACGGTCGGCGGCCTGCGTATGCCTGATCACAGCGTCAAGACTACCGACAGAGACCTTGCGCATGCCACTCGCTTTGCTTGCCCTCGCCGTTGCCGCCTTCGGCATCGGCACCACCGAATTCGTGATCATGGGCCTGTTGCCCGACGTCGCCCGCGATCTCGGCGTCAGCATTCCCGATGCCGGATTGCTGATCACCGGTTACGCCCTGGGTGTGGTGTTCGGCGCGCCGATCCTCGCCGTCGGCACCGCCAACATGCCACGCAAAGCCACCCTGCTGGGCATGACGCTGATGTTCATCCTCGGCAACATGCTCTGCGCGCTGGCACCGAACTACGCCACGCTGATGGCCGCGCGGGTGATCACGGCACTCTGCCACGGCGCCTTTTTCGGCATCGGTTCGGTGGTGGCTGCAGGCCTGGTTGCCCCCAACAAACGGGCCCAGGCGATTGCCATGATGTTCACCGGCCTGACCCTGGCCAACGTGCTCGGCGTGCCATTGGGTACCGCGCTCGGGCAATACGCGGGTTGGCGCTCGACGTTCTGGGCGGTGTCGGTGATCGGCGTGCTGGCCGCGATTGCGCAATGGGTCTGGCTGCCAAAAAACATCGCGATGGATAAAGCCAACCTGGCCAGCGAGTTCAAGGTGCTGGGCAAGGCCAACGTGCTGCTGGCCCTGGGCATGAGCGTGCTGGCCTCGACCAGCCTGTTCAGTGTGTTTACCTACATCGCGCCGATCCTGCAGGACATCACTGGCGTCAGCCCCCACGGCGTCACCCTCATGTTGCTGCTGTTCGGCGTTGGCTTGACCGCCGGCAGCATGCTCGGCGGTCGCCTGGCGGACAGCCGCTTGCTGCCATCGCTGGTGGGCATGGCATTGGCGGTGCTGGTGGTGCTGGCGGCATTCACACAAACCAGCCAATCGGTGATCCCTGCGGCAATTACACTGGTGCTGTGGGGGACGTTCGCCTTCGCGCTATGCCCGATCCTGCAATTGCTGATCATCGATCAGGCCCATGAAGCACCGAACCTCGGCTCAACGTTGAACCAGAGTGCCTTCAACCTCGGCAACGCCGCCGGCGCATGGATTGGCGGCCTGGTAGTGGCCAGCGGCGCGAATCTGGCGGACTTGCCGTGGACCGGCGCACTGGTCAGCGGCTTGACCGTGCTGACCGCGCTGTTCTTCATCTATCGCCAGCGTCGCGTTGCGGCTGCGCTGAATGTAGTGGGCTGAGCATCACCTTGATGGTTTTTTGATCGTCTTCGGATCAGCAGCTTCGCTCTGATCCGCTGACGCTTTCGGTGGTCCGCTTTCGCTACGGATCTGCGCATGACTGATCAGCGCAAAAATAAAGCTGCCTCCAATGATGTTCCCCGCCAGCGTCGGCCCGGCGAACACCAGCCAGAAGTCCTTCCACGGCAACTCGCCGGCAAACACCAGATACGAAACCTCCAGCGAGCCGACGACGATGTGGGTGAAGTCTCCCAGCGCCATGAGGTAGGTGATGAGGATGATGATCCACATCTTCGCGCTCTCCATGGACGGAATCATCCAGACCATGGTCGCGATCATCCAGCCGGAAACGATGCCCTTGGCGAACATCTGGCTGGCATGGTTTTCCATGACCTTGCGGCCGATATCGAGGAAGGCGACGTCGGTCTTGCTGTCGAAAATCGGCAGCTCCAGCATCACGTACGCCACCAGCAAGGTGCCGCAGAGATTACCGATCAGCACCACCGTCCACAGCCGCAGCAGACGGCCGAAGTTGGCCAGGGTCGGCTTGGTCATCACCGGCAGCACGGCGGTCAGGGTGTTTTCGGTGAACAGTTGCTGACGAGCGAGGATCACCGCGAGGAAACCGGCGCAATAACCGAAACTGGCGATCACCTTGAATCCCTCGCCGTCCGGCAGGCGCGAATTGAGCAGGCCCATGCCCATCAGCGACAGGCCCATGGTCAACCCCGCCGCCAGCGCCGACCACCACAAAGCGGCAATGCTGCGCTCCAGCTCCTGATCGCCCTGGGTGCGAATGATCTCGTGCAACACCGCGGCACGGGGCGGTTGGCTCTTTTCGACTTCGTGCTCTTCTTGCGCCGACAGGTTCGGGGTCTTGCCGTCTTGTGCCGAGTTCATGATGTGCGCAACCAGTGGCGGGCTATTTAGCTACGACACGCGGGGTTCACGGCTGTTCAGTGCCCAGACAAATCTTCAGCGAATGCAGAACCGCTTTCGCGAGCAAGCCCGCTCCCACATTGGAATGCGTTTCAAATGTGGGAGCGGGCTTGCTCGCGAAGAAAACGACGCCGATCTTACTGAACGGCGTCATCGTCCTGGAACTGATCTTTGACGTACTTGATCTCGGTCCGGCCGTGGGGCGCCGGCAAGCCGTCTTCACCGAGGTTGACGAAGACCATTTTCTCGACCGTGAGGATGCTCTTGCGGGTGATCTTGTTGCGCACTTCGCAGGTCAGGGTGATCGAGGTACGGCCGAACTCGGTGGCGGTGATGCCCAGCTCAATGATGTCGCCCTGGCGCGAGGCGCTGACGAAGTTGATTTCGGAAATGTACTTGGTCACCACACGCTGGTTGCCCAACTGGACGATGGCGTAGATCGCCGCCTCTTCGTCGATCCAGCGCAGCAGGCTACCGCCGAACAACGTGCCGTTAGGATTGAGGTCTTCGGGTTTTACCCACTTGCGGGTATGGAAATTCATGTTCACTCCTGAGCGTCTTGCCGAATGATGCTGACCATCATGGCAGAGCCCGACCCAGAGCTCTATTGAGCATCGACTATGGTCTCGATTACCGTTCGGACATTGACCGACAGAAACGCTTTGGAAGATCGGCATAGCCCGCTATAATCGCCACCGTTTCAAAACGGTCATCATCGCTTGATACCGTTTTCCCGCCACCTGTCCGAGGGGCGCTGCAGCAGGTTCGACCTGTCAGGCTCGGATGGGGCGTTGCCTGGCCATAAGCCAGACACTAAACGCACAACGGCGCCCATTCGCATACATTACGAATGGAGGCTCTTCATGAGCGCTGTTATCACGCCTGCAGATTTTACCGATTACAAAGTCGCCGACATGTCCCTGGCTGCCTGGGGCCGTCGCGAAACCATCATCGCCGAGTCCGAAATGCCAGCCCTGATGGGTCTGCGCCGCAAGTACTCCGAAGAGCAACCGCTCAAGGGCGCGAAGATCCTCGGCTGCATCCACATGACCATTCAGACTGCCGTGCTGATCGAAACCCTGGTTGCCCTGGGTGCCGAAGTGCGCTGGTCGTCCTGCAACATTTTCTCGACTCAGGATCAGGCCGCCGCTTCCATCGCCGCAGCCGGCATCCCGGTTTTCGCCTGGAAAGGTGAAACCGAACAAGAGTACGAGTGGTGCCTGGAGCAGACCATCCTCAAGGATGGCCAGCCATGGGACGCCAACATGATCCTCGACGACGGCGGCGACCTGACCGAACTGCTGCACAAGAAGTACCCACAGGTTCTGGATCGCGTCCACGGCGTGACCGAAGAGACCACCACCGGCGTTCACCGCCTGCTGGACATGCTGGCCAAGGGCGAGCTGAAAATCCCGGCCATCAACGTCAACGACTCGGTGACCAAGAGCAAGAACGACAACAAGTACGGCTGCCGTCACAGCCTGAACGATGCCATCAAGCGCGGCACCGACCACCTGCTGTCCGGCAAGCAAGCGCTGGTCATCGGCTACGGTGACGTGGGCAAGGGTTCCGCTCAGTCCCTGCGTCAGGAAGGCATGATCGTCAAGGTTTCCGAAGTCGACCCGATCTGCGCCATGCAAGCCTGCATGGACGGCTTCGAAGTGGTTTCGCCGTTCATCGACGGTATCAACAACGGTACCGAAGCCAGCATCGACAAGGCACTGCTGGGCAAGATCGACCTGATCGTGACCACCACCGGCAACGTCAATGTTTGCGATTCGAACATGCTCAAGGCCCTGAAGAAGCGCGCTGTTGTCTGCAACATCGGCCACTTCGACAACGAAATCGACACCGCTTTCATGCGCAAGAACTGGGCATGGGAAGAAGTGAAGCCACAGGTTCACAAGATCCACCGCACCGGCGCTGGCGATTTCGACCCACAGAACGACGACTACCTGATCCTGCTGGCCGAAGGCCGCCTGGTTAACCTGGGCAACGCCACCGGCCACCCGAGCCGCATCATGGACGGTTCGTTCGCCAACCAGGTTCTGGCGCAGATCTTCCTGTTCGGCCAGAAGTACGCCGACCTGTCGCCAGCCCAAAAAGCCGAGCGCCTGACTGTTGAAGTACTGCCAAAGAAACTCGACGAAGAAGTGGCCTTGGAAATGGTCCGTGGCTTCGGCGGCGTTGTGACTCAACTGACCAAGACCCAGGCCGACTACATCGGCGTGACCGTCGAAGGTCCGTTCAAGCCGCACGCTTACCGCTACTGATCGGATCTGCTGCCTGCTCTCCCTGTGGGAGCGGGCTTGCTCGCGAAGGCGGTTTATCATTCAACATTAATGTCGACTGACCCACCGCCTTCGCGGGCAAGCCCGCTCCCACATGGGATATGCAAGCCTCACAGGCTTACGCGTTTTCAAGGGTATTCCCATGTCCCAAGATCGTCGCTACAGCTTCGAGTTCTTCCCTACGAAGACCGATGCTGGGCATGAAAAGCTGCTCGCCACTGCTCGTCAGCTGGCCCTCTACAACCCCGATTTCTTCTCCTGCACCTATGGCGCCGGCGGTTCGACCCGTGATCGCACGCTGAACACCGTGTTGCAGCTGGAAAGCGAAGTCAAAATCCCTGCCGCTCCGCACCTGTCCTGCGTGGGCGACAGCAAAGACGACCTGCGTGGTCTGCTGGCCCAGTACAAGGCCGCCGGCATCAAGCGTATCGTCGCCCTGCGCGGTGACCTGCCTTCGGGCATGGGCATGGCCAGTGGCGAAATGCGCCACGCCAATGACCTGGTTGAATTCATTCGTGAAGAAACCGGCGACCATTTCCACATCGAAGTCGCCGCCTACCCGGAAATGCATCCGCAAGCGCGCAACTTCGAAGACGATGTCGCCAACTTCGTGCGCAAGGCCAACGCCGGCGCCGATAGCGCGATCACCCAGTACTTCTTCAACGCCGACTGCTACTTCTACTTCGTGGAACGCGTGCGGGCATTGGGCGTGGACATCCCGATCGTGCCGGGCATCATGCCGATCACCAACTACAGCAAGCTGGCGCGCTTCTCCGATGCCTGCGGTGCGGAGATCCCGCGCTGGATCCGCAAGCAACTGGAAGCTTACGGCG
>Ga0209050_1003302_pt1 | contig 12076 bp, 10 predicted proteins | sample Araplavi_mTSA_r2_FD_184276 | JGI IMG/M metagenome (GOLD analysis project Ga0209050, IMG submission 184276) | Arabidopsis root microbial communities from North Carolina, USA - plate scrape MF_Cvi_mTSA_r2 (SPAdes) (version 2) | ecosystem: Host-associated > Plants > Roots > Endosphere | place: USA...
CCGCGTCTTGCAGGTCGAGCAGCTCGATCAACTGCGCCAGATCGTCGGCGTAATGGTCCATGTCATTGCCCGACCATGGCTGACTGGAACGCCCATGACCGCGACGGTCGTGGGCGATGACCCGATACCCGTTGTTGGCCAGGAAAATCATCTGCGACTCCCAACTGTCAGCGTTCAGCGGCCAGCCGTGGCTGAAGACAATCGGCTGACCGGTGCCCCAGTCCTTGTAGTAAATCTCGACGCCGTCGCGGGTAGTGAAGGTGCTCATGGGTGATGCCTCCTTAACGAGGGTTGGGGGGGTGAATCAAACCGGTAGTTGGTTCAGGCGATCGGCCAGGCGCGCCACCCGCTCGCCCAGATGCGCGGCAGTGCAGCGATCCTCGGGAGGTGGCGCATCGTCGGGGGATTGCTCGACATTCGACTGGGCCATGGCGCCCAGTGAGCTGCCCAGGCGATTGAGCTGGCCGTTGAACGCGCCGGTGCCGGAACGCGCCGGCAGCAGGTCGAGGCCGACCCAGATCATCGAGTGCTGCGCGGCGAACACCGCCATCTGCAGCAAGGTGTTGAGTTTGTCGCCGCACAGGCAGCCGGAATTGGTGAAGCCCGCCGCGAGTTTGTCGCGCCAGGGCTGGGCCAGGTAGAACGCGGCCGTGGCCTCCATGAAGCCCTTGAAGGCTGCCGAGGCGCTGCCCATGTAGGTCGGTGCGCCGAAGATGATGGCGTCGGCGTTGTGCAGCCGCGCCCAGTGCTCGTCCACTTCCTCGACCGGGATCAACCGGCAGGTGCTGCCCAGGTGCCGTTCCACACCCGCGGCCACGGCTTCGGCCATGACCCGGGTGTGCCCGTAGCCACTGTGATAGACCACCACCACGTTGCTCATTCCGGTGTCCTTGCGATGGGTTGAAATCCCTTTGTAGGAGCGAGCTCGCTCCTACAGGGATAGAGTTTTGTGCGCAGACCAGACGCGCGACGAGTTAAACGTTGTTAATTTTCCATGGCGCGCAAAAAGCCGCGGCAGAACCTGTCCATCTGTCGCGCCCAATGATCACGGGACCGACAGCCGCTGGACGATACGCTAGAGTCAATGCCTGCCCCTTCAGTCACCCGGGCGGCACGTTGCGCTGCGTAAAAAACCTGAGGAATATGCTCGTAAACCGCGAACCAGACGGCTGCAGCAGGAGCGACTCGTTGACCCTTTCCCCCGAACAGGCTGTGCATTTCGGCCCCTACCGGGTCTACCCCGGACAACGCTTGGTGATGGAGGCCGACCAGCCCTTGCGCCTGGGCCGGCGCGCCATGGACATCCTGTTGATCCTGCTGGAACACGCCGGAAATGTGGTCAGCAAGCAGCAATTGATCGCCCGGGTCTGGCCCGACAGCGTGGTCGAAGACATCAACCTGCGGGCGCACATGGCCGCGTTGCGCAAGGCGCTCGGCGACGGTCAGGCCGGCCAGCGCTACATCGTCACCGTGGCACAGCGTGGGTACAGCTTCGTCGCACCGCACTCACGGGAGCCGGTCGAACAAGCGCCGGCGCCCCTGTCTTGCGCGCCGAGCCGGCATAACCTGCCGGTGCGCCGCACACGCATGATCGGCCGGCGGACGCTGGTCGACAATCTGGTGGTGCAACTGCCGCGCCAGCGCTTCATCACCCTCGTCGGTCCCGGCGGCATCGGCAAGACCACCGTGGCCTTGCGGGTCGCCGAACAAATGATCGGCCTCTACCGGGACGGCATTCGCCTGCTGGACCTGGCACCGATCAACTGCCCGCTGATGATCAACGGTCATCTGGCGACGTTGCTTGAGTTGGCCCTGCACGACGACGAATCCCTGAGCGGGCTGGCGGACTACCTGCGTGACCGCCACATGCTGCTGGTCATCGACAACTGCGAACACCTGGTCGACGCCATCGCCCAGCTCTGCGAAAACATTCTGCGCAGTGCGCCGCACGTGCACATTCTCGCCACCAGCCGCGAGAGCCTGAGGGCCGAAGGCGAATTCGTCCAGCGCCTGGCATCACTCGACTGCCCGCCGCCCATCGCCGTCCTCGACCGTGCCCAGGCCATGACCTTTTCCGCCCTGCAACTGTTTGTCGAGCGGGCCATGGCCAGCCATGACAGCTTTGAACTGACGGACGATGAACTGCCGCTGTTGATCGACATCTGCCACCGACTGGACGGCATTCCATTGGCCATCGAACTGGCGGCGGCGCAAGTGGGCAACTTCGGATTAGCCGGTTTGCTGGCGCAGTTGCAAAGCAGTTTCCGGGTGTTGACCCAGCCCTGCCAGACGCCCCCGGCACGCCATCAGACCCTGCGCGCGACACTGGACTGGAGCTTCGAGCTGCTCAACGCCTGCGAAAAGACCTGCCTGCGCCGACTGAGCGTGTTTCGCGGCGGCTTCACCCTGGAGTCCGCAGCGGCGGTGATTGTCGGCGAACACATCGAACCTCGCGAAGTCTTCGGCTCGATCACCCAACTGGTCGCCAAGTCCCTGTTGAACGTGGAGGTGGGCGATGAGGATGTCTACTACCGTCTGCTCGATACCACCCGCAGCCATGCGCTGGAAAAACTCGCGCAAAGCTCCGACCTGCCCGGCACACGGGTGCGCCATGCCGAGCGTTGCCTGGCGCTGATGCAACAGGCGCAGGACCAATGGGAGAACACCTCGACCGGCCTGTGGCTCGAGCGCTATGGCCGGACCCTGGAGGACATCCGCGCGGCCCTCGACTGGGGTCTGCACGGGCAGGGGCCGCAGGCACTGGCGATACGCCTGGCCGCGACGTCCACGCCCCTGTGGCAGGAGCTGTCACTGCTCAAGGAACACGGCGGTTATGTGCGCAAAGCCCTGGCCCTGCTCGAGCAGTCTGCCGAGCCGTGCCCGCGTTTGCAGATGACCCTCAAGCTGGCCCTGGGCAGTGCCTGTTACCACGCTCAAGGCGCGAGCGCCGAAACCGTTGGCGCCTTTGTCAGTGCCAGAACCCTGGCCAGCCGACTCAACGATGTGGCCGGTCAACTGCGGGCGATTTCCGGTCACCTGGCGGTCAATCTCAGTTGCGGCCAATACCAGATGGCCCTGCAACAGAGCCGGCAATTCGATCAACTGGGGCTGCATGACGACGCCCTGTTATCCCTGAGCACGCATCGATTGCGGGTGCTTGCCCTGCATTTTTCCGGCGACCAGCAACAGGCCGGGGAGTATGCCGAACAGGTACTGCAACGCATGGCCCACAGTGGTCATCTCAACCGCTTCACCCATGGCTTCGGCGTGCAATACGACCAGAGTGTCGCGGCGCTGACCATCCAGGCGCGCATCCTCTGGCTGCGAGGCCAACCGGAACAGGCCTGGCGCGCAGCCCGGCAGGCGCTGGACATCGCGTTGCAGATCAACCACGGCACGTCGATCTGCTACACCCTCGCGCTCGCCGGCTGCCTCATCGCCTACTACAACGGTGACACCCGCAGCGCCCGCGAACTCCTGCGCCTGCTGCTGCAACAGGCGCAGAAACACTCGGTCCTGCTGTTCCATACCTGGGCGCAACACTACGCGCAGGTGATCGGCGGCGTGGATGTCGCGCCTGCCCGGCAACGAAGTGTCGGATTGATCAAGGACATCATGGTCACGCTGGACTCCACCTGCGTCGATGACGACTTGCTCGAACGTGCGCAAAGCGGCGCGTCGGGCTGGAGCACGGCAGAGATTCTGCGGGCCAGGGCCGAGACGCTGCTGGCAACGGAGTGTCCGGCCAACGCCGCGATGGCTGAAACCGTGCTGCTCAAGGCACTCGACGTGGCAAAAACCCAGGGTGCCCTGGCCTGGGAGCTGCGCAGCGCCACCTCGCTGGCGCAATTGTGGCAGCGTCAGGGCCGCCACCAGCGGGCGCATGCATTGCTGGCGCCGGTCTACCAGCGCTTCACCGAAGGTTTTGCCACACCGGACCTGAAGGCCGTGCGCCACTTACTCGGTGAGTTGCATTGCCACTTGCCGGTCTGAAAGCCGGGGCGTTTGACTGACGTAACCGGCATAACGCATTTCAAGGGTGCGCAACTCACCACTGAGTTCGAGCTTTTCCAAGGCGTAGGTGCGGGTGGTATTGAGAAAGCGGTAACGGATCACCCCGCCGCCCTGCTCCAGGGACAGCAGTGATTTGAGTGCGAGGTTGTCCAGCACGTCGGCCAGCTCGGCGACCGGTAACGCGTCGCCACTGATCACGCCTATCGCGGCATCCTGGGTGAAGGCCATCTTGAATACCGCCAAACGCTGCAACACTGATTGTTCCAGCGGATTCAACCGTTCGTAGCTCCAGTCCAGTGCAGCCTTGAGCGTCTGGTGCCGGGGGACGGCCGTGCGGCGGCCTTGGGACAGCAACTGAAAACAGTTATCGAGTTGCGCTTGCAACCCCACCAGCGCCAGCGCATCGATTTGCGCCGCCGCCAATTCAATCGCCAGCGGCAGGCCGTCGAGGCGCCGGCAGATTTCCCGTACGGCCTTGAGGTCCTGTTCGCGCAAGGTGAAGCCTTGCTGACGGGCCCGGGCGCGGCTGACGAACAACTGCACCGCCGAATAGCCCATGACCTCGGCAACGCTGCGCAGCGCTGACGTCGGCGGCACCGCCAGCGGTGGCAGACGCAACACGGTTTCGCCCGCGGCCTTGAGCGGCTCGCGGCTGGTGGCGAGGATCGACAGTCGCGGCATCGATTGCAGCAGAGTCTCGACCAACGTCCGGCAACGTTCGATCAGATGTTCGCAGTTGTCCAGGACCAACAAGGCATGCCGCTGTGCATGTGTTTCCAGCGTGGTGCCGACCTCCAGCCCAAGAGTTCGCGTGAGATGATCGGTCACTTGCGCCGGGTCATCGATCGCCGCCAGATCCACCAACCACACGCCGTGCCGATAGTGCTGCAACAACAGTTCGGCCACGCGCAAGGCCACGGTGGTCTTGCCGATCCCGCAAGGCCCGACCAGGGTCATGAATCGGCGCACCGGCAACTGCCGCACCAGGCTGCCGACAAGGGCATCGCGCCCGGAGATCGACGTGAGCCGTGCCGGCAAGTTGTGCAGGGGCTTTTGTACGGTCTGGCTCGGGAACGCTACGGGCTCCGGCAAGTGCTGCACCGGGGCGACAAAACTGTAGCCGCGCTGGGGAATGTTGACGATGTAGCACTGACCGTTCTGCCCATCGCCCAAGGCCCGACGCAGGGCGGCGATGTGCACGCGCAGGTTGATCTCTTCGACCACGGAGCGTGGCCAGACCTGCGCAATCAACTCGTCCTTGCTGACCACCGAACCCGCGTGTTCGACCAGCACCTGCAACACGTCAAGGGCGCGGCCGCCCAGGCGCAGCGGTCGATCGCCCTCCAGCACCAGGCGCTGACTGAGGTGGAAAGCGTAGGGTCCGAATTGCAGCACCGCTTCGTTGCTGACATCTCTGAGGCTGTTCATGGGCAGTCACTCGCGGGAAACCTGATCTGGCACGTGAGTCCATCCAGGCTCCGCACCTTCCTTGCAATGAGTTACCTCGTATCTTGGCAGTCCTCGGTGACGGTACAACCGTTGCGGGGGGAGCGTAACGGCCATTGCGGTGCGCATAACGGACACGCGCCCTAGCTGAACTGCTCGCGGTATTGAGTCGGGGTCAGGCCAAGCTTTTCACTGAACAGAAAACGCATGTGCCGCACGCTGCCGAAGCCGCTTTTGAAGGCCACGGTCTTGAGCGGCAACTCGCTGGTTTCCAGCAGGTTCCTGGCACAATCGATGCGCGCGCTTTGCACAAACTCCATTGGCGTCATGTTCACCTCCCGGGCAAAAACCCTGGTGAAATGCCGCGGGCTCATGTTGGCCAGGCTCGCCATGCGCTCGATGCTGAAGGACTCGTCGAGGTGCTCGAGCACGTGGTTCTGCACGCGGGTAATCGCCGTTTCGTGAGGTGCCACCGCCGCCATCAACGGGCTGAACTGTGCCTGCCCGCCCTGACGCTTCATCACCACCAGCAAGACCTTGGCCACGTCCTGGGCGACTTTTTTGCCGTGGTCCTGCGCCACCACCGACAACGCCAGGTCGATTCCGGCGGTGACGCCGCCGGAGGTGATCAGGTTGCGGTCCTGGACAAAGATCTGGTCGGTCTCGACGGTCGCCTTCGGAAAGCCCTTGATCAGCCGCTCGGTGTAGTGCCAGTGGGTGGTGACGCGATAACCGTCGAGCAAGCCCGCATGCCCGAGCACGAACGCCCCGGTGCAGATCGAGCCATAAGCGGCGGACCGGCTGACGTTGTGCCTGAGCCAGTCGAGCAACGGCGGATGCTTTTCGTTGTAGGCACCGGGACCACCGGGTACCAGCAGCAAATCAAAACCTTCGCAGGCCTGATCGATGTGCCGGTCGGCCTGCACGCTCACGCCATTGGACGCCCGCAATGCGCCCGGTTCGGTGCCGATGGTTGACAGCACATAGTGATCGTCGGGTTTCAGATAACGATTGGCGATGGAAAACACTTCCATGGGCCCGGCCATATCGAGCAGGAGAAAGTCGGGAAACAGCACCATTGCCACGGTTTTCATGGATTGGAATTCACTGGATTAATTGAGACGGTGCACATCCCCTGTGGGAGCGGGCTTGCTCGCGAATGCGGTGGGTCAGTCAGCATGGATTTGATTGACCCACCGCATTCGCGAGCAAGCCCGCTCCCACAAAAGACATGCCATTCATCAGGACCGAATATCGGAACAGAATAGCTGATTTGCGCTCATAAATTGTCAACTCTAATGAGACAGTATTTCAATTTTCACCTACTTATTGCACAAACGAGTAAACATTAACCTTCTCCTCACTCGGACGAATTCACGTCCCCACAGGAGATTTCATCATGCTGACTCTTCGCAAAGCTTCGGATCGTGGCCTGGCCAATCACGGCTGGTTGAAGTCGTTCCACACCTTTTCCTTCGCCAATTATCGCAACCCGAAAGAGCAGGGTTTTTCCGACCTGTTGGTGATCAACGACGACCGCGTCGCCGCCGGCAAAGGCTTTGGCCAGCACCCGCATCGCGACATGGAGATCTTCTCCTATGTGCTTGAGGGTGCCCTGGAACACAAGGACACCCTGGGCACCGGGTCGGTGATCCGCCCCGGCGACGTGCAACTGATGAGCGCTGGCAGCGGCGTGGCTCACAGCGAGTTCAACCACTCCAGCACGCGGCCGGTGCACTTTCTGCAGATCTGGATCGTGCCCGACGTCAGCGGCGCCAAACCGCGCTATCAGCAGGAGCACTTCAGCACCCAGAAAAAACGTGGGCGCCTGCAACTGATCATCTCGCCGGACGGCGCCAAGGGTTCGCTGAAGGTGCGTCAGGATGCACGGGTGTATGCCGGCCTGATCGACGGCAAGGAAAGCGCCACCCTGGAACTGGCCGCCAACCGTTATGCCTACGTGCACGTGGCCCGGGGCAGCGTCGAACTCAACGGCGTGTTGTTGCAGGAAGGCGACGGTGTGCGGGTCCGTGATGAACAGGCGCTGACCTTGAGCAACGGCGTGGACGCTGAAGTATTGGTCTTCGACCTGCGCCCGCAGGAACTGCCGGAAATGCCATGACCCATCCCCTGTAGGAGAGAGCCTGCTCGCGAAGGCGGAGTGTCAGACGACATCACTGTTGAATGACCTATCGCTTTCGCGAGCAGGCTCGCTCCCACAGTCTCCCTGATAACGGGCCCGATAGCGCCCCGGACTCTCCCCGGTCCACTTCTTGAACGCCCGATGGAAGGCGCTGGGCTCCTGGAAGCCCAGTTGCTCGGCGATATCGCTGATGCTCGCGTCGCTCTGACGCAATTGCTCAAAGGCCACGCCGCGGCGTACTTCGTCCTTGATCTCCTGATAGGAACAGCCTTCGCGCTCCAGCTTGCGGCGGAAGGTGCTGGGGCTCAGGTGCTGTTCCAGGGCAAAGGCCTGCAACGTCGGCCATTCACTGTAGTGACTTCCGCGCAAGCGCTGATGAACCTGCGATGCCAGGCCATGCTGGTTACGGAAGCGGATCACCAGCCATTGCGGCGCGGTGCGCAGGAACACTTTCAGCGACGCCAGGTCCTGAACCACAGGCAGACGCAGGTAATGGCTGGCAAATTCGATTTCAGTGCGCTCGGCACCGAAGGTCAGGTTGGGGCCCCAAAGCAGGCGGTCGTCACTCAGCGACAGGCGCGAATGGCGGAAGTCCGCACGGTCAATGGGAATGCGCCGCCCGCCCAGCCAGCACAGCAGACTGATCATCAACACCAGGAAGGTTTCTTCGCCAAACCGGCTGGCATCGTTGTCCTTCGAACGGGTCTGCAGGCTGATGACCGCACGTTTGCCCCGCACGGCCAGCGCGCCACGAAAGTCGCGCAGGAACAGCCCGAAGTTGGCCAGGCACTGACGCATGGCCTTGTGCAGATCGGGTTCCTGAATCAGGGCGCGGCAAATCAGGGCGAAACTGCCCGGCGGCATGCCATGGGAATCGAGCCCGAAAAACTCGTCGTCGAGTTCGCGGATCTGAATCAGCCACAACGCCGCAAACGCGTTGGCCGGCACCCGCGCCGTGGGTTGTTGCATGACCGCCGGATCAATGCCCGCCTGTTCGAGCACGGCCGTCACGCGCTGCGGATCGTCCCTCAGCCCATGGATCATTGCCTGCACGAAATAGGCGGCAACCGAGTCCTTTTCCCGCATTGGTTCGCTTCTCTCTCATCACCCGAATGGCAAAAAACATCAGTGCCGTTGAACAGTTTTGGCATAGGACAACCGCCCTGCCGGCTCTAGACTCGCGGCAATAGTACGCCTTCGGCCGCATTCGCGGCCAAGGTATCGCAGGGTTTGATCGAAGGACGGAAAATGAATCTGCAAAACATCGGGGTAATCGGCGCGGGCACCATGGGCAACGGCATCGCGCAAGTCTGTGCCATGGCCGGTTTCAACGTGACCCTGCTCGACATCTCTGAAAGCGCGTTGCAAAAAGCCGTTGCGACGGTCGGTAAAAACCTGGACCGGCAGATCGCCAAGCAAACCCTGACGCCGGAACAGAAACAGGCCACCCTCGACAAAATCCGCACCAGCACCGATTACAGTGTCCTGCGTGACGCGCAACTGGTCATCGAAGCGGCCACTGAAAATCTCGACCTGAAACTGCGTGTGCTGCAACAGATCGCCGCGCAAGTCGGCAGCGAATGCGTCATTGCCTCCAATACCTCGTCGCTGTCGATCACCCAACTGGCCGCCAGTGTCAGCCAGCCAGAACGCTTCATCGGCCTGCATTTCTTCAACCCGGTGCCGGTAATGGGGCTGATCGAAGTCATCCGCGGCCTGCAAACCAGTGACACAACCCACCAACTGGCGCTGGACATGGCGACCACCCTCGGCAAAACCGCGATCACCGCCGGCAACCGTCCGGGTTTCGTGGTCAACCGGATCCTGGTGCCGATGATCAACGAGGCGATCCTGGTGCTCCAGGAAGGCCTGGCCAGCGCCGAAGACATCGACGCCGGTATGCGCCTGGGCTGCAACCAGCCTATCGGTCCGTTGGCCCTGGCGGACCTGATTGGCCTGGATACCCTGCTGTCGATCCTCGAAGCCTTCTATGACGGATTCAACGACAGCAAATATCGCCCGGCGCCATTGCTCAAGGAAATGGTCGCTGCCGGTTACCTGGGACGCAAGACGGGGCGCGGCTTCCATGCCTATGCCTGAGCGTTGCTCGCGCTTTGCCGAGTACCGGGACAAGGTCCTGGAGCTGTTTGCCTGCAAGGGGTTCGGCCAGGTTGGCATGCGTGAGCTCGCGACGTGCCTGGGGCTGTCCCCTGGCTCGCTGTATCACCATTACCCCAGCAAACAGCATCTTCTGCTGGACCTGATCGAGGAGTTCTACGAAGAGCTGCTGGCCACTCTGGGGCGCATCCAGCAAAAAGCGCCCGGCAAACGCGACAAACTCAACAGTCTGATCCGCGCCCATCTGAATCTGCACCGGGAGATGCCTTGGCATTTCCGCCTGGTGGAGCGCGACAGCGGTTGCCTGAACGAAGAGCAACAGGCTCGGGTTCGGCAACTGCGCGAGCAATATGAACGCACCTTGCTGAAGATGCTGGGCGCGAAGTCGCGTTTCAGCGAGCAAGGCCTGTTGGCCGCCGGGCATGCCATTGGCGCGCTGCTCAACAGCGCCCCGAGCTGGCTGACGCCCCATGTGCTGGACGAGCAGGAACGTGAGGAGCTGCTGGAAAGCATGGTCAGCGGCGCCATCGAACGTGTGCTGGCGCCGCGACGTGTGCCGGAGGCGATAAGCCTCGCCCGTCCTATGGAAAAAACATCTAAAGAAACACAAGCTCCGACAAAGATTTAGCGCTTTGCCTGTCGGCTCGACACAATCGGAATTCGCCGAATAAACCGGCGTCCAAACCGATGTATGTACTCGAGCACCTGGAGCCGACCATGAAAATCAATCCCTACCTTATCTTCAATGGCGACTGCAAAGCCGCCTTCACGTTCTATGCGACGTGCCTGCAAGGCCAGATCGAAGCCATGTTGACCTTTGGTGAAACCCCTGCCGGTGAGCATTTCCCCAAGGATCTGCACAACCTGATCATCCATACCCGCCTGATCGTGGGCGATCAGGCGATCATGGGGTCGGACACCACACCGGATCGCCCCGTCGATAAAATGAGTGCCTGCTCGATTTCACTCAACGTCGACAGCATTGCCGAGGCCGAACGGGTGTTCAAAGCACTGGCGGACGGTGGCACTGTGCAGATGCCACTGGAAACCACGTTCTGGGCGGCGCGCTTCGGCATGCTCGTCGACCGTTTTGGTGTGTCGTGGATGGTCAATTGCGAAAAGGATCAGTGAACGGCCTTGGTCGATCGACAGAAATGAAGGCACAAGAAAGCCCAATCTGAAAAGGTTGGGCTTTCTGGCAACTCCCGGCCTGTCTGCTACCGTCAACTTGCCACATCGATAGCAGCGGACCAGAGGAGCTAACCCGCTATGCCAGCCCATGACCTGTCCTGGCCCAGCCGTTTCAAACGCTTGCTCCTGAAGCCTATGCCAACGGACCGCTGTGGGCTCGCGACGTGACGACCATCGAGGGACGCAAGCTCAAAGGCATCGTGATCAAGTACCGGTAGATATCTCCCCCCGGAAGGCAGCATCAACGGAGGTTGAATTTGAATGACCTGGTGATCGCCCTCATCGTTTTTGCCTGCCTGTCCGCCAGTGCACTGCTGGGTTCTTACGTGAGGGAGCGGTTACCGAGCCAACATCTGAGCGATGACTCCGTGGCGGTGTTGAAGCTGGGCACCGGCCTCATCGCAACGATGTCGGCGCTGGTCCTCGGACTGCTCGTTTCCACTGCCAAAGGCACCTTCGATACGGCCAATGCCGAGCTGGAGGGCGCGGCGGCGAAAGTGATTCAATTCGACCGCTTGCTGGCCCGCTATGGCCCCGATACCCAGGGCATCCGCACCGAACTCAAGCACAACTACGCCGAAGTCACCCAAGTGCTCGCGACCCGCGATCGCCGTCAGATTGCAAAGCTCGACAGCCCCGAAGTGATCCGTCGCTCTGAAGGCCTGCAACGCCAGGTCGAATCACTTTCTCCCGATAACGATGATCAGCGCTCACTCAAAGCCAAGGCATTGCAAGACATGGACGCCGTGTATGCCGCCCGCTGGCTGACCCTGCTGCAGTCCAATCAATCGATTCCACCGGTGATGCTGGTGATCCTGGTGACGTGGCTGGGGATTATCTTCGGCTCGTTCGGCCTGTTTGCACCGCGCAACGGGACCATTGTCGTCGTTTTGCTGATGTGTGCCCTGTCGACGGGGGCGACCATCCTGCTGGTGGAGGAACTCAATCGACCGCTTGATGGTTTTATCTGTGTATCGCTTGAACCGCTGGAGCACACACTGGAGCGGTTGGGGCAGTAGTTTGAATTTCCTGCGGACAAAAACAAAACCCCAACTGCTTTCGCAATTGGGGTTTCGGAATTTAATCTTGACGATGACCTACTCTCACATGGGGAAACCCCACACTACCATCGGCGATGCATCGTTTCACTTCTGAGTTCGGGAT
>Ga0209050_1003303_pt1 | contig 12071 bp, 9 predicted proteins | sample Araplavi_mTSA_r2_FD_184276 | JGI IMG/M metagenome (GOLD analysis project Ga0209050, IMG submission 184276) | Arabidopsis root microbial communities from North Carolina, USA - plate scrape MF_Cvi_mTSA_r2 (SPAdes) (version 2) | ecosystem: Host-associated > Plants > Roots > Endosphere | place: USA...
ATAACCTGCAGAATGAACATCTGGGCACGGTCAAGGAGATCATGCTCGACATGCAAACCGGGCATATCGCCTATGTGGTGATGGCGTCCGGCGGCGTGCTGGGCATCGGCGAAAAGCTGTTTGCGGTACCGTTTGAGGCGCTCTCGCTCGATACGTCCAACCACCGCATGACGCTGAATATCGAGAAGGAGCGCATCGAACAGGCGCCCGGCTTCGATAAGAACCATTGGCCGGATATGGCCAACCAGACCTGGGCAACTGAGCTGCACAACTTCTACGGCACCAGCAGCACGACCAGCGGCCCAAGCCATCTGGACCAGAGCTCGCGCTAAGCCTGGGCCAGCTCCAGCCGCATCGGGATAAACCTGATGCCATGCATCTCCGCCACCGGGCCGGTTGCCGTGAAGCCCAGGTGGCGGTACATGGCCTCGGCGAAGGTTGACGAGTTGACGGTAAAGCTGCCCGCGTTACCGCGTGCCAGCGCCCCGTCGCGTGCAATCTCCCATAACCGCTTGCCCACGCCCTGCCCGTGCCAGGGCGATCCGACGTAAAGGCTGAACAGGTGCGCGTTATCGCGCACCGCGACCACGCCGGCCAGCACGTCGCCGTCGAAGGCCAGTTGGTAGCGATAGTTCTCGTCTTGCAGGTTGCGGCGGATGATATCGGGCGACAGGGATACCAGGAATTCCTCGGCCCCGCTTCCATCCGGTTCGATGGTCAGGTAAGGCTGCAGCGACAGGATCAGCGCGCTGATTGCCGCCGCATCGCTTGCCACCGCAGGCCGTATGTCAAACTCCCGGGACAATGTTCTCTCCTTCAATCAGGACATAGCGGCCGCCATCAAATTTGTAGCGCGCCATGCCCTTCACTTCATTCCGCTTGCGCTCTTCGGTTTCAGCGGCTTCTTCAGGGCGGCTCTCATCATAACCGGTGAAACGCAGCACCAGGTCGTCGTAGGGAGCCCCTTCACGCTTTTCGAATTGCCAGTCGCCCTTCACCGACCAGCAATGTGCCCGGTAGTCGCCACAGTCGCCCTCATTATCGGATGCCAGGGATAGTTCGCCAGCCAGGTCGTGCATCGCTCCATCGGTCAGGTCGAATACGGACATCAGGCGGATCGAATTGCCCTGCCAGGTACCGCCGTGCTGCACGATGAACCCCGGCTTTCCCTGCCCCAGCGTGACCCACTCCACCTTGCCAAATCTTCCGTTCGAGCCAAGCGCAGCGATGTTTTCATGACGTGCTTCGACTTTCCATTTTTCGCCATCCTTGCGCAGGAGGTAGGCACTCAGCAAGCCGGACGTTGCGTGGGAGTCGATTGTTGCGCCACTCGTATCCAGCATCTGGGCATTCGCAACGACAGCCACCCGGCCGTCCGGCAATTCGTGCATGGCGACCGGTTCCAGGCGATAGTCCCCCATGACGTTTCGCTCCTCTTCATTTGGCAGCTCAACGTCCAGGTATTCTTCGTGCGCAGCCTTATCGCCATATACGGCGCGCAAAAGCTCCATCATGCGGGCGGTCTTCGCGCTAACCGCGGGTTTTGCCTCCATGGCCACCGCTGCAGCTGACGCCGAAGCCGGCTCACCGATCACCGGAGGTTCCGCTTTTTTCGCGCAGGCCGTGAGCGCCAATGTCACGCAAAGCAATGCCAGCTTATTCACCATAGGACACCTCCGCAATATTTTTACCGCTAACGAGATTGATGCCTTTCTCGCTCAAGGAATAACGAACCGCTGATTTGACCTTGCGCTGGGCACGAGGCCCAAGGGCGGCAAGATATTCGTCATACGACTGCGCGGCGCCCGGAGCATTTGCCATCGCTTCTGCCTTTTCCACAGCTTCTTCAGACCTTGTTTCGTCAACGCCTGCGAAGTTGATCTCGAGGTCTGCAAAGGCCTGTCCCGGTTTCTGCACCAGCTTCCACTCGCCGCTGATATCCCAGCAATACGGACGTTCGCCTTCGCAATCGGTGGCGTTGTCCGAATGGACAAGAATCGGTTTGCTCGGCAAAGAGCGCATGTCTTTCGCTGTCAGGTCGAACAGCGCGAGCAATTTCACCGTTTTCCTGAGAATTTCGCTCTCAGCGACGATTGCAAAGCCTGGCCGGTTCTCTCCCAGCGTGACCCATGTCAGTTCGCCGGCCTTGCCAAAGCTGCCCGTTTCGGCAATCGATTCATGTTTTTGCGCAAGCCTCCATTTCCCATCGACCTTATCGAACAGGTACGCGCTGATGGTTGCCTGCAGCGTCATCTCCCGCATGCTGGCTTCCGCATTGCTGTCCGGGGGAATTTCGCTAATGACCAGCGCGGCCCTGTCGTGTCCCAAGGCTTTGAAACCCAGTACTTCGCGGCCCTTGGCGAGGTTTGCGTCGCCGAATACGGCACGCGACAAGGCCTTTTCGAGATCCGGTTCTTCCTGGGGAGCGGCGACCGCGGTGTCTTTCTGGACCGCCGGTCTGGTTTCTGGAGTTCGCTGGCAGGCAGCCAGCAGGCATAAAACAAGAAGCGATATCAATTTTCTATTCATGCAAAAATTTTATCATCGCCCACCTGCGCACATTGTCATCAAAAATCACTGGAAGTCGCGGCTGGCGGTCGGAAGGCGTCCGAGCAGGTGCGACAGGTCGACCAGGCGGCGCGCGACCAGGTGGCGCACAATGCCTTCCTGCTGCCACACGCCGTACACGCCGAGCAGCGAAGAGCCCAGCACTTCGCGCCGGTATTTTTCCACCAGGTCCGGCCAGACGATCACGTTGACGTAGCCGGTTTCGTCTTCGATGGTGACAAACAGCACCCCCTTGGCAGTGCCGGGCCGTTGGCGGCCGGTGACGATGCCCGCACCGCGCGCCAGCTGGTTGTTGCTGAAGGTGTTCAATACTTCGGCCGGCAGGAAGCGCTTGGCCAGCAGCGCCGGGCGCAGCAGCGCCAGCGGATGGCGGCCCAGCGTCAAGCCTTGCGAGCGGTAGTCGCCGAGGATTTCCTCGCCTTCGGTGGGCGGTACCAGTTGCGGAATTTCCTCCTCCACTTCCGTCGGACGCAACAGATCCTTGTCCGGCACCGCGCCCGCGGCATCCCACAGCGCCTGGCGGCGGTTGCCGGCCAGCGAGCGCAAGGCATTGCCGCCGGCCAGCACCTGCAGGTCGTGGCGATTGAGGTCGGCGCGCCGCGCCAGTTCAGTCACGCTGGCAAAGGGCCTGATCGCGCGCGTTTCTTCGATACGCAGCGCCGCTTCGGCGCGCATGCCGCGCAGCAGGGACATGCCGAGCCGCACCGCAGGCTGCGCCTCCCCTGGTCTCTCTTCCAGCGAAGATTCCCAGCCGCTGCAAGTGATGTCGACCGGCCGCACTTCAATGCCGTGCCGCTTCGCATCCTGCACCAGTTGCGACGGCGAATAGAAACCCATCGGCTGGCTGTTCAGCAGTGCACACAGGAAGGCGGCAGGTTCGTGGCACTTGATCCACGAGCTCACGTACGTCAGCCAGGCAAAACTGGCGGCGTGCGATTCGGGGAAGCCGTATTCGCCGAAGCCTTGTATCTGCTGGCAGATCTGCAAGGCAAAAGCTTCGTCATAGCCACGATCCACCATGCCCGACACGATGCGCGTCTGGTACTTTTCCAGGCCGCCCTTGCGCTTCCACGCGGCCATCGAACGCCGCAACTGGTCCGCTTCACCCGGCGTGAAGCCGGCGGCATCGATCACCACCTGCATCACCTGTTCCTGGAAGATCGGCACGCCCAGCGTGCGACCAAGGGCTTTCTCCAATCCCGGCGGATAGTCGACCTTTGCCTTGCCCATGCGCCGCTGCAGGTAAGGATGCACCATGCCGCCCTGGATCGGGCCGGGCCGCACGATGGCGACCTCGATCACCAGGTCGTAAAACACTTGCGGCTTCAGGCGCGGCAGCATGCTCATTTGCGCCCGCGATTCGATCTGGAACACGCCGATGGTGTCGGCCTGGCAGATCATCTCGTAGGTGGGGCGGTCTTCGCGCGGCACGTCCTGCATGGTGAAGATTTCACCCCGGCGCGCACTGACCAGGTCGAAGGCACGGCGCAACGCGGACAGCATGCCCAGCGCCAGCACGTCCACTTTCAGCAGGCCCAGTTCTTCCAGGTCGTCCTTGTCCCACTGGATCACGCTGCGCTCTTCCATCGCCGCGTTTTCGATCGGCACCAGGCGCGACAGCTTGTCCTGCGAAATGACGAAGCCGCCGACGTGCTGCGACAGGTGGCGCGGGAAACTGAGGAACTGCAGCACCAGGTGGGCCCATTGATGCGCCACCGGCGATTCCGGGTCAAGCCCGCATTCGGCAAAACGCTCCATCAGCTCGTGCTTGCGGTCGAACCAGCGGTGCGACTTGGCCACCTTCTCGACAATCTCCAGGTCGACGCCGAGCGCCTTGCCGCTGTCGCGCAGCGCGCTCTTGGTGCGATAGCAAATGACGGTTGCGGCCAGCGCAGTGCGGTGACGGCCATATTTTCGATAGATGTACTGGATGACCTCTTCCCGGCGCTGGTGCTCAAAGTCGACGTCGATGTCGGGCGGCTCATCGCGCTCGATCGACATGAAGCGCCCTACCACGCTATTGCCCAGCGCGGGATCGACTTCGGTAATCCCAAGGCAGTAGCAGACCGCTGAATTGGCAGCCGAGCCGCGCCCCTGGCACAGGATTTCCTGCGAGCGCGCATAGCGCACGATGTCGTACACGGTCAGGAAGAAGTACTCATATTTCAATTGCGCAGCCAGTGCCAGTTCTTCCTCGATCTGGTTCTGCACGTTGGCCGGCACCCCGGCCGAATAGCGGCGATGGGCGCCGATATAGGTTTCCTGCCGCAGGAAACTGGATGGCGTATGCCCCGGCGGGATCAATTCATTCGGGTATTCATAGCGCAGCTCTTCCAGCGAAAACTTGCACATATCGGCGATGCGCATGGTCTCTTCCAGCGCCTCCGCCGGATAGACGTTGGCCAGGCGCAGGCGCGAACGCAAATGCTGTTCGGCGTTCTGCCCCAGTTCATAACCGCATTCGCTGACCGGCTTACCGAGCCGCACCGCCGTCAACGTATCGTGCAGCGGCTTGCGCGAACGCACGTGCATGCACACGTGGCCGGCCGCAACCGTCGGCAAGGCGTGCTGCAGCGAGACTTCCTCGATCGCTGCACCGTGCGCCTCGTCGAAGGCGCGGCCCAGCATGGTGGTGGCAAGCCAGGTGCGCTCGCCAAAAGTGGCCGCCATCCAGGAAGCCTGCTGGTGCAGGCGCTCCACCTCGGCCGGGTATTCCGGCAGCAGGAGCAGCAGGCAATCCGGCAGGCCGCGCAAATGTTCGCGCTCCGGCGGCGGATTGGCGAAGTCGTCCGGATGCAGCGCGTAACTGCCCTTGTCGGCACGCATGCGGCCGAGGGTGATCATTTCCGAGAGATTGCCGTAGCCATTGCGGTTGGTGGCCAGCGCCAGCAGCGAGAGCGCGGGGCTGCCATCGGGATGCGTCAGGTGGAAATGGGCGCCAATCAGCAGCTTCAAGCCAGCCTGCCTGGCCTCGCCATGTGCGCGTACCACGCCGGCCAGCGAGCATTCGTCCGTGATGGCCAGCGCGCCATAGCCGAGTTTTACCGCGCGCTCCACCAGCTCTTCAGCATGGGAGGCACCATGCAAGAACGAAAAATTTGTCAGGCAAAACAGCTCCGCATAGGCGGGCAGCCCGGCGCGCGATGACTGTATATCCATACAGTATTCTACACCGCCTCCAGCATCCTGTGCCACCCTGTTGTATGCTGCGCCGATGCCTATTTACGAACTGAAATGTTTTGGCACCCGGCCCGGCGAGGGCAATGCGGCGCTGGTGATCCTCGACGGTCCGGCCGCTGCCGAAGAACGGCAGGCTTTCGCCACGGCTGCCAATAAAAGCGCCTGCGTCTTTGTCGATGGCGGAACCCTGGATTATTACTACCCGCACACCCGCTCGCCCCTTTGCCTGCATGCCACCCTGGCTGCCGCGCGCGTACTGCTGGCCGACTCATCTGGCCCGATGGCCGTGCGGACGGCAATGCGCAACCAGGAACTGCTACTGGCGCGCAGCAGCGCCGGCGTCTTCGTCAGCCTGGCGCCCCAGGCAGCACCGGAAGTCGCACCACCCGCCGACCTGGCTGAACGCCTGCTGGCCGCGTCCGGCCTGGCGATCGTCTCGCCGCCTGCAGTCGCGTCGGTGGGCAGTCCCAAAATGCTGGTTGAAGTTGCCGACAGCGCCACGCTACGGGCACTGCGCCCGGACCTGGCTGCGATCTACGAGTGGGGCAAGGCAAATGCGGTGAACGGCATCTACGCCTGGTGCCGCCGCCCCGACGGCACCTTTGAAGGCCGCAACTTCAACCACCTCGCTCCCGCGATCGAAGACAGCGCCACCGGGGTTGCCGCGGGCGCACTCACCGTCCACCTGGGCCGCTCGCTCGACCTCTACCAGGGCGCCCAGCTCGGCCAGCCCTGCCTGCTGCGCACCCGTCTGGACGGCAACCGGATCCTGATCGGCGGCGCAGCGGAATACGTATGATCCGCAGCCGTGGCGTAGTTGCAACGTAAACTTGTCATTTGTGAACGCTGCACAAATGAAGTTCAGCTAGAATCAAAGGCAATTTTTCCCAGGAGCAAAAAATTGTCAAGTCCTTCGATTCTGCGTAAAGCTGTTCTGACCGCCCTGTATGGTGCGAGTGCCCTGTCTGCCCTGCCTGTTGCCGCACAAACCCAAGCCGAATCCGGCGACATGACCGTGGTGAACGTGGTTGGTTCGCGCCGCGCGACCAGTTCCCTGACCGACACCGTGGCGCCGGTCGACATCATTTCCCTGACCAAGGCTTCCGAGCAAGGCGCGCAGTTCGACCTGGCGCAAACCCTGACCTTCATCTCCCCATCGTTCAACTCGACCCGCCAGACCGGCGCGGACGGCGCCGACCTGGTCGACTCCGCAGCGCTGCGCGGCCTGAGCTCGGACCAGACCCTGGTGCTGGTGAACGGCAAGCGCCGCCACACCTCCTCCCTGGTCAACATCTTCGGCGCGCGCAACCGCGGCGCCACCGGTACCGACATGAACGCCATCCCTGTGATGGCGATCAAGGACGTGCAAGTGCTGCGCGACGGCGCCGCTGCCCAATACGGCTCCGACGCGATTGCCGGCGTGATGGACATCGGCCTGAAAAAGAACGTTGGCTGCGAATCGGCGGTCGGCTACGGCCAGTACGGCGCGGGCGACGGCAAGAACTGGCTGGCCTCGGCCTACTGCGGCTTCGCCGTGGCTGGCGGCACCGTCGGCATCACCGGCGAATTCCTCGACCGTGGCCGCTCCAACCGCGCCGAAGAAGGCAACCCGCGCACCATTGGCGATTCCAAGTCGAAGAACAAGACCGTCTACGTGAACGGCGAGATCCCGGCCGGACCTGGCCGCGTGTACTTCACCGGCGGCGTGCAGCAGCGTGACGCCTCCAGCGGCGCCTGGGCGCGCAATGGCACCGACGACATCCCGACCCGCAACTCCGCCGCCATGTACCCGAACGGCTTCGTCCCGTTCATCAACGGCGACCTGGATGACCGCTACGCCATCTTCGGCTACAAGCAGAAGGTCGGCGACTGGAATGCCGACCTGTCGCAAACCTACGGCTACAACCGCCTGAAGTACAACATCAGCAATACCCTGAACGCTTCCATCGCCAACCTCGACCTGCTGAACGGCGGCAAAGGCGTCAGCGCAAGTTCCTTCGACGCGGGCGGCTTCTCCTTCCAGCAGTCGACCACCAACTTCGACATGAACCGCTACTTCGAAGGCCTGGTTGGCGAAGGCCTGAACGTGGCCTTCGGTGGCGAGTACCGCGCCGAGAAGTACAAGATCTACGCCGGCGAGCCTGGCTCCTACATCGACGCCGACGGCGCCGGCGGCGGCAATGCCGGCAGCCAAGGCTTCCCTGGCTTCCAGCCGGGCGACGTGACCAACGCCAAGCGCCACAGCACCGCAGCCTACATCGACCTGGAAGCCGACCTGACCCAGAAGGTCCGCCTGCAAGGCGCGCTGCGCTGGGAGAAGTACAGCGACTTCGGCTCCACCGTAACCGGCAAGATCGCCGGCAGCTACCGCGTCACCGATCCGGTGCTGCTGCGCGCCTCGGCCTCGACCGGCTTCCGCGCACCGTCGCTGCAACAGGCTTACTTCTCGTCGACCTACACCGACTTCGTGGGCGGCGTACCGACCGACATCTCGATCACCCCGGCCGTGGGCCCGGTGGGCAAGGTGGCCGGCCTCGATCCGCTAAAGGAAGAAAAGTCGCGCAGCTTCACCCTCGGCGCCACCTGGACCCCGAACGCAGACTTGTCCGTGACCGCCGACCTGTATTACATCAAGATCAAGGACCGCATCGTGCTGTCCGGCCTGTTCGACGAATCGAACTACCCTACCCTGGCCGCCAAGCTGGCGACCCTGGGCGTGGGCGGCGCGCAATTCTTCGTCAACTCGGTCGACACCAAGACGCAGGGTCTGGACTTGACCGCATCGCACAAGAGCACCGTGTTCGGCAACAAGCTGACCACCTTCCTGGCCGCGAACTTCAGCAAGACCGAAGTGACCGACATCCACGCCCCGGCCGCGCTGCAAGGCTTTGAAGACGTGCTGCTGTCCGAACGCGAACGCCTGTTCCTGGAACAGGGCGGCCCGCGCCGCAAGGCCACCCTGGGCTTCGACTACGTGACCGGCCCGCTGGAGACCAACTTCAAGATCATCCACTTCGGCCCGCAAACCCTGGGCACCTGGAGCGGCACCGCAGCCGGCGTAGCGAACCAGAAATACGAAGCGAAGACCTCGGCCGACCTGGGCTTCACCTACGCGTTCAACAAGAACGCCAAGCTGAGCTTCGGCGCCGCCAACATCTTCGACGTGCACCCGACGCCGCAAGACCCGAACGAAACCGACAACGGCTTCAAGTACGAGAGCGTGCAGTTCGGCCTGAACGGTGTCGCGTATTTCGCACGCCTGCACGTGAAGTTCTAAGCCGGCAACGGCCCAGCCCGTGTCAACCTTGGGGTCAGGCTCCGAGGTTGACACGGGCTCTTGCGTAGAGTTTGACTTAGCGCAAAGTCTCCTCCGGTCAATTGATGCAATGTGGAATCACAACCCACTCGGAGGAGGTCCTATGGCTGCAATGACGATTCACCTGGCCGGCGACGTGATTTCCGCAATCGCCAAATGGGCGCCGGCAGAGCATATGTCGGCAGAAGAATTCATCCTCAGCGCCGTTTCCGAAAAGTGCGCGAAAGCGAACGCACTGGAGGAAGTGGAGACCTTCTGGCGCGAACTCGCGCTTCCCTTACCTGTTCGAAATTAGGGCCAGCTCGGCGCCCATGTTCGCAATCGCCGCCGCAGTGTAGTTATCGGTGAAGAACGGGTCGGCAAACAGCGTACCCGACTCCGCCTTGCCGCGCAAATGCGCCAGGATCTGGGCGCGCTGGCTGTTGTAGCGTTCTTCCGGGACATGGGCGTATTCGGCGCGGATGCCGTGCGCATAGGCCTGGTACACCTCGGCCTCCTGGCCGAGGATGGCCAGGTCCACCGACAGCATGGTGTCTTTCAGAGGATGCACGATGGTCCCGCCCTGGAAGTGGTCGGTGGCGCGGATCAGCGTCGCCACATCGTCAGCGCGCACAGCGTCCGGCTCCAGGCCGCTGCCCAGCCACAGCCTGGCGCTCGCTTCTTCATTCGATACATCGCCCGCGCCGTGGGCATACACGGCATCGTGGAACCAGAAAGCGGCTTTGACCAGGGCCACGTCGGCCGGCGCGGCGCCGGTATTGGCGGCCCACCCGCGGATTTCCGCCAGGCCGTGCACCAGGTGGTCGAGGTTGTGGTAATGGCGGTCGGCGCCGCCGTAGGCAGAGTCCCCTGTCACGCGTTCGAACCAGTCGGCCGAATGCGGGCGTTCGCGCCACAAGCTGTCCCACTCCTTGCGCAGCCAGGCCAGGATCCAGGCCTTGTAGGCCGGTGCAGGAACGAATTTCTTCATGGTCCAGTTCCAGCCCACCGGGCCCTCCAGGGCCTTGACGAAGCTGGAGCTCACCGAACCGAGGTCGCGCGGCGGCATCACGAACAGCGTCTTGGCGCCGCCGATCACTTCCACATTGGTTTGCTGGATCAGGTTTTCGTAATCGAAATCAGCGGTACTACGGATGCCGCGGATCAGGTAGTCGACGCCGTTGCGCTTGGCCACGCGCGCCGTGTATTCGCTCTTGACGATCTGCACGCTGACATTGTCCCAGCCCCGCTCGGCGCAACTGGCGAGCACGATGGCCTTGCGCTCTTCGGCCGAGAATTTAGGCGCCTTGGTGGAGTTCTCGGACAGGAAGACTACCACTTCCTCCGCAATGGAACGCGCCTCGCCAATGACCCACATATGGCCGTTGGTGATGGGGTCCAAAGTCCCTGAGAAACCGATCTTCTGCATGCCCTGCTCCGATTGTCGAAAACGACATTCTAGCGCGGGGCAAACTCCACCGTCACTTTCAGGCCTCCCAGGCGTTCCGAGGCGTCAAGCGCCAGCCTGGCGCCGTGCCGTTCGGCGATGGCGCGGATGATGGCCAGTCCAAGCCCGCTGCCCTGGGCCTCGCTGCCCGGCACCCGATAGAAGCGGTTGAATACGCGTTCGCGTTCTTCCGGCTCGATGCCGGGGCCGCTGTCTTCAACCACCAGCCGTGCGCCGCGTTCGCGATCAGTGCCAAGCACCGACACATCGACCGTGCCGCCTGCCGGCGTGTACTTGACCGCATTATCGACCAGGTTGCGCAGCAGGATTACCAGGGCGTCGCCCTGGCCCTGCACCGTCGCCTCGTCGGCCTGCTCCAGGCCAAGGTCGATATTGCGCGCCTGCGCCGCGCCAGCCATGTCGCCCACAGCGCGCTTGGCGAGGTCGGTCAGGCTGACCGGCTCCAGCTTGGCGTCCGCCGCCTCGGTGCGGGCCAGCACCAGCAATTGCTCGACCAGGCGCGAAGCGCGCTCCACACCGGCCGACAAGCGGCCGATCGCCACGTCGCGCGCTTCACTGCAATCGGCGCGCGCCAGGCTGAGGATCTGCAGCTTGAGCGCGGCCAGCGGCGTGCGCAGCTCATGCGCCGCATCGGCCACGAAGTTCTGCTGCGCTTCGAAGGCCGTCTGCACGCGCGAGAACAGCAGGTTCAATTCCTGCACCAGCGGCCGCACTTCATCGGGCAAGTCCGCGTCCGATACTTCCGACAAATCGTCTGCCTTGCGCAAGGCCAGTTGGCGCTGAACGCGGGCCACCGGCGCCAGCGAACCGGACACCACCCACCACACCACCAGCATCAGCACCGGCGCCATCAGCGCGATCGGGCCGACGGTACGCAGCGCCAGCGTGCCGGCCATGCGCTTGCGCACGGCCAGGTCCTGCGCGATCTGGATGGTCTGGGTCGCGGTCTGCGCCGAGAACACGCGGTAAGTGGTGCCGTTGGCGCGCACATTGGAAAAGCCCAGCACCGCGCGCTGCGGCAGCTCGGCGCGCGACAGGGAGCGGAACACCTGGATGCCGTCCGGCGTCCACACCTGCACCACCATCTCGTCGTTGCCGGGGTCGTTGGGGTCGCGGTTGCCGGTGGCCGCCATCGGCGCGTTGGAGCGCAGCGACATGGCCATCTGCTGCATGTGGTAATCGAAGATCTGGTCGGCGTCGTTCAGCGCCGAGCTGTAGGCGATCATGGCCTGCGCCACGGCGGCCATGGTGATCGCCGCCAGCAAAAACCATAGCAGGCGCCCACGCAGCGAGTGCGTGACGTTGACCTTCGGGACCGCCATCATCATGCTTTAGGCACCATGTAGCCGAGGCCGCGCACGTTCTGGATCAGTTCCGACCCGAGCTTCTTGCGCAAGCCGTGGATATACACTTCAACCGCGTTGGAGTTGACCTCGTCCTTCCAGCTGTACAGCTTTTCTTCCAGCTGGGCGCGCGACAGCACGATGCCGGGACGGGCGATCAGCGCTTCCAGCACCGCCCATTCGCGGGCCGACAGGCTGACCGGCTGGCCGTTGGCAA
>Ga0209050_1003310_pt1 | contig 12045 bp, 12 predicted proteins | sample Araplavi_mTSA_r2_FD_184276 | JGI IMG/M metagenome (GOLD analysis project Ga0209050, IMG submission 184276) | Arabidopsis root microbial communities from North Carolina, USA - plate scrape MF_Cvi_mTSA_r2 (SPAdes) (version 2) | ecosystem: Host-associated > Plants > Roots > Endosphere | place: USA...
CGGGGAAATCAGTGAACAACACGGACAGGCAGAAGGCGCTCGACGCCGCGCTCGCGCAGATCGATCGCGCGTTCGGCAAGGGCTCGGTAATGAAATTGGGCTCGAAGGAAGCCATGCAGGTCGAGGCGATCTCGACCGGCTCGCTCGGCCTCGATATCGCGCTCGGCGTTGGCGGCTTGCCGCGCGGCCGCGTCATCGAAATCTACGGCCCTGAAAGCTCGGGCAAGACCACCCTCGCGCTGCACACGCTCGCCGAAGCCCAAAAGGGCGGCGGCACCGTCGCCTTCGTCGACGCCGAACATGCGCTTGATCCCGTCTATGCCCGCAAACTGGGCGTGAACATCGACGAACTCATCGTGTCGCAGCCCGACACCGGTGAACAGGCGCTCGAAATCGTCGACACGCTTGTGCGCTCGAACGCGATCGATGTGCTCGTCGTCGACTCGGTCGCTGCGCTCGTTCCGCGCGCCGAAATCGAAGGCGAAATGGGCGACAGCCACGTCGGCCTGCAGGCGCGCCTGATGTCGCAGTCGCTGCGCAAGCTCACCGGCTCGATCAGCCGTTCGCGCTGCATGGTGATCTTCATCAACCAGCTGCGCATGAAAATCGGCGTGATGTACGGCAACCCCGAAACGACGACCGGCGGCAATGCGCTCAAATTCTACGCCTCGGTCCGCCTCGACATCCGCCGCACCGGCCAGATCAAGAATGGTGATGAGATCGTCGGCAACACCACCCGCGTGAAGGTCGTCAAGAACAAGGTCGCACCGCCGTTCAAGCAGGTCGAATTCGACATCATGTACGGGCAGGGCATTTCGAAGATCGGCGAGATCCTCGATCTGGGCGTCAAGGCCGGCATCGTCGAGAAATCGGGCGCCTGGTTCAGCTATGACTCGATCCGTATCGGGCAGGGCCGCGAAAATTCGAAAACCTTCCTCAAGGACAATCCGGAACTGATGGAGCGGCTCGAAACCGCGATCCGCGGCCGGACCGAGGCGGTGGCCGAAGAAATGATGGCCGGCCCCGACGACGAGGGCGACGACGACAATTGATAGTCCTCCGGCTGGCACGCTTTTGGCGAACCAGCCGGGAAACGGCGGCGGGCCCCAATGCCCCTTGGACCTGTATCCTCTCCCCACAGGTCGGCCCGCCTGCCGTTGATCCTTGCCTGACGACTGCAAGCGGGTACAACGCGCCATGCCCGCGATCCGCCTCTTCGGCCTTCCTACCGACATCAACAGCAGCTTCGAACGCGGTGCCGCCGCCGGCCCTGCCGCGATTCGCGCTGCGCTGTGGAGCGACCGCGGCAATATGGCGAGCGAACTCGGCCCCGAAATCGGCACCGACATCGCGCTCACCGACGATGGCGACCTCCCGCTGACCGAAGACACGCCGAGCGACGACGCGGCGATCCGACGCTATCTGGCCATGGTACGCGAAGACGGAGAAGTCCCGCTCGCGCTCGGCGGCGACCATGCGGTGAGCTTCCCGCTCGTCGAAGCCGCGGCGACATGCTTCGGGCCGGTCAACATCCTCCATTTCGACGCGCACCCCGATCTCTACGACGATTTTGCCGGCAACCCGCGCAGCCACGCCTCGCCCTTCGCCCGCATCTGCGAGGCGGGCCATGCCCAGCGGCTGGTGCAGGTCGGCATTCGCACGCTCAACGGCCATTGCCGCGATCAGGCCGCGCGTTTCGGCGTCGAGATTATCCCGATGGCGGAATTGACGCCCGACCGCGTGCCCGTGCTCGACGGACCGCTTTATATCTCGATCGACCTCGACGGGCTTGACCCGTCGGCGGCGCCGGGCGTCGCGCATCCCGAGCCCGGCGGGCTGACGGTGCGCGAGATGCTGGCGGTGCTTCACAAACAGACCGCGCCGATCGTCGGCGCCGATATCGTCGAGTTGCATCCTGGCCGCGATATCGGCGATGTCACCGCGATCCTCGGCGCCAAGCTGGTCCGCGAACTCGCGGCGCTGATCGACCGCAACGGAACCCCGAAAACTGCCCGCTAGGAGAGCGTCATGAGCCTGATCGTCCACCATCTGAACAACAGCCGCTCGCAGCGCATCTTGTGGCTGCTCGAGGAAATCGGCGCGCCGTACGAGATCAAATATTACGACCGCGACCCGGTTACCAACCTCGCGCCGCCCGAACTGATCGCGGTCCACCCGCTCGGCAAGTCGCCGGTGATCGAGGACAATGGCCGCGTGATTACCGAATCGGGCGCGATCACCGAATATCTGTGCGAACGGCACGGCGGTGGCGCGCTGGTGCCCGAGCGCGGCACCGACGATCACATCAGCCACCTCGAATGGCTGCATTTCGCCGAGGGGTCGGCGATGACGCCGATCCTGCTCCGCATCTATACCGCGCGGCTTGGCGAAGCCGCGGCGCCGATCGAGCCGCGCATTGCGCAGCAGCTCGATTCGCATTTCGCCTATATGGAAAGCCGCGTCGGCGAGAATGGTCATTTTATCGGCGACAGCCTGTCGGCGGCGGACATCATGCTGAGCTTCCCCGCCGAAATTGCGATCATGCAAGGCATGGCACCGCGCTATCCGAAGCTCGCGGGCTTTGTGAACGCATGCCATGTCCGCCCCGCCTGGCAGCGCGCGCGTGAAAAGGGCGGCGCCTATTATGGCTATTGATTTTCGGGGCCGCGCGTTCCTGTTTGGCGCGGCCCTCGTTGCCGGAATTCCGGGCGCCATCGCCGCGCCGCCGACGCTGGCGCCCGAAGTTGAGCGCGAGATTGTCGCACCCAATGGCGCCGCGTTCAAACCGTCGCCGTCCGATGAGGAAGGCGCGATCGACCGCTTTGCCGGATATACGCTTGCGCTCGAGAAACGCGATTTTGCGGCGGCCTATGCGATGTTTCGGCTGTCGTTCCAGGCCGCAAACCCGCGGCTCGAATGGGAAATGAACCTGCGCAAACGGGCGATCTTGTGGGCCGATGGCCAGATCCGTCCGCTGCGGCTGAGCTGGTATCTCGACCCCGCGGGGCAACCGGCGGGGCTCTATGCGGCGTTCGATTTTCGCGGCGATCGAAAGGATGGCACGATGGACTGCGGCTATGTCGTCGTTCACCGCGCGACCCCGGCCGACGGCTGGACCGTTGTGCGCACCGACACGTCGGAGGTTCCGGCCGATCTGATCGAGGACGGCGTCCCCAAGGCCGACGTGCTGCGGCAATTGCCCTGCTATCTGGGCAAGGGAATCGCGACAAACTTCTGAGACTACTAAGAATTGCGCTTGCATCGCGGCGTTCTCCCCAACAGGATGGCCGCGTGCCGCAAGGGGGGGGCTTCGACCTTTGCGGCATGAGGTCGCGGTTCGAAGGAATCGTTGGGGGATTACATGACGACCATTTTTCTCGCGGCGCTTGTGGCGTCCGCGCAACCCTTGCCTGCGATCAAGATCGACGCGGTGCCGGGAAAGGGGTTTTCGGCGACCGTGGTGAAGATCGATGCGGACCAATATGATCCGGTGGTCGATCGCATCAAGGTGCTCGCCGAGCAACGCTGCGGAACCAAAAAGGTGCGCTTTGGCCGCTATTATTTCGACAATCAGATCGACGTCGAGCGCGGCGTCACGATCATCAAGGACTTCCGGCAGGCCTTCACCTGTTACGATCCGGCGACTGATCCGCACAAACCCGTTCCGGCGGACTGGAAAGCGAGCGCGACGGAAGTGACCGCGGCGACGCGGTTTGCGCAGCGCTTTGTCGACAATCTCGACGCGGGGAATGGCGCATTGCTCGCGAAGCTGATGGATCCGCAACTTGAAGCGACCGTAGCCGAGATGAAGCGGTTCAGCGATGAAGCGAAGATGCATCAAACAGGGGCGGGCGAATTTTCGGTGCGGCTCGATGGCTGGTTGAACAATCCGGTCGACGCCAGCTATCCGGGAGCCTACGCCTATTTTGCGGTGATCAGCTCGCATCCCGGGGTTGCTGGAACCTGCGGCGGCATCTTGCTCTATCGCGTGCGCGAGGGCGAATATCAGATTTCGCAATATGATGTGCGCTATATCTCTCAATCGCTGATCGACGACGCGGGTTATAGCGACGAAGAACTCAACCGCCTCTGTCAGCGCTAGGTTCGGGGCACGGCGCGTATCTCTTGCTTGAGAAACGCGCCGTTCCACACTAGATCGCGCGCATGACATCGACCAACGACATTCGCCGCTCGTTCCTCGACTATTTCGCGGGGACCGGCCACCATATCGAACCGTCGGCACCGCTGGTGCCGTACAACGACCCGACGTTGATGTTCGTCAACGCCGGGATGGTGCCGTTCAAGAATGTCTTCACCGGGCTGGAAAAACGACCGTACAGCACCGCGGCCTCGTCGCAGAAGTGCGTGCGCGCCGGTGGCAAGCATAATGATCTCGACAATGTCGGCTTCACCGCGCGCCACCACACCTTCTTCGAAATGCTGGGGAATTTCTCCTTCGGCGACTATTTCAAGGAACAGGCGATCCATCATGCCTGGACTTTGGTCACCAAGACCTGGGGGCTGGCGCCCGAGAAATTGACCGTCACCGTCTATCATACCGACGACGAGGCGTTCGACCTGTGGAAGAAGATCGCGGGCCTGCCCGAAGAGCGGATCATCCGCATCGCGACGAGCGACAATTTCTGGTCGATGGGCGACACGGGGCCGTGCGGCCCGTGCAGCGAAATCTTCTATGACCATGGCGACCATATCTGGGGCGGCCCCCCGGGATCGCCGGAGGAAGATGGCGACCGCTTCGTGGAAATCTGGAACCTGGTGTTCATGCAGTATGACCAGCGCGGTCCCGGGGACCGCGTCGACCTGCCGCGCCCGAGCATCGACACCGGCATGGGGCTGGAGCGCGTCGCGGCGGTTCTGCAGGGTGTCCACGACAATTACGACACCGATACGTTCAAGGCGTTGATCGCGGCGTCGGTCGACCTGACCGGTGTGCCGGCCGAGGGCGCGACACAGGCCAGCCACCGCGTGATCGCCGATCACCTGCGGGCATCGAGCTTCCTCGTCGCCGACGGTGTGCTGCCGTCGAACGAGGGCCGCGGCTATGTGCTGCGCCGGATCATGCGCCGCGCGATGCGCCACGCGCACCTGCTCGGTGCCAAGGATCCGCTGATGTACCGGCTGCTGCCGTCGCTGACCGCCGAGATGGGCGCCGCCTATCCCGAGCTGATCCGCGCGCAGCCGCTGATCGCCGAGACATTGGAGCGCGAGGAAACCAAGTTCCGCCAGACGCTCGACAAGGGGCTGCGCCTGCTCGACGAGGCGACGGTTGGCATGAGCGCGGGCGCGACGCTGCCCGGCGACGTGGCGTTCAAGCTCTACGACACCTTCGGCTTCCCTTATGATTTGACCGAGGATGCGTTGCGCACGCAGGACATCGCGGTCGATCGCGCCGGTTTCGACGCGGCGATGGCGCAGCAGAAGGCGGCGGCGCGCGCGGCGTGGAAGGGCAGCGGGCAGAAGGCGTCGGAGGAAATCTGGTTCGACCTCGCCGAAACCAACGGCAGCACCGAATTCACCGGCTATGGCGCGACCGCGGGCGAGGGACAGGTCATCGCGCTCGTCAAGGACGGCGTGCCCGTCGATGAGGCCAAGGCCGGCGACGAGTTGGTCGTGCTGACTAATCAAACCCCCTTTTATGGCGAGAGCGGCGGCCAGATGGGCGATGCCGGCACGCTGGCGACGCTGGAAGGCGCGAAGGCTTCGGTCAGCGACACCAGCAAGCCGCTCGGACGGCTGCACGCGCATCAGACGAAGCTGGAAGCTGGCACGCTGAAGGTCGGCGATACCGTCCAGTTGACCGTCGATGCCGCGCGGCGCGACCGCATTCGCGCCAACCATAGCGCGACGCACCTGCTGCACGCGGCGCTGCGCAACCGTCTCGGCGGGCATGTGACGCAGAAGGGCAGCCTGGTCGCCGAGGACCGCTTCCGCTTCGACTTCTCGCATCCCAAGGCGTTGAGTACCGAGGAAATCGCCGATGTCGAGGCCGACGTAAATGCGCAGATCCGCGGCAATGAAGCGGTGACGACGCGATTGATGACTCCCGACGACGCGGTTGCGGCGGGCGCGCTGGCGCTGTTCGGCGAGAAATATGGCGACGAGGTGCGTGTGCTGAGCATGGGCGCGGCGGACGACCATAGCTATTCGGTCGAGCTGTGCGGCGGCACGCATGTGCGGGCGCTGGGCGACATCGCCTTGTTCAAGATCATCAGCGAGTCTGCGGTGTCTTCGGGCGTGCGGCGTATCGAGGCGTTGACCGGCGATGCGGCGCGCCAGTGGCTGAATGGCCGCGACGAGGCGCTGAAAGCCGCTGCGGCGGCGCTCAAAACGTCGCCCGACGATGTGCCGGCGCGCGTTGCGCAGCTGGCCGAGGCGCTCAAGAAAGCCGAGCGCGAGCTGGCCGATGCCAAGAAGGCGCTGGCTATGGGCGGCGGCGGCAATGCAGCTGCGGGTCCGGCGGTTGAGCAGGTCGGCGATACGGCGTTCCTTGCGCAAGTCGTCGATGGGCTCGATCCCAAGGATCTGCGCGGCACGGTCGACGGGCTGAAGAAGCAGGTCGGCAGCGGCGTCGCGATGCTCGTCGCGGTCAACGATGGCCGCGCGTCGGTCGCGGTGGGTGTCACCGAGGACAAGGCCGGCAGCGTGAGCGCGGTCGATCTCGTCAAGGTCGCGGTCGCGGCGCTTGGCGGGCAGGGCGGCGGCGGGCGGCCCGACATGGCGCAGGGCGGCGGACCCGACGGCGGGGCGGCCAACGACGCCGTTGCGGCGGTCAAAGCCGCGCTCGCTTGAAACCGACCAAGAAGACGCGGCGCATCGATCATGCCGAACGACTGATCGCCGCGCCGCTGGTCGATGTCTTTTCGGCCTTCACGAGCGCGGCGAAGCTCGCGCGATGGTTGCCGCCCGAGGGCGCGACGGGGGTGTTCGAGCATGTCGACCTGCGCGCGGGCGGCGGCTTTTTGATGCGGCTGACTTTCGACGACGCCGATGTCGAGACCAAGAGCGACGACGATAGCGACGTTGTCGAAGTCTATATCCCGACGCTCGACGACGGGCGGCTGGTGGTGTGGCAGGTCGAATTCGTGTCCGACGACCCGCGCTTTTCGGGGACGATGGAGATGCACTGGTATCTGTCGCGGCAGAGCGGCGGCACATTGGTCACGATTGACGCGCATCATGTGCCGCCGGGGATTTCAGCGAAGGATCATATGGAGGGGCTGAATAGCTCGCTAGCCAATCTGGCAGGGGTGGTTGAGGCTTAAGCCTCGACCCCCTTCGCTTTCCCCCACGCCCTTGCGGCCGTGTATCCCAGATAGCCCGTCCCGAAGAGCGCGTAGAGCGATTCGGGAATGCCCGCGAGATAGGCATTCATGCCCTCAGCGATTCCCTTCGCCATTTCGGGGCGCGCGGCGGCGATCAGGCCCATCGGGATCGCCCAGAGCAACAGCACATACATGACGTAGAGGAAGCTCGGCCGCGCACGGCTGGTCCATGGGTCGGCGCTGTTCGCCTCGGCGACGATCGCGGTCATCCGCGTGCGGATCGCCTCCATTTCCTGGCTGCCCTCCATTTTGAGCAGTTCGAGCTTGGCGCGATCGCGCGCTTCGGGATCGGGGATGATCTTGTCGATCAGCTTGGCGATGGGGCCGATCAGGCCTTCGATAATGCTCATGATGCGTTTTCCTTTTTGCCAGAGAATCCTCACAACTTCACTCGCGATTGACATGGTTTCGGGTCACTGATCCCCGACCCGGTTGGCCAGCCAGCCGTAGAGAAAGGCCTCCTGGCTCGGGCGGCGTTCGGCGAGCGCGATGTAGCGTTCGCCCTGCAGCGCCTCCATCGCACGGAGGAGGACGGTTTCGCCGCCCTTGCCGCGCGCCTTCAGGAAGCCGTCGAGCGCCGACAGCGTGCGCGGGCCGATGTCGCGGTCGACCGCGATGTCGGGATAGTCGCGCGCGGTGCGGTTGAGTGCGTTGAGCGCCCGCTGGAGAAACCCCGCAGCGGTGCCGGTGCCCATATTGACGCCGGTGTCGAAGAGTTCGGCGGCGATCTTTGGCGCCCGCAGCGCGACCTTGTCGAACCCGGGGCGCAGCCAATAGAGGCGGCGATAGATGGACGCGGCTCCGCTCCGCGGCAGGTCGCGCATCGCGCCGGCATAGCCCTCGGCGCGGGCGACCGCCTCGGTGATCCCCCAACAGGTTGGGCCGCCGCGGTCGGCAGGGTGGTTTACATATCGGCCTTCGCGGTCGATGACGGCGTCGATCAAAACGTCGGCCGTGCAGGTCGATGGGTCGGGTCTTGGCATGAGTCGCTCCTTCGGTTAGTTGAACGATAAAAACGAACCATATGGGAATATTGTAGGAAAGGGTTTTCGCCATGCGGGCGTTGCAGGTGCGCGAATTGTTGCCCGATCATCGCGGCGCGAGGCTGGCCGATGTGTCGCTGCCCGAACCGCGGCCGGGCGAGGTGCGCGTGCGGGTGCGCGCGGCGGCGGTGAATTTCCCCGACCTGTTGATGACGCGCGGCGACTATCAACTGAAACCCGAACTGCCCTTTGTTTCGGGGCTGGAATTTGCGGGCGAAGTGGATGCGGTGGGCGAGGGCGTGACCGCGTGGAGCCCGGGCGACGCGGTCGTGGGCGGCAATCGTTTTGGCGCGATGGCGGAATATGTGGTCGTGCCGGCGCGGGCATTGCGGCCGAAACCCGAAATGCTGGGGTGGGACGAGGCCGCCGCCTATCCGGTGGCTTATTTGACGGCTTATGTCGCGCTGGTGCGCTGCGCGCGCGTCGACCCGGGCGAATGGGTGCTTGTCCATGGCGCCGCGGGCGGCGTCGGGCTGGCGACGGTCGACCTGGCGAAGGCGATGGGTGCACGCGTGATTGCGGCGGCAAGCAGCGCGGAAAAGCGCGCTGCGATCGCGCGGCTCTATGCTCCCGAGGCGGTGATCGACGGCGCGCCGGGATTTCGCGAGACGGTGAAGGAGTTGACCGGCGGCGCGGGCGCCGATGTGATCTTCGACCCGGTTGGAGGCGATATATTCGACGAATCGACGCGCTGCATCGCGTTCGGCGGGCGCCTGCTTGTCATCGGCTTTACGTCGGGGCGCATTCCCGAGGTGTCGGTGAACATGCCGCTGATCAAGGGCTTCTCGGTCGTCGGGGTGCGGGCGGGCGAATATGGAAGGCGCTTTCCCGAACGCGGCGCGGAGAATGTCGCGGCGATCGATGCGCTAGCCGCGCAAGGGAAAATCCGCCCGCATGTCCATGCGTCGCTCGACCTCGCCGACTGGCGCGACGGCTTTGCGATGCTCGAACGGCGCGAGGTGGTGGGCAAGGTCGTGCTGAAACCGTGACGAGCCGAAGCCGCTGCCGTAGTTTTGCGACGCGCGAAATGCCATGTCCGCTCCGGGGCGTCCCGGCGCTATTGCCGATATGACCAAAGGACATGGAATGAAGAAATTGACGATGATTGCCGCTTCGATCGGCCTGGCGGTTCCAGCCATCGCGGCCGCCCAGCCGCCGCAGGACGACGGCCGCATGTTCGCGGCGATCGATACCAATAGCGATGGCAAGCTCGACAAGGCCGAAATCACCAAGATGGCAGAAATGCGCGCGCAGCAGCAGGGCGATCCGGCCAAGGCGTCGCCGGAAAGGATCGAAGCCTTTATCAAGTTCCTCGACGCCAACGGCGACGGCGTGGTCGACAAGGCCGAACTCGCCGCGAAGCAAAAGGCGCGGGCGGAAGCGCCGCCGCCGGCCGAGGCCCAGCCCTAAAAAAGCGTCCAGAGCGGATTGGCGGGGTCGGCGAGCAGCTTGGCGGTCAGGGCAAAGGACATGATCACGAGCAAAGGCCGCACCCCGCGTCCGCCGAAGCGGATCGCGAGCCGCGCCCCGAGCTGGTTGCCCGCGACATTGGCGGCTGCCATCGACAGGCCCAGCAGCCAGAGGACATGGCCGCCGACGATCATCGCGAGCAGGCCGGCGACATTGGTCGCGAGATTGAGGAATTTCGTGTTGCCGATCGCCCGCACGAGCCCGAGGCCGCCGAGTGCGACGAGAGTAAGGGTCAGGAACGAGCCGGTACCGGGGCCGAAGAAACCGTCGTAGAAGCCGAGCGCCGCGACGATGAGCGTGAGCCCGAGCGAGCCGACGCGCGCGTGGCGATCAACGCTGCTCATCGGCGGCGCGAGCAGGAAGTAGCAGCCCATCGCGATCAAGAGCAGCGGGACGAGCGCGGCGAGAAAATCGGAGCGGACATATTGGACCGCGGTCGCGCCGAGCACCGAGCCGGCAAAGGCGCCTACGGCCGGCCATGCGAAGCGGCGAAGATCGATATGGCCCGCGCGCCAGAAAGTCAGGAAGGCCGAGGCGGTGCCGATCGTGCTTTGCAGCTTGTTCGTCGCGAGCGCCGATACGGGCGGTACCCCCGCCGCCATCAGCGCGGGAATGGAGATCAGGCCGCCGCCGCCCGCCATCGCGTCGATCGTCCCGGCAAGAAAGGCGACGCCGATCAGGAAGGCAAAGATTTCGGGCGCGAATTCCATGCGGCGCTCCTAGGTGCGTTGGCACGCCTTGGCCAGTGTCGCGCCGCGATGCATAGCAATGCTCAGCTGACGGCGATCTGGACCGCCTGAAACAGGAAGGTCGCGCCGATGATCGTGACGATCCAGCGGCGACTGGCGCGAAAATGCGCGTCGCTGATGCGGTCGAGGATGTAGCCGCCGACCATGATTCCGGCCATCGACGCGAACACCGCGATGGCGGTGACCGATAGCGGGATGATTTCGCGCGCCGAGGCGCTGAGCAGCAGCGCGCCATAGACGAGTATCTTGGACGCATGGCCGATCGCCTGCATCACCGCCTTGGTCGCGACGACCTGATGCCGGTTCAGCTTCGTATGGATGAACAGCAGGTCGGTCACCGGGCCCGACACGCCGGAGACGAGCGCGAGGCCGGTCGAGATGAAACCGCCGCCGAGCGCATGCCAGCGGTTGCTGGCGTCGAGCGCCAGCCAGCGTTCGGGCAGCCAGACGAGAATCGGCATTAGGCCGAGCCCGAGGAAGACGTAAAATTTGGTCGGGGTGAAGATCACCAGCGAGAAAAAGCCGATCGACGCTGCGGCGCCGATCCCGAACCAGAGCAATACCGGCCAGGCGACATGCGCGCGGTGGAGAATGACGCGCCAGAGGTTCGATGCGAACTGGATCACGCCGTGGAGTGCGAGCGCGGTGGTCACCGGCAGGATCCATGCGAGCACGCCCATGAAGACGAGGCCGCCCGCCATGCCGAAAATTCCCGAAAGGATGGAGGTCAGGAATGCGGCGGCAACGATCAATAGGCCTGCCTGCATATCGGTGCGCCCTCCGCTCGTGCGCGATTCCGCGCGTTGATGGCCGACGACGCAAGCGCGCCGCGCCCGGCCCCGATGGCGCGCTATCCTGTCAGGACGCTGTCAGAGTATCAGGTAAATTGGTCGGGACGAGAGGATTCGAACCTCCGACCCCCACACCCCCAGTGTGATGCGCTACCAGGCTGCGCTACGTCCCGACCGGCCCCCATAAGGGCAGGCGAGGCCCCTAGCGCGGGTTGGCGGACGATGCAAGCGGCGATGGTCTGCTTTCGATCGATCGGGTCCGCGGGCTTGATATGGTGGGCATCATTCCCATTTCGGCGGCGCTTGCCCAAGTTCTTGGCCTTGGGGGCGCGGGGAGGGGCGCAGCGACCGGTTGCGCGCATCTTCCCTGCGTGATAGGCGCCGCGCCATATTTGCGTGCCGGTTCCGGAGGGGAATTTGGCGCTGCTTACGAACGGAAAGTTTTTCATCCATGTCGACGCAATTGCTTCTGACCCAGGCGGCCGGATCGGGCGGCGGGGCTGCCGGTTTCCTGATGCTGGTTCCCTATCTGCTGATCTTTGCGGTGTTCTGGTTCTTCCTGATCCGCCCGCAGCAGGTTCGCGCCAAGGAACATCGCACCAAGGTCGCAGCGGTCAAGCCGCGCGACCAGGTCGTGACCGGCGGCGGC
>Ga0209050_1003311_pt1 | contig 12037 bp, 9 predicted proteins | sample Araplavi_mTSA_r2_FD_184276 | JGI IMG/M metagenome (GOLD analysis project Ga0209050, IMG submission 184276) | Arabidopsis root microbial communities from North Carolina, USA - plate scrape MF_Cvi_mTSA_r2 (SPAdes) (version 2) | ecosystem: Host-associated > Plants > Roots > Endosphere | place: USA...
AACAGATTCCATGTCGGAGCGAATGGAAGGATTGAAGTTCCTGCCGGCAGCAAATTTGATGTCGTAGGTGTCGATAAAATCGGGATCGACCCACACCACGCTCCCGTCGCGGGAGTCGCTGCGCTGTGAGCCGCTTTTGCGCACGTCGGCGCCCCAATTGTGGCCGCCGCCGGGGATGGCCGCGGAAGTGGCAACGCGTGTGACGCCGGGAAGCTTTTTAAGTTCCGCTTTGAAGATGGCCAGCTTTTGTTTCGATGCGTTGAACGACAAGGTGCTGGGCCCATTCACGATCAACATCTGTTCCGTCTGTAGACCTTTATCCTGATGGCGCATAAACATGATCTGCCGATAGACCACAAAGGTGCCCACAATCAGGATGAGCGACGCAGAGAATTGAAAAACCACCAAGCCTTTTCGCAGAGAGAACCCTTTGGCTTCCGAACGCCCTTTCAGCACATCGGTGATGCGGAACGACGACAACGCCAGCGAGGGATACGCACCCGAGGCCAGCGAGCCGGTGACAAACAAAAACAGCAGCGTAAACCAAAGCCTCGGGTCGGAGAAATCAAAGGCCAGGGGCTTGCCAATGATCTCGCCCAACAGGGGAAGCAACAGCACGGCAAAACCAACGGCCAACCCGATGCCCAGCACATTGATGAGCAACGACTCGAAAAAGAATTGCCACACCAACAGGCTGCGTTGCGCACCCACCGCCTTCTTAATGCCCACCTCCCGTGCACGCTCCATGGCCCGCGCGGTAGACAGGTTGATGTAGTTGATCCAGGCAATGAAAAGAATGAAGGCGGCAATCAGACCAAAAAAATAGATCATGCCATAGCTGGTGGCATCACCGTCGTGCAGGAGACCGGGACTGAGGTGGATGTCGCGGAGGGGTTGCAATCCCATCACGGTCTTTGTATTGGATTCGGATAGCCGTTCGTCGAAATGACGCTTTGCAAAACCGGGGAGTTTGGCGCTCACGGTCGCCGGATTTGTTGGGTCATTCAATTCAACATAGGTGGTGAAGTTGTTCCACTTCCAGCCGTCGTCCTCTTTGTATTGCTGACTTTGAAAAAGGTTGTGAGAAGGCACAAGCGCATTAAACCAATAGTGTGAGTTGGGAGGGACATTTTCCAGCACGGCGGTCACCGTGTAGTCGCCGTTGCACCACCCGGTGCCGGTGAGCCGGATGGTTTTGCCCAGTGGCGATGCTTTGCCAAAATATTTTTCAGCCATGGACCTGGTGATCACCATCGCGTTGGGATCGTCCAGCGCCGTGGCCGGGTTGCCCTCGACGGCCTTGAAGGTGAATGCCCGGAGAAAGGTGGAGTCTACGATGCTGATTGCATATTCGTGGAACGCCAGCGCTTCCCCTGTCGGTGGCTGGTAGATCATCACGCCTCCGCCGTACATCGGATGCGTACGAATGTAACGCTTCACTTCAGGGATCTCCGTGGCCAATGCAGGGCCGAGTCCATACGTGGAGGTGATGGTGGCAATGCGTTTCTCGTTGTTTTGATATACCGTTCGCGTGATGCGATACAGATTTTTGCCGTTGACGTGGAAATCATCATAGCTCGTTTCAAAGTCGATGTATTTGAGAATGACCATGCAGGCGGAAACGCCCAGGGCCAGACCGAAGATGTTGATGAACGAGAACAACTTCCGCTTGAAGAGGTTCCGCAGCGCGAGGGTAAAAAAGTTTTTCAGCATGGCCGGTATGGATTTGTTCCTGAGGAGAACTTTGGGAAACGGATGAGGTTACGGGTTGCGGGGAGAATATTTTTTTGCTGATGGATAAAGCGCGGCGACCGTAAAAGGAAATGCATTTTACCGCAAAAGGCGCAGCGGGCCCAAAGTTGACGCAGCGGAATGCAGGTTGCTTTCTAAAAAAAACGAATGCCGTTTTACGCCTTCATTTTGTCGTAATCGCCGCCCTCGGCCCTGCTGGGGTTTTGTAGTTTTGAAGGGATCTTTTTGCTTATGGAATCACAACTTACGATGGCATCAATGCGCGCCGGCCGCCGCGAATGGATTGGGTTGGCCGTGTTGATCTTTCCCACCCTTTTGGTGTCGATGGACTCCACCGTCACTTACCTGGCTTTGCCCGCGATCAGTGCCGAGTTGAAACCGACCGGCTCACAACTCTTGTGGATCACCGACATCTATACCTTCCTGGAAGGTGGCTTTCTCATCATCATGGGTGCGTTGGGCGACCGGGTAGGTCGCAAGCGTCTGCTGATGATCGGCTTCATTTTATTTGCGGCCGCCAGCGTGATGGCTGCTTTTGCCGGCAGCCCCGCATGGCTCATTGCTGCCCGCGCGTTGCTGGGGATGACGGGAGCCATCATTTTGCCCTGCACGCTTTCGCTGATCCGCAGCCTGTTCCACGACGATCGCCAGCGCACGGTAGCCTTTGGTTTGTATACGGCAGGCTATTCCGGCGGCACCATGCTGGGACCGTTGATCGGCGGTGTGTTGCTCACGCATTTCTGGTGGGGATCGGTGTTCCTCATCAGCGTGCCGCTCATGCTCCTCTTTCTTTTTGCTTCGCCCCTGCTTCCCGAATACCGCGACCCCGACGCCAAACAATTCAGCCTCATGAACGCCCTGCTTTTGCTCACGGGCACACTGTCGGTGATCTTTGGTGTGAAACGGATCGCGGAGTCGGGCGGCGTGGATTGGATCGCGTTGACCACGGTGTTAGGAGGCCTGGGGGTCTCTGGTGTTTTTGTGTATTCGCAGACCATCGTGCGAAATCCCCTGCTGAACCTGAGCTTGTTCCGCATCCCGGCCTTTAGCGTGACGTTGGCCACGCTTTTCCTGGGGCTGTTCTGCTGGGCTGGGCTTTACCTGTTCCTGACACAATATATGCAACTGGTGCTGGGCTACGCCCCGCTCAAGGCGGGCTTGCTCACTTTGTTGCCGGTGGCCATCACGGTGGCCGGATGCATCCTGGCGCCCCAGACGTTGCGTTGGGTGAGCCGGTCGGTAACGATCCTGTTGGGCAACGTGCTCATGCTGGGCTCAATCGTGTTGCTGGCACAACTTTCCACGGAGACCAACCTCTTCCTGCTCATCGCAGGCTTCGCCGGGTTCAACCTGGGCTGTGGCATCGTGGTGACGATGGGCATCGACATGGTGGTGTCCGTTGCTCCTCACGAGCAAGCCGGCGCGGCGTCGGGCATTTCCGAGAGCAGCACCACGTTCGGGCAGGCGTTTGGCGTAGCCTTGCTGGGTAGCGTGGGCACGGCGGTGTATCGTTCCAAGATGTCTGCGTTCGCGGACACAACCTTATCTGAAGAAGCGCATGGCACATTGGGTGGCGCCCTGGAAGCTTCCCAACAACTTCCCATCGAAGCCGGCCAGACACTGGCAAACCACGCGCGCCAGGCTTTTGTCGATTCCTTCCACGTGGCCTCCCTCCTGGCCGCAGCGGCCATCCTGCTGATGATTGGAGTTTTTCTGGCCGTCATGAAGCGCAGCCCGAAGTGATCGGGCCGTGATCCGTCTTTGCGCCCTTGCGTCTTTGCGGGTGAAAACGCGCCTGTCGCCATCTATCAAACCTATCTCCCACCAAACAAATCGGTGTCTACTATTGTGTGATCCTGTTTACAGAACCCGTCTAATTTCTGTATCATTGTTAAGACACTAAAAGACTAAACCCATGAACTCTCGCAGGAACTTCCTCCAAAAAATGGCCGGGTCTGCACTGGCCCTTCCAATGCTCTCGTCCATCACCACTAAAGCGGATGCGGCCCATCCCCGGCTGCCCTATCAAGGCCCTGTGCTGCGGGTGGCCATCCTGGGGCTGGGCAGCTATGGCGAACGGGTGGCCGAAGCCATGAAGGATTGTCAGCGCGCCAAGCTGGTGGGCCTTGTCAGTGGCACACCCGCCAAGTTAAAAGCGTGGCAAGCCAAATATGGCGTCCCCGAAAAGAATTGTTATAGCTACGAGACCCTCGACCAGATCAAAAACAACCCCGACATCGATGCGGTCTATGTCATCACGCCAAACGGTCTTCACAAGGATTTCAGTGTGCGTGTAGCCAAGGCGGGCAAACACGTGATCTGCGAAAAACCCATGGCCAACGATGCCAAGGAAGCACAACAAATGCTGGACGCCTGCAAGGCCGCCAAGGTAAAATTACTCATCGGCTACCGCATGCACTTCGAACCCATCACACTCGACATCGTGCACAAACGCAAAGCCGGCGAGTTTGGCAAGGTGTTGTTCTTCCAGGGCCTTTCCGGTTTTATCATTGGCGATCCTACACAGTGGCGGCTTAACAAAAAGCTGGCGGGCGGTGGCGCCATGATGGACATCGGGATCTACTCTATCAACGGATCACGCTACATGATCGGCGAAGATCCTATCTGGGTGACGGCCCAGGAGGTGAAAACGAATCCTGAAAAGTTCAAGGAAGGCGTCGACGAAACGATCACCTTCCAACTTGGTTTTCCCGGTGGCGCCGTAGCGTCATGTTTGTCGACCTATAGCCTGAACAACCTCGACCGCTTCTTCCTTGATGGCGACAAAGGATACGCCGAAATGGGTCCCAGCACGGGCTACGGTCCGATAAAGGGACGCACCAACAAAGGTGAAGTCACTTACCCGCACGTCACGCACCAGACGGTGCAGATGGACGAGATGTCGGATATTATTTTGAAGGGCAAGCAGCCGGAGATCCCGGTGGATGGTGAAGAGGGCTTGAAGGATATGAAGATTGTGGATGCGATCTTTCAGGCGGTGAAGAGTGGCGGGAAGGTGGCGTTGAAGTTGTAGTACAGGAAAAAACTTTGCCGACTCACCTTCGCTAAAGCTTTGGTGCCGGAGAAAGACACAAAGGACGTAAGCTAATGCATAGAAATGCCAGCTTGCGTCCTTTTTCATTTGAGAATTACGTGATCGAGGTCGTTCGAAAGAACGGATGAAAAACGATAACTCAAATCTTAACGGAAGAACGAATCTACACTTTACAGGCTTGCGGCATCTTAAGTACATGGCGCGCCGATGACGTCACCGCTGTAAATCCAGCCCCGCCGACGTCTGGTGTATATTTGGTTGGAGGGTGGAATGCCTTTATCTTTAGCGATTGAAACGGAGTATCCACGGCCTATACCCCTTCCTGTTATGCAATCATTTTTTGAGTCAGCCTGGTTCACGATTATTTATTCGCTGCTGCTGCTGTTATCGATAGCGGGAGGCTACATTCTCGCCAGAAATCAATATCTGAAAAAACAGAAAGCTTGGAAGCCAAGCGGCACGGAAAATGCCATCATCGGATTCTATAGTCTCTTGCTATCGTTCGCCCTCCTCTCGTCGGGCAACGCCAACAAGGAAAGAACCAACCTGATCCATCAGCATGCCGATGCGTTGAGCGCTATTTACCGGGAAAGTACGTTGTCGCCTGACTCCGTCACGAGGGTCATCCGCGAAAGACTGGTGGCCATCCTGACCGCCAAGCTGGAATCGGTCAATCAGAAAGCAAAGGACGAGGACATTGTTTCCGATACAAAAACAGATTCGCTTTATGGCCGATTGCATTCGGATATTAAACAGATGGCGACACTAAAAGTGATCACACCCGATGAACACAGGTTTTACATAGACAAACTAAATGCTGCTATTGCGTTGGACTATCACATTCAATACAGCGAACTGGAGCGAACCCCGATCACGATCATGATCCTTCTGATTGGGGGATCTTTCCTGATCGGCGTCCTCATCGGCTTTACAAATGGCTTTAATGAAGAACACCATTTCCTGATCCCCTTCATCTTCTTCGTTCTGACGAGCCTCACGGTGATCTCAATCCGTGATTTGGATAATCCGACGGTGGGATGGATTCGGCCGTCGTATAAGAATTATGAGAATATGTTGATGGATATTAGGAACTAATGGAACAACCTCTCTATGGAAGAAGTTTAATACCTTAGATCATGGAAGCCGACATCCACACCCTCTATACCTCCGGATTTTACCGGGTCATCGACTTCAAATGCCGGTGCACGGATTGCCGCACGTCCAAACCAGAGTATAGCGAATCGTTCAGCATCGCCTATGTGCGCAAAGGAAATTTTCTATTCAACGTCTTTCGCCACGCGCTGGATTCCTACAGCGGCTGCGTCCTGGTGACCAAGCCTGGCTACGAGCGCACGGTGACCCATACCCACGAAGTGCCCGACGAGTGCACCATCTTCGATTTCCGGAATGATTTCCATGCCGCCCTGGTGGAACAATATGGCAACGTCTCCTTCTTCCGGAACCCCGATCATCATTCCACCCTGATCCGCACCACCCCCGAAATGGAGCTCTTGCATCATCATATCCTGCGCCTCATCCTCACCCAGGCCGGAAGCAAACTGGAGGTCGACAACCTCGTGCTGGAAGTGATCGAAAAAACCCTGGAACGCATTGGCGACTACGCGCCCGATCAGCGCATCAACCGGAGGATGAAGAAGAATCACCTCATCACCATCGAAACCGCCAAAGCCTACATCGCCGAAAATTTCTTCAACGACATCTCGCTCCTGGAGATCGCCCGGCATTGCTGCGTGAGTCCCTTTCATTTCAGTCGCATATTCAAAACGTTTACCGGCGAACCGCCACACCGGTTCCTGCTGTCGGTGCGTCTGAAAAATGCGGAACTGCTGTTAAAGAATACCAACCTGCCCGTAGCCGACGCCGCCTTCTCTTCGGGGTTTAACAGCATCGAATATTTCACCTCGGCCTTCCGTCAGCGTTATCATTGCCCGCCAGCTACCTACCGGAAAAGCATCCCTGCGTAGCCCCTTCTAAAAAGAGCAAGATTTCTACACTCTCCCTCCCCGCCCGCGGCTAAGTTTGCTCTTGCTAAAGGGATATCAAAAAGTCGTTCGGCCGGACGTTTCGTTTGCGCATGCCCTGCAGCGAATGTTAAATCATAAAAAAATTATATCATGAAAGATCTGTTAAAGACATTGGAAAATTCAAAAACCTATACCCTCAGCGTAGCGGAGGCTATGCCCGACAAAGGCTATACGTCCAAGCCCGCAGAAGGCGTCTGGAATTTTGGCGAACTGCTGCATCACATTGCCTATGGCATTCAGTGGTGGGAGGATAACTATATAAAAGGCAACAAGGTGGATTGGAATCCGCCGGTGGCCAACACCGGAAAGAAGGAAGTCGCGGCATATTTAAACAAAGCCTACGACGACCTGAAAAAAACGCTCGTTCATGCGCTCACCCCAGACCAGGTGAAGGGATTTTATGCCACCCTGGATCACATCACCCACCACCGCGGGCAGGCCGTGACCTATCTGCGCGCACAGGGCGTTACTCCGCCGGAGTATATGTATTGATGAACCCGTGATTTGAGGAAGACAATTCAAATAATTAAAAAAGCCGGTTTCACACCGGCTTTTTTTAGAGATCTTTTTATCCGATGCAGTTTCGAAAATGTGGCACCTGCAAAATAATTTTCCGGAGCGCTTAGCCCCGGCCTGGGAACTTGAATCTTATGGGAAGCACGAACCTGGTTTTTACCGGTCGGCCATGGGATTCTCCGGGGATCCAGCGTTTGAGTGTTCGCATCACGGAAAGGGCTTCGGCATCGCAGTCGGGACTCACGTTTTTAACCACCTTTGCTTCCCGGATGTCGCCTTCCTGATCGATAATGAAAGAAACAAATACGGTGCCTTCTATGCCAGCCCTGCGGGCTGACTTGGGATAGTTGAGGGTCGCTTTAACATCTCTCGCCAGCGCGGGCAAACCACCGGGATACTCCGCCGGCTTGTCGGTGGCGAAATAGGCCGTGTCGTGCGTGGTGGTGTTGACCTCGAACATCGAATATAGAACGGAGTCTTTGATCTCCTCGAATCGATCAAGATCGTCTTTACTGTCCACCCGGATGACACCATTGCCGTGGGTAAGCGCTTCGTCGCCATTGGCGGAGTAATAGTGAACGTACAGCGCTTTCAACGGGACCGTGCGGTAAAGCACTTCCGTCCTCGGTTGGCCGCTTTCATAAAAGGATTTGTGACGGCCTGTCTTTACATTGCCAATGTAGTACTCTTCCGATTCAAGCGTGCCATCCGCATAATATCTCAAACATTTCCCATTAAAGCTCAGCGACGGCGAACTGCTGTTGCACTCGGCTATCATTTGCAATTGACCGGAAATGAAATAGTCGCGAACGATGATGTTCTTTCCCGTACCGGGCTCTTCCGTGCGATAATAGGCGGCCTGTGTCGAATTCGAAACCGTCGCCCAATCTTTGTCAAAATCTTTGGTGATTTTACCGATGGTTTGCGCCGTTGCACAGCACGACAGCAAAAGGGCAACAAACAAAATAAAGCAGGATTTCATGGTACTCAATTGTTCTAACGTCTGGTCCAGGCGAATGCTCCATAGCACGAAAGGACGGATGCGAACCTACAAAAAAATATGTAAATTCAAAGCAACGCGGTCGTTCCCGTCACTCCGCCGCCCACAAAATCGCATTCTTCACCAACATCCCATAATTCGGATCACTACACAACGAAGCATCATGCCCAATGCCAATATATACCACACGATGGTAATGCTCATTGGTCCAAATAATGGGATGATCGCCCATCGGTTTGTTTTGTTTATACGTGGACTCATCCGCCGTTGCCAGCACGTGCACATTCGAACGCGGGCTCTTGTTAAATTCATACCATTCGTCGGCTACCTCAAAGCGCTCCGGTAAATTTTTCATCACCGGATGTTTGCGATCCTCGACAACAACGCTACCCTTTTGAAACGCGGGATGCGGCGAGTAGATCACGTCGCCCATGAGCCCCTCGAACCATTGCCAGTAGCGCGCTCCTGGTTTCAGAAAATCCTTTCCCGTCAATCCTGCAGCGTGCAATCCCACCCAACCCTTGCCCTGGCGGATGAATTTCTCCATCGCGTCTTGTTGCCCGCGGGTCATGTCGAACGGCGCCAGCTGCACCTGAAGGATCACCTGGTACTGCTCCAGGTTGGCGTCATTCAACTGACTGGTATCCGCCGTAATATCGATCGCAAAATTGTTCCGCGCCGCCATCGACTCCAAAAAAGGCCGCGCCGCCGTCATCATTTTATTATGATCCGGATGCCCCGACAACAACGCCAGCACCCGAAAAGCCGGCTTCGCCTCCACCACACCCCCTACCACCAAGGCAAAGCACATCAACAAAACACGTCTCAAAAAATTATCCATTCAAATAAAAGGTTAGCCCCAAAAATTAGGCGACGCATGCTCCAGAAACCCACCACCGCCGTTGTCGGCGTTTTCAACCGCTACATTTCACAACAACGAAATCCCAACTGACAACCACGCCCCCACCAACAACATCATTCCCTACCCAAGTCCCTCATAGCCATGCCAACCCCACGCCTCACCTCCCCGCAGCCCACGCAATCGCATTACTAAACATCATCTTATAATCCGCACTCTTAAACAAACTCGGATCATGTCCCATAAAAATATAAACATTCCGTGCCTTATACTTTGGATTTGTCCACACCACCGGATGATCCCCCATCTTGATATCACTATCCGGAGAATAGGTTCCCTCATCCACACTCGCCAAGACATGCACGTTGGCGCGGGGACTGGCGTCGTAGGTGTAGAACTCTTCTTTCTCGATAAAAAATTTTGCGGGAAGTTTCTTCATCACCGGATGGGCTTTGTCCTCGACGTTCACGGTGGCCGAAACGAACGTGGCAATATAATTTTTGAAGCGGATGCTTCCCATAAATTCATGAAACCAGGGCCACATCGCATAGCCATCGAATTCACCCAACAGCGTGGCGTGATGGAATCCGATCCAGCCGCCTTTTCCTTCATTGATATATCGTTCAAACGACGCTTTCGCAGAATCGCTCCACATGTAGGGCGGATAGTTCAACTGAATAAACAGTTGGTATTGCGACAAAAAAGCGTCGTTCACTTTTTCGGGGTTTTCAATATAGTCGATCGCGAACCCCTTGGCTTTTGCTTCTTCCTCCAACCACAGGCGGGCGGCATCGACATAGGGCCGGTGACGGTCGCCCATTTCGGCCAGGACAATAACTTTAAACTTGGGCGATTTTTTCTTTTGCGCCGTTGCCGGCGAGAAGCTCATCGCCATAAACACACTGCACACACACAGGAGATAGAATTTTTTCATAGGTCGGAAGTTGGACGTCTATCGCTATTTACAACAAAGTGTAAACTTTTGCAGCGGTTTCTTTTGCATGGTTTATTCTTGATGTGCGAGCGTCGATTGCGATATGCTAACGGCGAACATCGGAAGGCGGTATAGCGCGTTTGGCGAACGGCCTAATGGGTGATAGCGCTATCTTCATCGCGTGACCTCGCGATGGTGACAGGAATGCTGTTGCAGTTCTGTGTTAGAACTGCTAAACTTGTCACACCACAACCCAAACCATTATGTTTCGTCTCGCCTCGCTTCTCCTACTGATCTTTTTCGCCGTGACCACCTCCGCCCAAACCAGCAGCAAGCCCTTTCGCATCGGGGTGGCTGGCCTCAACCACGGCCACGCAGGCGTGATCCTGAGCCGCGCGCACGACGGTGACATCGAAATTGTCGGCATCGCCGAGCCCGACCGCATCCTGGCCGAGCAGTACCTGAAAAAATTCAATCTTCCCCTCACCCTCTGGTATCCCACGCTGGCCGAGATGCTGGACAAGGCCAAGCCCGAGGCGGTCACCGGTTTTAACAGCACGTTCGATCACCTGGAAGTGGTGAAAGCCTGCGCGCCGCGAAAGATTCACGTCATGGTGGAAAAGCCGCTGGCCGTGAACAATGATCACGCGCGCCAGATCGCCGCGTTGGCCGCACAACATAAGATCCATGTGCTGGTCAACTACGAGACAACGTGGTATGGCAGCAACACGGACGTCAGCAGCCGGTTCATCACCGACCATCCGTTTGGCAAGATCCGCAAGGCGGTGGTGCACGATGGCCATCAAGGTCCAAAGGAGATCCATGTGGGCCCCGAGTTTCTGAGCTGGCTCACGGACCCCGTCAAAAACGGTGGCGGCGCCCTGATGGACTTCGGTTGCTATGGCGCCAACCTGCTTACCTGGCTGCACCAGGGCGCACGTCCCCTGGCCGTGGTGGCCGTGACCCAGCAACTCAAACCCAGCATCTATCCCAAAGTGGACGACGAGGCAACGATCGTGCTCACCTACCCCGATGGACAGGCCATCATTCAGGCATCGTGGAACTGGCCCTTTGGCCGAAAGGATATGGAAATCTATGGCGAAACCGGCTATGTGCTGGCCGACAAACAAGGCTCACGCATACGCTCCGCCCAGGACAAGCCCGAAGAATATGTGAAAAGCCCGGAGTTGAAAAAGCCCTACAACGACCCGTTCGTCTACCTGGCCGCCGTGGTGCGTGGCGAGATCACGGTAGGACCTTCCGACCTCTCCTCGCTGCAGAACAACCTCATCGTGGTGGAGATCCTGCAGGCCGCGAAGGAATCGGCACAGCAGGGCAAAACCGTCTATCTGAAGAAGTAGACCGCCGTTGCTTTCTTAGGCGTTGCACGCTGCAACAGGGAATCGTATATTCGGTTCGGCCATACGCGAAAAGCGAAAAGCCCTAACCTAAAAAAAAGAATACCATGATCTCCCGACGATCGTTTATGCAACGCGCTGCAGCCGGCATGGCAGGCCTGTCGTTTGCCAAAAGCGCCTTCTCCAACATTCTGGTACCCCAGAAAAAAGAACGCCTGGGTGTGGCCCTGGTGGGCCTGGGATACTATAGCACCGACCTCCTCGCTCCCGCCCTGCAACTGACCCAGCGTTGCTACCTGGCCGGCATCGTAACAGGCACACCGGCTAAAGCCGAGGATTGGAAAAAGAAACACAACCTGCCCGACAAGAACATCTACTCCTACGACAACTTCGACACCGTGGCCAACAACCCCGACATCGACGTGATCTATGTGGTGCTGCCACCCTCCATGCATGCCGAGTATAGCATTCGCGCCGCCAAGGCAGGCAAACACGTGTGGTGTGAAAAACCCATGGCG
>Ga0209050_1003312_pt1 | contig 12032 bp, 9 predicted proteins | sample Araplavi_mTSA_r2_FD_184276 | JGI IMG/M metagenome (GOLD analysis project Ga0209050, IMG submission 184276) | Arabidopsis root microbial communities from North Carolina, USA - plate scrape MF_Cvi_mTSA_r2 (SPAdes) (version 2) | ecosystem: Host-associated > Plants > Roots > Endosphere | place: USA...
GATCGCGGCATCGGCAACGAGCGGCCGGACGCGCGCCGGATCGGGCGACACGCTGGTCACCACGGGCGGCGGCGGTTTCCGTACCTCGGCCTATCAGGTCACGCTTGCCAAGCAGCATGTGTTCGACAGCAACGATGCCCTGCGCCTCAGCATGGCGCAGCCGCTGCACGTCGACAGCGGCAGTCTCGACGTGAGCAGCGTGCAGGTGATCGATCGCGAGACCGGCCAGCTTGGCCTCGTCACCGAACGCTTCGACCTGCCCAGCAGCAAACGTCCGCTCATCGGGGCGTTTCAATATGCGCGCTCGGTGATGGATGGTCAGGCGGATGTGGCGCTGTTCGGTCAGGCGAGGCTGCGCGGCGAACAATCGATCGATCAGGCGGCGGCGGTGATGGCCGGAGCGCGGTTCAACCTTCGCTTTTGACGGCAGGCCAGCGAAGATTCAGGCGCCCTGGCCGATCGCATCGAGCCTGCGAAGCATATCGTCATCCAGCGAGAGTGCCTCGGCGGCGAGGTTCTGGCGCAGATGCTCGACTGACGAGGTACCCGGGATCAACAATATATTGGGCGAGCGGTGGAGCAGCCAGGCGAGCGCCAGTTGCATGGGCGTAGCACCGACTTCCGACGCGAGCGACGACAGGCTGTCCGACTGGATCGGGCTGAATCCGCCGAGCGGGAAGAAGGGCACATAGGCTATGCCCGCAACGGCCAGCTCGTCGACCAACGCATCGTCGCCGCGCTGGACGAGGTTATACTGGTTCTGGACGCAGACCACGGGCGCAATCGTCCGCGCCTCCGCGACCTGTGCCGAAGTGACATTGCTGAGCCCAAGGTGCCGGATCAGCCCGCGCTGCTGCAGCCGCGCCAGCACCGAGAAAGTCTTTTCGACCGAGCCTTCGCCCGGCTTGCTGTGATCGGCGGTGCCCGGGATCATCACGCGCAGGTTGACGATGTCGAGCACGTCCAGCCCCAGGTTACGAAGATTGTCCTCGATCGCCCGCTCCAGCTGTTCGGGCGCGAACGCGGGGTTCCACGACGCATCGTCGCCGCGCACCGCGCCGACCTTCGTCACGATCAGCAGGTCGTCGGGATAGGGGTGCAGCGCTTCGCGAATGATCTGGTTGGTGGCGTGCGGGCCATAGAAATCGCTCGTGTCGATGTGGTTGACGCCGCTCGCGACGGCTTCGCGCAGCACTGCAAGCGCGGCCGCCTTGTCCTTCGGCGGGCCGAACACGCCGGGCCCGGCAAGCTGCATCGCGCCATAGCCCATGCGGTTCACTATGCGGCCGGCGAGCGGAAAGGTCTTGATGGTCATCGGTGATCTCCTTCGGGATAACCCCCATATGCGCCTGCAACGATTGCGCGATAAGTCGTGCAATACCGGATGACCTGTGCGATATTTCGTACAATGATCGGACAACTCGACGATCTTGCGACTTTCATCGCCGTGGTCGACGCGGGCGGCTTTCGCGATGCCGCGCGCGTCTCGGGTTCCTCGGCGTCGGGACTGAGTGAAGCGATACGCCGCCTCGAGACGCGGCTCGGCGTTCGCCTGCTCCACCGTACGACACGCAGCGTTACCCCGACGGACGCGGGCCGGCAGCTTTACGAACGCCTTCGCCCCGCGCTCGGAGAGGTTAGGCAAGCGCTCGACGCCGTGAATAATTTTCGCGACCGTCCCGCGGGCACATTGCGCCTCAACGTTCCCGCCAATGTCGCACGCACCGTCCTCGCGCCGATCATCATACCCTTTCTGAAGGAATATCCCGAGATCCGCCTCGAAATTACCGCCGAGGATAGTTTCATCGACATGGTTGGTGGCGGCTACGACGCGGGCATTCGCTATGACGAACGTCTTGAGCAGGACATGATCGCGCTGCCGATCGGACCGCGCACGCAGCGCATCCTGATCGTCGGCGCGCCCGCTTATTTCGCCGAACACGGCCGCCCGCAGCACCCGCGCGATCTGCTCCAGCACCGCTGCCTGCGTGGCCGCTTCGCCGGCGGACGCATGGCGGTGTGGGAGTTCGAGAAGGATGGCGAAATTATCCGCGTCGATCCCGACGGCCCGCTGATCAGCCAGCCGGGCAGCGCGTCCGACCTGCTTATTCAGGCTGCGGTCGGCGGGCTTGGCCTGATGGGAATATTCGAGGACTGGATGCGCGCCGAACTGAACAGCGGCGCGCTGGAACCGGTTCTGGAGGATTGGTGCCCACCCTTCGCGGGGCCTTTCCTCTATTACGCGGGCCGCCGCTACCTACCCGCCCCGCTGCGCGCCTTCGTCGATTTCTTGAGACAGCAGCCTTAGCCTAGCTCTTCTGTGTAGCTGAAAAGGGCCGTTTGCGGTCGGTCCGTTTTTTGGAAGGAAAGTCGCAAATACCGACCTTTCATGCCCGAGAGGAGCGTGCTGATTGGCGCGCACCTTGCGAGCAGCCCGCCTTGGTTCGCAGCTAGACCGGAACGGTGACCTGCTTGCTGCCAAATACGGCTTGCCAGTTTTCGATTTCGGCAAACACAACATCGTCTGCCGCATGGACCAGATCGGCGACGCTGCCATAATCGAGCGCGATGTCGGGGATATCGGCGAGACGCGCGAGACGCGCATGGATTGCATCCAGCTTTTCGGCCGTCATCTCCGAAATCGAAGCGAAGCGCTCGAAATCCCCGAAATAACGGATCCCGGCAATGCCCGCACCGAATGTCGGGAAGAGGACCCCGAGCAGCGTGAACAGCTTTGCGAGATGCGTGACGGGTTCGCCCGGAATGATCTGCAGCGCGCCGGCGCCAGCCAGCAGCAGATAGAGCGCCACCGACGCCACCGCGCATTGAAACAGGCGTTCGGACAGATGATCCAGATTATGATGCACATGCGTCAGGCGCCGTGCCTTGTCGAAATGATAGTCGCGCTGTCCGACGACATGGCGGTCGAGCAAGTCGAGCACGCCGCGCAGATAGGCGGGCGTGATCGCCAGCTGCGGCAAACCGACGCCGCGCAGCGCCTGCCGCGCATAGAATTCGGGCCAGTCGGTCTCGGTTCCCTTCGGCCATCGCCCAGTCGCGCGGGCACTGCCGAGCGCAAGCAGGATCGCGCTATGGCGCAGATATTCGGCGGCGCGGCGCGTCTCGAACCAGCGGGCGTGCCAGCGGCGGCGCTGACCCGAAAAAGTGATCGCGAGGATGATGCACAACAGCACCAGCTCGAATAGCGCAAAGCCCCATTTTCCCGTCGGCGCGACGAGCGGCAGATAGGCGATGCCGCCGACGATTGCGAGGCTGGAGAGGATGAAATTGACGGTCATCCCGCCGCGGTAGGCATCCGACAGACGCGACGAAATCCCGTCGATCCAGCGAAACCGCCGCGTCACCTGCTCGGAAATCGCAGCCGCGAGCGACGCGCCGGCGTCGGGCAGGTCCCGCACGGCGGCCACCATCGGATCGGCGGCGATCGCATCGCTGTCATCGGGTACGGGATAATGCTCGGTCAGCCCGCGCAGCCGCGACCGCTCGGAGCGTCCGCCGAACAGCGCCTCGATCCGCCGATAGGCGTGCGCGATCCGGCTGCTGCGCGGCCGCCACCGCTCACCCGCCAGTGTCGCGAGACCCGGGTGGCCGGATTTGCTGTCGGCAACGAGGAAACTCTGTGCGAGGCGCCGCACCTCGGCCTCGCGAACGGCCCCGCCGGAACTGCGGTCGCCGAGCAGGGCTTCAGGCCCGCTCAGGATGTGCCAGTCCTCGGGCGCGCGCGTGTCGACCCAGATCACCGGCGTCCCATATTGCAGCGCCGCCGCGATGGTGTGCCCGGTCCCGCCGATATGCGCGGTCGAGACGCCGTCCCATACGCCGATCAACAGGTCCGATTGCTCGATGACGATCCGCCCAGCCAGCGCCACCCGCCGCGACACTTCGGCGGCGAGCAGCTGCGCCTTGGCGCCGTCGTCGTAATTGTCGAACCGGGCGAGCAGCAAGTCGGTCATCGCCGCGTCCTGATCGGCGAGACAGAACAATCGCGCCCGGTCGCTGATCGCGCGGATCGCGTCGGCGTGGCGTTGCGTCAACGGATCCTGCGCCTCGCCGCCAGCAAGGAGCGCGCGGACGTCGGCGGCGTCGCGCGGCTTGGCGTTGATCGTCTTGTTGAGCCGGCGGCCGAAGGGCAGCGGCGCGACCAGATCATAACCGCGCGCCAGGGCCATTTCAGCGGCGATCAAATCGGTGCCGTCGGCCAGCAGGCTGTGCAGGCGGGTCGGCGCGACCGGACCGGCACCGGCCTGTGTCGGCAGGTCGCTTGTCGCGCGGTCGATCAGGTCGAGGATCGAGCCGAGCGTTGCCGTGATGCGGGCAGCGTGGCTTTCAAAGCCCGGATGATCGAAACGATGACCTGTCACCCCAATGTGCAACCGCCGCTCGGGCGGCGGTACAGCGCTGGAGGATGTGTCGGCCGCCATGACAAAGCGGGTAACGGAGCGCGATGCCCGCGTCAAATGCGATGCCCGCCGCTTGTTGATCGCGGCAAGTTGGTGATAAAGTCCGCATCTTGCGGGGATAGCGTGCGCCGGGGCGCCGGGCGATCCGTCGGGGGACAAAAGCGCATGGCGGCGTCAGACCAAGCGACGGGAACCGAAGGCGGCGAGACTGGCGCGCCGGCCGTGTTCCTGAGCTATAGCCGCCCCGATCAGGCGCGCGCGCGTCCGGTCATCGACGCGCTGACCGCAGCAGGTTTCACGGTCTGGTGGGACGGCATGCTTCGCGGCGGCGAGAATTTCCTGCCGACCACCGAAGCCGCGCTCGAACAGGCGCGCGCAGTCGTCGTACTATGGTCGAAGACGTCGATCGAATCCCATTGGGTGCGCGACGAGGCGCAGCGCGGTCGCGAGCGCGGCTGCCTCGTTCCGCTGACGATCGACGGCAGTCAGGCACCGCTGGGATTCCGGCAGTTCCAGCTGATCGATATCGCCAGATGGAAAGGCCGCGCGGACGCGTCCGAATTCCAGCCGGTTCTGGACGCGGTGGCGGCACTGGTCGGGCGGGCTCCGCAGCCGGCCGCCGGCCGAAAGCGCGGGATTGATCGCCGCGCGCTCATCGGCGGCGGCGCCCTGCTGGTCGCAGCCGGCGGTGGCTTGGCCGTCTGGCGCGGCGGATGGCTGTCAGGAGCATCGGTAGCCGATGACAGCATCGCGGTGCGACCGCTCCAGAACCTCAGCAACAATCCCGATCAGGACTATTTCAGCGAGGGCCTGACCGACGAGATCCGGCTGACGCTATCGCGCAATGCCAAGCTGCGCGTGCTGGCGCCGACATCGACGAACAGCGTTCGCGATAGCAAGCTTGACCCGACCGAAATCGCGCAAAAGCTGGGCGTTTCCTATCTGTTGAGCGGTAGCGTTCGGCGATCGGGCCAAGCGCTGCGCATCACCGCCGAACTTGCAGACGGGCGGTCGGGGACGACCCTGTGGTCCGACGTATTCGACCGCGAACTGGCGGATATTTTCGCGCTGCAGAGCGAAATCGCCGGCAAGGTCGCGGGCGCGATGTCGGCGCAGGCCGCCGATGGCGATGCGCAGTCGAAGCGCGCCGACGCCGCCAAGCTGGGCGGCACGCGCAATGGCGCCGCCTATGACGCCTTCCTTCGCGGTCAGGCCTATTATGCGCTGCGATCGGGCGAAGCCGCGTATCGCGCCGCGATCACGCAATATGACGCCGCGATCGCCGCCGATCCCCGCTTTGCCCGCGCACATGCCGCACGTGCGCTCGTGCTGCTGATCCTGACCAGCAGCTATGCCAAGGCGGGCGAGCTCAAGGCGCAATATGACGATGTGATCGCGTCGGCGCGGCGCGCGGTCGAACTCGCCCCCGACCTCGCCATGGCGCAGGCCATCCTCGGCTATGCGCTGGTACAGGCGCGTTTCGACCTTCGCGGCGCGCGTCGGCCGTATGAACTCGCCAATCGCCTTGGTCAGGGCGATGCGACGGTCTTGACGCTCTATGCCGGCTACCAGACCCAGATGGGCCGCGCGGCCGCGGCCTTGGCGGCGATCGAGCGCGCCGCGTCGCTCGATCCGCTCAACGACGGGGTGCATCGCGGGGTCGGCTGGGTGCAATATTTCGGACGTCGCTTCGACGCCGCGATCGCCGCCTGCCGCCAATCGATTGCGATCAACGCCGATGTCGAGGATGCGCACGGCATCATCGGCGACTCGCTGTACCAGCAGGGCCAGTTCGCCGAGGCGCGCGCCGCCTATCAAAAGGAGCCTGGCGCGCTGATCGGCCTGACCGGATTGGCGATCGTGTCGCACCGCATGGGCGACGTCGCGGCGGCGCGCACGGCGCAAGCCAAATTGCAGGCGACGCTTGGTGCCGCAGCCACATACCAACAGGCTCAAATCGAGGCACAATGGGACGAGGCCGAGGCGGCGATGGGGCTATTAAGACAGGCGCGCGCGATAGGCGACAGCGGGCTCACCCTGCTCGCGGTCGATCCGATGTTCGATGCGCTGCGGAGCCGCGCCGATTTTATTCATTTGCTAAAGGGTCTGGGCTTCGATTAGCCTGCTCGCGTTCGTGAAAAGGAGGGGCCAATCATGAAGAAACTTCTGATTTTGACCGCATTCGCGTCGGCATCGATCATGCTCGCCGGCTGCAACTCGGCACCGAAGGAAGAGGCCCCGGCCGAGCCTGCGGCAACCGAAACCACCGCCCCCGAAGCGGCAGCGCCCGCCGAAGCCGCACCTGCCGATGCAGCAGCAGCGCCTGCCGATGCAGCAGCGGCAACCGACGGCAGTGACGACACCGAAACCGGCGGCGGCGGCATCAAGCCGGCCATGCCTGACAAGTAACGCCGTACCATTTTCGCGTGAACACCGCGTCTGCTTGCCCGGCGCTGTCCGCCGTCAATCGGCCGTCGGCCCCCGCGCCTTTTTCGCCCGCGCGATCCAGTCCAGATATTGGTCGATGCGCGTATAGACCGCCGGCCGGCTGTCGCTCAGCACCCCGCAGTCGCGCTTTGCCCAGGACACGACCCCGACAACGCTGACGGGCTTGCCAACGGGGCGATAATAGACCGGCCCGCCGCTGTCGCCGGGACAGGTGCGGACACCGGGGGCGCCGGCGCAGAAAATTCGCGGATGAACGCGCGGGGTCGCAGCGCCGCTCGCCAGCCGCGCCAGCCCGAAATCCGGCAGCCCCGCGCACTGCGCCGCGGGAACGAGCGACATCGCGCCATGCCGCAAATAGGCGACGGGCAAATTCCCGCGTCCCCGCGTCACCCCCCAACCCGTCGTCTGAAGCCCCAATGCATAGGGATCGGGGGGCAAGGCGCCGAGGCGCGCCGTCGCGATCGCCTTGCCCTGACGCACCGGGGCGGGCTGCGCCAGATGCAACAGCGCGATGTCATAATCATAGATATTCTTGGGGTCGTAGCGCGCGTGACGCACGACGCGGTCGACCGGTACCGCCGCGCCGTCGCCACCGGAAATGTTGGCAGCCCCGAGCTGGGCGACCAATCCAATCTTGACGTGCGCCGGGCCGACGCAATGCGCCGCGGTCAGCACCCACTCGCGGTCGATCAATGTCCCGCCACAGATATGGCGGGTCTGCCAGCGTGGCACCTTCGGACTGTCGATGCCCGGCGCCTGCGCATTGGTGACCCCGTCCGCGTATCGGATCTGGACCTGAAACGGCACCTGCTCGATCCGCATCGGCGTTCCGTTCCCGACGGGCACGACGGGAAAGCCGCCCGCGGCCACCAAGGCGGCATTCATTTCGTCCAGCCCGATCTGATAGGAAAATTCTTCGAACGCCGCCCGCGCTTCCGCTTTGGTGGGGGCTTTTGTCTCGGTGGGGAGGATCAGATCGACGGGTTGTAGCGCGGGATCGTCCACACCTTGCAGCCCGAAACTATGGAGCGCGTCGGGGTTTACCGCTGGCTTGTCGGCATCACCGTCCGACGGAGCAACCGACACCGCTTCGTCGGCGGAGCGCGCGAAGGCCGCAACGCTGGCGACTGTCCCCAACCCCATCGCCAACAGCGCAGCGCCATATCTCGAAGCCAGCATATCGCTTTCCTCGCCCACTGCCGACAATCCTAGGCCCAATCCGCTGAATTGAAAAGGCAGCCCCCCTCGCATCACTTTTGCACGCTGACGGCCGGATGCGGGCATGGTACCCGCTAGCCCTCTTCCCGTAATCCTGTCCTACTCTGGGGGAGACCTGCCCCCTCCGAAAGCAAACTCAACGCCGCGCGCCGGGCCTTTAGCCGGTTCTTCGCCGCGAGCCGGCAAGAAAGATTCCAAGACCGAGTAACGTCAAACCGAAGCCCGCCCACGCTGCGGACAAGGCGCCAAGTCCGCCGGCAATAGCGAGGCTCCCTGCCCAGGCGCCGATCGCATTCGCGAGGTTCAGCGACGCGAGGTTCATCGATCCCATGAGCGAGGGAGCTTCGGGCGCAAGCCGGGTCAGGCGGACCTGAATGGTCGGTATGGCCGCCATCATCGCGGCGCCGACCCCGAACAGTGCGGGAAAAAGTACCCAGATATTGCCGCCCCAGAGGGCGAGGATTGCCAACACGACAAGCGCACTGCCATAGCCCGCAACGATACCGCGCGCCGGATGGACGTCGGCCATCCTGCCTCCGACGAGATTGCCTGCCGTCATACCGAGCCCGAACACCGCCAAAGCGAGCGGTATCACGCCCGCGCCGAGGCGCGCGACATCGGTGACGATCGGTCCGATGAAGGTATACACAGCAAAGATGCTGCCCACGCCAATCGCCGCGACCAGCATCATGCCCCAGACGCCGCCTTTACGTAGCGAGGACAATTCCTGAACCAGCGGAACGCCGTCGAGCGACGCGGTCCGCGGGACCCACAGATAGATGGCCAGAAAGGCAACGGCCGACAGCAGCGCGACTGCAAGATAGGTTTCCCGCCAACCGAACGTCTGTCCGAGGAAGGTCGCTAGCGGCGACCCGAGGATGGTCGCGATAGTGAGCCCGGTCATCACGATGGCGAAGGCCTTGCCCGCATGGCCGGCACCGACGACATAAGAGGCGACGACCGCACCCGCCCCGAAATAGGCGCCCTGCGGCAAGCCGCTGATGAACCGCGCGACCGCGAGCAGGCCGAGGCTCGTGGCGGCGGCGGACAGCAGGTTGCCGAAGACGAACAGCCCCATAAGCCCGAGCAGCACGGTCCGGCGATTAAGCCGCGCGGCGGCCAGCGTGATCAGCGGAGCGCCGATCACGACGCCGATGGCATAGGCCGTGATGGCGTTCGCGGCCTGCGGCACGGTGATACCGAGGCTCGACGAGAAGAGCTGGATGATCCCCATGCTCGCGAATTCAGATGTTCCGATACTGAAGCTGCCAAGCGCGAGTGCGAAGAGCGTCAGCTTGCATGCGCGGCTCATTTTCACGCTGCCGTCGCTTTGGACGATCATGCCCGGCACGGGCGGGGAAACGGACTGGCTCATCGATACCTCCTGTCGATCGGGCCCCTCTGCCCTCACCCCATTGTGATGCCATGACCCGCGCCGCGCGATTAGACGGCCGCCCGTCACATCATTTGAGACTTCGCTTCACAGATCGCGCGCGATGACGCTAAGCTCGCGGGACAGCCATCGCAGGGGGAAGTCATGGACAATCGTGCGGGCGAGATGCTGGTGTTCGTGCGGGTGGTCGAGGCGGGCAGTTTTTCCGAAGCCGCCCGGCTGATGATGATGACGCCATCGACGGTCTCGAAGCTGATCGCGCGGCTCGAGGCGCGGCTCGGCACGCGCCTGATCGAACGCTCGACGCGGCGGCTCGACCTCACAAGGGAAGGCGAATTCTATTACGAGCGCAGTCAGGCGCTGCTCGGTGAACTCGACGAGACCGAGCAACAGATTTCGCAGGGTGGCGCCGAGCCCGAGGGCGTCGTACGCGTCAGCTCTTCGGTGACCTTCGGCGCCGCGGCGCTCGAACCTATCCTGCCCGCCTTCTGGGAAGCCTATCCCAAGATCGTCGTCGACCTGTCGCTGTCGGACGAGGTCGTCGACCTTTATCTCGACCGCACCGACGTCGCGATCCGCGTCGGCAAGCTTCAGGATTCGAACCTGATGGCGCGCAAGATCGGCGAGACACGGCGACGCATCGTTGCCTCGCCCGCCTATCTGAAAAAATGGGGAACCCCCGAGACGCCAGAGGATCTGGCGAGCCACAACTGCCTCGGCTTCAATTTCCGCCGCGCCAATCCGGTGTGGCCAATGCGCGAAGGCGGGCGGATCGTCGAGCGGATGCTGAGCGGGTCGCTGCTCGTCAACAATGGCGAGACGATCCGCCGCATGGCGATCGCGGGCATGGGGATCGGGCGGATCGCCGACTATCATGTCCGCGGCCCGATCGCGCGCGGCGAACTCGTCGAACTGCTGGCGGACAACGCGCTGGCGGAGAGCGACGAGATCCACGCGCTGTTCCGCGGCGCCCAGTTGATGCCCGCCCGCGTGCGCGCCTTCCTCGATTTTTGCGTCCCGCGAATGCAGAGCTTTCTCGCCGAAGGCTGACGAACGAACCGGCACGGGCGCCTGCGAACCCGTGCCGGCGGGGGAGATTTTGCCTCAGCGCGCACCGACCAGCTTGCGGCGGGCAGCCAGTGCATCGTCGAAAGTCTTCTTCACCGGCCCCAGCGCCTGGACGAACTCGAGCTGCTCGCCCTCCGATCCGGTACAATAGATGAGGCGCCAACCGTCGGACTTTCCTTCGGTGATCGGGTTGCTGTTGGCCGCCTGCGGTGCCGCGAGGCGCTCCTTTTCGGAGGTGACCGTGACGACGCGGTTCGCTCGCACCTGGTTCATCCCGCGCTTCGCCGATTCGGCCTCGAGATCGGCGATGAACTGGTTGAAGTCGACATCGTCGCGAATGTGGAAACAGATGTGCATCATTCGCGGAAAGGCCGGACTCATATGGTCGAGCGGTTCGGCAAAGGCCCGCGGGCCGCCCATCGGCTGGTCGGCGTCGCGATATTGCAGCAGCTCGATCACGACATTGTCGAACTGGACGAAGCGGACGTCGAGCCGCTGCGCACCGCCGCGCAGGTCGGGGATGCCCATGGTGCGCGGATTGACCCCGCGCTCGCGCGCTTCGATTTCCTGTCCGGTGAGCAGAGTGTTGTGGATACGTTCGCCTTGGAAATCGCCGTCACGCATGACCTCGGTGCCACCGAGCACCTCGGTGTAGAAGGCAAAGGCGCGGTCCATATTCTGGACCGTCAGCCCGAAATGTTGAACACCTTGCAGGCGGGCGCCGAGCGCGGCAGCGCTGCGGGTCGGCGTCGCGGCTGAAACGGCCGGAGCTGCAGATATTGCAAGCCCGGCGGCGATCGCCGCTCCGCCAGCGCGCAGCATGTCGCGGCGGTCGATTACGGCTGTTTGTGCTTCGTCATTGTGGATCATCGTGTCTCTCCTTGACTATGCCGAAGGGACGACACGCGGGACGATAGCCCGCGCGGTCGGTCGCGGCGGTTAAATGAAGTAAAAACTGGAACGGGGCGGCGCATGGGCTCCGCCCCGTTCACCTCAGGCGCCCAACGGCAGCGGCGCCGCCGAATGGACCAAACCCGCCGCGCGCAGTTCGCGCCAGAAGTCAGCGGGGATATTCTCCTTGAGCGCCAGACGGTCCTCGGCGATGCGGCCGGGGCGGCTCGCGCCGGGAATGACCGCGGCGACCGCGGGGTTGGCGAGCGCGAACTGCAGACCCGCTGCCTTCATGCTGATCCCGTGGCGATCGGCGATCGCCTTGATCGCGGCAACCTTTGCCAGGATCTCGGGCGTTGCCGGGGCATATTCAAAATTGGGTCCGCCCACGAGCGCGCCTGAGCTGTATGGACCGCCGACGACGATTCCGAGACCGCGTTCCGCCACCTTCGGCATCACGCGTTGAAGCGCACGGTCGTGGTCCAACAGCGTGTAGCGGCCCGCAAGCAGGAAGCCGTCGGGGCGCGGGCCGTCGAGGTCGAGCAGCAGCTCGATCGGTTCGACGCGGTTGACGCCAAGGCCCCACGCGTTGA
>Ga0209050_1003316_pt1 | contig 12019 bp, 5 predicted proteins | sample Araplavi_mTSA_r2_FD_184276 | JGI IMG/M metagenome (GOLD analysis project Ga0209050, IMG submission 184276) | Arabidopsis root microbial communities from North Carolina, USA - plate scrape MF_Cvi_mTSA_r2 (SPAdes) (version 2) | ecosystem: Host-associated > Plants > Roots > Endosphere | place: USA...
CCAGCCGCATCGCGAGCTGGATGCAAAGCGGATGCGTGGCCAGGCGCCGGCAGGCCTCGGCGGCGAAACGGCTCCGCGAACGGAGAGGATCTAGGGCGGGAGCGAGTTTCATCGGGAAAGACTGGCGGTGAGTTGCTGACGCAAATCGGCGACCGCCGCGCGGCACTCGGCGGTCGGCGCCGCTTCGAGCCGGGCCACGCGCTGGGCGAGGGGATCGAGCAGCAACGGCCGGGCAAACCGCGCGTGCAGATGCTCGCGCAGCTGGCGATTGCGTTGCGTATTCCACTCGGCTTGAAAAGTCTCGAGCAGCTTGCCCATCCCGAGCCGTTGCACGAGACGATTCACGGTACCGGCCAGCAGCGCGCCGACCCCGGCGGAAGTACCACCCGCGATGGCGAGATTCGCCTTGGTCAGCACGAGCGTCACCACGCCGCCGGTGGTCACGACATCGAAAGTCACCGCCGCGCCCGCGATCAGCGTGATGAACCCGCCCGCATTGAGCAGCAGGGTGGCTTTGTTCGGATTTTCCCGCACCCACGCGCTGGCCTGCTTCGTGGCAAATTCCTGCCAGGTCGCATCCGGTACCGGGAGTGGACCGGTGCTGAATTCCTCGATCAATTTCGCGCAGCGATCCCCGGAAAGATCGAAGCTCCCGCGCCATTCCGCCCGCCAGAGATCGGCCAGCGAACGCGCCGCTTTTTCCACCGCCTCGCGCTCCGCTGTTTCCCGGCTCACCGAAGCCGCCGACTGCGGATCGGCAAAGAAAACCGTGAGTTTCTGCCAGAGCCAGCGTGCCCCGGTGCCGAGCCACGCCACCGGCAGCGCGAGGTAATCCATGCCGCGCGAAAACGTCGTGCGCCACCATGGCAGCGTCGCTTTCGCCTCGCGCAAGACCGCATCGAGCACCTCACCCACGGGCAGCTGCCGCCCCACGATATCGCAGCGCTCCATCTGCTGCGCAGCCTGTTGCGCGACCGCCTTGTTTTCCTCGATGGCTGCCGCGTGGCTCGCGAGCGCTTCGTCGGCGAGCTTGAGCCCCTGCTGCAAATCGTTCGCCCGTTTCGCCAGCATCAGCTGCGCGATATTTTGCCCGCGCAGAAAATCCACCAGCGCCGCCGCGCCCGCCCGCAACGGCCGGATTTCATCGAGCCGCGGCTGCTCCCGCATCGGGCTGAAATACACATCCGCTCCGGCGAGAAATTGCGCCCGCGTGCGCCCATCCGCCCGTGGCTCCGCGAAAGGATGCGCCGGTTCCCCGCGCGCCTCCTCCGGACGCAGCGTGAATTCCTGCGCCTTCTCTGTGCAGAGATCTTCCCAGATGATTTCCGCTGCGGCGCGGTCCGCCATGGTCAGCAGAAAAACCAGCTGCCCTGCCAGCGCACTCGCCCGCGCGAGATACAGCAGCGTCTGCTGATCCGCGTAGTGGCTTTTGTCCGTGACGAAAATGATCACCTCCGCCCGCTGCAACATCACCTCCGCCCGCGCCCAGTTTTCCTGGCAGGTCGTGTTGAAGTCCGGCACGTCCGCGAGCACGAAATCGCCCTCCGCCGAATTCGCGGCCGGTAGATGCAAGTAAAACAGCGCCTCCCGTGGCAAATCCCGCCGCCGCAGATCATCCGGCGAAGTCAGCGGTGTGAGGGTGCGTTCGGGAAAGAGCGCCTTCAAGGTCGCCTCCGGCAGATCCGCCGGTGCCGCCACGATGCTGTTGTAAGTCATCGGCCGCTTGTGCCCACCCGCCGGCACCGTCGAGCCGGTGATCATATTGAAGAGCGTACTTTTCCCCGCCCCACTCGGCCCCAGCAGCGCTACCACCGGCAGCGGCCGGCCACTGAGATCGTCGGCATTTTGGCGCAGCAGCCGCCAGCGCGGTTCATCTTCCCACGTGGCAGCGTCCGGCAGACTCCGCCACACGCCCGGGAGCGCGGCAAGGAGCCGTCGGAGACTGGCATCGAATGCAGCCAGCAGATCGCGGTTCACGCGCGCACGTTAGAGGGGTCCGTGCGGAGCGACAAGTTTTCGGGGACGATCCTGAGGGTGCGCGGCGTAATGCGCTGGGCGTTAAACGTTTTTGGTTCCTGGTCCGAAACGCCGAAACGGGGGTCGGCAGATTTTTACATGGCTTGTCTGCGGGGCTTTGCTACAAAGCGCTCCGACAACTTCAAATCGGAATGCCTCGCATAGGGACCGTGCGCTGATCCAGGGATGGCGCGCGCTGCTAGGCCGGCGTTCCAGCTGCTTTCGCAACGCCATTTATGTCGATTCACGTCGCACTCCGCCACGTCACCGAATACCAATACGACCGGCTGGTTACCCTCGGACCACAGGTCGTCCGGTTGCGGCCCGCACCGCATAGCCGATCCACTGTCCTCAGCTACTCGCTGAAGGTCGAACCGAAGGAACATTTCCTCAACTGGCAGCAGGACCCGCAGGCGAACTACCTCGCCCGCCTCGTCTTCCCGGAGAAGACGAAAAAATTCCGCGTCGAGGTCGATGTGGTGGTGGAAATGGCGGTCTACAATCCGTTCGACTTCTTCCTCGAGCCGAACGCCGAGCGGTTCCCCTTCAAGTACGATCCGACGCTCGCGCACGAACTCGAGCCCTATCAGCTCAAGGGCGCGTTGAGTCCGAAATTCGCGGACTACCTGGAGATGGTGAAGCGCGAGATTATCGGCCATCCGCACGCCGCTTTGATCGATGGCCATCCCGTGGCACCGCCGCATTCGGAAGTACCCGCCGAGCCGCATGCCAAAGGGCCGGTGCCGACGCCGGTGAAACCCGAGGACGACCCGCGCCCGCGGACCATCGATTTCCTCGTCGGGATCAATCAGCGCCTGTCGGAGGATATCAAATACCTCATCCGCCTGGAGCCCGGCGTGCAGACGCCCGAAGAAACGCTGGAAAAGGGCAGCGGCTCCTGCCGCGACTCCGCCTGGCTGCTCTGCCAGCTCCTGCGCCATTGCGGTCTCGCCGCGCGTTTCGTCAGCGGCTACCTTATTCAGCTCAAGGCCGACCAGAAGTCCCTCGATGGTCCCAGCGGCACGGAGGAGGATTTCACCGATCTCCACGCCTGGTGCGAAGTCTACCTGCCCGGCGCCGGCTGGGTCGGACTCGACGCCACTTCCGGCCTGCTTGCGGGTGAAGGCCACGTCCCGCTCGCCGCCACGCCCGATCCGCAAAGCGCCGCGCCGATCACCGGTGGGGTTGAAAAGTGCGAGACGACGTTTGATTTCGAGATGTCCGTCACCCGCGTGCACGAATCGCCGCGCGTGACCAAGCCCTACACCGACGAGCAGTGGGCCGAGATCGTCGCGCTCGGCCAGAAGGTGGACGAGGTGCTCAAAGCCGGCGACGTGCGCCTCACCATGGGCGGCGAACCCACTTTCGTGAGCATCGACGATCCCGATGGCGACGAATGGAATTTCACCGCCGTCAGCCAAAAGAAGCGCGTCCTTTCCGGCGAACTGATCAAGCGCCTGCGCCATCAATTCGGCGCTGGCGGCCTGCTCCACTACGGCCAGGGCAAATGGTACCCGGGCGAATCGCTGCCGCGCTACGCGCTCGGCTGCTACTGGCGCAAGGATGGCGCTCCGATCTGGAAAGACGACTCGCTCATCGCCGACGAATCCAAGGACTACGGCCACAATACCAAGACCGCCCGCGTTTACCTCGATAAACTCGTCGAGCTGCTCGACGTCGACGGCCGCTGGACCATGCCCGCCTACGAGGATGTTTATTACTACCTCTGGAAGGAGCGACGCCTGCCGAGCAACGTCGATCCGCTGCAATCGAACCTCGCCAACAAGGAAGAGCGCGACCGCATCGCGCGGCTTTTCCAGCAAGGCCTCGGTTCCATTGTGGGTTGGACGCTGCCGATCAAATCGTACGGTGATGGCTACTGGAAAACCGGTCCGTGGTTCCTGCGCGATGAGACGCTCTGGCTGATCCCCGGCGATTCCCCGATGGGCCTGCGCCTGCCGATCGATTCGCTCCCGTGGGTCGCGCGGGGCGATTACCCGTGGATTCATCATCCCGATCTTTTCCAGAAGCTGCCGCCCTTGCCCGAGCGCAAGGACCGCTCCGGCCAGGCCTTCATCGCCGGCCAGCCGGGCCGCTCCGCTTTTGAAGTCGGCGACGGCCCCGGCCAGCGCCGCCAGCGCCTCGGTGAGGATCTCCACCCCGCGCTGAAGGAGATCGATCCGACCCGCAAACCCGGGTCGCAGCAATCGGCCTCGTGGGTCACCCGCACCGCCATTTGCGTGGAGCCGCGCCAGGGCCGGCTGCACGTTTTCATGCCGCCGGTGGAGAAGACCGAGGACTATCTCGATCTCATCGCCGCAGTCGAAGATGCCGCCCGCCTCACCGGCCTGCCGGTGGTCGTCGAAGGCGAACCGCCTCCACGCGATCCGCGCTTGAATGTGATCAAGGTCACGCCCGATCCCGGCGTGATCGAGGTGAACATGCACCCGGCCCATTCGTGGGACGAACTCGTGCACCAGACCACCACCCTCTACGACGAGGCGCGCCAGACGCGGCTCGGCACGGAGAAGTTCATGGTCGACGGCAAACACACCGGCACCGGCGGCGGCAACCACATCGTCATTGGCGGAGAGACGCCGGCCGATTCGCCGATCCTGCGCCGGCCGGATCTGCTCCGCTCGCTGCTCGGTTACTGGCACAATCACCCGTCGCTCAGCTACCTTTTCACCGGCCTCTTCATCGGGCCGACCTCGCAGGCACCGCGCGTGGACGAAGCCCGCAACGACTCGCTCTACGAACTCGAGCTGGCCTTCAAGCAGATCCCCGAAGACGGCCCCACCCCGCCGTGGCTGGTCGACCGGCTCTTCCGCAATCTGCTCATCGATCCCACCGGGAATACGCACCGCGCCGAGTTCTGCATCGACAAGCTCTACTCGCCCGATGGCCCCAGTGGCCGCCTCGGCCTCGTGGAAATGCGCAGCTTCGAAATGCCGCCGCACGCCCGCATGAGCCTCGCGCAAAACCTGCTCCTGCGCGCCTCCGTCGCCCGCTTCTGGGATCAGCCCTACGCCCCGAAAAAGCTCGCCCGCTGGGGCACCGAGTTGCACGATCGCTTCCTGCTGCCGCACTTCGTCTGGGATGATTTCCAGGACGTCCTCAACGACTTTACGGCGCAGGGTTTCCCGATCGACCCGGCGTGGTTCGCGCCGCATTTCGAGTTCCGTTTCCCAGCCATCGGCTCCATCGCCCATCGTGGGGTCAATGTGGAGGTCCGCAGCGCCCTGGAGCCCTGGCATGTGCTGGGTGAAGAAGACGGCGGCGGAGGGAATGTGCGTTACGTCGACAGCTCGCTCGAACGCGTGCAGGTCAAGGTCAACGGCCTCGTCGACAGCCGTCACGTGGTCACCTGCAATGGCCGCCAGGTCCCGCTGCATCCCACCGGCACTGTCGGTGAATACGTCGCCGGCGTGCGTTATCGCGCGTGGCAGCCGCCCACCTGTCTCCAGCCGACCATCGGGGTCCATGCTCCGCTCACCTTCGATCTGCTCGATACCTGGAATGGGCGGAGCCTCGGCGGTTGCACCTACCACGTCTCGCATCCCGGCGGTCGTAGCCACGACACCTTCCCGGTGAATGCCTACGAAGCCGAATCCCGTCGCCTCTCGCGCTTCTTCACCCAGGGCCACACCCCCGGGGTAATGACGGAGCCGGTGCTTGAGCGAAACGCGGAATTCCCCTTCACCCTCGACCTGCGCTTCTAGGCCGGTCGACCGATTTGCCCCGAGCTGCCGTGGCCAAAAGCCACGGTTTGCTCGCGGCGTTCAGTCTGCGTAATGTCTTCCACTGAATGAATTATGCCGATGCACCTGGTTCCGTTGCGCCTGTGAACGGCGTTTTGGCTGACTACCGGGTCCCGCTCGACATTTACGACGAGATGAAAGCCGGCCTCGGCTTCGTCCGCCCGCACTGGACCAGCCTCATGCAGCGGCTGGAACAGCTCGGTCGCGAAAATCTGAATGAGCGCCACGAAACCGCGCGCCAGCTCCTGCGGGAGCACGGTGTCACGTACAACGTCCACTCCGAAGGCCGCAGCGCCGTTCGCACCTGGGAGCTCGATATGCTCCCGCTGCTCATCGCCCCCGCGGAGTGGCATCAGCTCGAAGCCGGCCTCATCCAGCGTACCCGCTTGCTCAATCTCGTGCTGGCCGATCTTTACGGCCCGCAGCAGCTCCTGCGCGATGGCGTGCTCCCGCCCGCACTCGTGCAGGCGAATCCCGGTTTCCTGCGCCCCTGCTACGGCGTGCGCCCGCCGGGTGGACGTTTCCTCACGCTGCACGCCGTCGATCTGGCCCGGGCTCCCACCGGGCAATGGTGGGTGCTTTCCGATCGCACCCAAGCGCCCAGCGGCGTGGGTTACGCGCTGGAAAATCGCATCATCCTCTCGCGCATCCTCGCCGACGAATTTCGCCACAGCGATGTCGAGCGCCTCGCCTCGTTTTTCGTGCAGCGCAAAGCCGGCCTGCGCGCCATGGCCCCGTGGACCGATTCGCCGAATATCGTCCTGCTCACGCCGGGCCCGCTGGCCGAGACGTATTTCGAGCACGTTTATCTCGCGCGTTATCTCGGTTATCCGCTCGTCGAAGGCAGCGATCTCACCGTGCGCGACCGGCGGGTCTTCATCAAAACCATCGATGGTTTGCAGCCGGTCGATGTGATCATTCGGCGCGTCGACGATACCTTCTGCGATCCGCTTGAACTCCGCAGCGATTCCTTCCTCGGCGTGCCCGGCCTCATCGAAGCAGCGCGGGCCGGCAACGTCGCCATTTCCAACGCGCTCGGCTCCGGTGCCGTTGAAGCGCCCGCGTTGCTCGCCTTCCTGCCCGCCTTGGCGAAGCGCCTGCTCGGCGAAGACCTGCGCATCGCCAACGTCGCCACGTGGTGGTGTGGCCAGGCCCGCGAACGCGAATACGCGCTGAGTCATCTCGATCAGCTCGTGATCAAGCGCGGCTTCGTCGGCGCTCGGGGTGAACCCGTTTTCTGCGCTGGGCTCGATGCCGCCAAACGCGCGAAACTCGCCGAGCGGATCCGCGCCAATCCCCAGGCCTACGTCGGCCAGGAGCGCGTGCCCCTTTCCACGGCTCCCGTCTGGAATGGCCAGCGCCTCGAACCGCGTCCACTCATCCTCCGCTGCTACATCTGCGCCACGCCGGATGGCTACGCCGTCATGCCCGGCGGCCTCACTCGTGTCTCCGCCTCCGCGGATTCGCCGGTCGTTTCGTCGCATCACGGTGGCGGCAGCAAAGACACCTGGGTTTTGGCCGGTCGCCCGGTCGAAGACGTCACCCTGCTCGATCAGCGCGGCGCGCCCGCCGGCGCCCTGCATCACTTCGCGCCCGTCGCGAGCCGCGTGGTGGAAAACCTCTTCTGGCTGGGCCGCTACGCCGAGCGCCTGGAAGACACCACCCGCCTGCTCCGCATCGCCCTGAGCCGGCTCACCGGCGAAGGCGGGCCGGTGGAAACCGCCGAGCTCGGCGCCGTCGCCCAGTGCCTGGTGAAGATGGAAAAGCTGCCCACCGCGTTCGCGGGCCGCATCCCGCTCAGTACCCTCGCGACCGGCCTCGGGGAGCTGGTCTTCCGTGCGGAAACGCCCGGCTCGCTGCGCGCGCTGCTCAGCCGCGTGTCGTATCTCACCTCGAGTGTGCGCGACCGTCTCTCCGCGGATACCTGGCGCATCCTCAATCATCTCCTGCACGAGCTGCCGGAAGCCCCCACGCAGTTTAATGCCGGCCTCACCCTTGGCCTTTTGCACCGCATCATCTTCCACCTCGCCGCCTTCAGCGGCATGGAAATGGAGAACATGACCCGCGGCCACGCCTGGCGTTTCCTCGATATCGGCCGGCGCATCGAACGCGCGAACAACCTTTCCTCCATGCTCCGCGCCGTCGTGGCCGTCGACCCCGCCGGTGAGATCGCCCTCGCTCCGCTGCTCGAATACAGCGATAGCACGATGACCTATCGCCGCCGCTATCTTGCGCGTCCCGACCTGCCGACGACCCTCGAACTGCTCATCTCCGATCGCACCAATCCGCGCTCGCTCTCGTTCCAGATCGAATCGTTGCGTAAACACTTCACCCGGCTGCCCGGCATGGAGGTCGATCTGCCCGAGCGCCGCCAGTTCGCCGATCTGCATGCGCAGGTGATGACGACGAATTTCGTCGAACTCGGCACCCTCGCGCGCGAAGGCCGCCCGACGGCGTTGCTCGATTATCTCAGCCAGTTTGTGCGTGCCTGCTGGTCGGTGTCCGACTCGCTCACCCAGCACTACTTCAGCCACGTGGTCGCTCGCCCGAGCTGACGACTCATGCTTTTCGCCGTCACCCATCGCACCGTTTACACCTACCCGGCGGCGGCTTCCATGTCGCACCACGTCACGCATCTGCGTCCGCGGGAAACCACCCGCCAGAAGGTGCTCGATCACGTGCTCGATGTGAATCCCGTACCTTCGGTCGCCGTCCCGCACGACGATTACTACGGCAACGCGACCACGTTTTTCACCGTCGGCAATCCGCACCGCGAGCTGAAGGTCATCTCCCGCAGCCGCATCGAAGTCACACCGATCCCGTGGCCCGATCCCGCCTCTTCACCTGCGTGGGAAATCGTGCGCAATGCCTGTGTGAAAGACGTGCTCACCACCGACAGCGAGGCCGGCGAATTTCTCTACGAATCGGCCTTCGTTCCGCTCCAGCCCGCTTTTGCCGACTACGCCCTCGAATCGTTTACGCCCGGCCGGCGGTTGATCGAAGCCCTGCTCCATTTCACCGCGCGGATCTATCACGATTTTCGCTTCGACCCGAAGGCCACCACCATCTCCACCCCAGTCGAAACCGTCTTCAAACAGCGCCGTGGGGTCTGCCAGGATTTCGCGCACTTCGGCATCGCCTGCCTGCGCTCCATCGGCCTGCCCACGCGCTACGTGAGCGGTTATCTCGAAACGCTCCCGCCCCCCGGCAAGCCGCGCCTCGTGGGCGCCGATGCCTCCCATGCCTGGTTCTCCGTCTGGTGTGGTGCGCTGGGCTGGATCGATGCCGACCCGACCAACAACGTCCAACCCGGCGACCGTCACATCACCGTCGGCTGGGGCCGCGACTACCGCGACGTCAGCCCCCTCCGCGGCGTCGTAGTCGGCGGCGGCGAACACACCCTCGCCGTCGGAGTCGACGTCGCGCGCCTATAGTTGGTGTACAGCCTTTAGGCTGCTCGTGGCAGCGGGCAGAGGCTCCGCCACCTTTCCGCAGGCTGAAGCCTGTACTCCAACAACTACTCCCCGAGTAGGAACTGGAAGTCGTCGAGCGTCAGCGCCCGGGCGAAGTTTTCCTCGCCCAGAATATCCGTCGCCAGCGCGCGTTTCTGGGTCTGCAAATGGCGGATCTTCTCTTCGATACTCTCCTTCACCAGCAGGCGGTACGCGATGACCGTGTTGCGCTGGCCGATACGGTGGGTTCGGTCGATGGCCTGGTTTTCCACCGCCGGATTCCACCACGGATCGAAGAGCACCACGTAGCTCGCCGCCGTGAGGTTGAGGCCGAAGCCACCCGCGCGGAGTGAGATGAGGAAGACGGCTGCGCCTTCCGTGCTCTGGAATTCGTTGACCAACGCGCCGCGATCTTCCGTCGCGCCGGTGAGCAGGTAGTTCGTCCACTCGCGCTCCTTCAGCTCGTTGCGGATCAGGTCGAGCATTTCGACGAACTGCGAGAAGACCAGCACCTTGTGGCCTTCGGCCATCAGCGGTTCGAGCAGATCGACCAGCGCGTTGAGCTTGGCGCTCTCGGCCTTGGCCGCTTTTTCGCTGACCAGCGCAGGGTGACAGCAGATCTGCCGCAGCCGCAGCAGCGAGGTGAGGATGTTGAAGCGCGCCTGATCGAGCTGCGCCTGCGTCGCGACCTTGAGCAGCGCCGCCCGGGCGCGCTTGAGTTCGGCGCTGTAAAGCGTGGCCTGTTCGCCATCGAGTTCGCAGTGGAGATCTTCCTCGATACGTTCGGGCAGATCCTTGGCCACTTCGTTTTTCGTGCGGCGGAGTACGAAAGGCCGCACCCGCGCGCTCAAGCGGCGGCGGGCGAGGGGATCCGTGCGTTGGTCGAAGGTGCGGCTGAACGACGCCTTCGGTCCCAGCACGCCCGGCATGGCAAACTGCAAAATGCTCCAGAGATCGAGCAGCCGGTTTTCAATCGGCGTACCGCTGAGCGAAAGCCGGTGTGCGGTTTTCAGTTTCCAGGCCGCGCGCGCGGTTTGCGATTCAGGGTTCTTGATCGCCTGCGCTTCGTCGAGGATCACCGCGTGCCACGGCGCTGCCGTCAGCTCGGTTTCCATGATGCGAAGCTGCGCGTAGTTCACCACGATCAGATCGGCCTTGCTCCGCGCTTCCTTGAGCGCCGCCTCGTCCGCCCCGCGGCCGAGCACACGCACGCGCAAACCGGGCACGAAGCGGCTCGCTTCGCTGTTCCAGTTGTCCGTTACGCTCTTCGGGCAGATGACCAGCGAGGGCTTGTTGTTGAAGGTCGGCTCGCTCCGCAGCCACATCAGCCACGTCAGCGTCTGCAGCGTTTTGCCGAGACCCATGTCGTCGGCGAGAATGCCGCCGAAACGGTTCGAACTGAGGTAGGCGAGGAAGTGGAAGCCCTCGATCTGGTACGGCCGAAGCTCGGCTTGAATAACCGCTGGCACCGGCGGCGCCACCCGGGTGCGAATTTCCTCCGCCCGGCGTTCGATCGCTTTGCTCTGCTCTTCATCGAGCAGCCGTTTCGCGCCCGTTTTGCCCGCGAGCTGCAGCGCGTGCAGGCGCTGCGGTTCGCCAGAGAAATCGCCGGCGCGCAGGCCGAGATCGGCCAGCTGCGCCTCGTCTTCGGAGCTGAGCTGGAAGCTGATTCGCCGCCAGCCCTTCGAACCGAGGCGCACGAATCCGCCGCGCGCGTCGAGCAGCGCTTTCATCTCCTTTTTGGTCAGCGTGGTGTCGGCTACGTCGAGCGCGATGCGCACGTCGAACCAATCGATGTCCGATTCCTCCACCTCCAGCCGCACCTTGGCCGCGATGGCCGGTTCGCGCAGCGAAGCCAGCGTCGAATCGAGATTCAGCGCCAGGTCCGAGGGCAGGCTCCCGAGCCACGCGGAAAATTGCTCGGGGAAGTTTTTGCTCACCGGCTTGTGCCAGTGTTCGTCGTGCGCCCACCAGGTGACCCGCAGCGTCTTGAGCAAATCCGGGATCGGCGTCAGTGAATGCCGATCCAGCCGCACGATCATATCCGCCGGGCGCACCTCCGCCGGTTTGAGCGCCTGCCAGCCATTCGGGCCGTAGGCTTCTTCTTTCACCCCGGGGGCCGATTCCGCGAAAACTTCGATTACCAAATGCTCGCCGCCCGCCGCGCGATTCGTCACCAGCGAGCATTGCAGCAACCCGCGTAGCTTCGCCGTGTGCAGACGTCCGGCCAGACGCGGCGGTGGTTCCACCGCGAGGCGGTCGAGCAACGCGATTCCCGCCGGCGTTTCCACCGCTTCAGAAGGAATGGCCAGCGCATCGGTTCGCAAATTCAGCCCGGCCAGCGGCGGGCTCGTGTAAACCGCATCGCTGGTGATGTAGAGGGCTGGATCACCATCGATGGTCACCAGCGCCGGGGCCGGCGGCGTGCCATCCTGCCGCACGAGCGAAAACCGATAATCCGTGGTGCTGCCGTCGCCGGCATCGACCTTCCACCGCAGCATCTCGCCGGTCGCACTCAGCGGGTGCGCCTGCAGGCCTAGTACTTTGCCCGCCGTTTCCGGGTCGCGCAGCAGACGGTTCAAAATCCGCGCACAATCCGGCTCGCCGTATTCGCGCAGCGGGAGCGCATCGTAGCCGGTATTGAAAGCCTGCCAGACCGGCAGCGACGCATTGTCGAAAGGCACGCGGCCCTGATTCGCCGACACGAGGATCTGCTGAAACGCCGCACTCGTCACCGGCTTGAATTCCCCATGTGCGTCCTTCCGCGATTCGAGCTGCGCCCCCTAGCGG
>Ga0209050_1003317_pt1 | contig 12018 bp, 10 predicted proteins | sample Araplavi_mTSA_r2_FD_184276 | JGI IMG/M metagenome (GOLD analysis project Ga0209050, IMG submission 184276) | Arabidopsis root microbial communities from North Carolina, USA - plate scrape MF_Cvi_mTSA_r2 (SPAdes) (version 2) | ecosystem: Host-associated > Plants > Roots > Endosphere | place: USA...
TATCCGCCTGCGTCCCCGCAGCCGGAATCCACAGAAGACGAACCCTGCGCGGGCGCGCTTCCACCTCCCTGGCCGGTATCCGGGCTGGCAAGACTGACCGGGCCACCTTCCTGCGCAAGCAGTGGTTATTTGGCGCGGCCTGCCGTCTTCAATGACGGCGCTTGCGTACCGTTGCGGGGGCAGCACTTTGCGTTTCCCGTTTAACTGCCTCCACGAACAGGAGGCGGGCACCAAGGCGCCGCCATTATACGCTGGTTAAAGTTGGCATAAAAGTTTGGCAATCGGCTGCCACTCGGGCTATATTTTGGCGTTGCAAAAAACTCAATGGGGACTTATGCGCATCACTCACCTTTTGGCCGCGGCCGCCCTGCTGGGCGGGGCCGCGGTCCAGGCCAGCCTGTGGGCGGAAGGCGCTGCGCCGGCCACCGTGCCGGATGCTGGCAGCGGCATCCCGCTGGCGCCGGCCAAGGCGGCCGCCGTCATGCAGCCCAGCGCGGCCAACGCCTGGGGCGGCATCCGCACCGGCCAGGAGGCCACGCTGTCCGACCGCGTAGTCGACTACCGGATCGAGGCCAGCCTGGATCCGGTCAAGCACACCATCGATGGCAAGCAGCGCCTGACCTGGCGCAACCGCAGTGCCGAACCGGTGCGCAGCGTCTACCTGCATTTGTACCTGAACGCCTTCCAGAACGGCTACAGCACTTTCCACACCGAGCAGCGCAAAACCGGAACCGGCATCCGCAACGGTGAGCTGAGCAAGGACGGCGAATGGGGCTACACCGAATTGCGCAATGTGCAGCAAGGCGGCGCCAAGGTAGCATGGACTTTCGTGCATCCTGACGGCGGCCCGTCGGCCGACCAGACCGTGGTGCGCCTTGACCTGCCGCAGGCTGTCGCCGCCGGCGCCAGCACCACGCTCGATATCGACTTTTTCGACCAGTTGCCACGCGTGATGGCGCGCAGCGGCTATTTCGACAGCTTCCACCTGGTAGGGCAATGGTTCCCCAAGATCGCCGTGCTTGAACTGCCCGGCGAACGCGGCGCCACCACCGTGCGCTGGAATGCGCATGAATACCATGCAGCGTCCGAGTATTACGCCGACTTCGGCAACTACGACGTCAAGCTCACCGTTCCCAAGGAATACACCGTGGGGGCCACCGGTGAATTGCAGGGCGCTCCCGAGGAAAAAGACGGCAAGCTGACCCACCATTTCGTGCAGGGCGACGTGCACGATTTCGCCTGGACCGCCGACAAGCGCAGCGCCCCGCCCCTGGTTGGAACCTGGACCGGCCCGGGCAGCCCGCAAGTCAAAATCACGGTGCTCTATCCGCCGGAATTCGCCTCCAACGCGGCACCTGCACTGCAGGCCACCAAGGATTCGCTGGATTATTTCTCGAAGACCCTGGGCCCCTATCCGTACAAGACCGTGACGGTGGTGATTCCGCCGCATAACGCCAGCGAGGCGGGCGGCATGGAGTACCCGACCTTCTTCACTGTCGACAACTTCGCCAACCTGAAGCCCGGCACCCTCGCTTCCACGGCGCTGGACTTCGTCACCATCCACGAGTTCGGCCACGGCTATTTCTACGGCATCCTTGCCAGCAACGAGTTCGAGGAGCCGATGCTGGACGAAGGCCTGAATGAGTACTGGAACCAGCGCATGCTGCGCGACACCGGCCGCAAGGCATACATGACGACGCCGTTCCTGCGCGCGATCGGTTTCGCGCCCACGATCAACGGCTTCGAGTTCGAACGCCAGGGTACGCCACGCGACGAACCATCCGATCCGCTGGGAGAGAACGCGTACACGCGCCTGCAGGGCATCGGCCCGGTCTACTCGCGCACCACCCTGGTCATGCACGACCTGGAAGCGCAGCTGGGCAAGGACACCATGGAGCGCGCCTTCAAGGAGTACTACCGCCGCTGGAAGTTCCGCCATCCGAGCGTGGCCGATTTCCGCGAGACCCTGGCAGAGGTGAGTGGCGAGCGCCAACTGGTGGAAACCGTCTTCGCGCAGCAGGTCTATGCCACCACCCGCGTGGACGACCGCGTTTCCTCCATCACCAGCGAAGAGATCCTGCCGTTGCCGGGCAAGCAGATGGAAGGCGGCAAGCTTGTCGACTTGACCGAAGACCAGGCCGACAAGCACGCAGAAAAGATACGCGACGCATGGGAAAAAGCCAATCCGGATGCGAAGCCAGGCACCGGCCCGTTCCCATACCTGACCCGCGTGACGGTGCGCCGCCGCGGCGCCGATGTCCTGCAAATGCTGGAGGTCACCTTCGCCGATGGCACCAAGGAGACCGTGTTCTGGCGCGGCGAACAGCGCTGGAAAACCTTCGAGTGGACCAAGCCGGTGAAGGCTGTCTCGGCGCAACTCGACCCGCAAGGCAAACACCTGCTCGACGTGAGCAAGCTCGATGACAGCCGCACCGTGAAGAAAGACGGCAGCGCATCGCGCCGCTGGACCTTCGACCTGGCCGCCATCGTCCAGTCCCTGCTTTCTTTCGTTGCCACCATATGAACCTGACCACCAACCTCAAACATGCGGCTCGCGCCGCCTTGCAATGGCGCCTGTTGTTGATCTGGCTGGTCGCCGTGCTGCTGCCGACGGCCCTGCTGGCCCTGCCCATCTGGAACAGCCTGTCGCCGCTGCTGGACAACTCGGTGCGCGCCCCGGAGCTGGCGCGCGCGCTCGACGGCGTGGCCTTCACCGATATGTTCGCCGAGCTGCGCCGCAACGCCGTGTCGCTGCAGGCAGGCGGTATCGCAGCGCTGGTCCTGACCTTGCTGCTGTCGCCCTTCCTGACCGGCACCATCGTTACCGCCGGCCGTGCGCAGCAGCCGGCCACGCTGCGCGAGCTGTGCGCCGGCGGGATCGCCGAGTACCCGCGCATGTTCCGCATGCTGCTGTGGGCGATCGTGCCGCTGGGCGTGGCGTTTGCACTGGGCGGTGCGCTGTCGGATGCTGCCGAGACCTATGCCGGCAAGGCAGTGCAGGAAGCCGATGCGGCCCGCTGGCAGTTGGCGGCCACCATTGTTGCCGCCCTCCTGGTGGCGCTGGTCAACCTGACGCTCGATGCCGGCCGCGCCCAGCTGGCGATCGACCGCCGCCGCACTTCCGCCGTCAAAGCCTGGTGGTGGGGCGTCAAGCTGCTGCTGCGTCGCCCCGCTGCCATGCTGGGCGCCTACTCGCTGCTGACCGTGACTGGCCTGCTGCTGGCGGCCTTGCTGGCTGTAGCGCGGCTGAATGTAGCGGGCAGCAATGCCTTGTTGCTGCTGGCCGCTTTCGTGCTGGCCCAGTTGATCGCCCTGGCGATGGCGTGGATGCGCGCCGCGCGCCTGTTTGCGCTGATGACGCTGTCTGCAACGAATCGCTGACGAGAGTATATTGGTGGGCATGACTACCCTGCCCACCTTCTTCCTGTCCCACGGCGGCGGCCCCTGGCCGTGGATGCGTGACCAATTCGGCAACGCCTACGACCAGCTGGACGCCTCGCTGCGCGACTTGCCGCGCCAGGCCGGCGGCAAGCCGAAAGCCCTGCTGGTCGTCACCGCGCACTGGGAAGGCCGCGACTTCCTGGTTTCATCGTCGGCCACGCCGCCGATGATCTACGATTACGGCGGCTTCCCGCCGCATACCTACCAGATCCAGTACCCGGCTCCCGGCTCGCCGCAATTGGCGGCGCGCGTGATCGAGCTGCTTGGTTCACGCGCACGGCTTGATCCGGAGCGCGGCCTGGACCATGGCACTTTCAGCGCCATGTATCCGGCCTTCCCGGAAGCCGACGTGCCGGTCGTGCAGCTTTCGCTGCGCCATGGACTGGACCCGGCCGAGCACCTCGACATTGGCCGCCTGCTGCGCCCCTTGCGCGACGAGGGGATTTTGATCGTCGGCAGCGGGCTGAGTTTCCACAACCTGCGTGCCTTCAACGCTGCCGGTGCGGAAGCGTCACGGCTGTTCGATGGCTGGCTGCGCGAGACCATGGCGGCTGCGCAGGCCGAGCGCACGAAGCGCTTGCTCGAATGGGAACGTGCACCGGCTGCGCGCATGGCGCATCCGCGCGAGGAGCATTTGCTGCCTTTGATGGTGGTGGTGGGCGCGGCCGAGGATGCGGCCGCGGAGGTGGTGTATCACGAAGACCGCTTCATGGGGGCGCTGGCGGTCAGCAGCTTCAAGCTTGGCTAAAACCGGTAAACCTGGGTCAGACGGGACGGCCATCCGGCAAGGGTCTGACCCTGTCAAATCAGCTGCCGCTGGCAATTATTCAGTTGGCAGGCGCGCTGGCGGGTCTGACCCTTTGGGTCGGACCCTGGTTTACCGGTTTCAGGTTCCGCGCTTGCCCTTCATGCGCTCGGCTTCCTTCTCGGCGGCCTTGCGCTCCGCCTCTTCCGACTTGATGCGCTCCGCTTCGGCATGGGCCGCCAGCGCTTCGGCGCGGGTGGCCGGCGTTTCCAGCGAAATGCGGCCCAGCGCGCCGCTGCGGTAATCCTGCAGCAGCATGTGCGATGCCTTTTCGAAATCCCAGTCGCCACCCTTCAAGCGGTAGCTGCGCAGTTGCGCCACGCGCTCGATCAGCGCCACGCCGTCCATGGCCGACACGTCGGCCTTGTAGCGCGCCTTCAGCAGTTCCGGATAGCGCTTCAGCAGTTCTTCCGCCAGCCACACCGCCACTTCTTCCTCGATCAGCGCATTGGCGCCGACCGCGTGCGAAGCCGCCAGCGCCATGCCGTCGGACGGCATCTCGATCTTCGGCCACAGCAGGCCCGGCGTATCGATCAGCACCGTCTCCATATCGAGGTAGATCTTCTGCTGCTGCTTGGTGACGGCCGGCTCGTCGCCCACTTTCGCCACGCGGCGCTTGAGCAGCGCGTTCATCAGGGTCGACTTGCCGACGTTGGGAATCCCCATGATCATCATGCGCAGCGGCTTGATCGCCTCGTTGCGGTGCGGCGCCAGCTTGCGCGCCTTGGCAATCACTTTGGCCACGTCGGACGGCTTCTTGGTCGTCATCGCGTAGGCGGTGACGGTCTTGTCCTGTTCGAAATGGCGGATCCAGGCCGCGGTGGCATCGGGATCGGCCAAGTCGATCTTGTTCAGGATCTTCAGGCAAGGGCGGGAGCGGAACTTGCGCAGTTCTTCCACCAGCGGGTTGCAGCTGGCCGCAGGCAGGCGCGCGTCAACCACCTCGATGACGACATCGACGTCGGCCATCTGTTCCGCCGCCTTTTTCTTGGCGGCGTTCATATGCCCGGGGAACCATTGGATAGACATGCTCTTGCCTTACGAATCGAATCAACAATCCGCCATTTTACCTCAAGACCACCCTGCCGAACGAGGTGTCGGTACGGGCGCCGCTGGCCTTGGGCGAGATGCCGAAACGACAAGTTTGCAGCCAGTTCACCGCATCCCGCACCACGGCCGCGTCGAAATGCGCCGCTTCCGGCACGATGCGCTGGGCCCTGCCTGCGGGATCGACCAGGAAGCGCAGCTTGATGGAGGCGCGGCCGTCGGGGCGCTGGTCGAGGTTGTCGTAGCGCAGGAAGCGCTGCGACGGGCCGCAACTGCCAGGCACCAGCATCGGCCGCAATGGCGCCGGACCTTCCAGCGTCCAGGCGTATTGCAGTGGATATGCCGTGCCTTCACGCGCCGCGGCCAGGCCCGGTTTGAAGCGGCAGCGCGCCAGGCCGGCCAGCGCCGCCTGGTCCAATAGGCTCCAGCCGCTGCCCTGCTTCACTTCCGCATTGCGCACGGTGCCGTCGGCGCCGACCTGGAACTGCAGCACGGTGGTGCCTTCGATCTCATAGCGCACCGCTTCGCGCGGCCATTCGGGCACGGTGCAACTGGCCGGCGTGGCCAGCGACTCATAAGGAAACGCGCTGGCACCGGCCAGCGCAAGCAACAGCGACAGCATCTCAGATCTCGGCCAGGGCCTTCACATGGGCCACCACGCTGCGGCCCAGGGCCGACAGGTTGTAGCCGCCTTCCAGGCAGCTCACGATGCGGCCTTGCGCATGCTGGCGCGCGACCTCCATCACCTGCTGCGTCATCCACGCATAATCGGCTTCCACCAGCCCCATGCCGCCCAGGTCGTCCTCGCGGTGGGCGTCGAAGCCGGCCGAGATGAAGATCATCTGCGGCTTGAAGGCATGCAGCGCCGGCAGCCACTTCTCCTGCACCAGGGCGCGCACCGTGTCGCCCCGGGAGCCGGCCGGCACCGGCACGTTGACCCGGTTGGGCGTCTCCGGCAGCACTTCGCAATACGGATAGAACGGGTGCTGGAAGAAGCTCACCATCAGCGCGCGCGGCTCGTTGAGCAGCGCTTCCTCGGTGCCGTTGCCGTGGTGGACGTCGAAGTCGACCACCGCCACGCGCTCCAGGCCGCGCACGTCCAGCGCATGCTTGACCGCGATGGCCACGTTATTGAACAGGCAGAAGCCCATCGGCTCGGTCGGCCGCGCATGGTGGCCCGGCGGGCGCACCGCGCAGAAGGCATTGTCGATATCGCCGTCGATCACGGCGTCGGTGGCGGCGATTGCCGCGCCGGCCGCGCGCCGCGCCGCCGTCCAGCTATGCGAGTTGAGGGAAGTATCGCCGTCGATCGGGTAATAGTCGCCGGCCGACGGCAGGTGGTCGCGCACGATGGCGATGGCATTGGCGGTATGGTTGCGTGCAATCGAAGCTTCGTCGGCCAGCGGTGCGTCGCGGTGTTCCAGCAGGTCGTCGATGTGGGCATTGATCAACTGGTCGGCAATGGCTTGCAGGCGCGCCGGGCATTCGGGATGCCAGCCGCCCATTTCGTGGCGCTGGCAGTCGGGATGGCTGTAAATTGCTGTGCTCATGAATCGCGTTCTCGCATAGAATGCGACTAATCTACCACGCGGCGGGATGAGTACCAAAACCATGTATACCAAATTACACGCCGTAGCACAGCAAGTCGGCCAGGTGATCGTCGGCAAGGAACTGCAAGTACGCCAGTCCCTGACCTGCCTGCTGGCCGGCGGCCACCTGTTATTGGAAGACTTGCCGGGCGTCGGCAAGACCACGCTTTCGCACGCCCTGGCGCTGTCGCTGGGCCTGCAGTTCAACCGCATCCAGTTCACCAGCGACCTGCTGCCGGCCGACGTGGCCGGCGTATCGATCTACGAACGCGAGCTGAACGCCTTCAGCTTCCATCCCGGCCCGATCTTCACGCAAGTGCTGCTGGCCGATGAAATCAACCGCGCCACGCCGAAGACCCAGTCCGGCCTTTTAGAGGCGATGGAAGAGCGCCAGGTCTCGGCCGATGGCGTGACCCGCCCGCTGCCCGAACCGTTCTTCGTGATCGCGACGCAGAACCCGACCCACCAGGTCGGCACCTTCCCGCTGCCGGAATCGCAGCTCGACCGCTTCCTGATGTGCATCTCGCTCGGTTATCCCGACGCCGCCGCCGAACGCGCGCTGCTGATGGGCGAAGACCGGCGCCAGATGCTCAAGCACCTGGCGCCGGCCATGACGCCGGCCGAACTGTCCGCCGCGCAGCAAGCGCTGCGCCAGATCCACGCATCCCCTGCCCTGATCGATTATGTGCAGGCACTGGCGCAAGCCTCGCGCCAGAATGGCTTCTTCGCCGAAGGCCTGAGCCCGCGCGCCGCGCTGGCCCTGCTGCAGGCCGCGCGCGCCTGGGCCGCGCTGGAAGGCCGCGACCACGTCATGCCGGAAGACGTGCAGGCCGTGCTGGTGCCGGTCTGTGCCCACCGCCTGCGCCCGCTCAAGTCTTCGCACGGCACTGCGCTGGCCAGCCGCGACCTGGTGCTGCAACTGCAAAAATCGGTTCCGGTATAAGCCATGCTTGCTCCAGCGAGGAGAATGCTTGACCGCTGGCTGTTCCAGCTGAAGGAAAAGGAAGCGGGCGAGGTGCAGCTGGTGATGCGCCGCGTCTTCATCCTGCCGACCAGGCCCGGCGTGGCCTTTGTCGGCCTGTTGCTGATCATGCTGATCGGGTCCGTCAACTACAACCTCGGCCTCGGCTTCGTGCTGACCTTCTTCACCGGGGCCTGCGCCATCGTCGACATGTACATGACGGCCAAGAACCTGGCCTTCCTGCACCTGGCGCCCGGCCGCGCCCAGCCGGTGTTTGCCGGCGACGAGGCCCAGTTCGAACTCCATGTGCGCAACACCACGCCGCGCAGCCGCTATGCGGTCTGGCTCGGCTTCCAGGACGAGGGCGCGCCGCGCCAGTCGATCGACGTCGCCGCCAAGGGCAGCGCCGCCGTGGTGTTGTCGCGCCCGACCGTGGGACGCGGCTGGCTGGCGGCGCCGCGCGTGCGCCTGTCCACCCGCTTCCCGCTTGGCCTGTTCGGTGCCTGGTCGTACTGGCAGCCTGACCTGAAAGTGCTGGCCTATCCGCAGCCGGAAGTGGCGCCGCCGCCGCTGCCCACCACCGGCGCCGCGCGCGAAGACGGCTACGGCACCGTGGGCCTCGATAACTTCTCCGGCATCCGCAACTACCAGCCGGGCGACCCGATGCGCCACCTGGCCTGGCGCCAGATCGCACGCCTGCATCCGGCCGATGGCGGCCACCTGGTCAGCAAGCACTTTGAAGGCGGCGCCGTGTCCGACATGCTGCTGGACCTGGATGCGCTGTCGCCGCAGCTCGATATCGAAGTGCGCCTGTCGCGGCTGGCCGCCTGGGTGCTCGAGGCCGAACGGCGCGCCCTGCCCTATGCCCTGCGCATCGGCCAGCGCGAGATCGCGCAAGGACTGGGCGAAGCGCACTGCGCCGAATGCCTGCGCGCGCTGGCACTGCACGGCAAGGAGGGCGCATGATTGCCCGCCTGTCCGGCGTCGCCAGCCGCATGACGCGCGACAAGGCCGATACCCTGCTGTTGCTGGTGGCAGCCGTGATGGTGCTGGCGCCCCACTTCGGCCACCTGCCGCTGTGGACATCGGCCACGGTCTGCCTGACGCTTTTATGGCGCGGCGCCATCACCCTGCGCGGCAGCCGCCTGCCCCCGATGTGGCTGCTGCTGCCGGTATCGCTGCTGGCCATGGGCGGCGTCTACCTGACCTTCCGCACCCTGCTGGGGCGCGAGCCGGGCGTGACGATGCTGACCCTGCTGTTGACCTTCAAGCTGCTGGAAATGCACGCACGGCGCGACCTGTTCGTGGTGATCTTCCTCAGTTTCTTCCTGTTGCTGACGAACTTCTTCTACTCGCAATCGATCCTCACCGCGCTGGTGATGGTGGCCACCATCATCGTGCTGCTGTCGGCCCAGATCACGTTCCAGTTCACCGGCGCCGTGCCGCCGCTGGCCGCACGCCTGAAGCTGGCCGGACGCATCTTCCTCATTGCAGCACCGCTGGGCGTGCTGCTATTCGTCGGCTTCCCGCGTATCCAGGGTCCGCTGTGGGGCTTGCCGGGCGATGCCGGCGCCGGCAAGAGCGGCATGTCGGACACCATGTCGCCCGGCTCCATGACCAGCCTGGCGTTGTCCGAAGAAGTCGCGTTCCGGGTCCGCTTCAAAGGCGCCGCGCCGCCGCAGGAGCTGCTTTACTGGCGCGGCCCGGTGCTGAGCAACTACGATGGCCGCACCTGGACCCGCATCGGCCAGGCGCTGTATCCGATTGCGCAGTTGCGGCTGACACGGCAACTGGCCTGGAACGGTCCGTCCTATCCCTATGAGGTGACGCTGGAACCGGGCCGCCGCCAGTTCCTGTTCATGCTGGAACTGAGCGAGCCGGCTTCCAATATCGATGGCGCCAGCGCCTTCTACACCAACGAACTGGAACAGCTGGTGCGGGCCAGCGGCGACAAGCGCCTGCGCTACGATTCCGTCGCGCACCCGGGCTACCTGGCGCAGCCCGGCCTGGAGCCGCAGGCGCTGGAACGCTGGCTGCAGCTGCCGCAGGGTTTCAACCCGCGCACCTTGCGCTATGCCGCGCAGATCCAGGCGCTGCGCGCCGAACGCGGCGACGATGCCGCCATCGCTGCCGTGCTGGCCATGTTCCGCAAGGACTTCGAATACACGCTGGAGCCGGGCCGGCTTGGCCGCGATGCAGTCGACGAATTCCTGTTCGATGCGCGCAAGGGATTCTGCGAGCATTACTCCGGCGCCTTTGTCTACGTGATGCGCGCCGCCGGCCTGCCGGCACGGGTGGTGAACGGCTACCAGGGCGGCGAGCTGAATCCGGTCGACGGCTATTACACGGTACGCCAATCCGACGCCCATGCCTGGACTGAAGTCTGGCTTGGCCCCCAGCGCGGCTGGAAGCGCTTTGACCCGACCGCTGCCGTGGCGCCGGAACGGATCCGCACCAGCCTGGCGCAAGTCTTGCCACAGGAGGCGCCTTTCGGTCTGCAAGGCTTAACCAGGCTGGCGCGCGACCAAGTCTCCTGGCTGGCACAGATGCGTTTTGGCATCAGCGCGATGAATAATGCTTGGAATCAATGGATCCTCGATTACAATCCAAACAGGCAGCAAAATTTCCTCAGAGCACTGACCAGCGCCTTCGGCGACTGGCGCCTGCTGGCAGGACTGGCCCTGTGCGCCGGGCTGGCCCTGTTGATGAAATACCGCCGCACCGAACGTGCGCGCGATCCTATCGATGCCGCCTACCTCGCCTTCTGCCGCCAACTGGCGCGGCATGGCCTGGACAAGGCGCCGGACGAAGGCCCGCTGGGCCTGGCACTACGCGTGCGGCAGCTAAACCTGCCTCGCGAGAAAATTGCTGCCATGACAGGATTCCTGGAGCTGTATGGCGCGCTCAAATATGGCGCACCGGCAGCGCAACGAGACAATGAGCCGATCGCACGGCTGAACAGTTTGCTGAAGCAATCCCGATGAGATTCTTGAAGAAATTCCCCACCACCATGCTGGCCCTGGCCTGTTTCGGCCTGGCCATGGCGCCGGCCGCCGACGCCGCCATCCACAAGCCGGCCAAGGCCAGGAAAGCCCCGAAAAAACCTGCCCTTGACTATAGCGGCGAGTTCGTCAACTTCGGCCAATGGAAAGACGTGCAGCAGTTCATGGGCGACCTGGAACTGAAGCACGGGGTGCCGATCGCCGAGTCCGAAAAACTGTTCCTCGACTTGCGCTATATCGATGCCGCGGTGCAGTTGATGAAGCCGGCGCCGCCGGGCAAGCCAAAAAACTGGCAGGCTTACAGCAGCCGCTTCATCGAGCCACGGCGCATCAATGCCGGCGTTGAATTCTGGAATGCCAATCGCGACACGCTGGCGCGCGCCGAAGCGCTGTACGGCGTGCCGGCCGAAATCATCGTTGGCATCATCGGCGTGGAAACCATCTATGGCCGCGACATGGGCAAGTTCCGCGTGCTGGACGTGCTGGCCACCCTCGCCTTTGCCTATCCGCTGACGCCGAACCGCGACGCGCGCATGGAGTTCTTCCGCGGCGAACTGGAGGCGGCCATCGTGTCGGCACGCCAGTCCGGCGCCGATCCGCTGGCGCTGACCGGCTCCTACGCGGGCGCGGTCGGCATGCCGCAATTCATGCCCAGCAATATCTACCAATTGGGAGTGGACTTCGACGGCGACGGCAAGGTCGACCTGCGCAATTCGCCGGCCGACGCCATCGGCAGCGTGGCCAACTTCCTGGTGGCGCACGGCTGGAAGCGCGACGAGCCTGCACGGCTGGCTTATCCGGCGACCGTGTCGCCCGAGCGTGGATGGGAAAAATACCTGGGTACCGGCCTGGACGCCCAATACGCGGGCGCAGACCTGCTGGCTGCCGGCGTCCACCCCGACGCCGACCTGCCGCCCGGCCTGTATGGCCTGGTCGACCTGCAGAACGGTTCCGAGCCGACCGAGTACTGGGTGGGCAGTAATAATTTCTTTTCAATCACAAAGTACAACCGAAGTTATTTCTATGCCATGTCGGTAGTCGAACTCGGCAAGGCCGTAAAGCTTTCAATGAAAGAAACTTTGTAACTGCGTGTAACTTGTGTGATATACAAGAGTATAGAATTACCCTAACACAAAAATTAAGGTAGAATTCTCTCAGAATGTTGCGATAGGA
>Ga0209050_1003318_pt1 | contig 12018 bp, 11 predicted proteins | sample Araplavi_mTSA_r2_FD_184276 | JGI IMG/M metagenome (GOLD analysis project Ga0209050, IMG submission 184276) | Arabidopsis root microbial communities from North Carolina, USA - plate scrape MF_Cvi_mTSA_r2 (SPAdes) (version 2) | ecosystem: Host-associated > Plants > Roots > Endosphere | place: USA...
GGCCGCGTGCATGCGCGCACCCGACACCGCCTCGTACATGTCGAAGATGTCCTCACGCTCGCGGAAGCAGTAGATGAGGATGTTCATCGCGCCGCAGTCGATGCCGTGCGCGCCCAGCCAGAGCAGGTGGTTCAGGATGCGGGTGAGCTCCGCGAACATCACGCGGATGTACTGCGCGCGCTCGGGGACCTCCAGGCCCAGCATCTTCTCGATGGCCAGGCAGTAGGCATGCTCGTTGGCCATCATCGACACGTAGTCGAGACGGTCCATGTAGGGCAGCGACTGGATGAAGGTCTTGGACTCGGCCAGCTTCTCGGTGGCGCGGTGCAGCAGGCCGATGTGCGGGTCGGCGCGCTGGATCACCTCACCGTCCAGCTCGAGCACCAGGCGCAGCACCCCGTGCGCGGCCGGGTGCTGGGGACCGAAGTTCAGGGTGTAGTTCTTGATTTCGGCTGGCATGCTCACAGGCCCCCGTAGTTGTCTTCGCGAATCACGCGCGGGGTGATCTCGCGCGGCTCGATCGTGACCGGCTGGTAGATCACGCGCTTCTGCTCGGGGTCGTAGCGCATCTCGACATGGCCCGTCACCGGGAAGTCCTTGCGCATCGGGTGGCCGATGAAACCGTAGTCGGTCAGGATGCGACGAAGGTCCTCATGACCCTCGAAGATGATCCCGTACAGGTCGAAGGCCTCGCGCTCGAACCAGTTGGCGGCGTTCCAGATCGGCGTCACCGCGGCCACCGACGGGAAATCGTCGTCAGGCGCGAAGACCTTGACGCGCAGGCGCCAGTTCTTGTTGATCGACAGCAGGTGCGAGACCACCGCGAAGCGCGCGCCGTCGTAGGCGCCGTCCTTGTAGGTCGAGTAGTCCACGCCGCACAGGTCGATCAACTGCTCGAAGCGCAGCTCCGAGTGATCGCGCAGCAGCTTGGCGACGTTGAAGTAGTCCTTGGCCGCGACGGTGATCGTGATTTCGCCCAGCTCGCGCTTGAGCGCGACGATCTGCTCGCCGAGCACGGAGTGCAGCGCCGCCTGCAGGGTGTCGAGTTTCATGGTCATGGGAGTCAGCCTGCTTCTGCTCAGCGAGCGATGGTGTTCTCGCGACGGATCTTGGCCTGCAGCTGCAGGATGCCGTAGAGCAGCGCCTCGGCGGTCGGCGGACAGCCCGGGACATAGACGTCGACCGGGACGATGCGGTCACAGCCCCGCACCACCGAATAGCTGTAGTGATAGTAGCCGCCGCCGTTGGCGCAGCTGCCCATCGACAGCACCCAACGCGGCTCGGCCATCTGGTCGTAGACCTTGCGCAGGGCGGGCGCCATCTTGTTGCACAGCGTGCCGGCCACGATCATCAGGTCGGACTGGCGCGGGCTCGGACGGAACAGCATGCCGAAGCGGTCGATGTCGTAGCGCGCGGCGCCCGCGTGCATCATCTCCACCGCGCAGCAGGCGAGACCGAAGGTCATCGGCCACAACGAGCCGGTCTTGGACCAGTTCACCAGCTTGTCCAGCTGGGTGGTCATGAAGCCTTCCTTCAAAACGCCTTCGTTACCCATATCGAATTTCCAATCTTTCGAGATCAGCGGAGAAGGGTTTCGATCCTGCGGACATCGCTTGACGTCCTCTTGACGACTCGCCCTTCCCTAACGGACACGCGCCCGAAACGGGCGCCGTGTCCTGATGCATTCACGGCTCCGGCCTCGCGGCCGGGAGTCCGTCACCGGGCGCTCACTCCCAGTCGAGCGCGCCCTTCTTCCACTCGTAGGCGAAGCCCACGACCAGGATGCCCAGGAAGATCATCATCGCCCAGAAGCCGGGGGCGCCGATCTCGCGCAGCGAGACCGCCCACGGGAACAGGAAGGCGATTTCCAGATCGAAGAGGATGAAGAGGATGGCGACGAGGTAGTAGCGCACGTCGAACTTCATGCGCGCGTCCTCGAAGGCCTCGAAGCCGCATTCGTAGGGGCTGTTCTTCGCCGCGTCAGGGCGACGCGGGCCCGCCAGGAAGCCCAGCACTTGCGGGGCGATACCCACTCCGCAACCGACCAGGATGAAAAGGATGACGGGCAGGTATTGTTCCAGGCTCACGGCTTGCTCTCGTTTTGATGCCGGGATTCGAGATATGCCGACTGGGCGCGGCAAAACCAATTCCCGACGTGTCACCGATGATTGGCGGACCTGAGGCCGACCAACGATTCGGCAAAAGCAACGGGCGCGCCGCCAGCGATTATCCAATCGCTCACGGACCGCGCCCGCCTTGTCCTCCGGAGAATCGCACACGTGTATCGCGTGGAGATTTCCTGAGTCCCTCGACCTGCTTGATCACTCTTGATCCGGCTTTCCGGCTAGATCGCGAAGACCATGGCAGGCCGATTTATTTTGGTGCCGACGGCGAGACTCGAACTCGCACAGCTTTCGCCACTACCCCCTCAAGATAGCGTGTCTACCAATTTCACCACGTCGGCTTGTTGTCACCCTTCAGTGACCTTGTCTTGACGGCTCGCGTTTCAGACAGCCTCGAATTCTATACAGCTTTCTGGGGTCCGAAAGGAAACCAAGGCAATTTTATTCAACTGCTGGCGCTTGCCGCCCACGTCTGTCAGTTGGACGCCGCGGAAGCAGCCGCCGACGGCGCCGCTTGGGGTGCGATCGAGGCGCCCGGCAGCACGGCGGCGGAGGCCGTCGAGGCCGGCTGCGCCGCGCGCTCCAGCAGTTGCTCGCCCGCCGACGGGCCAGCATTGAAGCCGCCGTCGCGATGGCTGCCCATGTAGGCCAGCGCCAGCGTCGACACGAAGAAGATCGTCGCCGCGACCGCGGTCGAGCGCGACAGGAAGTTGGCGCTGCCGGTCGCACCGAACAGCGAGCCCGAGGCCCCGCTGCCGAACGAGGCGCCCATGTCCGCGCCCTTGCCATGCTGCACCAGCACCAGGCCGATCATCGCCAGGGCCGCGAGCAGCTGCAGCACCAGCACCAGATTCATCATCACTTGCATTGCTTTTTTCTCCAGGAACCTTGAACGCCGGACTTCAACCGGCAGCGCGGCAGATCGCCGCGAAATCGGCCGCCTTCAGCGCGGCGCCTCCGATGAGGCCGCCATCGATGTCGGGCTGCGCAAACAGTTGTGGGGCGTTGTCGGGCTTGACGCTGCCGCCATACAGGATCTGCATCTGATCGGCCTTCTGCGTGGCCGCGCGCAATTGCTGGCGGAGCAAGGCATGCACATGCTGCGCCTGCTCCGGCGTGGCCGTCAGGCCGGTGCCGATCGCCCACACCGGCTCATACGCGACGACGATCTCGCCGATGCAATGCGTCAGCGTGTGGATCACCGCTGCCAACTGACGCTTGACGACCTCTTCGGTGCGGCCGGACTCGCGCTCGGCCAGCGTCTCGCCGACGCAGACGATCGGCGTGACGCCATGCGCCAGCGCCGCCTTGGCCTTGTCGGCGACGAGCTGGTCGCTCTCAGCGTGGTAGGCGCGGCGCTCCGAGTGGCCGACGATCGCATAACGGCAGCCGATGTCGGCCAGCATCGCCGAGGACACCTCGCCGGTGAACGCGCCCTGCTCGTGCGCCGAGCAGTCCTGCGCGCCGTACGCGACCTGCGTGCCGGTCAGCGCGAGCGCCGTCTCCGTGATGTACGGGAACGGGACGCACACGGCGACCTGGGCGTTCCACGGGCCAGCTTCCTTCAGGCCCGCCAGCAGCACGGCGTTGGCTGCACGGCTGCCATGCATCTTCCAGTTGCCGACCACCAGTTTCTTGCGCATCAGATCAACTCCCTTGAAACCGAAAATCCTTGTAGGGACGCTCGGGGCTCACCACGTGAGCACGATCTTGCCGACATGCTCGCCCGACTCCATCAGCACATGCGCCGCGGCGGCGTCCGACGCGGGCAATTGGCGATGGATCACCGGCACGATGGCACGGGCCTCGAGCAGCGGCCACACGCGCTCGCGCAGCGCGCGGGCGATCCCCGCCTTGAACTCGACCGGACGCGGACGCAGGGTGGAGCCCGTGATCGTCAGCCGGCGGCGCAAGACCTGCCCCGCGTCGAACTCGGCCTTCACGCCGCCCTGCACCGCGATGATCACGGCACGGCCGTCGTCGGCCAGGCACTGCACGTTGCGGGCGACGTAGCCACCCGCCACCATGTCCAGGATCACGTCGACGCCGCGACCGCCCGTCGCGGCCTTCGCCTCTTCGACGAAGTCCTGCTCGCGATAGTTGATCGCGACGTCGGCGCCGAGCGCCAGACAGGCCTTGGCCTTGTCCGCATTGCCCACCGTGACCAGCACCGTCGAGCCCAGCGCCTTGGCGATCTGGATCGCCGTCACGCCAATGCCGCTGCTGCCGCCATGCACCAGCAGGCTTTCACCGGGCTGCAGGCGGGCGCGCTCGAAGACATTGCTCCAGACGGTGAAGAAGGTCTCCGGCAGGCTGGCGGCCTCGGCCATGCTCCAGCCCTTCGGAACCGGCAGGCATTGGACCACCGGCGCCACACACAGTTCGGCATAGCCACCGCCCGCGACCAGCGCGCAGACCGCATCGCCAACCTTCAGGCCGGCGGCCGCCAGCGCCTGGGCGTCGCCGGACGCGATGGTCCCGGCGACTTCCAGACCCGGCAGATCGCTGGCGCCCGCCGGTGGCGGGTACGCGCCCTTGCGCTGCAGCACGTCCGGCCGGTTGATGCCGTAGGCCTGCACACGGATCAGGCACTCGCCAGCCCCGGCGACGGGGTCGGCGCGCTCGACCAGCTGCAGGACCTCGGGTCCGCCGGGCTGGGTGATGGCGATCGCCTTCATGACGTGACGCGCGGTGCGGCGGGGCCGATTACTCGGCCGAGCCTTCGCCGTGATGAGGAGCGGCCGGGGCCGCGTCGCGGTCCAGCAGCGCCTTCAGCGACAGCTTGATGCGGCCCTTCTCGTCGGTCTCGAGCACCTTGACCTTGACGATCTGACCTTCGCTCAGGAAGTCGGTGACCTTCTCGACGCGCTGGTGCGCGATCTGGCTGATGTGCAGCAGCCCGTCCTTGCCGGGCAGGATGTTGACCAGCGCGCCGAAGTCCAGGATCTTGGTGACCGGGCCTTCGTAGACCTTGCCGATCTCCGCTTCGGCGGTGATCTGCTCGATGCGCTTCTTGGCCAGCTCGGCCTTGTCGCCATCGGTCGAGGCGATGGTGATGGTGCCGTCCTCGGCGATGTCGATCTGCGTGCCGGTCTCTTCGGTCAGCGCGCGGATGGTCGCGCCGCCCTTGCCGATCACGTCACGGATCTTCTCCGGATTGATCTTCATCGTGTACAGGCGGGGCGCGAACTGCGAGATCTCGGCGTTGGCCGATCCCATCGCGTCGACCATCTTCTCCAGGATGTGCAGACGCGCTTCCTTGGCCTGCGCCAGGGCGACCTGCATGATCTCCTTGGTGATGCCCTGGATCTTGATGTCCATTTGCAGCGCGGTGATGCCCGAGGTCGTGCCGGCCACCTTGAAGTCCATGTCGCCCAGGTGATCCTCATCGCCCAGGATGTCGGTCAGCACGGCGAAGCGGTTGCCGTCCTTGATCAGGCCCATGGCGATGCCCGCGACGTGCGCCTTCAGCGGCACGCCGGCGTCCAGCAGCGACAGGCAGCCGCCGCAGACCGAGGCCATCGACGACGAGCCGTTGGACTCGGTGATCTCCGACACCACGCGGATCGAGTACGGGAAGTCTTCCTTGTTCGGCAGCACCGCGACCAGCGCGCGCTTGGCCAGGCGGCCGTGGCCGATCTCGCGGCGCTTGGGGCTGCCCACGCGGCCGGTCTCGCCGGTGGCGAACGGGGGCATGTTGTAGTGCAGCATGAAGCGCTCGGAGTACTCGCCGGCCAGCGCGTCGATGACTTGCGCATCGCGGTCGGTGCCCAGCGTCGCGGCGACCAGCGCCTGCGTCTCGCCGCGGGTGAACAGCGCCGAGCCGTGAGCGCGCGGCAGCACGCTGTTGCGGATCTCGATGGCGCGGACGGTGCGGGTGTCGCGGCCGTCGATGCGCGGCTCGCCAGCCAGGATCTGGCCACGCACGATGCGGGCTTCGATCTCGAACAGCAGGCCGTCGACTTCCACGCCGTCGAAGGCGACGCCTTCCGCGGTCAGGGCGTCCTTGACCTTGGCGTAGGCAGTGCGGCAAGCCTCGGTGCGGGCCTGCTTGGAGCGGATCTGGTAGGCGGCGCGCAGCTCTTCCTCGGCCAGCGCGGTGACCTTGGCGATGAAGCTCTCATCCTTGGCCGGGGCGGTCCAGTTCCAGGACGGCTTGCCGGCTTCACGGACCAGCTCGTTGATCGCGGCGATCGCGATCTTGCCCTGGTCGTGGCCGTAGGTGACGGCGCCCAGCATGATGTCTTCGCTCAGCTGGTCGGCTTCCGACTCGACCATCAGCACGGCGGCTTCGGTGCCGGCGACCACCAGGTCCAGCTTCGAGTCGATCAGTTGGGTCTTGCCCGGGTTCAGCACGTACTCGCCGTTGACATAGCCCACGCGCGCGGCGCCGATCGGGCCGTTGAACGGGATGCCCGAGATCGCCAGCGCGGCGCTCGTGGCGATCATCGCGGCGATGTCGGCCTGGACTTCCGGGTTCAGCGAGACGGTGTGGATGACGACCTGGACTTCGTTGAAGAAGCCTTCCGGGAACAGCGGGCGGATCGGGCGGTCGATCAGGCGCGAGGTCAGGGTCTCGAGCTCGCTCGGACGGCCTTCACGCTTGAAGAAGCTGCCGGGGATCTTGCCGGCGGCGTAGGTCTTCTCGATGTAGTCGACGGTCAGCGGGAAGAAGTCCTGGCCGGCCTTGGGGGCCGACTTGGCGACGACGGTCGCCAGCACCACGGTGTCCTCGATGTTCACCAGCACGGCGCCGGTGGATTGACGGGCGATCTCGCCCGTCTCCATCACGACCTGATGCTGGCCCCATTGGAAGGTCTTGGTGACCTTGTTGAACATGCTCATTCGAGTTCTCCTCAGTTCATGGATGCGCCGCTCGCGGTGCGGCGCGGAACCGGGAGTGAAGCTGGGTTTGGCGGGATGCCATTCCAGAGCGCCTGCTTGCCCGGCCCCTGCCGGCAAGCGCATTGGAATGACACAGCAGCGCCACGTCAGCCCGACTCCGATTGTTCAGTTCACCGGCGAGTCGACCGGTGGATCCGCCGCCTGAGGGACACCCCGCGGGCGGCGTTCAGAAACGACAAAGAGCCTGTTGGAATCAGACCAATCAGGCTCTTTGTCTTCATGCGCCGATTACTTGCGCAGACCCAGCTTCTGGATCAGGGCGGTGTAGCGGTCGGCGTCCTTGTTCTTCAGGTAGGCCAGCAGGCTCTTGCGCTGGTTGACCATCTTCAGCAGGCCGCGGCGGCCGTGGTGGTCCTTGGCGTGCAGCTTGAAGTGGGGGGTCAGCTCGTTGATGCGCGCCGTCAGCAGGGCGACTTGGACTTCGGGGGAGCCGGTGTCGTTGGCGCTGCGGGCGTTGGCCTTGACGATCTCGGCCTTGTTCTGGTCGAAGCTGGACATGTTGCGATCCTTGTTCCGGATGAATTCGGAAGGTCCGCCGGCATGGCCCAGGAAGGCATCGAGTGCGCAGACGGTTTCCGAGGTTGGACTTGCGGTCACAGGTGAAACCGACCCGTGCCGTGCTAATCGCCCCGGCAGGTGACCCGCCAGGACAGCCGCGCAGTATAGCGCAGCGATGAACTTTTCAGGAAGGGCGCGTCATCCGGCAGCTGGCGGGCTGCTCCGCCTGGGGGGCATCGAGGAAGCGCAAGGTCCGGAAACCGTAGCCGGAGCCCTCGTTGTCGTGCGGCACGCCGGCCTCGCCCGCGCGGCGCATGACGCTGACGTACAGCGGCTGCTGCAATTGATGGTCCGACGGCCGCATCCAGCCCTGATGCGCGACCCCCAGCGGCCGCCCGTCGAGCCTCAAGCCCTCCAGCGCCAGCGCGACCGCCCCCGGCTCCACGCGGCCCGCCTTCTCGATGGCCGCCACCAGCATCTCCACCATCAGTTGCATCCGCGCATGCAGGTAGTCGTGCTCCGGCCTGGGGAAGCGCTGGCGGAAGGCGGCGTAGAAGCGCTCGGAATCGGCATTGCCGACATTCGGATGCCATTCGGCCACCGCCAGCACACGGTCGACGCCCGCCTCGCCGAGCACGCCCGGCACGCCCAGCGCATTGCCATAGAAGGTGTAGAAGCGCGCCTCCAGGCCGATGTCGCGGGCTGCCTTGATCAGCAGCGTGAGGTCGTTGCCCCAGTTGCCGGTGAGCACGGCCTGCGCGCCGCTGGCGCGGATCTTGGTGGCATACGGCAGGAAGTCCTTCACGCGGCCCAGCGGATGCAGCTCGTCCCCGACGATGTCCAGATCCGGCCGGCGCCGGGCGAGCATCGCCCTCGCCTGCTCGCGCAGGTGCTGGCCGAAGCTGTAGTCCTGGCCGATCAGGTAGACCCGCTTGAGCGCGCGATCCTGCGCCATCACCTCGATCAGCGCGGCGAGCCGCATGTCGGTGTGGGCGTCGAAGCGGAAATGCCAGAAGCTGCACCGCGCGCCGGTGAGCGCGGGATCGACGGCGGCGTAGTTGAGGAACAGCGCGCGGCGCGCCGGCTCGCGGGCGTTGTGCTTGTCGAGCGCCGCGATCAGCGCACTGGCCACCGCCGAGCTGTTGCCCTGCAGCACGAAGGGGATGCCCTGGTCGGTCGCGGCGCGCAGCAGCGACAGCGACTCCTCCACCGAGCCCTTGCTGTCCAAGCGCACCAGCTCGAGCGGCCGCGCGCCGCCGGGGAGCTTGACGCCGCCGCGCGCATTGACGCGTTCGGTCGCCCAGACCAGGTTGCGGAACACCGCCTCGCCGCCATTGCCGAGCGGACCGGACAGACCTTCGATCAGCGCGAGGCGGATCGGCGCCCGGGTCTGGGCCATGGCCGCCGATGACAGCCACGGCGCGGCCGCCAGGGCTGAAACCACCATGGACATCGCCACGAGCATCGCCACGGCCATCGCGGCGCTCCCGAAGGCCACCGCCCTCCTCGTCCGGAGGATCACAGCTGCGCAGGACCGGCGAGTTGCGACAGATCCCAGCGCGGCTTGACCTCGAAGCCGCCGCCACGCGTGAGCGTCGCCATGTCGCGCTGCAGCCGCAGCGCGGCGGCGAGCGCGATCATCGCGCCGTTGTCGGTGCACAGATGCAGCTCGGGATAGTGGACGCGGACGCGGCGCTTCTCGCAGACCGCGTTCAGCTGCTCGCGCAGGCGCTTGTTGGCGCCGACGCCGCCCGCGACGACCAGCCGCTTCAGTCCCGTCTCCTTCAGCGCGAGCAGCGCCTTCTTGAGCAGCACCTCGACGATCGCCGCCTGCGTGGAAGCGGCGAGATCCGCGCGCTGCTGCTGCGTCACTCCCCCGGCCTGCGCCTCGAGCTTGCGGACCTGCGTCAGCACCGCCGTCTTCAGGCCTGCGAAGCTGAAGTCGGGCTTGCCGCTGTGCAGCAGCGGACGCGGCAGCGCAAACGCCTCGGGATCGCCCTGCTCCGCCAGCCTCGACAGATGCGGGCCGCCGGGGTACGGCAGGCCGAGCAGCTTGGCCGATTTGTCGAAGGCCTCGCCGGCCGCGTCGTCGATGGTCTCGCCGAGCAGCTCGTAGCTGCCGACGTCGTCCACGCGCATCAACTGCGTGTGCCCGCCCGAGACGAGCAGCGCGACAAAAGGGAACTCCGGCGGATCCTCGGAGAGGAACGGCGAGAGCAGATGCCCTTCGAGGTGATGGATGCCCATCACCGGCCGGTCCAGCGCCGCACCCAGCGACGCCGCCACGCCCGCGCCGACCAGCAGCGCGCCAGCCAGCCCGGGTCCCTGCGTGTAGGCGACGACATCGACGTCGGCCAGCGACAGCCCCGCGCCGGCGAGCACCTCGCGGGTCAGCGGCAGCACGCGGCGGATGTGGTCGCGCGAGGCCAGTTCGGGCACCACGCCGCCATAGGCCTGGTGCATCGAGATCTGGCTGTGCAGCGCATGCGCGAGCAGCCGCGGCACGCCGTCGCCGGACGCGTCGACCAGCGCCACGCCGGTTTCATCGCAGGAGGATTCGATGCCGAGGACCCGCATCGCGACCTCAGTGATTTTCCTTGGCGTGGTTGATCGAGTACTTGGGAATCTCGACCGTCACGTCGGTGTTGGACAGGATGGCCTGGCAGGACAGGCGCGAGTTGGGCTCCAGGCCCCAGGCGCGGTCCAGCATGTCCTCCTCGTTCTCCTCCATCTCGGACAGCGAGGCGAAACCCTCGCGCACGATCACGTGGCAGGTGGTGCAGGCGCAGACCTGGTCGCAGGCGTGCTCGATCTCGACGCCGTTGTCCAGCAGCGCCTCGCAGATCGTGGTGCCGGACGGGGCCGACAGCGTCTTGCCCTCGGGGGCGTACTCGGGATGGGGAAGGATCTTGATGACGGGCATGGGATGTCCTTGAAGCTGGCGGCGGGGCTCGCGTTCAGACTTGATCGATGCTGCGGCCGGTCAGGGCCTGCTGGATGCCGCGGTTCATGCGCGCGGCGGCGAAGGCTTCGGTGCCCTTGGCCAGCGCCTGCACGGCGGCATCGATGGCATCGGCGTTCGCGGCCGCGTCGCCGGCCTGCGCCTTCGCGAGCAGATCCGCCTGCAGCGCGGCGATCGCGGCGCGCTCAGCATCGCTGAGCAGATCGCCGTCGGCGCGCAGCGCGGACTGGGTGGCCAGGATCATGCGTTCGGCCTCGACGCGCGCCTCGCGCAGCTTGCGGGCGGCCATGTCGGACTCGGCGCTGGCGAAGCCCTCGCGCAGCATCGTGGCGATCTGGTCATCGGACAGGCCGTAGCTCGGCTTGACCTGCACCGCCGCCTCGACGCCCGAGCCCAGCTCGCGCGCGGACACGCTCAGCAGGCCGTCGGCATCGACCTGGAAGGTCACGCGGATGCGGGCGGCGCCCGCGGCCATCGGCGGGATGCCGCGCAGCTCGAAGCGCGCCAGCGAGCGGCACTCGCTCACCAGCTCGCGCTCGCCCTGCAGCACATGGACGGCCAGCGCGGTCTGGCCATCCTTGAAGGTGGTGAAGTCCTGCGCCTTCGCCACGGGGATGGTGGCATTGCGCTCGATGATGCGCTCGACCAGTCCGCCCATGGTCTCCAGGCCCAGCGACAGCGGGATCACATCCAGCAGCAGGATCTCGCCGTCGGCGCTGTTGCCGGCGAGCTGATTGGCCTGCACGGCGGCGCCGAGCGCGACGACCTCATCGGGATTCAGGTTGGTCAGCACCTCGCGGCCGAACAGCTCGCCCACGGTGCGGCGCACGATCGGCATGCGCGTCGAGCCGCCGACCATCACCGTGCCGTGGACCTCGTCCGCCGTGACCTTCGCGTCACGCAGCACGCGGCGCACCGCCAGCAGCGTCTTGTTGACCAGCGGCAGCGCCAGCTCGTCGAACTGCGCGCGCGAGACCTCGACGCTCAGCGCGCCGGCGTCGAGCGCCGCGCTCAGCGTCACGCGCTCGCTGTCGGTCAACGCCTCCTTGGCCTGGCGGGCCGCCACCAGCACGCGGCGCTTGTCCTGCGCGCTGGTCGCGGCCAGGCCCGCCTGCTGCAGCGCCCAGTCGGCGAGCAGGCGGTCGAAGTCGTCGCCGCCAAGCTGCGCGTCGCCGCCGGTGGCCACGACCTCGAACACGCCTTTCGTCAGGCGCAGCAGCGAGATGTCGAAGGTGCCGCCCCCCAGGTCGTAGACGGCGTAGAGCCCTTCGCTGCCGTTGTCCAGCCCGTAGGCGATCGCGGCGGCGGTGGGCTCGTTGATCAGACGCAGCACGTTCAGGCCCGCGAGCTGCGCCGCGTCCTTCGTGGCCTGGCGCTGCGCGTCGTCGAAGTACGCGGGCACCATGATGACGGCACCGAACAGGTCGTCGTTGAAGGTATCCTCGGCGCGCTGGCGCAGCGTGGCCAGGATCTCGGCGCTGATCTCGACCGGCGACTTCAGGCCCTCGCGCGTGGCCAGGCTCAGCATGC
>Ga0209050_1003319_pt1 | contig 12017 bp, 11 predicted proteins | sample Araplavi_mTSA_r2_FD_184276 | JGI IMG/M metagenome (GOLD analysis project Ga0209050, IMG submission 184276) | Arabidopsis root microbial communities from North Carolina, USA - plate scrape MF_Cvi_mTSA_r2 (SPAdes) (version 2) | ecosystem: Host-associated > Plants > Roots > Endosphere | place: USA...
ATTGTGGGGGAACATGTCATGATCGGCTTTATGTTCAAACCGGGTGCCCTGCACCGTTTGATCGGAATTCCCATGACACAGTTGCTTGATCATGCACTCGACGGGTCGTCGCTGTGGCCGGTAGCGATCCGGCAGTTGGAAGCGCAAATGACGGCCACCAGCGATTGCCTGGCGATGGTCGCCTATGCGGAAGGCTTTCTGAAAAAACAGTATGCACAAAGTGCCGTATCAACCCTGCCCATAGATGCCGTATTAAAAACGATGTTGCGCACTACCTCGCCCCCTTCCATCGATGAATTGGCCGCGATGGCCTGCCTTAGCACCCGGCAATTCGACCGGAAATTTTATGAACGCATCGGCATGAGTCCGAAGCAGTTCATGCGCATCGCCCGCTTTAGCACCGCCTTCCGGATGAAAGAGCGTTGTCCCGATGCAGATTGGCTTACGATAGCGCTCCAATGCGGCTATTATGACTTTCAGCATCTGCTCCGTGATTTCAAAGAATTTGCGGGCACCACCCCCAGCCTATTTCTTGCATCCGAAGCCATAAGCAATAGCGAAACGACATCCCTTTTTTAAGCAAGGCAACTTGTCCGATTTTTACACCCGGCGCGAAATACCCCGGCCCTAGTTTTACGGAAACAAAAAAACGTCGTCCGTATGAAAACATTCCCGACATTATTTTTCCTGCTGGTCGCCTCCACGTTGTGTGGCCAACCTACATCTAACCCCGGGGCCGCCTACCACGGGGAGATATTCGACACGCACTTGCATGGCCACTTTGATGTGGACAAAAGGACTGAAGAAACAAAAGCGTATAAACAGAATAATATCACCCGCGCCGCCATCACGTGTCCCTGGAACTCGCAAGCGCCCTACCGGGCAATGGCCAAACCCAAATTCCTTTACGGGATGATCTTTCCCTGCCCCAATGGGATCGTTCCTTACGGTGGGCCGAAGTGCTTTGAAAATGGCCAGGACTTTCCCGATCCCCAATGGGTGAGACAACAAATACGCGATCATAAAATCGATTTCCTGGGTGAACTCGTCAACGAATATTATGGCATCTCCATGTCCGACTCCGTCATGTTTCCCTATTATGCCCTGGCACAGGAATTCAACATCCCTATCGGCATACATTCCGGGCTTGCGGGTCCCGACCACGGCTGTCCCCATTTTGATCCATTAATGGGCGACCCTCAATTGCTAAAAGGTGCCTTGGTCGCCTTTCCCAAACTTAAAGTATGGCTCATGCATGCCGGCGCGCCCTATTTAAAAGGAACGCTGGATATTATGTCGGCTTACCCAACCGTTTATGCCGACCTGTCGGTTCTTGCAAATCCGGACATCGTGCCTCAGGACGCATTCGCCTCCTACATGAAATCCCTTGTCGATGCGGGGCTCACCGACCGGCTGATGTTTGGTTCGGACGGAGGAGACATTTCCAGGATGATCGGCCGCGTGAACGAATTAAGCTTTTTGACCAAAACGCAGAAGGAAAACATATTCCACAAAAATGCGGAGCGGTTTTTCGGAGGGAACACGGCCTCCAGGAGGTGAACCGAAACTTGAGTTTTTATCGAATAATGAAGCCCCAAGCCCGTATTGGGGCTTTTTTATGCGTGGCGAAGACCGCGGCGGGTGGCGACCGCCTTGAATTATTTTTTAGGTCCCTGTAACCCGGCGTCAAAATAAGCGTCTAATGCATAAGAACTCTATGTATTAACAGTTTATGCATCCAACCGAATTATTAAGGGGCACCCTGCAAACCATCATTTTAAAGGTGTTGAAAGACAATGGCAAAATGTATGGCTACGAGATCACGCAAATGGTGGGCGAGCTTTCGCAAGACCGGATCTTGCTCACCGAGGGGGCATTGTACCCGGCGCTGCACAAGCTGGAAAACGAAGGGCTTGTCAAAACCGAAGTCGTGAATATCGGCAAGCGCGTTAGGAAATATTATACGCTGACTTCGGAAGGGAAATCCCTGGCCAAAGACCGGGTGGCCGAATTTGTCGATTTCATTAAAACCATGTCTGCGGTATTGCAGGTAAAAGTAGGCTAAGCCATGGCGTTGCTCACGAGCGAACATATTGACTACATCACCAAGGACCTCGCTTATCGCGGCATCGTCCTGGAAAGTTTTCAGGAAGAAGTGCTCGATCACCTCTGTTCGGTCGTGGAAAAAGAAATGGAGAAAGGCAAGCGATTTGTCGACGCCTATGATCATGCCCTAAAGCGCTTTGGCCATACCGCGGGGCTGCGACAGACCCAGAAACAAGTTCTCATCACCGATACTCAAACTACCAGCATCATGTTTAAAAATTATTTCAAGATTGCCGTGCGCAATCTCACCAAACATCGCTTCTATTCCCTCGTCAACATTGCGGGGCTGGCAACCGGTGTTGCCTCGTGCCTGATCATCTCGCTCTTTATTTTGAACGAGTTGAGCTATGACACGCAACATGTCAACCGCGATCGGTTGTACCGGGTGAATTTCCGGATCAAATTCGGCAACCTGGACTACGACATGGCTGTGACGCCGCCCGCGCTCGCCCCGGCCGTGCTTCAGGATTATCCGGAAGTGGAGGCTGTGGCGCGAATCCGCCAGCAGGGAAACTATCTCGTAAAAAGGGACAAGGAGAATTTCAAGGAAAAAAATATCGCCTACGCCGATAGCTCTTTTTTTAAAATCTTCACCATTCCATTTCTTCATGGCAATCCTTCCAAGGCGCTCACCGAACCCAACACCATTGTCATTAGCCGAAAAATCGCCGACAAATATTTCCCCAACGAGAATCCCATTGGGCAAACGCTCACGTTCTTCAATAACTGGAACAACAAGATCGTTGGTGTCATGGAGGATTTTCCCGACAACAGCCAGTTTCACTTCGAAATACTGGTGTCGATGCTGAACAGCGAGGAAAGCAAAAACAACATGTGGCTCAGCAACAATTTTCACACGTACGTCTTGCTGAAAGAAGGTACCGATGCAAAAGCGCTGGAAAAGAAATTTTTAGGCATGAAGGAAAAATACGTCGGGCCCCAGGTCCGTGAATTCCTGGGCGCTGAAAATACGCCGGAGAAACTCGCTGCCGACGGCAGCAAATTCGACTTCTGGCTTATGCCGATCACCGATGTGCATTTGCATGCCAAGACGATGATCGAGGTGGAACCCGCCGGTGACATTGTCTATGTTTATCTTTTCGGCGCCATCGCCCTTTTTATATTGGTCATTGCCTGCATCAATTTCATGAACTTGTCGACGGCCCGGTCAGCCAATCGTGCCAAGGAGGTGGGCGTGAGAAAAGTATTGGGATCGCTTCGCTCGCATTTGGTTCGGCAGTTCCTGCTGGAGTCTGTGCTCATCAGTGTCATGGCTTTCCTGCTGGCCTTGGGGTTGGCGTTTGTCTTCCTACCCACGTTCAATGATCTTTCGGGCAAGCATCTTCATATCCCGGTGGCCGATCCGAATTTTCTCGTTTTCTTTATGGGATTATCTTTGTTGGTTGGGGGCTTGGCCGGTGTTTATCCTTCCTTCTTCTTGTCAGCGTTCAAACCGGTCAATGTTCTCAAAGGCAAACTGGCGTTGGGGATGAAGAGCGGATTGATCCGGAGTGGCCTGGTGGTTTTTCAGTTTACCATTTCCATATTCCTCATCGTGGGCACGATCACCATCAACCGCCAGCTCACCTATATCCAGGAGAAAAAAATAGGATTTAACAAAGACCAGGTCATCATCATCCGGGAGGCCCATGCCATGGGCGATCAGCTGGAAAGCTTCAAGAACGAAATGTTAAAGAATAGCCACATTCTGAGCGCAACGATTTCCGGCTCCCTCCCCGTCTCGGGCACCGACCGAAACAACAGCACCTATTGGCCCATGGGCAAAGAACCCAACCAAGACAACATGGTCGGCATGCAGGGGTTCTATGTCGACTATGATTATGTCAAAACGCTCGGCATGGAGATCAAAGACGGCCGCGACTTTTCGCGCGACTTTATCTCGGACTCCACGGGCATCATCCTCAACGAAGCGGCCGCCCAGGCGTTCAATATCGCTGCCGATCCCATTGGCAAAAAAATAGAAACCTTTGCGTTTGCCGGCGGGAGCAATGCCATTGAGAAAGACAAACGCGATGTTTACACCGTGGTTGGCGTGGTGAAGAATTTTCATTTTGAATCGTTGCGCGACAACATCACGCCGTTGGGGCTTTTTCTCTCCAAAAGCACGGGGCTTATCTCCTTCCGGTTCGAGTCCAAAAACGTGAACGATGTTATCTCGGCCCTGGAGAAAAAATGGAAGCAGATGGCCCCGACCCAGCCGTTCGAATACACGTTCCTGGACGATGACTTCTCGAGCATGTATGCCACCGAGCAACGGCTTGGACAGATCTTTGCCATCTTTGCCGGGCTTGCCATCATCATTGCGTGTTTGGGATTGTTTGCGCTGAGCGCCTTCACGGCCGAGCAACGCACAAAGGAAATCGGCATCCGGAAAGTTCTCGGCGCCACCGTGACGAGCATCGTGTTGTTGCTTTCCAAGGAGTTTGGAAAACTCATTGTCATCGCTTTTATTATTGCTGCACCGCTTTCATGGCTGGCCGTGAAATGGTGGCTGCAAAGTTATACTTATAAAACGGAGGTCGGCGTGTTGGTCTATTTGCTGGCCGGACTATCGGCTTTCCTGGTGGCCTGGCTGACCATGGGATACCAGTCCATCAAAGCCGCTGCTTCCAACCCGGTGAATTCGTTGCGCAGCGAATAGCGGCTGGCGCGTGAGGGAAGGTCAGCTTAACGCAAGACCTTCCTTCAGCGCTTTGTCGTATTTCCGTTTGTCGAAACTATAGAGATGCGGCGAGCGATGGGGGCCAATGCTTCTTCTTTCCTCCAACTTTTTTAACAACCCCAGCGCCATCAGTTTTTTTGGAAAATTGCTGACATCCAACTTCTTCCCCAGCAAGGTCTGGTACAAGGCGTGAATTTCGCTTAGTGTAAATTTCTTCGGCAGCATGGTATAGCCGATCGGGCAATGATACAATTGCATGCGAAGGGTATGCAAGGCTTCCACCACCATTTGGTCGTGATCAAATTCAAGTTTAGGAAGGCTGTCCACGTCAAACCATGCGCACTCGTCGGACATGATATCGGGTTTGGGAATGGCGTGCGAGAAATCGGTGATGGCGTAGAAGCCGATGGAGATGGTGTGATCGATGAGCCAGTTGTCGCGCTTGATCCGGATGCCGGTCATTTCAAAAAACTTCTCCTCGTCAAACTCCCGGTAGCGCGACCGGTCGGGGTCGCCAAAGGTTTTATATTGTTGCAGAAACAAATTGCCGATGCTGGTGCGCTCCTTCACAATGCGGTTGGCGGCCTCTACCAGCGTTTCCGTCCTTTTTATATATCCACCGGGGAGACACCATCCCTGCACATACCGGTTCCTGATCAGGAGAAGTTTCAGCTGTTGCGCATGGTAGCCGAAGATGGCACAGTCAATGGACACGTGGGGCAGGTATTTCTTGTGCCCGTTTTTAAAAAAGTCCACTAGTTCCGCCTGGGATTCCATGTCTGAAAATGATCATTTATTCCGCAACTTAAGAAAATCGAAAATATATTTAGTGAAATTCACTAAATAAGAATAAAGTTCTCTACATTTATTTAGTAAGTTTCACTAAATAGGCTCAAAAGCCGCTATAACCCACCTTCGTTATGAAAACCAACCGCAGAAAATTCATCCAACAAATCGGCCTGGGCGCGCTTGGCGCCGGCGTGGCGTCGGCCCTTCCCTGGGAACTCAACGCGTTCGGTGCCGCGAAGTCATCGTTCGATATTTCGCTGGCCCAATTCTCGCTGGCCTCCGAATTCTTCTCCGGAAAACACAATGTGTTGGACTTTCCTGCCAAGGCTAAAAATGAATTTGGGATCAGTATCGTAGAATACGTCTCCATGTTCTTTGCCGACAAAGCCGAAGACACCGCTTTTCTGAAGGAATTAAAAAAACGGGCCGACGACCTGGGCGTGCGCAACAACCTGATCATGGTGGATGGCGAGAACATCGCCGACCTCGACACCGCCAAAAGAAATCACGCCGTGGAGAGCCATTATAAATGGGTGGATGCCGCAAAACTATTGGATTGCAAATCCATCCGCGTAAACCTGGGCAGCATGGACCAGACCGGCACAGCCGAAGAGGTGGCTGCGGCGGCCGTGGAAGGCTATGGCAAGTTGCTGGAATACGGCGTCAAAAATAACCTCGACATCATCGTGGAGAATCACGTGGGCTATTCGTGCAACGGAAAATGGCTGGCGGGCATTATGAAACAAGTGAACAACAAGCGGGCCGGTGTTCTTCCCGATTTTGGCAACTTCTGTGTGAACCGGACCAAACCGGCCACGATGGATCTGGCCGGCTATATGAATACCACCTGCCTGGAAGAGTACGACAAGTACAAAGGTGTTGAAGAACTCATGCCCTATGCAAAAGGCGTGAGTGCCAAAACGCACAAGTTCGACGCCAACGGCAACGAGACCGAAATCGACTTTGTCAGGATGTTCGACATTATAAAAAAATCAAAATTCAAAGGTATCGTGGGGATTGAGTATGAAGGCGGCCTCATGCAGATGATGGGCAAGCCCGGCTATTTGACCAACGAAGAAGGGATACGGGCGACCCAAAAGCTGATCGAGAAAATGGGCTAACAACCCGTCCAACCCCGCTCAGCGAAACCACGTCCTCGCTAAGTGCCCCACCCGGTTCCCTAAATGGGGGTTCCGGCCTTCCATCCGGGTCGATACATTCGGATATGATTCAACGAAAGATCATATCGCTTGTTCCCGCAGCCCTTCTCTGGGTGCCGCTGATCTCCTTTTCGCTCTTGCTGTCGCACAACGCCATGCTCTACTTTACGCATGGCGGCGAATATGGAATTCTTCCTGAAAAAAGAGTGGCACAACAGGACATGCTCTGGAACGTTGCGTTCTATGTTCATCTTCCCACCGGCATCATCTGCCTTCTCAGTCCCATTGTTCTTTTTACCCGCCGGTTCTTCAAGCGGGCACTTGCCCTCCACCGGGTGGTGGGAAAAATATATGTGTGGGTGACGCTGACCCTGGTTTGTCCCACCGGCATGTATCTCGCCTGTTATGCCAAGGGTGGCCTGATCACCCAGGTCGGGTTTATGTTGCAGGGGATACTTTTGGCGGTGTTCACATACCAAGGCTATCAAGCGATCAACGCCGGGGACAAGGCCGGGCATTTTCATTCCATGATCCGCTCGTATGCGATCGCTTCCGTGGTCCTGTCGTTCCGGATCCTTCACATCTTGTTTTTTCTTTGGAATGTTCCTTACCAGGACAACTACGCCATCTCGCAATGGCTTGGATTGTTTGGCAATTTCCTGATGGCAGAACTCATCATCCTTTTTATTGAAATCAAAAAATCACATTCACTAAAATCCCAATCCATATGAAACCCATGAGAAGAATCCTGGCGCTTTGCGTCGTTGTCGCATCGATCATCGTCTTTTGGCTGAAGCCCGGAATAAACGCGGCACAAGACACGGCCTACACTCGTCGTTATGAAGACACGGATCGAAAATCGGGTGGCGACTCACTGGCCCTCAACACCCATCGCCGGAAATATCAGAAACCGGAAGCATCGAAATCCTTGCAACAAAAGAAAGTCTACAAAACGCAACGGATCAGTTCGAAGGATAAGTTTTCAAAAATAGATCCGGAAATGTTCAGCCGGGCCATTCAGTTCGAAGACAGCCTGGTGGTGGCAAAGGAACTTGAAGAAGTGCCTCTAGCCGATACGCTGGCGCTCAATCCTTAATCCAAAAAAACATGCGCGCTACTTCCTTACTTTCGACGCTCACGTTTATCGCGGCTTGTCATTCTGCGTTTTGCCAGGATCAAAAGAGTTCGTCCAGGTCCTTCGACGAACCGTGGGTCACCGACTCGGCTTCCACGATGTTAATACCGTATCGCTATGAGGCCGGTCTTTTTTCGGCCGATAAGATGAGGGCCTGGGGTAATTATTATGCAAACTATATCGTATATCATTTCAAATCCGATTCCTATACGACCCTATTCCCCCACGACACCTATATCCAGGCCCCACCCTACGCTTACTCCTACAACCGCGGGGATGCGTCAAAGCACCAAGCCGTGTCGGGATCGTGGATCTTTTACCTGGTGAAAAACAAAGATCATAGCGGCAACGGAAAAATCGATGAACGCGATCCTTCTGTTCTATACGTTTCCGATACGCGCGGCGAAAATTTGAAGCCGGTCACTCCGGAAACTGAAAACGTTGTTTCGTTCACGCTTTATGAGAAGCTGGGGTTTGCCCTTCTACATGTTCAACGCGACAAAAACCAGGACAAGGCGTTTGAGTCGAGCGACAACGATCACTACCTGGTGCGGATAAACTTGTCGGATCTTCGTTTAGGGAATAAGATCGAATACAGGAAGCCGTGAGCACCCTAACCTAACCCATCATCACGCTAAAGGTGTGAGCGCGTTCCCAGCAAATGGACATGCTACTTTTAGAAGTTAATGTTATTTTAGTACCCAGGATGCGCGCTCAACAAAAAGGTGTGATTGAACATGAAAAACGGCAAAGCATTATTAATTATTGACATGCAGAACGAATCGTTCTCGCCCGGAGCGTCCAGCTATGACATGGAAGGGGTGGTGACGCGGATCAATGCCCTGAGTGCAAAGTTCCGCGCGGCAGGTCTTCCTGTCATCCTGGTTCAGCACGACGGGACGCTCCAGGGCGAGTACGTTCCCGGCACGCCCGGTTGGGAGCTTATCCCGGGATTGACCATTTCGCCAAGCGACATCCGCCTTGGGAAAACGGCAAACGATACGTTCTATGAAACCGGGCTGCAGACCATCCTTGACCAGCGGCAAGTGAACGAATTGTTTATCACCGGCAGCGCCACCGACTTCTGCATAGACTCCAGTGTCCAGTCGGCCTTGACCAAAAATTATATCGTCACCGTTGTGCGCGACGGCCACACCACGGGGGAACGAGCTCACCTGAGTGCCGAAAAGATCGTGGAGCACTACAACTGGGTGTGGCGAAATTTAAGTCCCACCAAAGGAAGGATCGTCATAAAGCGTGCCGCGGAAATTGAGTTGTGATCTGCGTTATTTTCCGTACAGCTTAGGTTCGGTATTCAACATCGGAAATTGACGCTGGTGCCAGTACGGGTAGGCAGGCAAAATAGCGCTGGCCTTATCGAGGCGTTGTACTTGTTCTAACGTCAAATTCCATCCCACAGCATCGAGGTTTTGTTTTAGTTGCGCTTCGTTTCTTGCCCCGATGATGATGTTGGATACGGTTGGTCTTTGTAGCAGCCAGTTCAAGGAGATCTGCGCGATCGTTTTGCCGGTCTCTTTTGCCAACGCATCCAGGACATCGACCAGGTCGTACAGGCGTTCGTCATCGCTGGCTGTTCCCAGCACCGGGTTGCCTCCCTGGGCGACTCGTGCGTCGGCCGGAGCGGGTTGATTCCTGCGGTACTTGCCGCTCAGTTTGCCACTGGCCAGCGGGCTCCATACGATCGTTCCAATCTGTTGATCCATGCCCAAGGGCATGAGCTCCCATTCAAAATCGCGATTGAGCAAGGAGTAGTAGGCTTGGTGGGCTACGTATTTTGACCAACCGTATCGTTCCGAGATGGAAAGCGATTTCATCAGGTGCCATCCCGAAAAATTGGAGCACGCGATGTACCTGACTTTCCCGCTTCGCACCAGGTTGTCCAGCGCGTTTAGCGTTTCTTCCATCGGCGTGTTGCCGTCAAAGCCGTGCATGTGATAGATATCGATGTGGTCGGTGCCTAATCGCTTCAGACTGTCCTCGCAGGCTTTCACCAGGTGCGCCCGGGACGACCCAAAATCATTCACGCCGTCCGACATCGGGAAGGTGGCCTTGGTGGAGATGAGCACTTTATCTCTCAGGCCGGCGATCGCTTTGCCTAAAATTTCTTCGGCGGTTCCGCGGGAGTAAACATTGGCTGTATCAAAAAGATTGACGCCCGCATCGAGGCACAGGTTGATCATTTGCCGGGCTTCGTCCACTTGCGTGCTGCCCCAGGCTTTAAAGAAATCATTGCCGCCTCCGAAGGTGCCTGTTCCGAAGCTCAACACGGGTACTCTTAATCCAGAATTTCCTAATTGTCTGTATTCCATTTTATATGAATTGAATGATTAACATGTCCAAATGCCGTCAGCCGACGAGCTCACGTCACCCTGCCCAAAAGGTAAGCATGCGCGCGCATAAAAAATATACCATTCAAATCAAATTACAAACTCGCCGTCAAGCAGGTCTCTATAACAAACCTCGAAAAATTTAAACGTTTGAAATTCAGAAGCGACATACCTGAGATCTGCGATCCATCGACGCTTTTGCTTTACAAAAAATATATCCCTGAAAACTTTTGCGCGAAAACGATTGCAGAAGCTATACCGCTTTTCTACTTTCGATATAAATCTGATCACACCGACGCTGGCATCGAACCTGAAAGTCAAAGTGCGGATCGACAACGCGCATTGCCAGTCCGACATTCAGGATGCCAACATCACCGTCAACGGTGTGGTGGAATATTCGGGACGCTGTGGCTTCCTGCATTACACCGCACTGAATCAACCGGTGCACGTCAGCTTTATTGCAGCGCATCCCCGCAACTTTGCTACGTTTGGTTTCTCGGTGACGAAAGGCAACAACACGGAGAACCCCGGCATCAACCAGAGTGGCTATGTTCTTTCCAGTGTGGGACTCTACACGTTGTCGGGCGGAATATTTTTCAGGGATGTGCCCGTGTCGCAATTACTGGGCACCTGTCCGCAAGCGGCGTTCGCCGAAAACCTGGGTGTGTATTCCCTGGCAACCGATGGTTCACGGCGTCTCTATGAATATGATGCGTGGGACACCAATGCGTTTGCGCTCAGCAACACGTAATATCAAAACTCTTGCAAGGCCGTGTGCCCGCAAGAGTTTTTTTTCTCAATCCAAAATCAGCTTATACAATTTCTCGAGCGCAGCGGTAGTTTGGTTGTGCAGCGGGCTTTCGGTTACCGTGCCCAGGTTTATGGCCACAAACATGTAGGTATCCTTTTCAGGAAAGTAATACAGTTGGCAACCGGCACCAAGGCCACCGCCACTATGGCCATAGCCGGTGTGGCCCTGAAATTTGCCATAGTCCAGCCCAAGGCCATAAGTGGGGTTGCCTTTGCTGTCGTTGGCCCACGACTTCATGAGGTCGAGCGTGGAGGGTTTGAGTAGTTTACCTTGCATGAGTCCCTTTAAAAACGCCACCGCTTCTTCCGGTGTTGTCACGACGCCATCGTCGCCGATCAAGGCGCGCACATTGTTGCGCTGCAAAAGAGAAACATTTTCGAGCAAGCCATCGCTGTAACGATCCCAATAGGCATTCACCAGTTGCGGGTAGTCGAGGTAATGGGGATCGTTCCGGTAGAATGTGTTGGTGAGGCCCAGCGGGGCGAAGATCACCTCTTGCATGTAGCGGGCATGGTCGCCGGTGATGGCATCGACAATAAGCGCCAGCACCACATAGTTCGTGTTGCGGTAGGAATACTTGCTGGCGGGTGTAAAGTCCAGGGGTTTGCCGTCGATGTATTTGAGATAGTCTTCGGGTGTGAAGTCGTGGTCGGGATGTTGCAGCAGCATGGTGATGTAGGTGGGAACGGAATTGTATTCCGGGATGCCCGACGTGTGGTTCATCAACATGCGGATGGTGATGGATGAAGGCTGGTCGATGTAACGGCTGTACTTTTCGGGCAGATACTTGGTCATGGGCGCCTCGAGATCGATCTTGTTTTCTTCATATAACTTTAATAGACATACAGCCAGGTAAGTTTTCGAAATGCTTTGCAGGTATTGCAGGTGGCACAATGCCATCGGGGTTTTGTCTTCCACCTTGGCCAACCCCTGCGCCACACTCCACGAAGCCTCCGGTGTTTGTATGCTCAACACCGCGCCGGGT
>Ga0209050_1003320_pt1 | contig 12016 bp, 10 predicted proteins | sample Araplavi_mTSA_r2_FD_184276 | JGI IMG/M metagenome (GOLD analysis project Ga0209050, IMG submission 184276) | Arabidopsis root microbial communities from North Carolina, USA - plate scrape MF_Cvi_mTSA_r2 (SPAdes) (version 2) | ecosystem: Host-associated > Plants > Roots > Endosphere | place: USA...
CGATCGAGGTGCCGCCCACGCCGCTCGGCGTCGTGATGTCCACCGACCAGTGGGAGCAGGTGTACGGCCGCGTGACCGAACTCGTGCTGTCGCACCGCACCACGCTCGTGTTCGTCAACACGCGGCGCATGGCCGAACGCGCGGCGCGCCACCTGGGCGAACGGCTGGGCCGAGAGAACGTGGCCGCGCACCACGGCAGCCTGTCGAAGGAGGCGCGGTTGCTCGCCGAGCAGCGCCTCAAGCGCGGCGAGTTGCAGGTGCTGGTGGCCACCGCGTCGCTCGAACTGGGCCTCGACATCGGCGACGTGGACCTCGTGGTGCAGCTGGGCTCGCCGCGCTCCATCGCCACGTTCCTGCAGCGCGCGGGCCGCTCGGGCCACGCGGTGGGCGGCACGCCGAAGGCGCGGCTGTTCCCGCAGTCGCGCGACGAACTCGTCGAATGCGTGGCGCTGCTCGATGCCGTGCGCCGCGGTGAACTCGACGCGCTGCGCGTGCCCCGTGCGCCGCTGGACGTGCTGGCCCAGCAGATCGTCGCCGAGGTGGCCTGCCGCGAGTGGGACGAGGACGAACTCTTCGCGCTGGTGCGCCGCGCCGCGCCGTACGCCGACCTGCCCGAGGCCACGTACACCGACACCGTGCGCATGCTGGCCGACGGCTTCACCACGCGCCAGGGCCCGCGTGCCGGCTACGTGCACCGCGACGCCGTGCACCGCCGGCTGCGCGAGCGCAAGGGCGCACGGCTGACCGCGCTCACGTCGGGCGGCACCATCCCCGAGACCGGCGACTACACCGTCACGCTCGAACCCCAGGCCGAGCGCATCGGCACGGTCAACGAAGACTTCGCGGTGGAGAGCATCGCCGGCGACGTCTTCCAGCTCGGCAACACCAGCTACCGCATCCTGCGCGTCCAGCCTGGCAACGTGCGGGTGGAGGACGCGCACGGCGCCGCGCCCAACATCCCGTTCTGGCTGGGCGAAGCGCCGGGGCGCACCGACGAACTGTCGGCCGCGGTCTCGCGCCTGCGCGACGACTTCCTCGCGTTGCCGTCGCCCTCGGCCGTCGCGGATTGGGCGCGCGACACGCTGCGCCTCGACGACACCGCCGCGCCGCAGCTGCTGGACCACCTGCAGCGCGCCGCCGCCGCGCTGGGCACGCTGCCCACGCAGCAACGCATCGTGTTCGAGCGCTTCTTCGACGAATCGGGCGGCATGCAGCTCGTGATCCACGCCCCGTTCGGCAGCCGCCTGAACCGCGCGTGGGGCCTCGCGCTGCGCAAGCGCTTCTGCCGCCAGTTCAACTTCGAACTGCAGGCCGCGGCCACGGAAGACGCCATCGTGCTGTCGCTGTCCACGAGCCACAGCTTCCCGCTGATCGAGGTGGCGAAGTACCTGCACTCGAACACGGCGCTCGACGTGCTGGTGCAGGCGCTGCTGGACGCGCCGCTGTTCGCGGTGCGCTGGCGGTGGAACGCCACCACCGCGCTGGCGTTGCCGCGCTTCCGCGGCGGCCGCAAGGTGGCGCCGCAGCTGCAGCGCATGAAGTCGGAGGACCTGCTGGCTTCCGTCTTCCCCGACCAGGTGGCGTGCCTCGAGAACATCGTGGGCGAACGGCAGATCCCCGACCACCCGCTCGTCGCCCAGACCCTCGACGACTGCCTGCACGACGCGATGGACGCCGACGGCTGGCTCGCGCTGCTGCGGCGCATCGAGTCGGGCGAGGTCGAGGTGATCGCACGCGACCTCGCCGCGCCGTCGCCGCTGGCCGCCGAAGTGCTCAACGCGAAACCGTACGCCTTCCTCGACGACGCGCCGCTCGAGGAGCGCCGCACGCAGGCCGTGCGCAGCCGCCACCTGACAGATGCCAACAGCGCCGACGACCTGGGCCGCCTCGACCCCGACGCGATCGACAGCGTGCGCGACGAGGCCTGGCCGCGCGTGCGCGATGCCGACGAGATGCACGAGGCGCTCAACACGCTGGGCGTGATCACCGACCGCGAGGTGGCGGACCGCGACGGCTGGACCGGCTGGCTGGCTGCGCTCGCGAAGGCGCGGCGGGTCACGCACCTGTCCAACGGGCTGTGGACGGTGGCCGAACGGCTCGCGCAGATGCGGGTGCTGTACCCGGAGCGCAGCGCGCGGCCCGCGATCGAGTCGCCCGCCGGGTTCACCGACGTGCCCGAGGCCGACGATGCGCTGCGCGATCTCCTGCGCTCCCGGCTCGGCGGGCTCGGCCCGGTGCGGGTGCCGTCGTTGGCCCGCTCGCTCGACGTGTCCGAGGCCCGCATCGAGGCGGCACTGCTGTCGCTGCAGTCCGAAGGCGCCGTGATGCAGGGGCGCTTCACGCCCGACGCCGACGGCATCGAGTGGTGCGAACGCCACCTGCTCGCGCGCATCCACCGCTACACGCTGCAGCGGCTGCGCCGCGAGATCGAACCGGTCGAGCCGCGCGACTTCGCGCGCTTCCTGTTCGAGTGGCAGCAGGTGGGCCAGGTCGAAGGCCCGGACGCGCTGCCGGCCGTGCTGGCGCAGCTCGAAGGCTACGAGGCCCCGGCCGGGCAGTGGGAAGCCGAGATCCTGCCGGCACGCGTGCGCGACTACGCCTCACCGTGGCTCGACGACCTGTGCACCGCGGGGCGCACCGTGTGGATGCGGCTGCGTCCGCCCACCGCCACCAGCCGCAGCGGTGGGGGCGGCGGGTCGCTCAAGTCCACGCCGGTGCTGCTGCTGCCGCGCCGCGCGGCAGCGCTGTGGGCCCGCGTGGCCCCGCCCGCGAACGACGACGTGGAACTCGGTTCGCGGGCGCAGCGACTGGCGGCCTGGCTCGCCGACCACGGCGCCTCGTTCTTCGACGACATGCTGCATGGCACCCGCTTGCTGCAATCCGAGCTGGAGGACGCACTGGCCGAGCTGGTGGTGCGCGGGCGCGCCACGTGCGACAGCTTCGCCGGCTTGCGCGCGCTGATGGTGCCCGCGTCGAAACGCGCGCCCACGCGGTCGCGCTTCCGCCGGCGCGGGCCGCTGTCGGGCATCGAGGACGCGGGCCGCTGGTCGCTCGTGAAACCTCCGGTGGCGGCCGACCCCGAAGGCCCCGACGACCTGGAGCAGGTGGTGCGGGTCCTGCTGCGCCGCTACGGCGTGGTCGCGTGGCGCCTGCTCGAACGCGAGGCCGCGTGGCTGCCGCCGTGGCGCGACCTCGTGCGCGTGTGCCGTCGCCTGGAAGCGCGGGGTGAACTGCGCGGCGGGCGGTTCATCGCCGGCCTGTCGGGCGAACAGTTCGCGCTGCCCGAAGCCGTGGCGAAGATGCGTGAGGTGCGCCGGCAACCCGCAGGCGACACCCTCGTGTGCCTCGCCGCCGCCGACCCCGCGAACCTGCTGGGCACCGTGCTCGCGGGCCCGCGGCTGCCGCGCGTGGCCGGCGCGCGCGTGCTGTTCCGCGGCGGCGTGCCCATCGCGACGAGTGTGTCGGGGCAGGTGGAGACGCTGGTGGCACTGGACCCGGCCGAACTCGCCGTGGCGCGCCGGGCGCTGTCGCTCGATCCGGCGTGGCGTTTCCTGCAGGAGCCGGCTTGGAAGTGAACGGTTCCATTCCCACCTGAGCCCGGTTAGGCTGCACCCATGATCATCGGCATCGGTTGGTGTGTTCTCCGCACGTCCCGCAGCGCGTATGCGCAGACGGGACTCGACGAGGTCGACGTCTTGCTGGAAGCCATCTCTGCGGCGGACGCGAAGCTGTGGTGCGACTTCCGCGAGTGGATGGCGGCGAACAGCTCCCCGTGGCTTCTGTGGACCCTGCATGAGCAACACATCAACCACAAGGGGATGCTTCAGGTGTACCTGTCGCGGAACCACAGGGGATCACCGTTCTGGGACATGCTGGCGTGGATCGCGGAGCACGGTCCGGGGAGCTACGGGCTCTTCCATGTCAACGACGACGAGGAGTCCGAGACCTCCGGCAACGTCTTCCGGGTGCATCGGATCATGAACGGCCGGGTCGATGAGATGCCCGATCCGTTCTTCGGGCCGATCGTGCCCAACCTTCAGCCAGAGCATCCTTATGACCGTGACTTGCCAGACGGCGATTCAGAGGGGGCTTGAAACCAACTGCCGTTCGAGGCCAGCAAGAGGTCGCGGCTCGGCGCAATCAAACCATGAAACCCATCGAACTCACCGCTGCGAACATTGAAGGCCTGGAGGAGTTGCGGGCTGCCGTCCTTGATTGCGCCGAACTACCCGACGCTTCACTCGCCGAGCGGTATGAAGTCGTCACCCGAATTCTTCTGAGCAATGCCGTTCGCCTTCAACTCGATCAAGACACACTTCATCTTTGCGAATTCGCGAGGCGCGTCGCCTGCGAAGCAATGTCCCTGACTGGGCGCAACACCGGTTTCCCAGGCTCTTGCTGGAAGCGTCGCCCCAGGGACAACTTTCCGCCGTTCTTTCAGAAAGCAGGGGGTGGCAGTGATCTGAACCTCACGGACGTGCGCAGCCCGGAAAGACAAGCTCATGCCATGGCGAACACGTTCGCAAGCATTCTCATGAACGACCCCGCGCTGTCAGCAGATGCGTCGGCTCTGCGAGAGTTTCAAGCTCGGCATCGCCTGTGGACCGCGGCCGACGAGCTGGATGTCGATTGAACACCCTGCGCATTCCGAGTGACGCACGCCCCTCCCGTCGAGGGGAAGGCCCCGGCGAGCCGGATCGGGCTCGGGAACCGGTAAGCTCGACGGGAACCCAGGAAGGAACCGCCCCATGAAGCTTTTCCGCTTGCGCGCCCCCGACGACAAGCGGCGCCTGATGCATTCGACCGCACAGCATGCGGGCATCCGGTGCCCGGCGAACGGGGACCATCGCCGCGGCGGTCCGAGGACGTCCGGCCTGCTCGTGGACAAGATGCCGAAGGGGCCGGCTCAGGACTTCATCTTCGGATGGAGTTCGGAACTCCTGGCCTCCGACCGTGCCACCGACGTGCTGGCCCGCTCGGGCCTCACCGGTTTCGAGTTCCACGATGTGCGTTTCGTGCGCCCCACTGCGATGGGCTATCGGGAATTCGCCGTGACGGGGTACGGCGGATGTGCCGTGGGGTACACGGACTGCTGGGTCAGCCAGTACTGCGAGGCGTGCGAGCTGCTCACCTTCAAGTTCCGTGGCGACCCGCCGTGGAACTTCGACGGGTTCTCCGGGGCACCGCCGTTCGACGTCTTCAAGGTGTCGCCGACGGCCACGACGCTGCTCAGCGAACGGGGTGCGGCGGCGCTGGTTGCGGCCGGGCTCGACCCGGAGTGTGTGCGGAGCGCCGATGAACCCGAGGCGCTCGAGGTGACGATCCGGAGTACCAGCATGGGGTCCGTGCCCGCCTGGCTGGATGCCGAACAGCGCGCCAGCACCTGGCAGCAGGTCAAGTCACGGGACCGGCTGAACCGGATCGGAGATCGAACGCCGCCGTCGTGGGTCCCGCACCCGCGGGAGCGGGCGTTGAGCGCGTAGCTCGCGTTCCAGACCGATTCGAAAGACGCGGTGACCACGATGTACTTGCGCGCCATCACCATTCATCCAAAGTCCGAGCGCGAGAGCGCGGGGTGGAATCGCCTCTGCGGGAACGTATCGTTCATCGTCACGCAAGCGTTGAAGCCTTTGAAGATCGACATTCATGGGGTGTCGACCGTTGTGGTCAGGTTTGCGGACGAGGATCGAAGTTGGGACCAGGTCGTGCGCTTGGGCATCGCGGAGGTCATGGTCGACTTCGACCCGGCGGAACTCGACAGAAGCCGGCCTGTCGAATCACAAGAGGCCATACTGCGATCGCTGCTCCGCGGAGTGCGCAAGCTTTCCGGGCCACACCGACTGGACGAAGTTCAACTGGCAGCGATCGAAGCAAGCGTCGTCGATGCTTCGTTCAGCATCGAGATTCCGCTGACGTCCTCCGTTGCAGTCAAGACATCGGAGGGGCAATTGCGGGTGCAGGCGGTGATGCGAACTCACTTCGATCATTGCGCTGTTCTGCTGTGCCTGACCCTCAAGCGCCGGAAGACTGACCTGAAAGTCTTCGAGACATTGGGCTCGCCCCGTTTGACCTATCGGTCGGTTCAGAAGCTGTCGCTCCAGTCCAACCATGCCCTCGTGCTGACGTGCGCGTGGTCAGGAGATGAACCCGTTGACGAGGCTGTGTTCGATCGCACCTTCTACGATCTGTCGAGCGCCCCTGTGTCCGCACAGGTCCTGACGGTGAAGGACGAGATCCGGTTCCGGTATTCGATCAAAGAGCTTGGAAGCCATGCCAGCCTCACTGATTGAACATTTCGTCGGCACGACACGCCGGCCCTTGACCCAGCAATCCCAGGGGCCCGCCTAGAAGCGATGGAACGCGGTGAAGGTGCCGCCTTCGCGTCGCAGGTGAATTCGGGTCGAGACTTGGTAGTCAGCGAACGGTTTCGAGCGTTCGTCGGCGAGGCCCGCCAAGGTCAGCAGTTCAGATCCTTCACTCTTGAAGCTGAGGCCATCTCGTGGCTCGAATCTCTGTAGCGACCGGGCCGCTCGCACCCACCCTCCACCAGGCCGACGCCATACTGCGCGGCTCACGTCAGTCGTCAGGCTGCTCAAGGTCCGTCCCATGAGTCCATTCAGAATCGTTCGATCCAGGGTCATCGCCGTTGCCGGTGACCCCACCCGAGGCTGGGGGCCCGCAGACCCAGACGACCTGTCTGCCGAGGAGGTTCCGTTCGACTTCAGTATCACGAGCGACGGAAACGCCAACTTTCTCCTCGTCTACCGTTCCGTCGACGGCAGATACGCGGCGGACGACTGGCACGAAACGATGGATGACGCCCTGTCCTATGCGTTCAAAGTCTTTGGGATCGAGCCGGGCGAATGGCAGGGCTCGCAGCAGTGACTCCCGAAGTACCGCGATCGTGACCGAGGGGCGTGGCCGTCCGGCCTAGAACCGGTAGAAGGCCGTGAAGAGCACGTCTTCGCGTGCGCCGGCGAAGCCCACCTCGGCCATCACGCTCCACATCTTGTTCAGGGTCCAGTTGGCCCCCGCCAGCGCGTTCCAGCGGTGTTTGGGTTCCACGTGGATGCTGTAGCTCATGCTCGTGACGGGGCCGACCGGCGTGCCCGCCGTGTCGAAGTCGACCGAGCCCGTGATGTTGATGTCGGACTTGAGGTACGTGCCCCCCACGTACCACGTCAGCATCCCGCCTTCACCCAGGTGCTGGTTGTAGCCGACGCGGGGCGCGATGTTCCAGGTCTTCGCGTTCGTGTCCGACATCGTGAGGTCGGAGATCACGTACGTGATGGGCAGCGCGAAGAACAGGTTGCGGTGCGCGCCCGCCACCGTCGCGCCGGCCCCGTAGCTCTTGCCGTGGTACTTCGCATGCGCCGTGCCCTTGAGCGTGCGCGAGCACAGCTCGGGCTGCAGCGCGGGCGCGAGGTTGCAGCCCGGCACGCCGAGATAGTCCATCAGGCCCTTGCCGGACATCTCGATGTCGATCTCCCCCGTGCCCTGCGTGTAGCCGCCGATGGCGTACACGTTGAGGAACGGGAAGACCCACGCCCCGGCCTGCAGCTGGAACGACTGCGTCTTGATGTCGGCGCGCGGGAAGCTCACGAAGTCCGCGTTCGTCTTCGGCCCGCCGTTGAACCCCACGGCCAGTGAGCTGAGGATCCGTTCCTCCTTGCCGAGGTACAGGGACGCGCCGATGTCGTACGGGTTGGGCAGGTCGATGCCGCGGTCGATGACCTTCTGCGCGAAGAAGGGCAGGGCGTGGTCCCACTGGGGGCGGGGGGTGGGTGGGGCGGGGTCACCGCCCAGATCGGGGAGCTGGGGACCCGTCATCGGCGGCACGACGCGGCCGCCATAGGCGATCTGCGTTCCCTGGGCCAGGGCGGGGGCCGAGAGTGCCAGGAGGCATCCGGCGAGGGTGAGGTTGCGGGGAAACGGCATCGGCACGAAACTCCCTCCACCGCCACTCGAGGACCCTCCGACCATGCCGGACTCCCGCAGCAGTTGCCGCCCAGCATATCGCGCCGCTTCCCGTTTCGGGGCCATGGCCCTGGTGCTGGGGCTGGCCACCGGGTGTTCCGCGTGGCATCACACGCCCGAGCAGAAGATGGCGCATGAGCTGCAGGCCCTGCAGCAGGCGGTGCCGAAACATGTGACCGACCCGGCCCGTGCGGCGCGGTTGAGCGAGGCGATCCGCGGCCTCGACACCGATCTCACCGAGTTCCGCCGGGAGTTCACTGCGATGCGCGAGGACCTGCGGGCCGCCAACGCGCGGCCCGATGTCACCCGGGCCGAGCTCGAACAGTTGATCGATGGCTACGACACGCGCCGCAAGGCCTTGCGCACGCGGGTGCTGGCTAGGCACGCGGAGATGATCGCGGCCACGACGGCCGACGAATGGTCCGCCCTCGCGAAACACGAACGCAAGGCGCTGAGCGCCGCGATGGAGTGAGCCGCATGCACCGCCGCACCCAACGGGGCCAGGCTCTGGTCCTCATCTTCCTCGGCACCCTGCTGCTGGGCAGCGCCGCGGGCGGTGCCCACGGACTCTTCAGCGCGCATCAACGGCATCAGCTGCGCAAGCACATCGAGGCGACGGTGACCGACCCGGTGCGGCGCGAAGCGCTCGACTTCACGTTGGAGGCGATGGAGCGGGAGGCGGCGCATCGTTCTTCGGAGCAGGCTGCTCTTGAGAAGGAGCTGTTCGATGCGATGGCGCGGCATGACACGGTGCCGGCGGTGTTCGACCAACTGACGGCGCGGGCCGACACCAGCAACGCGGCCTCAAACCGGACGGTGGTGGACCTGCGGTTCCAGTTGCGGGCGCAGTTGACCGACGCACAATGGCGCAGCGCATTCATGCCTGAGACACGGTAGGCGGCAACAAATCCGCACCGCATCGTTTTGTTGAAAGGAAAGGGGCGACCATGCCTTCAAGCTACCGCAGTCCTTCCGATGTCTATCCAAGCCTGACCTATGAAGACGCGCCGGCGGCGATCGACTGGTTGTGTCGAGCGTTCGGATTCACCAAACGGTTTGTCGTCTCAGGAACGAACCATAGAGTCGAACACTCTGAGTTGAGCTATGGAACTGGGGTTGTCATGATCGGTTCACCCAAAGAAGAAGAGCGACGCGTCAGTCCCAGGAAGCTGGCCGGTACATCTCAGGCGCTGAGCGTTTTCGTGGAAGATCCGGATGCACATCACGAAGTATCTGTAGCGGCAGGCGCGCGAATCGTTCGAGAACTGAGAACGGAGGCATACGGTGCACGAGGCTACATGGTTCTTGATCTCGAAGACCACGTCTGGTACTTCGGAAACTACCGTCCGGGTCAATATTGGGAGCAGTGAAGCTCTGTCCCAATTGCCGCCTGACCCCTCCATCAAGCGGAGTGGCTACCCCTGAAGAGAAGACGTCGCCCGGCAAGCCAGGCGCGTGCTCTCATGCGAAACGTCGGACGTCATGATTTCATCCCAGTACGTCGGTCGCGTCACGCTCAGGCGAGACAAGGTCAAGTCGTTCGACCGCTACCCCTTTTCGTTGCCAGCCGTCCGATCGCTGGAGCAACTCGACATGCATCCGCGAGTGACGTACTTCATCGGCGAGAACGGCTCCGGGAAGTCCACCTTGCTCGAGGCCATCGCCGTCTCGCTCGGCTTCAACGCGGAAGGTGGCACCAAGAATTTCAGCTTCGGCACTCGCCGATCACACTCGGAACTGCACGAGTACTTGCGGATTGCCAAAGGGGTTCGGCGCCCGCGGGATGGTTTTTTTCTGCGAGCAGAGAGCTTCTTCAACGTGGCCACCGAGATCGAGCGGCTGGACGAGGAACCGTTGGGCGGCCCGCCGATCATCAACTCCTACGGCGGACGCTCCTTGCATGAGCAGTCGCACGGGGAGTCGTTCCTCGCACTCATGACAGAGCGATTCGGAGGGCAGGGCCTGTACATCCTCGACGAACCTGAAGCTGCCTTGTCTCCGCAGAGACAGGTGGCAGTCTTGTCCCGCATTCACGACCTGGTTCTCGACAACTCTCAGTTCATCATCGCCACCCACTCGCCCATCCTCATGGCATACCCAGATTCGCTCATCTATCAATGCACTCGGAATGGCATCTCGGAGATTGCATATCAGGAGACTGAGCACTTCAAAGTCACGCGCAGATTCCTGTCTGACCCTCAAGGGCACATGCAAGAGATCATGAAGCGGTAGACGTCGTGCCAGTGGCTCATGTTCAACGCCAGGCCGGGTTCATATGAACACATCATTCGTCGTGGTGTCCCTCGCGATACTGATCGTCTATGCCACTTGGGTTTCGGTGTTGGTCGTGCACAGTCCATGGCTTGAGCGGCATCAGAAGATCCTTCAAGTTGTACTTGTCTGGCTATTGCCGCCCCTGAGCACGGTGGCAGTGCATCTCATCCACCGTGCCCAACGCCAAGATCCATCCGGCCTTCGAGCTTCCGTCGTGGAGCCGCAAGTGGATCAGGGTGTTTCGCCGAGAGACTTCGCCAACCCGAACTCTGACTGACCCAGGCAACGTGAGAATCACGCCCACCCCAATCACCGCAGCGATCGCAGGCGTCCTGGCCGGCCTGGTGTGATCGCGATTGCCGTCACCCATGTTTTTGTGGGCCGGTAGCGCCGACGCCTGACCCATCCGCTCCAGTCCAACGCCAGGGACGACACGCACATGAACCTGCTTCCGAACAAGGTATGTCCCGTCGTTCTTCGCCGCTCCGGTGAGATCGTCGAACTGCTTGCCTTCGAACATCCTCTTGCGGGTCGTCAGCTGGTGAAGGGGACGATCGAAGCCGGGGAAGACATCGAAGCGGCCGCGCTGCGCGAGCTGGCGGAGGAGTCCGGCATCGTGGATGCGCTCGTCTCTCGTGTCATGGGCATCTGGCCCTCGGGTTTCGAGCAGCAAGTCTGGGCGTTCGTGGAGTGCGTCCCGGGGTCGCCGCTGCCGGAATCGTGGGCGCACGATGCGCCGGATGATGGGGGGCGGACGTTTCGCTTCTTCTGGCATCCTCTGGATCAACCTGCCGATCCGGAAGGCTGGCATCTCGTCTTTCGAGAGGCGATGCGATTCATCCGGGATGCAACGACCAACGCCGGGCATCGCCATCCATGGTCCAACTCATCGTCCCATCCGAGCAATGCCTCCCCAGCTACGCCGCTGCGCTGCAGCGCGGCTGGTCGCCCGACAACGAACGCGGTCGGGCCGCAGCGCTCGATGAGCTCGAGCAGATCGAAGCGGATCCGGCGGCCTTCGTCGCGTCACTCGATGACGCGGAAGGGAAGGGCGCACCGGTGACGATGCCCGATGGTTCGGTCGTGCCTCGACTCCCCGGTTTCAGGCGCTGGATCTGGGACGGAGAGGTCGCCGGGAGCATCGGCTTCCGGTGGCAGCATGGAACGGTCGAGCTGCCGCCCTACTGCCTGGGCCACATCGGGTATTCGGTCGTGCCCTGGAAGCAGCGGCGCGGTTATGCCACTGCGGCGGTCTTGAGCCTGCTGGAAGAGGCCCGCAGGCTCGGCCTGCCCTACGTGGAGATCACCGCCAACCCGGACAATCTGCCTTCGCAGAAGGTCATCCTGGCCGCAGGTGGAACGCTTCATGAGCGGTTCACCAAGCCACCGCAGTTCGGCAGCACGCCATGCCTTCGCTTTCGCATCGCACTCTCGTCCCTTCCATCGCGCTGACGTCAGGAGCCTCCAGCCAGGATCATCTCCGCCGCCTTCTCCGCGATCATGATGACCGGCGCATTCGTGTTGCCCCCGATCAGTGTCGGCATCACCGACGCATCCACCACCCGCAACCCACCGATCCCGCGCACGCGCAGCGTGGCGTCCACCACCGCCTCGTCGTCCGCCCCCATCCGGCACGTCCCCACCGGGTGGTAGATCGTCTCGGCCCGTGCGTGGATCACCTCGCGCACCTCGGCCTCGCTTTCCACACCCTCGGTGAACAGGTCGCGGCCCAGGCGTGCCTTGATCGCCGGTGCGTCGAGCAGGC
>Ga0209050_1003321_pt1 | contig 12015 bp, 11 predicted proteins | sample Araplavi_mTSA_r2_FD_184276 | JGI IMG/M metagenome (GOLD analysis project Ga0209050, IMG submission 184276) | Arabidopsis root microbial communities from North Carolina, USA - plate scrape MF_Cvi_mTSA_r2 (SPAdes) (version 2) | ecosystem: Host-associated > Plants > Roots > Endosphere | place: USA...
AGGCCGCGCACGTCCCACCGGCACCACGCTGGAAGGCGGCTCGGTGATCCGCGTGGTGGACATGCTGCCGGGCAAGCAGAGCCCGATGCACCGCACCAACTCGATCGACTACGGCATCGTGATGAAGGGCGAGATCGAGCTGGAACTGGAGGATGGCCGCAAAAAAACGGTGCGCGAAGGCGGGATCATCGTCCAGCGCGGCACCAACCACCTCTGGCGCAACACCAGCGCGCAAGTCTGCCGCATCGCCTTCATCCTGATCGAGGCGCCCGCCTATCTTCACGATGGCGTACCGCTGGACGAGGTCAAGCCGGAGCAGGTCGATCCCGTCTACAACGGGGCCGCAGGAAAGACGTGATGTTCGACCTCACCGGCAAGAGCGCGATCGTCACCGGCTCCACGCGCGGAATCGGTCGCGCCATTGCCGAGGGGCTGATCGCGCAGGGCGCGCGCGTGGTGATCTCCAGCGAGGACGCCGGGGATACCGCGCGCGTCGCCGCCGAACTCGGCATGCCCGGGCAGCCCTGCGACGTGACGGACGATGCCGCGCTGGCCGCATTGGTTGATCGCGCGGTGGCGGAATTCGGCGGGCTGGACGTGCTGGTCTGCAATGCCGGGATCACCGGCAAGGCGGGGCCTTTCGCCGAACTCGACATGGCGGACTATGCCCGCGTCATGGCGATCAACCTCACCAGTCAGGTTTCGCTCTGCAATCTCGCGTTGCCGAAGATCGCGGCGCGCGGGGGCGGAGCGGTTGTGCTGGTGTCCAGCCTTTCGGGTCTCCGAGGTAATGGCAGGATCAATGCCTATGCGCTCGCCAAGGCGGGCGTCGCGCAACTGGCGCGCAATCTGGCTGTGGAGTGGGGACCGCGCGGTGTTCGGGTCAATGCAATCTCGCCCGGCTTTATCGCGACCGAACTGTCCGGTCCGCTGCTGGCGGACGAGGCGTTCATGGCCCGCCGCATGGCGATGACGCCGCTGCGGCGGCCCGGAACGCCGCAGGAGGTCGCCGGCGCAGCCGTGTTCCTCGCTTCCGACGCAGGGGCCTTTGTCACCGGGCACAATCTCGTGGTGGACGGCGGCAAGCTGATAACCGACGGTAGCTGAAAAAGCATTTCAATTCAGGCCGAAACAACCGGCTGAAGAAAGGGAGAGAATGACACGCCACCATGAACCGGGCGTTCTGACGGGCATATCGCTGCTGCTGCCGATCACGCTGACAACGATGGCGATCGTGCTGCTGACGCCGATCATCCCGGATCTGATGGCGCACTATGCCACGGTTCCGAACCACGAATACTGGGTGCCGATGATCCTGACGCTGCCCTCGCTCTGCGTGGCGCTGCTCTGTCCGCTGGCCGGGATCATGGGCGACTGGTTCGGTCGGCGGCGCCTGCTGCTGGCGGCCTTCCTGCTCTATGCCGTGGTCGGCGTCATGCCGGTTTTCCTCACCGACCTCACGCATATCCTGATTTCGCGGATGGGCGTGGGCATTGCCGAGGCGCTGATCTACGTGCTCTCGACGACGATGATCGGCGACTATTACAAGGGTGCCTCACGGGACAAATGGCTGGCGGCGCAAACGGCCTTCGCGTCGATGTCGGCCCTGCTGTTCTTCAACCTGGGAGGAATACTGGGCGAGGGGGGCTGGCGCACGCCGTTCTGGGCCTATGCCTCGGCGCTGGTGATGTTCGCACTGGTCTGGAAATTCACCTGGGAACCCCACGGGGAGCCTTCCGGCGATGACACTCCCGATGACGCGGCGAAGGCCGCGCCGCACAATCGTTCCTGGGAAGGCTTTCCCTGGGGGACGATGGCGATGATCGTGGCGATCACGATCTATGGTTCGGTGTTCTTCTATACGGTGCAGATCCAGGCACCCAGCGGGCTTGCCGAACTGGGACTGCATAGCCCCGCCGAGCGGGGATTCCTGACCTCCATCGCCTCGATCGGCGTGCCGCTGGGGACGTTCTTCTATTCCCGCATGGCTTCTCGCCTGGCGGTAGGGCGCCTGTTGCTGATCGAATTCGCGCTCCTGGCGGTCGGCTTCATGCTCATGGCCAAGTCCGGCTCCGTGACTGGCTTCCTTGCAGGATGCTTGGTGAACCAGGTCGGTGCGGGCCTTCTGTTGCCGACCTTGCTCGTCTGGTCGATGTCGATCCTCAAGTTCGAGTTTCGCGGGCGAGGCGTCGGCTTCTGGCAATCGGCGTTCGCCTTCGGGCAGTTCCTTTCCCCGCTGGTGGTCACTTTCGCCGGACGGCATACGGGAGGACTGCTGGGAGCCTTCTCGATCCTCTCTGTCGCCGCGCTGGGCGGAGTCGTCGTCGCCCTGATCGCTTCGCGGGCATCCCATGGCAAGAATGGAGAAATGGCGCATGGCTGAGCGTTTGAAGGGCAAGGTCGCGGTCGTTACCGGCGCAGCCAACGGCATAGCGGAGGGCGTCGCGCGCATATTCCGGCAGGAAGGCGCCACGGTCATCGGCATCGACCTGTCGGGAGCGGACAAGTCCTGCGATCTCACCGATGAAGCCGCCACGAACACGCTGTTCGCCGAAATCGGCGCGGAGCATGGGCGTATCGACGTACTCGTCAATGCTGCCGCCTTCGCGGTCTTCTCCTGGATCGAGGACTTTCGCTACGAGGACTGGAAGAAGACGCTGACCGGCGAGCTGGATATCGTCTTTCTCGCCACCCGCGCTGCCTGGCCCTGGCTCAAGGCGAGCGGAAAGGCGAGCGTGGTCAACTTCGCGTCGGCCAACGCGCGTCATGCCCTGGACGGTTCTCCGGCACTGGCGCACTGTGCGGGCAAGGGGGGCGTTCTTTCGATGACGCGTCAACTGGCGATGGAAGGTGCACCGCACGGTATTCGCGCCAATACCATCGCGCCGGGCTTCATCCGCACCGCCGCAACCGCCCGGCATCTCGCCGCCGATCCCGGCTTCGAGAGCCAGGTACTCGCGAAGAACATGCTCAAGATGTTGGGCGAGCCCGAGGATATTGCCTGGGCCGCGACCTGGCTGGCAAGTGATGAGGCCCGTTACGTGACGGGTGCGGACATCGCCGTGGACGCCGGGGCGACTGCCTGGTGATCGCTACGGACACGCCGGGCTTTGGAAGCGCCGGCGTGTCCGCCAATCCGTTCAGAACGGTTCGTTCAGTCGCGACAGCGCACCTTCGAGCAGGGCCTTGTGTTCATTGGGCGGGCCATGCTCCAGTTGCAGCTTGCCGATCGCGACGCTGCTCTCGATTACGTCGCGGCAGCGGTCGAAACGGCGCTCTTCATAGGCAAAAAGACCTTCCTCGACGGTTTCCGCCTTCGCCAGTTCCTCAGCCAGGACGATACCGCTTTCCACCGCCATGCCTGCACCTGAAGCGAGATGCGGAGTGGTGGCATGGACCGCGTCGCCGACCAGCACGATGCGGCCGATACTCCATGGGCGCGGTTGCAGGGCGGCAGAAAGGGGGCGGTAGTTGATCCAGTGCTCGCGCGTCATGTTGTCGCGAATCCAGCCCGCATTGCCACCGAAGTCCGCGAGCAATCCCTTGAGCGTGGCGTAGAGTTCTTCTTCGTCCATGAAGTTGTCGCGCTGTTCGTGCGGGGTCAGCATCCACATGTAGACGCTGTCGGGGCTACATGCCGTAATGCCGCAGGGGTTGTCGTGGCCGAGGAAGAATTCCCCGGCATCGAGGTCCGGAGGCCTGCGAATCGAGATACGCCAGCAGCCCTGGCCGGTCGGCTGTGCCGGGCCCATGGCGGGGAAGGCGATCTCGCGGACGCCGGAAGAGACGCTGTCGGCGCCAACGACGAGGTCGTAGCGTTCTTGTGCTCCATCGGAGAACGTCACGTCCACACCGTTTGCCCGGTTCTCGAGTGCGTTCACCGTCAGGCCCAGCCGAACGGGAATGCCGAGTTCCTGCACCCGGCGTTGCATGATGCGATGGAGGACCGGACGCATGATACCGCCGGTCGCGGGCAGGCCTTCCTCGATCACCGGCTCTTCCAGGTCGTGGAGATGGACGCCGTCGTAGCGGAACAGGCGCGTCCTGTTGGTGATGGCACCGGCCTTCTTGATCTCGTCGAGCAGGCCGAGCCGCCGATAGGCGCGCAAGGTCGGCCCGGTTATGGTTATGCCGGCGCCGTAGACCCGCCATTCCGGATCGAGGTCGATCAGGTCTACCCGAACGCCGCGTTCCGCCAGGCTGATGGCCGTGGCCATGCCGCCGATTCCTCCGCCCACGACAAGTGCCGTGGCGATGCTGCTGATGCTCTCCCGTGTCATGCCACGAGAGGTAACGGGACCACGCGAACAGACAAATTCGAACTGTGGATGTGTGCCCATCGATACAATCGGTGTGACCATCCCTGATCGTTTGGCTAGCCCGGTAAGCAAGAACAAACATATTGGGAGGAGCGCCATGCGCAATCGACTGTTCCATTCCGCGAGTCTGGCCGTGATGGCGCTTGCCGCCTTCGGTGGAGCGGCGCCCGCTCTCGCGCAGGACACCGCGCCTGCGACAAGCCAGCCGGTTCAGGACAATTCGGGTCTGGGCGACATCATCGTCACCGCGCAGCGCCGTTCGGAAACCTTGCAGAGCGCCGGTATCGCCATCGACGCTGTAGGCGGGGACCACCTGATCCAGCAGGGCATTACCCAGGCGGATGCCCTGAACAAGGCGGTTCCGGCCCTGACCGTGACCAACGGAGGCGGCTCCAACACCTCGATCTTCCTGCGCGGCGTCGGCAATATTACCAACAACAGCTACAATGACCCTGCGGTGACGCCCAGCTACGACGGCGTGGTGCTGGGCCGCGCGGCAGGGGCGTTCGGCTCGGCCTTCTACGATCTCGCGCGCGTTGAAGTGCTGAAAGGGCCGCAGGGCATCCTCTACGGCCGCAACGCTACCGGCGGCGCGGTGAACATCATTCCCAACCGTCCTGAACTCGGCCGCAATTCCGGAGGCTTCACGCTCTCCGTGGGCAACTACGACGCGGTGGGTGCCGAAGGCTTCTTCAACCTGGGTATCGGCGACAATGCCGCGCTGCGTGTCGCTGCGACCCACCAGTACCACGACGGCTATAACCGCGACGGCAGCGACGATGCCAACCGCAGCGGTATCCGCGCCCAATTCCTGTTCGAGCCGACCGACAAGCTCAGCATCCGTGTCGGCGGCGACTATACCCACGTCGGCGGCGTCGGCGCCGGTGCCAGCTACATCGGCGCCTTTACGCCGGGGCCGAACGGCTTCACGTTCGCGCCCGCTAACGGGCTCGACTCGTCCGAGGGTCTCAACACCGACGCGGCCAATGCCTATCGCCAGACCCAGCTCGGCGCGCCCGGCTTCGGGTTCCTGAATGCGATGAACGAGCAGCAGATGATCGACGCCACCTATTGGGGGCTCAATGCCGAAGTCACGCTGGATACCGGAATCGGCACGCTGACCGTCCTGCCGGCCTATCGCAAGACCGACTTCACCACCTTCTTCTACGGCCCCGCCTTCAATGCCGCCTATAACGACGAGCAGGACCGCCAGGCCAGCCTGGAAGCCCGTCTTGCGGGCAAGGTCGGCATGTTCGACTATGTGGTGGGCGGGTTCTACTTCGACGAAAAGATCCGCAACGTCGGCGAATACAACCAGGAATTCGTACTGCCGATCCAGCGCTATACCCACAAGACCACGAGCTGGGCCACGTTCGGCCAGCTTACCGCCCACGTCACGGATCAGTTCCGGCTGATCGGGGGGCTGCGCTACACACGCGACAAGAAGTCGATCAACGGCATCATCAACAATTTCATTGCTTATTGCGGCGGTCTGCCACCGGTTACGCCGCCGGGCTCTTTCGCGCAGGGCTGCGCAGTGCCGGGCAACCTTTCGCATTTCCCGAATTTCACCACGACGGGCGAGACGGTGAACTGGCTGATCGCCAACGGCTATATCGCGCCCGGCAGCACCGACGAGCCCAACATGCAGTTCTATCAACTGCTCAGCGGCGCCGGGATCATCCAGAAGACCTACTATCCGGTTGTCGACTCCGGCAAGTTCAGCCGCGCCACCTGGAAGGCCGGTGCCGAGTTCGACGTCGCGCCGGACTCGCTGCTCTATGCTTCGGTCGAAAGCGGCTACCGTGCGGGCGGCTTCCAGCTTTCCGAAGGCAATCCCAGCTACGATCCCGAATTCATCACCGCCTACACGATCGGCTCGAAGAACCGCTTCCTGAACGACCGTATCCAGCTGAACCTCGAAGCATTCTACTGGAAGTACAAGGACCAGCAGATCAACTACTTCACGGTGTCGCCGGATTCGGTGCTGATCAACACCATCGACAATGCCGGCCGGGCCGACATCAAGGGCTTCGATGTCGACCTGATGGCGAAGCCGTTCCGTAACACCACGCTTTCGGGCAAGGTCCAGTACCTCGACACCGAATACAAGGAACTGACGCTGACCACGGCGTCGCCGCGCAACAACATCAATTGCCCTTCCAGCGCTACCGGCAGCTTCCTCAGCGACGGGACGACGCCGATCCTGGCCTTCAACTGTTCCGGTCGTCCGCTGTTGTTCTCGCCGAAGTGGACGGTCAACCTGGGCGCCGAGCAGATCGTACCGCTGGGCGACAAGTACGAATTGGTGGGAAGCGTCAACACGTCCTGGCGTTCGTCGCAATATGGAGCGTTCGAGTACCTCGATTTCGAGAAGATCCGCAGCTATTGGTTGACCGACGCGAACCTGGCGCTACGCCTGGCGGACGGCGGGCTCTCGATCGGGGCCTATATCCAGAACATCGAGAACAAGCGCCGCGTGGCCACGCCGCAATCCTCGCCGATCGGCTTTGCCGTGGCGCGCTATACCGCGCCGCGCACTTATGGCCTGCGCCTCTCGGCGAGCTTCTGAGGGATGGCCTCAGAGCATAGCCGCCGCCGAATGCTGCAATGGATGGGTGCGACGACGGCTATCGTCGCACTGGCCGGACCGGGGAGGGCGCTTGCCCGCCCCGGTCCGGTGGCAAGACCCAACATCGTCTACATCATGGCCGACGATCTCGGTTATGCGGACCTGTCCGTGACGGGATCGCGCGCAATCCGCACGCCCGCGATCGACAGCCTCGCCCGCGACGGGGTGCGGCTGTCCCAGGGCTATTCGAGCACGCCGATCTGCTCGCCCACTCGCACGGCGCTGCTGACGGGCTGCTATGCCCAGCGCTTCGCCATCGGCGTGGAGGAACCGCTCGGCCCCGGCGCCCCGCCGCATATCGGCGTGCCGCTGGACCGGCCGACGATCGCATCGGTGCTGCGCAATCAGGGGTATCATACCAAGCTGATCGGCAAGTGGCACTTGGGCGAACCGCCCGAGCACGGCCCGCTCCAGCACGGCTATGACGAGTTCCTCGGCGTGGTCGAAGGCGCGGCGGACTACTTCCGCCATCACATGGTCGTGGGCGGGAAGGATGTCGGCATCGGCCTCGCCCAGAACGATGCGCCCGAACAGCGCGAAGGCTACCTCACCGACATGTTCGGGGACGAGGCGGTCAAGACCATCGAGAGTGCGGGCGACAAGCCGTTCTTCCTCTCCTTGCACTTCAACGCCCCCCACTGGCCCTGGGAAGGGCGTGAGGATGCGGCGATGGCCAAGACCTTGCCCAATTCCTTCCACTACGACGGTGGCAACCTCGCCAAGTACAAGGAAATGGTGGAGGCGATGGACCAGAACGTCGCCAAGGTCCTGGCCGCGCTGGAACGCACCGGCAAGGCGGACAATACCATCGTTGTCTTCACGAGCGACAACGGCGGCGAGCGCTTTTCCGAGACATGGCCCTTCATCGGCCACAAGGGCGAAGTGCTGGAGGGTGGCATCCACGTGCCGATTCTGATGCGCTGGCCGGGGCATATCGCGCCGGGCACTCTGTCCGATCAGGTGATGGCATCGATGGATTTCCTGCCGACGTTCCTGACGATCGTGGGTGGCAACGTCGCCAAGGCGGGCAAGTTTGACGGCGTCGACCTCTCGGCGCAACTGACCGGCAAGGGCGCATCGGTGCCGCGCACGCTGTTCTGGCGCTTCAAGGCGAACGAGCAGGCCGCGGTTCGTCAGGGCGACTGGAAATACGTGAAAATCGGCGGGAAGGAGCACCTCTACAACCTTGCTGAGGATGAGCACGAACGGGCCGAGCGCGCCGCCGCCGACCCCGCCAAGCTGGCCGAACTGAAGGGGCTGTGGGACGGCTGGAATGCCCAGATGCTGCCCTATCGCGTCGACGGGTATTCCGAGGACGTGCGCAAGGCCTACGCAGACCGCTATTAAGGAGATCGATGTGAAAGTGCTCGTCACCGGCGCCGGCGGCTTCGTCGGCCGGCAACTCGTCCGTGGCCTGCTGGATGCCGGCAATGAAGTGGTCGGCATAGACAGTCATGCTGGTGGTATTCCCGCTGGGGCGCGGGCAGTGGAGGGCGACCTTGGCGATGCCGCCATCCGGGCCGATGCGCTGGGGCAGGGCTGCGATGCACTGGTCCACCTTGCTACCGTGCCCGGCGGCGCAGCGGAAGCCGATCCCGCCGCCTCGCGCCGGATCAACATCGATGCCATGTACGACCTTCTGCTGGAAGCGAGCGCGCTGAGGCCCGGCCTGCGGGTGGCCTATGCCAGTTCGATCGCGGTCTACGGCGATCCGCTGCCTGCCCATGTCGACGATCAGACGCCGCTTTCGCCCAAGATGATCTACGGCGGGCACAAGGCGATGATGGAACATGCCGTCGCCATGTTCTCCAACCGCGGGTTGATCGACGGGGTGACGGTGCGGCTGCCCGGCATCCTTGCGCGGTCCAAGGGGCCTTCGGGCATGAAGTCCGCCTTCATGTCGAACCTGTTCCACGCGCTGAAGGCGGGAGAGGCATTCACCTGTCCGGTCTCCGCAGAGGGCACGATCTGGGCGGAATCGTTGGAATGCGTGGGCCGCAACTTTCTCCATGCCCTGACGCTCGATTCCGCGCTGCTGCCGCCGACCCGTGCGGTGACGCTGCCGGCGCTGCGAGTGACGATGGGCGATCTTGCAGCGGAGATCGCGCGCCAGAGCGGCGTCTCGATCGATCTGGTGACTTACGAACCCGACGCTGCGTTGGAGGCTGCCTTCGCTGCGCAGCCGCCGCTGGCCACGCGGGCCGCGGAACATGCAGGCTTCGCGCATGATGGCGATGCTGCTAGTATGGTCGCCAGCGCCCTGTCGACTTTGGAATAACCAGAAGCGGAGAAGGGGTGCGGGAGATGGCCATGCGTTTTGGAAGACTGGATCTCAACCTGCTGGTTGCGCTCGATGCGCTGCTGACCGAACAGAGCGTCTCGCTTGCGGCGGATCGGTTGTGCCTCTCGCAATCCGCTACATCCAGTGCGCTGGGGCGTCTGCGCGAGTATTTCGCCGACGATCTGCTGGTGGTGAAGGGGCGGAACATGATCCTCACCACCCGCGCCGAGGAACTGATCGAGCCGGTACGCGCAGTACTCGAGCAGATCCGCACGACGATATCGGTCGCCCCGACCTTCGATCCGATGACGGCGGACAGGCAAGTGCGCATCATGGCGTCCGACTACTCGACGCAAGTTCTCCTGGCGGAGGCCTTGCAGGAGCTTGAACGCGATGCACCGCAGATGCGCTTCGAAATCCAGCCGATGAACGATTTTCCGATCGAGGCGCTGGAACGCGGCTACATCGATCTGCTGCTGACCATCGATTATGCGATTTCCCCTGACCACCCTAGCCTTATCCTGTTCGAGGACGATTACGTGGTGGTCGGCTGGGAAGGCAATCCGGCCATGGCAGCGCCGATGACCCGGGAGACGTACTTCGAGCTCGGCCACGTTACGGCCCGGTTCGGCAAGGCACGGGTTCCGGCCTTCGAGGATTGGTTCGTGCGCCGTCAAAAGCAGCAGCGCCGGGTAGAAGTGGTCGCGCCGACGTTCCTGTCGCTCTCCGGCTTGGTGGTGAATACCAATCGTGTCACTACAATGCACCGTCGCCTTGCGGAGCAGGTAGTGCAAAACATGCCACTCGTCATGCGAGAGCCCCCGTTCCACTTCCCGCCGATCCGCGAGGCATTGCAATGGCACCTGTCCAATAACAACGACCATGCATTGCGCTGGATCGTCGAGCGTCTTCAGTTGATTGCCGCTCGCAAGATTGAAGAGATGAGCAATGTCGTGACTTTGGATGGCCGGAAGATCGATCGTGAAGCTCTCGAGGTCGAATACAGGATGAATCATCCACAAGCCCCGCGATGATTCTCGGCAGGCCGGGGAGGCTCCGCCCCTTTCCTTTTTTTACGTGTGCCAGGGCCCCGGGGACAACTGTGATGTTCATGGGAGCCGGATAGACTGGCAGGAACGTATCGTGGCGTTGAGGATGGCCAAGAGCTGGTGGGCGACAGCGATGAGGATTGTTTTGGGCGCGTTTCCCTTTTGCCGCATTCTGTCGCGCATGGCTGTGAGCGAGGGGATGCAACGGAAGGCGTTGAGGGCGGGGATGTAAAGGCTTCCCGCACCTTTCGTCGGCCACCCTAGATACGCCTGGCGCCGCGCGATGTACCGTTTTCGCGGGCATGGGGCGCGAGGCCGGCAAGGGAGGCGATGCGGCGCCGACAAAAAGTGCCCAGCTCAGGCAACTCGCCTAGCAGGGTTGCCAGCACGGTAGGTCCGATACCGGGAACGGCAGAGAGAAGGCGGGCCTGTCCGGCAAGTTGGCGATCGTGGGTGATCAGGTTTGCGATGTGCCGATCCAGGTCGGCAAGCTGGCGGCCGAGCAATTCAATCATGGTCTCTATGGCGGTCGCGATCTCGATCTTGCCGGTACTGTGACGATGCAGCTTCTCTGCCTTGCGCATGTCGACCAACTGCCTGCGCCGGCGCAGAAAATCAGTGAACTGCACCGATGCTCATCGGCATCGAGCCCCTCGAGCCGGTAGACTTCAGGCGTGGGTCTGCCTCGCGGGGCGGTCCGGCCTAGGACCAGATAGGACAGCCTTGGGTAATCGCGACGAAGGTTGCTCAGTCGCTTGAGCAGGAGCGAGCGAGAGCCGTTCGGAATCCGGTCGAGACCATCAAGCACAAGGAAAACGCCTCGCGAGCGCACCAGATCGATCAATGCGTCACGCGACCGGGATTGGGGGCAATGCGCTTCCAAGCGGGCCTGACAATAATCGAGTGGCGATTGCTGCAGCTACTCGAGTTCGTCGATTGGCACAAGGGGAGAGGCTCGTGCAGCGCTTCCAATGCCTTCTGCAAGAGACTGTTCGCTAATACCGTCTTCCCGTAACCGAATGCGCTTCAATGAAAGCTTCCTTGCCCAACCCGCCCAACGGACCTTGGCGACTATGGTCTCGGTTGCGATGATTACGAAGGCGGCGGGCGCGCGCACCTATTCCATCGGAAAGTCCAGTCCGGATATGGTCCGCAGTTGCATGAGCCGCATCGACGTCCATGCGAAACGAATCTCATGATCAATCATCGTGTGGATACCGATGTTGTTGCCTGGATAGACGCCGCCGTTGAGATCGTGCCTGGCCTGATGCCACCGCTAACTCGGGACATACCCCGCTTCCATGGCAGAAGTTTCGAGCCGTCTTAGCTCAGCATTCACGCACTGTCGCTGGGGTTTGCCAGTGTGCATCTAAAACTGGCAATGTTGGTCCGAGATAACAGTAGGCGCGAGGCAGATCGACCATGCTTCGCTGCGTCCCGGCTGTTTAAGAATTTTGTCCGGGAAAACATTTATATCTTTCGACTGACTAAGTTGCATGTCGGCCTGTGATTGGTGCGAAGCTGGACGCGCAGGTGTGACAAAATTTTAACACGACAGCCGTGTACAGGTCGTTCGCGGCAAGACACTGTGGAGCCTGCGGATTTGAGGGCGGCCAGACTGGTTGTTTTCCGGAGCCGCGTCTTTGACAACTTGGCGAGGGCTCACCTGGCGACCTATCGAGCTCTGCGAGGTGCGATTTTCCATGGACTTGATGCGAGATGACCGAGGATCCC
>Ga0209050_1003323_pt1 | contig 12012 bp, 10 predicted proteins | sample Araplavi_mTSA_r2_FD_184276 | JGI IMG/M metagenome (GOLD analysis project Ga0209050, IMG submission 184276) | Arabidopsis root microbial communities from North Carolina, USA - plate scrape MF_Cvi_mTSA_r2 (SPAdes) (version 2) | ecosystem: Host-associated > Plants > Roots > Endosphere | place: USA...
CCCGTTTTGATGACGATGAGCAACACCGACATCAAAACGGGGTCGATATGCCCTGTCGCGCCGAAGGCCCCGGCAATGAACAGCAGCGAGTCGCCCGGCAGGAAGGGCAGCACGACCAGCCCCGTCTCCGCAAAGACGATGAGAAACAGCACCAGGTACACCCACACGCCGTACTGCTCGACCCAAAGGCCAAGCGTCTGGTCGATGTGAAGCACCATATTGAAAAACTCAAGCATTGAAGCGGCCCTGATATCCGAGTGGAATTTGTCAGCGACTATAGCCGACCGGGGCATGACGCTAAAATCGTCCGCACTGCTACATAAGATCTGGGCCTCATGACCGAACGTCGTTCCATCCTTGCGCTTCCCGACCTGCTGATCAGCCAGATCGCCGCTGGCGAGGTCATCGAGCGCCCCGCGTCCGTGCTCAAGGAAATCCTTGAAAACGCCATCGACGCGGGCGGGCGCGCCATCGAGGTCCGCCTCGAAGGCGGCGGCATCCGGCGTATCGCCGTCACGGACGATGGCGGCGGCATTCCGCCCGAGGAACTGCCCCTGGCGCTGGCCCGCCACGCCACCAGCAAGATCCGCTCGCTGAACGAGCTGGAATCGGTCGCTTCCATGGGGTTTCGCGGCGAAGCGCTGGCGTCCATTGCGTCCGTGGCCCAGGTGTCCATCATTTCCCGCACCCGCGACGGCGATCACGCCTGGCAGATCGACGCGGGCAGCATGCAGGTCGGCCCCGCGTCCGGCCCGCCCGGCACCACGGTCGACGTGCGCCAGCTGTTCGACGCCGTGCCGGCCCGCCGCAAGTTCCTGCGCTCCGAAGCTACCGAATTCGGCCATTGCGTCGACGCCATGGAGCGCATCGCGCTGGCGCATCCGCAGATCGCCTTCCGCCTGTTCCACCACGACCGCGCGCAGCGCCAGTGGCTGCCGGCTGATCCGCCGCAGCGCATCCGCGACGTGCTGGGCGCCGAATTCGCCGAGCACGGCCTGCTGCTGTCGCATTCGGTCGGCACGGTCAGTCTGGCCGGCATGATTACCCGGCCGACCGCCGCCCGCGCCCGCGCCGACCGCCAATACCTCTACGTGAACGGCCGCTACGTGCGGGACCGCACCGTCAGCCACGCGCTGCGCTCGGCCTATGCCGACGTGCTGCACGGCGACCGTCAGCCCGCGTACGTGCTGTTCCTGGACATCGACCCCGCCGCCGTGGACGTGAACGTCCACCCGGCCAAGCACGAGGTCCGTTTCCGCGACAGCGGCGCCGTGCACCGCTTTGTCTCGCACGCGGTCAGCCAGACGCTGGCCCAGATGGGCGGCTCGTCGGCCGTTGCGCCTGCGGGGCACGCTGAAGATGCCGAATTTGAAACCGTAGCGCGCCCGGCGGGCGACGCGGCCTCGACCGACTCCGCCGCACCGGCTTACCGGCCGGCCACGCCGTCCACGACGGAATCTCCGCGCCCGGGCTACGGTGGCGTGAAGGGCGGCTACGGCAGCACGATTGGCGGCAATGGCGGCTTGAACGGCGCCGCGGCTGGTGGCTCGAATGCCGGCGCTTACCCTGGCGCGAGCGGCCACGGCAACGGCGCCGCCTACGACCTGCGCCCCTCGCCCGCCCCCCAGCGCCCGCACACCCAGGTCCCCTTCCGCCTGCACGCCGAACCGGCCGGGATCCCCGCTGCCGACTGGCAATCGCTTTATCGCCCGCTGACTGACGACACCGCAGCCCGCACCGCGCCCCTGCGCGAACCGGCGCCCGCGTCAGCCGCGTTACCGGCCGACGAAGAACACCCGCTGGGCATGGCGGTGGCGCAACTGCACGGCGTCTACATCCTTGCGCAGAACCGCCGCGGCATGGTGCTGGTGGACATGCACGCCGCGCATGAGCGCGTAGTCTACGAGCAGCTCAAGCAGGCCCTGGACGCGCGCAGCCTGCCGCGCCAGGACCTGCTGGTGCCCGTGGTGTTTCACGCGCAGGAAAAGGACGTGGCGCTGGTCGAGGAGTTCGAAGAACAGTTGAACGATCTGGGTTTCGAGATGCGCCCGTCAGGCCCCACGTCCATCGCCGTGCGGTCGGTGCCGGCCATCCTGGCGCGCGGCGACATCGAAACCCTGGCCCGCGCGGTGCTGCGCGACCTGGGCGCCGTCGGCGTGTCGCGACTGCTCACCGAACAGCGCAACGAACTGCTCTCGACCATGGCCTGCCACGGGTCCGTGCGCGCCAACCGCAAGCTCACGCTTGAAGAGATGAACGGCTTGCTGCGCCAGATGGAAACCACGGAACGGGCCGACCAGTGCAATCACGGGCGGCCCACCTGGGTGCAGTGGTCCATGTCGGACCTCGACAAGCTCTTTCTGCGCGGACAATAGCTTGTCGTCTTCCCAATCTCCCGCATCGCTCCCGGTCATCTGCCTTGCCGGCCCCACCGCGGCCGGCAAGAGCGCGTCCACGCTGGCGCTCGCCGAACGCTGGCCGCTCGAAATCGTCAACGTGGATTCGGCCACGATCTACCGCGGCATGGACATCGGCACCGCCAAGCCGTCTGCAGAAGAGCAGGCCCGCGTGCCGCAGCATCTGCTGGACATCCTGGATCCTGCCCAGTCGTATTCGGCCGCGGAATTCCGCGCCGACGCGCTGCGCCTGATCAGCGAGATCCGTGCGCGCGGCCGCATTCCGCTATTGGCGGGCGGCACGATGATGTACTACAAGGCGCTGCGCGACGGCCTGGACGATCTACCGCAGGCCGATCCTGCTCTGCGCGCCGAACTGGAAGCGCGCGCCGCCCGCCTTGGCTGGCCCGCCCTGCATGCCGAGCTGGCGGTGCTGGACCCCATCACCGCCGCGCGCCTCGCGCCCAACGACAGCCAGCGCATCCAGCGCGCCCTGGAAATCTGCCAGTTGTCCGGCCAGCCGATGTCGGCGCTGCTGCAGCGGGCCGAGCGCAAGCCGGACGACGACGCCAACCGGTATCTGACCATCAGCCTGGAACCCTCGGACCGCGCCGCGCTGCACGCGCGCATCGAACAGCGCTTTGACGCCATGCTGCGGCAAGGCCTCCTTGACGAGGTGCGCGGCCTGCACGCCCGCGCCGACCTGCATCCCGGCCTGCCGTCCGTGCGGTGCGTGGGCTACCGGCAGATGTGGGCGCACCTGGACGGCGAGATCGACCTGGATACCGCCCGCGAACAGGGCATCGCGGCGACGCGGCAACTGGCCAAGCGTCAGATCACCTGGCTGCGCGCGCAGCCGGAGCGTGTGATCGTGGACTGCCTGGCCGCCGACGCCGTCGCGCAGACGATCGACGCCGTGGCGGTGGCGCTGGCGGACTGACGGGCGGCAACACTTCCTGATTCGAGAGCGTGGCGCCCAGGCGACCGCTCGCGCCACAAAAAAAATGACCGCCATCACGGCGGTCATTTCATTTCAGCGCTATCGCCGCGGCATCACACCACGAAGGTCTGCGCCATGCCGGCTTCCTGGGGAACGATCTCGCCCAGCTTGCTGACCGTCTCGCCCTGCTCGCGCAGCGTGGCGGCGATGGCGTCGGCCTGGGCCGGGTCCACCACCAGCACCATGCCGATGCCGCAGTTGAAAACGCGGTACATCTCGGTGTCTTCGACGCCGCCCTGCTCCTGCAGCCACTGGAACAACTTGGGCATTTCCCAGGCGTCGCGGTGCAGCTTGGCGGCCAGACCGTCCTGCAGGATGCGCGGCACGTTGTCCAGCAGGCCGCCGCCCGTGATGTGGGCCAGGCCCTTGATGTCGGTGCCGTGCTTGGCCAGCGCAGCCAGCACCTGCTTCACGTAGATGCGGGTCGGGGCCATGACCACGTCCACCATCTTCTGGCCGTGGAAATCGTCGTCCGGCTTGGCGCCGGCGCGTTCCAGGATCTTGCGCAGCAGCGAGTAGCCGTTGGAGTGCGCGCCGCTGGACGCCAGGCCCAGGACCACGTCACCCGCCTTGATGGACTTGCCGTCGATGATCTTGGACTTTTCCACCGCGCCCACCGCGAAGCCGGCCAGATCGTATTCGCCGTCCGGGTACATGCCCGGCATTTCGGCGGTTTCGCCGCCGATCAGGGCGCAGCCCGACAGTTCGCAGCCCTTGGCGATGCCGCCCACCACCGCCGCCGCCGTGTCCACCGACAGCTTGCCGCAGCCGAAGTAGTCCAGGAAGAACAGCGGCTCGGCGCCCTGCACCAGGATGTCGTTGACGCTCATGGCGACCAGGTCGATGCCGACCGTGTCGTGGCGGTTCCAGTCGAACGCGAGGCGCAGCTTGGTGCCCACGCCGTCGGTGCCGGAAACCAGCACCGGCTCCTTGTAGGTCTTGGGCACTTCGAACAGGCCGCCAAAGCCGCCGATACCGGCCAGCACCCCGGGACGCATGGTGCGCGCGGCAAGGGGTTTGATTCGGTCGACCAGGGCGTCGCCTGCGTCGATGTCGACACCGGCGTCGCGGTAGGTCAGGGGGGCTTTAGGTTGGTTCGTCATGAGAAATGCCGTGGGGTATGTAACAATTGCTGGGATTTTGGTGGAACGCCCTGCATTTTACGATGACGCGGGCACGGACAGGCGCGTAAGGCGCAAACCCACGCCAGGCCGTGCGTTCCGACGCGACATCAGCGCCCCAGGTGGTTTAAAGTGTAGGGTTGGCCGGTATTGATTTTGCCAGTTTCTACATGGCCCTTGCATCACCGATTTTTCTTGGCTTTTTTTCCTGGCTTTTTGTGGCGCCCCGAATTGGCTATTCCGGCGCCTTTGAAAATGGCTCTTCCGGCGCCCCTGAACATGGCTATTCCAGCGCCCCTGAAAAGCCCGATTGCTAACTCTCATGAACCGCCAGCTGCTGCTTGACGTTCTCCCCGCGCCAGCGCCATCGCTGAACAACTACATCGCCGGCCCCAACGGAGAAGCGGTGGCGGCCGTGCGTGCGCTCAAGCCCGGACGGGCCCTGTACATCTGGGGCGCCGCCGGCTGCGGCCGCACCCACCTCTTGCGCGCGCTGACCGCCCGGCCCGATGCCGTCTACGTCGACCCGGCCAACGGCGAAAACATGCTGCGCCGCCTGGCCGAGGCCGATTCCAAATCGCCCATGCCCAAGTTCGTGGCGGTCGACGACGTGCACCGCATGGACGACAGCCGCCAGGCTGCCCTGTTTGCGCTGTACAACCGGTGGCGCGAATCCGCCGCCACGCAGCGCGCCTTTGCGCTGGCGCTGGCCGGCGACCGCGCGCCGCTGTCGATGCCGCTGCGCGAAGACCTGCGCACGCGACTGGGCTGGGATCTGGTGTTCCGCCTGGATCCGCTGTCCGACGCCGACAAGCTGGCCGCGCTGTCCGCGCAGGCCGCCGAACGCGGGCTGCATCTGGCGCCCGAAATCATCAACTGGATGCTCACGCACCACGAACGCGACATCCGCAAGCTTGCCGCGTTGCTCGACGCGCTGGACCGTTATTCATTGGCCACCGGCCGCCCCATCACCCTCCCCCTGCTGCGCGCCATGCTCGCAGATCCTGATTCACAACGCACATGACCACCCGACGTCTCGCCCTGTTCGACCTGGATCACACCTTGCTGCCGCTCGACAGCGACTACCAATGGGCCGACTATCTGGCGCGCACAGGCCGCGCGGGCGATCCCGTCGAAGCCCGCCGTCTGAATGACGATCTGATGGACCGCTACAACCGCGGCGAACTCACGGCCGAACAGGCCGCCGAATTCATGCTGGGCCTGCTGGCCGCGCATTCGCCATACGATCTGGCAGCCTGGCACGAAACCTTCATGGGCGAAGTCATCCGCCCGTCCATCACGCCGGCTGCCCGCGACCTAGTCGACAGCCACCTCGAAGCCGGCGACCTCTGCGCCATCGTCACGGCCACCAACAGCTTCGTCACCGCCCCGATCGCCCGCGCCTTCGGCGTGCCCCACCTGGTCGCGACCGACGCCGAGTACCTGCGCGGCCGCTACACCGGCCGCATCCTGGGCACGCCCAGCTTCAAGGAAGGCAAGGTCGTGCGCGTCAACGACTGGCTCGCCGGCATGGGCCTGGGGCTTGCGGATTTCTCCGAATCGTTTTTCTATAGCGATTCGGTCAATGATGTGCCGCTCCTCGAAAAAGTGACCCGTCCGATTGCCGCCAACCCCAGCCCCACCCTGCGCGCCATTGCGCAGGAACGCGGCTGGCAAGTGATCGACCTGTTCGACCACATGGAAGATTCGAAGTCCTAAATGATCACTGAAACCATAAGAAAATTCGTCGGCCGGCTCTTCGCGCCGACACCCAAGGGGCCGTTGCGCATCGCGCGCGACAAGCACGGCATCGATCGCCGCAACGTGTCGCGCCACGCCATCAAGGTGTGCGAGGTGCTGCGCCAGCACGGCTACGAAGCCTATATCGTCGGCGGCGCGGTGCGCGACCTGATCGTCGGACTGGAGCCCAAGGACTTCGACGTGGCCACCAACGCCACGCCCGAACAGATCCGCCCGCTGTTCCGCCGCGCGCGCATCATCGGCCGCCGCTTCCAGCTGGTGCACGTCGTGTTCGGCCAGGAAATCATCGAGACCTCCACCTTCCGCGCGCCCGCTTCGGAAGACCAGGAGACCGACGAGCACGGCCGCATCCTGCGCGACAACGTGTTCGGTTCGCAGGAAGAAGACGCCAAGCGCCGCGACTTCACCATGAATGCGCTGTACTACGACCCGCACAACGAGGAAGTCATCGACTACCACGACGGCGTGGCCGACCTGAAGAAGCGCCAGATCCGCATCATCGGCGACCCCGTCAAGCGCTACCGCGAAGACCCGGTCCGCATGCTGCGCGCGGTGCGCTTCGCCGCCAAGCTGAACGGCACGATCGACCCGGCCACGCGCCAGCCCATCAGCACGATGGCCGACCTCATCGAAAACGTGCCGGCCTCGCGCCTGTTCGACGAGATGCTCAAGCTGCTGACCTGCGGCCATGCCATGGACTGCCTGCGCCAGCTGCGCGCCGACGGCCTGCACAACGGCCTCTTGCCGCTCCTGGACGTCGTGCTTGAGCAACCCGGCGGCGAACACTTCGTGGAACTGGCGCTGGAACGCACCGATGCGCGCGTGCGCGCCGGCAAGACCATCAGCCCCAGCTTCCTCTTTGCCGCGCTGTTGTGGCAGCAGGTGGACGTGCGCTGGAAGCAGCTGCGCGCCCAGGGCGAGCACACCATCCCCGCGCTGTCGACGGCGGCGGACTCGGTGCTGGACGAACAGACCGAGAAGCTCGCCATCCAGCGCCGCTTCTCGTCCGACATGCGCGAAATCTGGTTCATGCAGCCGCGTTTCGAGCGCCGCATGGGCAAGACCATCTACCGCATGATCGAGCAGCCGCGCTTCCGCGCCGCCTGCGACTTCCTGCAGCTGCGCGCCGCCGCCGGCGAGTTCGACAGCGTGCTGGCGCAGTGGTGGATGGATCTGGCCAATGCCGACGACGACACCCGCGCCGAGATGATCGAGGAAATCTCGCGCCAGCCGCGCGAAGCCTCCGATGCGGCCACGGGCGCGGCCTCTCCCGCGCGCCGGCGCCGCCGTCCGCGCCGCAGCGGACCGCGCAGCGCGCCCGCCGGCGAGTAACCCCATGCCGCAGCCGTCCGTGCGCGCCTACGTCGGCCTGGGCGCCAACCTGGGCGACAGCGCGGCCACCCTGCGCCAGGTCCTGGCGCAGTTGCAGGCCACCCCGGGCATCACCGGGGTAGCGGCCTCGCCGTTCTACCGCAGCGCGCCGGTGGACGCCACCGGCCCCGACTTCATCAACGCCGTGGCGGCTGTGGACACCGTCCTCGCGCCGCTGGCATTGCTGGACGTCCTGCAGGCGCTTGAAAACGAACACGGCCGCCTGCGCCCCTACCGCAATGCCCCCCGCACCCTCGATCTGGATCTGCTGCTGCACGGCGATACGCGGCTGGATGACGCGCGGCTGATCCTGCCGCATCCCCGCCTGCATCTGCGCGCCTTCGTGCTGCTGCCGCTGCGCGATCTTGCGCCCGGCCTGTCCGTGCAAGGACAGCCGCTTGACGCGTGGATCGACGCGATCCACGATCAGCCGATCGAACGAATCGCGCCCTGAGCGCAGGATCAGCAGCGCGGCGCAATGCGCGCCCGCGCAATCGCGCGGCACATTGCGCAGAGCATTACGCAGCACGTGACACGACACATAGCGCGAAACATAGCGCGACACATGGCGCGCCGCGTGCCAGCCCTCACGCCTTCGGCGTAAACGCCATCATCGCCCGCTCGACGTCTTCCACGCCCGGCAGCCCCGCCTCGTTCCCCAGATGCTGGATCTTGTGCGCGGAGGCCGCCCGCGCAAACGTGAAATGCTCGATCCACGGTTGTTCCGGCCGTGTCAGGTAGGACCACACATACGCGCCGTGAAACACGTCGCCCGCGCCCGACGTGTCGATGATGCGCGCAGCCGGCACATCAAGCGACGGCAGCATGTCGACGCGCCCCGTCTCGTCGTACCACAGCATGCCGCGCTCGCCGAGCGTCACCGCGCCGATGCGGCAGCCGCGCGCCTTCAGCAGATCCAGCAGCCCTTCGGGCGACAGACCTAGCTGCTCGCACATGCGCTCGGCGCACACGGCCACGTCGATATGGCGCAGCAGTTCGTCGGTGTTCTCGCGCATGCCGCCCCCGTCCAGCGAAGTCAGCACGCCGGCCTGGCGGCAGGCGCGCGCGTAATGCAGCGCGGCGTCGGGCTGATGGCCGTCCAGATGCAGGGCGCGATAGCCGCTAATGTCCAACCGGGGGAAGTCGTTCAGGTAGCCCGCGTCGCGCGCGCGGACGATGGCGCGCTTGCCGTGGTTGGGCATGATGAACGACAGCGAGGAGCGCCGCACCTGGCGCGCGTGCAGCGTGACGCCATGCGCGGCCGCCATGTCCGAGTACATGTGGCCCAGCCAGTCTGGCGCCAGCGAGCAGATCAGATCGGGCGGCAACCCCAGCCGCGCGCAGGCAAACGCCGCCGTCACCGCATTGCCGCCGAACGAGACCGCGTAGTCTCGCGCCACGCTTTTCTGGTCGCCCGTGGGCCATTCGTCGGCCAGCACGGTGACGTCGATGTAGGTATGTCCGATGAAAAGCGCCTCGCCCATGGGCCCGCCTTGTCAGGTTGTATGCGCGGGGCGCCTCGGCGCAGGGTCTGGACGAGGCGCCGGCGCGGGATTCAGCCGCGCGCGGATTCGCCCGCCTGCGCCAGCACCAGCCGCGCCCGTGCGATGACAGGTGCGTCGACCATCTTGCCATCCAGCATGAACGTGCCCGCGGCCGTGTCGCGGTGCGCAGCGATGACGCGCCGCGCCCAGTCGAGTTCCTGCTGGGCCGGCACGAAAGCGGCGTGGATGACGGGGACTTGCGTGGGATGGATGCACAGCATGCCGCCAAAGCCCATCTGCTGCGCACGGCCGGCTGCCGCGGCCAGCCCGGCCTGATCCTGCACACCGGGAAAGACGCCGTCCAACGCAGGCGCCAGGCCCGCGGCACGGGTATGCAGCAGCACCTGCACCCGGGCGTGGTCCAGCACGGTTTTGGCGCCCGGCGTGTCGGGCGTCAGGCCCAGGTCCAGGCCGTAATCCAGACTGCCGAACGCCAGCCGCGCGACACCAGGGGTGGCGGCGATCTCGCCGGCATTGAGAATGCCCTGCGCGGTTTCAAGAATGGGAATCACGGGACAGCCGGTCTGGGCTGCGTGCCGCACCTGCATCATGCTTTCGGCCTTGGGCAGCAGGATGCCTGCCACGCCGGCCCTGCCGCGGCAGGCCTTGAGATCGTCGTCGTGCCAGGACGTGGAGGCGTCGTTGATGCGCACCCAGAGCCGGGCCTCGCGATTCAAGCCCAGGAAATCGCACAGGGCTTCGCGGGCCGACGCCTTGGCCAGGTGCTCCACGGCGTCTTCCAGGTCCACGATGACGGCGTCTGCGCCCGCAGCCAGCGCTTTGGGGATGCGTTCGGGCCGCGAGGCCGGCACAAACAGGGCGCTACGAACGACGGGATGCGTCACACAACCTCCGAGGCATGGAACTGCGCCACCTGATCCGGCGCGTATCCCAGAGATGCTAGCACCGCATCGGTGTTTTGGCCCACCGCGGGCACAGGCCCCATGTGCGCCGTGAACGCGTTGCTGGTGGCGGGCGGCAGCAGTGCCGGCAACATGCCGGCGGGGCTATCGACCTCGCTCCAGCGCTGGCGCGCCTGCAATTGCGGATGCGCCCACACGCCGGCCATGTCGTTGACGCGCGCATTGGCGATCTGCGCGTCTTCCAGGCGTTGCGTCACCTGCTCGATGGACAGGTCGGCAAACGCGGCCACGATCAGCGCGCGCAGCGCGTCGCGGTTGGCGGTGCGCAGCGAATTGGAGATGAAGCGCGGGTCTTCGGCCAGCTCGGCCTGGCGCAGCACCTGGGCGCAGAAGACGCGCCATTCGCGTTCGTTCTGCAGGCCCAGCATGATGGTGGATCCGCCGCCCACCGGGAACGGCCCGTACGGATAGATGGAGGCATGCGCCGCGCCCGCGCGCACGGGCGGCGCGGCGCCGTCAAAGGCGTAGTACATGGGGAAACCCATCCACTCGACCATGCTTTCCAGCATGGACACGTCCAGCCGGCTGCCCTGCCCCGTGCGCTGGCGCAGCAGCAGCGCGTTCAGGATGGCCGAATACGCGTACATGCCCGCGGCGATGTCCGCGATGGAACACCCGGCCTTGACCGGATCGTCCTTCGTGCCGGTGACCGACAGGAAGCCGCTTTCGCTCTGGATGAGGAGGTCGTAGGCCTTCTTGTCCTGATAAGGACCGCCCTCGCCGTAGCCCGAGATGTCGCAGACGATGAGGCGCGGGTATTTCTGGTGCAGCGCCTCGAACGACAGGCCCAGGCGCGCCGCGGCGCCGGGCGCCAGGTTCTGCACCAGTACGTCGGCCGATTCCAGCAGACGGTCCATGATGCCGCCGGCTTCGTCGCGCTTGAGGTCCAGCGTCAGGCTTTCCTTGGAGCGGTTGGTCCAGACGAAGTGCGAGGACAGGCCCCGCACGCGCTCGTCGTAGCCGCGCGCGAAGTCGCCGGTGCCGGGACGTTCGATCTTGATGACGCGCGCGCCCATGTCCGCCAGTTGGCGGGTGCAGAAAGGCGCGGCGATGGCGTGTTCCAGGCTGACGACGGTGATGCCGTCCAGCGGGCGGGAGGCCTGCATGTTCATTCGGTGAACCTCAATTCGGCTTGATGGGCCAGCGTGCCGTCCTGCTCGGCCCAGAGCTGGGCGACGCCCGGCTCGGACAGGCGGCCGGCGACCTGGAAGGGCGCGGGGGAAATCAGCGGACGCAGGCCGCGGTAGGCAAGATGCGTGAGGCGGGCCTTGGGGTGCGCCCGCACAAAGGCGGCGACCATCTCGGTGGCGATGAGCGGGCCGTGGACGACCAAGCCGGGATAGCCTTCGACGCCGGTGACATAGGGATGGTCGTAGTGAATGCGATGGCCGTTGAACGTGACGGCCGAATAGCGGAACAGCAGCACCGACGTGGGATTGACCGAGTCGCGCCATTGCGCCTGCGGCGCCGGCTCGCTGCCCGTGAGCTTGGGCGGCGTGGGCTGGCGGTACACGATGTCCTGCTCTTCCAGGATGGCCACTTCGCCCGACTGCCGGTATTCATGCTGCACGGTCACGAACAGCAGGGAGCCGGTGCGGCCGGTCTTTTCCTTGACCTCGGCCACGGTGGACACGCGCTCGGCCGGCACGCCGACCTTGAGCGGCTGGCGGAATTCCACCCGGCCGCCCGCCCACATGCGGTTGCGGTCCTGCGCGGGCGGCAGGAAACCGCCGCGCGACGGGTGGCCATCCGTCCCCAACCCGTCCATGCCCACGGTGGAGATGAAGAATGCCCATTGCCACAGCGGCGGGAGGTCGTCGCCCTCGGCCGGCACCGGACCGCCCAGGGTGGCGGCGATACGCGCGGCGTGGCCGGGATCCATGGCGTCCGCCTTGC
>Ga0209050_1003324_pt1 | contig 12007 bp, 11 predicted proteins | sample Araplavi_mTSA_r2_FD_184276 | JGI IMG/M metagenome (GOLD analysis project Ga0209050, IMG submission 184276) | Arabidopsis root microbial communities from North Carolina, USA - plate scrape MF_Cvi_mTSA_r2 (SPAdes) (version 2) | ecosystem: Host-associated > Plants > Roots > Endosphere | place: USA...
TGATCGCCGGCGGCAACGTGCTGCTGCTCGACGAACCGTCGAACGACCTGGACGTCGAAACCCTGCGCGCGCTGGAAGACGCGCTGCTCGAGTTCGCCGGCTCGCTGCTCGTGATCTCCCACGATCGCTGGTTCCTCGATCGCATCGCCACGCACATCCTCGCCGCCGAAGGCGATTCGAAGTGGGTGTTCTTCGACGGCAACTACCAGGAGTACGAGGCCGACAAGAAGAAGCGCCTGGGCGAAGAGGGTGCCAAGCCGAAGCGCCTGCGCTACAAGGCGCTGAAGTAAGCCCCGGACCGAGGTGCGGAGGTGCGCGCATCGTGAGATGTTGCGCACCCCTCCTCATCCGGGTGGATTGACGGGCCCCCGGCGGGGCACCGACGATGCGGCCTTCGTCTTCCGAGGACCCCGCATGGCCACCGCCTCCCGTTCGTCCAAGCGCTCGACCCCGTCCGCCAGGAAGGCGGCTGCCAAGACCCCCGCCCGCAAGGCGGCTGCGCCCAAGAAGGTGGCCGCGCCCACCGCGGACCCGGTGGCCGACACGCGATTCCTGCGCATGGCGCGGCCCGACGCGCTCGACTACCGCGACCGCTGGTTCCGCCCGTCGGTGGGCCGCGCGCCGGCGCCCACGCTGTTCCCGGCCGAAGGCCTGCCCGTGCGGCACCAGGGCAGCACCAATGCCTGCACCGGCTTCGGGCTGTCGCTCGTGGTCGAGCACCTGCTGCGTTCGGCCGGCCGCGAGGCCAAGCCGTCGATCTCGCCGTTCATGCTGTACTCGATGGCGCGGCGGTACGACGAGTTTCCGGGCTCCACCGAAGACGAAGGCTCCAGCACGCGCGGCGCGCTCAAGGGCTGGTTCAAGCACGGCGCCTGCCGTGACGTGCTGTTCCCCGGCCTCGACATGCCCGCGGCCAGCAGTTCGCTGAAGGACGACTGGTGGGCCGACGCCGTGCGCCGCCCGCTCGGCGCGTACTACCGCCTCGACCCGCAAGCCATCACCGACCTGCACGCCGCGCTCAACGAGGTGGGCATCCTGTTCGTGAGCGCCGGTTGCCACTCGGGCTGGGACGAGGGCGTCAACGCGCCCACGCGCCGCAAGCGGCCCACGTCGTTCAAGGACATCTGGGAGATTCCCGTGCTGCCCGGCGAGGCGGCCCACGCGGGCCACGCCTTCGCCATCGTCGGCTACAACGAGCGCGGCTTCCTGATCCAGAACTCCTGGGGCACCGACTGGGGCTCGTACGGCTACGCGCTGCTGACCTACGACGACTGGCTGCACAACGCGATGGACTGCTGGGTGGCGCAGCTGGGCGTGGTGACGCACGAGCACACGGCGATCTCGCAGGCCATCACGCTGCGCACGGGCGCGGCCGGCAAGGTGGCGCTCGCCGCCGACAAGGTGCTGCGCAACCGCGAGATCTCGCCGTTCGTCGTCAACATGGGCAACAACGGCGCGCTCAGCAACAGCGGCGTGTTCCGCACGAAGCCCGACGACGTGCGCGCCATCGTCGACGTGCACCTCGCCGAGGCCCGCAAGCGCTGGGGCCTGAAGGACGACGATGTGGTGGACGTCTGCATCTTCGCGCACGGCGGGCTGGTGGGCGAGGAGGCCGCGGCCGACATCGCCGCGCAGTGGATTCCGCTGCTCTACGACGAACGCATCTTCCCGGTCTTCCTGATGTGGGAGACCGACTTCTTCACCACCGCGCTCAACTGCATCGAGGACGCGATCAAGGGCATCCCGCGCACCGTGGGCGGCGGCTTCTCGTTCGAGCGCTGGTGGAACGAGCGCCTCGAGCGGCTGCTGGCGCGCCCGGGCACGCTGATCTGGGGCGAGATGAAGGAAAACGCCGACCTGCTGAGCGCCTACCGCCCCGATGCGTCCGACGACGAACAGGCAGGTGGCGTGCTGCTGTACCGGCACTTCAAGCACGGCGTGGCGAACAAGAAGATCCGCCTGCATTTCGTGGGCCATTCGGCCGGCTCCATCGTGGCCAGCGCGATGATCGACCGCCTCGCGAAGGACGGCCTGCGCTTCGAGTCGGTGAGCTTCATGGCCCCGGCCGTGACGGTGAAGGCGTTCGACGAGCAGGTCCGGCCCCACCTGGCCGACGGCACGGTGAAGCGCTACCAGCAGTTCCACCTCACCGACCGCGCGGAAGAGGACGACCACACCTGCGGCCCGTACCGCCGCTCGCTGCTGTACCTCGTGAGCCAGTCGTTCGAAGGCGGCACCACCACGCCCATCCTCGGGATGCAGAAGTTCTTCGATGCCTACGGGCCGGCGCTCCCGAACACCACGGTGCGGGTCGCGCCCGGCCCGGACACGGCCAGCACGAGCCATGGCGGGTTCGACAACGACCGGCTGACGCAGCGGCACATCGTCGACTTCATCCTCGGGCGGGCGTGATGCCGCGGTGACGCTTGCCATCGGAGGCCCGCGGGGCTCAGGAAGGGCTCGGCTTGACGGCGTGAGTTTCGGGTTGTATTGTGCAACTTAATGAGTTGTGCAAAGCAACTAATAAGCCTCGCCCACAACAAGAACAAGCCATGAGACTCGACACTGCCCCCCACCTTCAGCAAGCCGCCGCCTGGCCTGCGGAGGGCGAACACATCCTCGCCCACCACGACGACACCAGCGTGGTCGTGTACCAGGCCTACCGTCCCGCCATCGGACGGTACGCCATCGAACACGGGCGCTTCGGCGGGCCGGACTACAGCTTCAACCGCATGAGCTGGATCAAGCCCAACTTCCTGTGGATGATGTACCGCTGCGGCTGGGGCCTGAAGGCGGGGCAGGAGGTCATCCTCGGCCTGCGCATCCGGCGCGCCTTCTTCGATGCGGTGCTCGATGCGGCCGTGTCGTCCGCCTTCGATGCGACCGCCCACGCCACGCCGCAGGCCTGGCAGGACGCCGTCGCTGCTTCCGAAGTGCGCCGGCAGTGGGACCCCGACCATGCGCCCAGCGGCGCGAAGCTGCCGCGGCGGGCGATCCAGCTGGGGCTGCGCGGCAGCACGCTGCGGGCGTTCGCGACGACCGAGCTGCTGGAGGTCATCGACATGAGCGGCTTCGTGGCGGCGCAGCGGGCCCATGCGCAGGACGACAATCCGCAGTTGCTGACACCGGTGGAGCATGTGTATGACCGCGGTTGACGGGGAGGGACACTTGCACATGCGCACCGCCAGTCCTCCCTCGATGCGATCGCGGCTGCGCGGGGCGGTCTACGGGCTGCTCATCGGTGATGCGCTCGGCGTTCCCTATGAATTCTCGAGGGCCGGCGAACTGCCGGAGTCGAACCTCATCGAGATGGAACCGCCCGCTGGATTCCATCGGGCCCACGTGGGCGTGCCCATCGGCACCTGGAGCGACGACGGGGCGCAGGCGCTGCATCTGCTCAGGGTGCTGCTCGACGGGGACGCCTCGATTGAAACCCGGTTGGCCACCGGTTTGCAGGCTTGGGCCGATGCGGGCGATCTGACGCCGGACGGCCGCATCTTCGACATCGGCCTCCAGACCCAGGAGGCGTTGCTGCGTCTGGCGCGGGGTGTGCCGCCGAACCAGAGCGGGCCCTTCGAAGAGCGGCACAACGGCAACGGCTCGTTGATGCGCGTGCTGCCGGCGGCGCTGCTCCCGGCGACGCACGACGCGGTGCTCATCGACCGGGCGAGGCGCCAGAGCCTTCCGACGCACGGACACCCGAGGTCCCTGCTGGCGTGTTCCCTGTCGACGCTGCTCGCGTCGCGGTTGCTTGCAGGAAAGACCTTCGTGCAGGCACTGGACGACGCGCAGGACGTCCTCGAGCGGACCGTCGCGCCGGTCGAGCGGGACGAACTCCGCGTGCTGCTGGACGGCCGGCTGGACGCGCCCCAGGGCAGCGGCTACGTCGTCGACTGCCTCTGGTCGGCCGTGGCGGCCGTCCTGCGCACGGAAACGTTCGAAGACTGCATGCGCTGCGCGATCGGTTTCGGCAACGACACCGACACCACGGCGTGCGTTGCGGGCGGCTGGGCGGGGCTCCTCTACGGTGAAGAAGCCATTCCGTCGCGGTGGCGGGCGACCCTGCGCGGCACACATCTGGTCGAGCCGCTGCTCGAGCGTTTGATGGGCGCGTGGGGGCCGGAGAGGGCCGCAGATCCCCGGGGGCATCCGGGCACTCGGGGCCGGGTCTGAAATCTGGAATCGACCGCTGGACTCACGGATACTCTGCACCATGTCCTTGGGCCTCCGACTCGTTCTCCTCGCGTTCGCTTCGCTCTTCGGCGTGATGCTGGGGCTCTGGGCGCATGGAGACAGCGGACCCTGGTTCCGCTGGCTGCCTGCCGCGTTCTGCTTCGCGATCTCGGGCGCGTGCATCGCGCGTGGAAGGCTCGCCCAGTTCTTCGGGAGCTTGATCGCGCTCGGCGTGCTCGGTGCGGGCCTTGCCTACTTCGTCAGCGCATGGCAATCGGGGCCGGCGTTGACGGGGCGATGGATCAGCGCGGTGGGCCAGGCCGTGATGTTCTGCGCCCTGTTCGGCTTCCTCGCGGCAAGCTACCTCCGGGTGACCCGTTTCGGCTTCGCCAAGCCGGTGAAGTCCGTCGGCGACGTGGTCCGGGTGGAGTTCGACGACGTCGAGGTGCGCATCCGCATGATGGACGACCCGCAGGATGCCTGGAATCAACAGTTCCGCTGGGCTGAAGTCACCCGCGTGTGCTTCACCGACGGCGGGCTGTACGGGTCGGACTACCTCGTGGTCACGGTGGGGGACGGTTCGCGGAGAGTCGCCGTTCCGACGGAGGCCCGCGGCGGGCCGGAACTTCTTTCGGCCTTGAGTGGACGCGGGCTTTTTCCCGAGGACGTGTGGCGCAGGGCGCTCGGCGAGACCGGCGGCGGCACGCATTGCTGGCCTCCCCACGAAGAGGAGCCCGTCCCCAACGCCTGACGGTGGCCTCGGCCTCTTCGACGAGGTGCCGCAGCACGGCGTGGTGCTGCGCAGGGGCGCCGCTGACCGCCAGCTGCTGGCGAGGTGGGGTCCTACCGGATCTTTCCCGGACCGAAGTTGTAGATGTCCCACGCCGCGGTTCCGCCTGCGGCCTTCTTGCCGCGCTCGAACGCGGCGAACATCCAGTTGGATCGCGATGCCGGTCAGTCTGCCATCAACGCGCGGGCCGCTGGACCGCGAGTGCCAGCATGGGGTTGTCGATGTCCCGCGCCATCTCGGTGGCGACGTCCAGCGCCGCGGGCTGCCCCAGCGCGGCACTGTGCAGGTGCGCCCTGACCGCCAGCTCCTGCATCCCGCAGCGCTGCGACAGCGTCAGAAGTTCGTCCACCCACGCACGCGCCTCGGGCCAAGCCTGATCCACCGCCAGCGCACACAGGGACTCGAGCGCATGGACACGCGCCCAGAGGTAGGTGTCGGGGAAGCGCATGCAGCGCTGGATCGCGTCGAGGAACAGCGTGCGGGCTCGTGCGGGTTCGCCGCGGGCGGCGGCCACGAGGCCCAGGCCGCGGCCGGACAGGCCTTCCCAGCAGGGGTCGCCGAGGTGGCAGCCGAGTGCGAAGGCCTCCTCGAACTGCGCGGCGGCTTCGTCGGTCCGGCCGCGCAGCAGCTGCACTTCGGCGGCCAGGGACTGGGGCCAGGGCAGGAAGGCCGTCCAGGACTGCCTCGCCTGGGTCACCGTGCGGTCGAGCAGGGCCTCGGCGGCGTCGTGCTCGCCGGTGAGGAGCAGCACGCGGCCGATCATGGATTCGGCGTACAGGGTCTGGCGGCGTTCGCCGGCCTGGCGGGCGAGGTCCGTGGCGAGGCGCAGTTGCACCAGCGACTCGCCATACCGGGCCTGGTCAGACAGCACGGCGCCGTGGACGGTGGCGATGCGCGCGCGTTCGGCCGGCTCGCCTTCGGCGAGCGGCTCCGCGCGGGCGAGCCAGGTCGATGCGCGTTCGCAGCGGCCCGCCAGGAACTCGACGTAACCCAGTTCGCGGCAGGCGGCGGCGTCCGAGGCGGGCGCGTCGCCGCCGCCGATGCCCAGCGCCTCGTGCAGCGCGGCCGCGCCTTCCTCGTCCCGCCCGCGTGCGGCGTGCACGAGGGCGCCGCCCAGCGCCACGCGGGTGCGCTTGCGCAGGGGCGTGTCGCCGAGGGTGTCGGCATCGGCCATGGCCCGGCGCAGGCATTGCAGGCCGGGCTCGAGCACGCCGGCACGCAGCGCCGCCTCGCCCGCCTCCAGCTGCGCGAGCACGGCGCCGCGGCCGGCCACCGGTGCCTGCGTCGGCCGGGCCGTGGCGGTCGCGAGCGCCTCGTCCAGCGCGGGGCCGGGGGCGATGCCGAGTTCGCGGTCGAAGAGGGCGCGGCACGCCGCGGCCTGCCGTGCCGCGGCGATGCCGTCTCCGGCAGCGCCGAGGCAACGCACGAGCAGCACCTGGAAGTTCTCGTCGAGCGGTTCGAGGGCGACGAGGCGGCGCGCGAGGGTCGCGGCGTCGGCCGCCGCGCCTTCCGCCAGCCGTGCGAGCGCGGCTTCGCGCAGCAACGCCGTGGTCAACGAGGCGGCATGCCGGCGTTGTCCATCGAGCCAGACCTCGAACGACGGGCTGCCGCTGAACGCCAGGCCTTCGAGCAGTTCGCCGCCGAGGCCGGGCAGGTCGAGGGCCTCGCGCCAGTGGCCGTGTGCGACGACGTCGATGTCGACGCACGCGAGCACGTCGCGGGGCAGGGTGAGGGGATCGCCGCGCAGCACACCGTCGCCGAGGCCGCGGCGCAGCTCGCGCAGGTTCCAGCGCAGCGCCGCGAGCGGATCCTCGGCGTCGGCGAAGAGCAGGCCCGCGAGGTGGCTGCGGCTGGCGCCCGCCGGGCGCAGGGCCAGGCAGGCGAGCAGCCCCCAGGCCTTGCGGCCGCGCAACGCGACCGGCTGTCCGTCGCCGCGTTCGATGCGAGGAGGGCCCAGCAGATGCAGCGAAACGCTCATGGATGCAAGTGTGGCACGGGACCCACCGGGGGCGACGCCCCCGGTGGAGGGGGCCTCAGGCCTCGGCCGTGGTGGGATCGATCATCGTGACGACCCGCGCCACGCTGTCGGCCGGGAAGCCGCCGCGGCGCGCGTGTTCGCGCACGACGTCCTCGTCGGCGGCGTTGTAGACGCAGTACATCTTGTCGCCGGTCACGAAGCTCTGGACCCACTGGACCTGCGGCCCGAGGTCGCGCAGCACGCCGTTGGAGCGGCGGGAGGCGGCCTGCAGCTCGGCCGGGCTGAGGGCGCCGAGGCGGGGGATGTTGCGTTCGATGACGTACTTGGGCATGGTGAACTCCAGTCAGTGGTTTCGGGTGAAGGGAGCCCCATGGTGCGCAGCCGGCGTGTGAGCCGGCGTTTGACGGATCCTCAAGCGCTTCGAAGCTGCGACAAGCGAGTGGGGTAGTCGGTGATGAGTCCGGTCACGCCGGCGTCGACGAGCGCCCGCATCTGCGCGATGTTGTTGCAGGTCCAGACGTTGACGCCCTTGCCGGATGCACGCGCGTCGCCGATGCCCCTCGTGTCGAGTTGCCCGTCCACGGAGCCGAAGCCGAGCGAGTCGAAGTCGCCGTAGCAGCCGGGGTGATAAGCGTCGGCGTCGAGCAGTGCCAGGTAGTGCCCGACGTGGCTCAGCCGGTCGCTCGTCAGGACGGCGGTCGCCACGTGTGCGCTCATCGACCGCAGGATCGCGAGCTGGTCGTGGTCGAACGAGGAGACGAGCACCTTCTCCAGCAAGCCGAACTGCATCACGCAGTCGAGGACCTTGGCCGCGATGCCGGGGTACATGCGCGGCAGCGTCTTCACCTCGATGTTCACGAGCAGCCCGAGGGATTCGGCCAGACCGAGCGCCGAGGCGAGCGACGGCAGCCGGACTTCCCCGGATCCGTACAGACGTTCGTCGCCGGCGCTGATGAAGGCCGTCCGCTCTTCCTGCGTCAGTTCGCGCAGGAATCCCTGGCGCCGTGCAGGGGGCATCGCCAACTCCTGCAGGTACCAGCCGCCTGCGTCCAGCTCCGCCAGTTCCCGGGCGCTGAAGTCCGAGACGTAGTAGCTGTCACGGCCGGGAAAGCGCCTGGCCACGTCGGTGCAGCGCCGCAGGTCGTCGTCGTGGTGGACCACCAGTTCGCCGTCGGCCGAGCAGTGAACGTCCAGCTCGATCATGTGGCAGCCCAGGTGCGCGGCCTTCTCGAACGCGGGCAAGGTGTTTTCGGGGGCATAGGCCCTGGCGCCTCGGTGTGCGATCTCGAGCAGTCCCGTGCCCACCCGGGAGTGCAGGCGGCCGATGCGGGGACCCCACTGTGGATGCACGGTCATGTGGGCGCTTTCGAAACCTCACCCTCGGCGGGCGGCTGCTCCCTGATCTTCCGTCCCGAGTCCCAATGCGAGTCGAACCAGCGCGAGAACATGTCCCGCATGTCCCGGGCCGTCTCGGCATCGGTGCCGCTGTTCTCTCCATCCAGCAGGAAGACCATGTACGGGCTGCTCTTGACACACGCGTCGTCGACCATGCAAACGCCCACGATCAACGCACTGTCGTTGACGAGGAATCCATGCATCACCGGGATCTCATCATAGGCCCGGGCGTCGATCTCGATCTTGTTGGCGGCCAACGTGCGCTCCTTCTTCTGCAGCATCGCGAGCAGTCGCTTCTCGTTGGCCTGGGCCATGTCCAACGTGACGTCCTCGTCGTTCTTCAGGACCTCGTGCAGACGGCTTTCCTTGTGATTCAGAAAGAGTGTGCGCCATTCGATTCCTTGCGGCCAAGGCCTGGCCGCGATGGCCTGCAGGCACGGGAAGGTGTGCTGCATGTCGAACGCGATGTTCTTCACACGGATCGAACCGACGCGGTGACCGTATGTTTTCAGCCATTCCTTCAGGAAGTCGTGGACGTCGGTGTAACGCGGTGGTCCGGCAAGGGCGGCGACGCCGCTGAAGGACACGGCCAGGCTCGACACGAGGACCCCGGCATCTGGTTTCGTTCCCGTCAGGCGCCGATGGATCGGCCGCAAGCGGGTCGCGTCGTGAAGGATGCTGTCGTAGTCGAACGAGGGATCGCGGGTCATGCCGTTGGCGCCGCCCACCTGCTGCCAGGTGCGCGGAAGCAATGCATAGGCGTAGCCGCTCCCCTGTCGAATCAGCCGGCCTGCGCTGTACCCGGACACCAGCCGGGTGCGACGCTGCGTGCCATGGCCCCAGGGCTCCTTGCTGAACAACGATGCGCCTTGCACCGTGCGGCGGGGCTGTCCTCCCTGGATGGACAGTTCCGCGGCGCGCTGCTCATGCATGTGGCCGAAGAGATGCAGTGCGAAGCGGTCGGGGCCGTTGCAGATCTCCGTCACGAAGTCGCTGCCTCCGTCCACCAGCCAGCTGGCCGGATGGTGGGTCATCAAGAAACACACGTCGTGGGCGTCGATCCACGCCGAAGCGCCCTTGGGGCCGCAGGCGGCGTTGAGCTGGCTGGGGCGAACGTCGAGGGTGCCGTGGGTTTCCTCGATGCCGTCCCTCATCTGGAGGAACGAGCTGTTCAGGCCCACCAGGCCGAGCTTGATGCCGTCCTTCTCGAACGTGGCGGAAAGGTCTCCAGGCAGGATGCCGGCGTGACCCTGCAGCTTCTTGCCGTCCAGCGCGTTCCACCATGCGGCGTAGTTGGCGAACATCCGCTGCACGAGATCGCGGGACGGCGACTGTGCGTTGACGTTCCAGAACGACTTCTGGTGGTATTCCTTCGACCAGCTGTCTTTCAAGAGGTTGTACGGAACGTCCTGCAGCTCGGGACCGGAGGGACGGACCAGGTCGTGATTGCCCGGCACCGCGAAGAGCTTGGGCGAGCAGCCGATCTCCTTGAACAAGGCCCACAAGTCGTCGAGGAAGCCGTTCAGGCCCTCGAACTGCTCCGCCGTGGCGGACTGTGTCAGGTCGCCGGTGAACAGGACCAGATCGAGTTCGCCGCCCAGCTTCTCGATCAGCCCCTGGAGGTCGGAGCCCATCTTGGAACGCACCGAGCCCCAACTGTCCGCGAAGCCGCCGGAGCCCCAGTGCAAATCCGTGAGGTGAAGCCACGAGATCCCATTCGCCATGACGGCTCCCCGGACGATCGGTGCGCGAGGCCGCCGGCCGCGGCCTTGCCGCCTCGCGCACCAGTTGTTTGCGAGGGATGTTAGTCCCCGGGTCTCGGGCTGGGCAAGCCGCCGCGTCGCTCACTTTGATGATGGCGGAGCGGGACGAAGCCGCTCCTGGATCCGTGGGGATGCGGATCAGTCCCGAGCGCTGCCCTCGAGCAGTTGCGGTCCCGGCCCGCGCTCCGACAGCTCGTCCAGCGGATTGCGCAGCGGACACGCGTTGACCGAGAGGCACCCGCACCCGATGCACCCGTCGAGCTGGTCGCGCAGCCGGGTCAGCTGTTCGATGCGTTCGGTGAGGTCGGCGTGCCAGCGGGCCGACAGGCGTGACCAGTCCGCCACGGTGGGCGTGCGGCTTTCGGGCAGCGCCTTCAGGGCCTCGCCGATGGCGGCCAGCGGCACGCCCACGCGCTGGGCGACCTTGATGATCGCGACACGGCGCAGCACCTCGCGCGCATAGCGCCGCTGGTTGCCCGCGTTGCGGTGGCTGTGGATCAGCCCCTTCGATTCGTAGAAGTGCAGCGCCGACACCGCGACGCCGCTGCGCTCGGCCAGCTGCCCCACGGTGAGGGTCTTGCCGATGTCCGCCGGATCCAGTTTGCCCATGGGGGATTGCCTTGACCTCAAGTTTGCTTGAGGTTTTAAGCTGGATTCCATCGAAGTGCAAGGGGGACGCGGATGACGGAGCGGGAGGACGCGCTGGCCGAGGAGGTGGCGCTGCTGGTGCGGGCCGCGATGCAGGCGATCGCGCCGGCGTGGCGGCGGGCCACGGTGCGGTTCGCCTGGGACGGCGGCTGCTTCAGCACGACGGTGTCGTACGCCGCGGCCCACGAGCCCGTGCCGGTGGACGCCGTGGTGCACCGGGCGCTGTTCGTGCGGCTGCAGCAGGCGGGGCGGCGGTTGCCGCACCCGGGGTCGTCCGGGGGCTGCGACGTCGACATCGACGCCGTGGGCACGCACGCGGCGCGCGTGAGCCGCGCGTGAAGGTCAGGGCAGCGTCTGCTCGTGTTCGGGCAGGGGGTTGAACGGCTCGTCGGAGGAGGACGAGGCGGCCTGGTCGATCGGCAGCTTGGGGATGTCGCGCGGCGGCGTGGCAGCAGCCGCGGCGGGCGCCGGGGCGGAGGCGGGTGGATCGGCCCAGCCGTGCATCGCGGGCGCGGGCTTCGGCGTGCTGTCCACCTTCGGCTTGCGGCGTGGCGCGGGCGGCACGTCGAGGCCACCCCAGGTGTCCCAGGCCGAGTGGCGCGCGTCGGGGGAGGCGACGGGCAGTTCCTCGATGACCTCGCCGAGGGAGTCGGTGATCATGACCCGGTGCGACGAGGTGTTGGCAGCGACGGCGCGGCCGAACTTGCGCAGCATCTCGAGGTCGTTGTGCCAGACCCGGCCCTCGCGGCGCAGGCGCCCCTCGGCGTCGCGCGACACCTCCACGATCCGGTAGATCGGCTGCCGGTCCCAGCGCTGGTCGTCCGCGGGGGCGCGGAAGCCGGTCGTCACCGTGCCGGTGGGCTTCTGGGAACCTGACACACATGCCTCCTTGGAATGGGTTTCGACGGGTTATCGGCCGGTCCGGCTGGAAATGAAGCGGGAAATTGCTTCGCCGGGGCGACGTGTGGTCGAGTTCATAATGGACAGCGTCCACATGGAGGCACGATGACAGCGAAGGCGGGGCGGGAGCGCGAGACCTACCGGCATGGCGACCTGCGCAATGCGCTGTTGCAGGCCGGCATCGCGCTCGCGCGCGAGGGGGGCCGCGACGCCATCGTGCTGCGCGAGGCCACCCGCCGCGCCGGGGTGGTGCCCAACGCCGCGTACCGCCACTTCGCCAGCCGCCAGGACCTGATCGACGCCGTGCGCGCGGCCGCGCTCGCCGAGCTGGCGCAGGCGATGGAGGCCGAGATGGCCGCC
>Ga0209050_1003327_pt1 | contig 11995 bp, 11 predicted proteins | sample Araplavi_mTSA_r2_FD_184276 | JGI IMG/M metagenome (GOLD analysis project Ga0209050, IMG submission 184276) | Arabidopsis root microbial communities from North Carolina, USA - plate scrape MF_Cvi_mTSA_r2 (SPAdes) (version 2) | ecosystem: Host-associated > Plants > Roots > Endosphere | place: USA...
AAATTCGTCGAAGATGACGAGGTTCACGCCTTCGAGTGCATTGTCGTTTTGCAACATGCGCGTCAGAATGCCCTCGGTCACCACTTCGCACCGGGTGCGATTACTTACCACCGCTTCAAAGCGCACCCGATACCCGATCGTGTTGCCCGGCTCTTCGTCGCGCAGGAAAGCCATGCGCTGGGCTACGGAACGGGCGGCCAATCTTCGCGGTTCGAGCATGATCATTTTGTTACCCTGCAACCACGGCTCATCCAAAAGCATCAACGGCAGGACTGTACTTTTCCCCGCACCGGGAGGCGCCTGCAAAATCACCACCGGGTGTTTTTGCAAAGCTTCCTTCAGTTGCGGGATGATTTCCTCTACGGGATACGACATGGGCGCAAAATACGCATTCTGCATCACCGGATCATAACCGCTCCGGCGTGGCGAGCGCGGAAGAAAATTTCCGTTTAGAGATCGATGTGATAAACATCTTGTTGATTGCGCGGAATGTCCTGTACATGAAATCCACCGGGCTGGGGAATTTCTTCGATCAGGTCGAACAGTGTACACGATTTGGGTAGTCCGGCGAAGATCAGCAGGAAGGAATGGATGTGATTATCGGGAATGGCCGTCCACAGGGGCGCGATGGAAATATTTTCGACGTGCAGCAATCCGGCTTTGGCTCCGGTAGAGTGGTCTACGAGGAATGTGGTTTTCCAGATCCTGACCAATGCATCACTCCATTGATTTTGAAAATAGCAGTGCACGTAGACACAGGAATCATTGAGCGTTTCCGGCGCAATCGACAACATCACTTCGGGGTCGACCGCGGGGCGGGCGATCGCCGGGGCAGGTTTACTGATGGTCTTCGACCGGTTAAACGGGGCAGGATGGAATCGGAATGCTGTCATAGCATAAGTTCACCGCTACAAAGTTCGGTTACTTCAGGAAGTATTTCAACAGGGAATATGCGGCTTGGATCGTTGGCCTGGGATGGTCCCGTTCCCAGACCACCCTAATTCAACGCGAAAGGCCGGTTTTCGAGGCAACCCTGGCCGTTTGGCGAGAACCCGGGATATTCAACAAGCGGAAAAAAATATTTTCGTGCGGTAGGTCCCCTACGAATAGAAATCCTCCAGCGAGGCAAAATAGACATTATCCCAACCGTCCACGATGTCCTCGTAATCGTTGTCGGGAATATGGGTGTGCCGAAGCTCCACCGACGTGCCCTGGGCATGGGGATGCAGCTTGAGGGTGACGATAGAAGGCTCCTCCTGCTCGCCAAAATACCATTGCTGCACGATCTTCTTCCCGGGCTCAAATTCCAGGTTCTTGCCCACGATGCTGCCGTCCCACAATGAAAATTCAGTGCCCACTTCCTCCGACATCTCCGCCGGCTCACCCGACCACAGGTGGATCGTCGAGGCCGTGGTCAGGGCCAGGTATACTTCCTCCGGCGCGGCCGTGAGCGTATAATACTTTTTATAGTCTTTCATTTTCTGCGGGCAGATAAAATTTCCTGTATACTTGTGTTTTGTTCCGGTGCAGGCCTCACAAAGGTATGAAGCGCCGCGCATGTATCGTTAAAAATCTTTATGACTCACATCGAGCCCTACATCACCTACGCCATCATCGGCTTTACCTGTCTCCTCAGCTACTACGCATTCAGCCGGCCGCAGGTGACAGCCGACCTGATGATGACACCCTACCTGATCCGGCAACGGCAGCAATATTTCCGTTTTATTTCTTCCGGTTTCATTCACAATGGCACGGCCCACTTGCTGTTGAACATGTTTTCGTTCTACTTTTTTGGCGGTAGTGTGGAGATCATGCTCAGGGGCATCTTCGGTAGCCGCGGCGGTCTCTATTTCATTTTACTATACCTCATGGGCATCGTGGTGTCGGACCTGCCTACCTATTTTAAACAACGGAACAATCCCTCCTACCATGCACTGGGTGCCTCGGGGGGTGTGTCGGCCGTTATTTTTGCCTCCATTCTTTTGCGTCCCATGTCCGACATTTGCCTTTATGCTGTGCTCTGTCTGCACGGTTTTATTTTAGGGACGCTGTACATCGTGTTCTCCTATTACCAAGGCCGTAAAGCCAACGACGGCATCAATCACGATGCGCACTTGTATGGCGCATTATTTGGGCTTGTATTCCTGGCCGTACTCTATCCGCAGTCGCTTCCTCATTTCATCGAGCAGATCAAGAACTGGTTACAGGCTCCTTCATTGAATAACTTATAAGCTCCACACCAGGCGTCTAGCTTTTCTTCAACTCAATAAGCCAATCCCACGGATAGGGTGCCTTCATCCACGAGGGGGGCGATGTAAATTCCGTGTCCCATTCATATTCCAATTTTTCCAACGCGGTGATCCCGAGCCGGGTTTGCTGGAAGATCATTTCCAGTTCCGGTGCCGTGTAGTGCTTTGTTGCAACCTTGTCGATATACACGATGCCTTGAATGAACTCGCGTTTGTTATTTTTGAAATAGTCGATGTCGGAAGCCGGGATGTCCTCCACGCCGACGCCTTCGGTCTTATACCAGTCGATCAGCCGCAAAGAAGAAAACAACGCCGAGTCCAGCGACGGCACCACGATGAGCGCCGTGCCGCCGGGCTTCAACGCCCGCTCGATGTTCTGGAACATTTTCACGTTCTTCTCCCGCTCCGGAAGCATGATCACGTTACAACAAAAAACAAAATCCACTTCGGGGAATTTGACGCTGCGCTGAGATAGATCAGCGCGCTTGAACGCGATGTTGGTGTAGGGGCGTTGGCGCGCCGTGACGAGGCACTCGCCCGAAATATCCATGGCCAACACCTCCTTAAAGATGGGCGACAAATATGGGAAGGCCTTCCCCGTGCCGCACCCAAAATCAATTGCGCTGTGGTTTAGGTTGGCGTGTTTTGCAAAATAGCGGGGAAGTTTTTTGTCTTTGTCACTTTTAAACACATCAAAGATCTCGTCGTTGTACTTGCTGGCGATCGTATTCCAGTGCGCTTCTTCATTCATGGGCGAGTTTTTTTGTAGGCATTTAAAAAAATAGGCGATCCTAAAATAGCAATTTATCGGCCATATCAATACTGGCGGCCCACCTCCCGCACGTAAAAAAATGTCAGCTGTGGAACGTCTCGAGGTAAAACGTCTCCACCTTTTGCCTGGCCCACGGCGTCTTGCGCAAAAACGTGAGACTCGACTTGATGCTGGGATTGTTCAGAAAGCAGTTCACGGGAATGACCTCGCCCAAAGTCTGCCAGCCATAGTGCGCCACCAACTCGTTCAGGATCATCTCCAGGGTTTTGCCGTGGAGGGGATTATTTTTTTGTGCTTCCGCCATATTGCCGCAGGGTTTCGATCTCGTGTTCGTAGTCGTATTGCAAGTCTTCCGGGAGTTTGCCGAGGACGGCGTCGATCTTCTTTAGCTGCCCCACAAACAAATTCACCAGCACCTGACTGTTTTGCAATTTGATGCCGGACTGTTTTACACTGGCACAAAAATAAATGCGCAGTTCCAGTTCCGTTTGCGCGATGCCGGAATATTTGATGTGCTTGTTGGCGATGCGCAGAATCTTTCGCAGCACCTTCTTGGCCAGGTAGAGATTGGTTTTGGGCAACGTTTCGAATTGGTCGTCCATTTCGGTCTTTGCCTGTGACACGTAAGCCGCTTCATCGTGCGCTTCAAACAGGAGATAAGAGAGAAGCTCTTTGTTCTCCTTCTTGTATTTAGCGAGACGAAGACAAATATCCTGCAGCGCCTTAGGCTCCAGGTGGGCCAGTTCTTTCTTGATGTCGCTGAGCGAAGCGGTTGTCATGGTAGGTCACCACACACCGTTCTATGGGTATGGCAATCCAAAGAAAGCATAAAAGTAAACGCGAAAAAAATATACCGGTATGCCTCGAAGTCGATTGCATTCGGCCTCAAAACTAAAGATGCCCGAAATAAGTTTTGTTTACGACACCCTTCCTTAATTTACGGCCGTTAAACGTGTTCAGAAACCTCCCGGACCGATCCCGCTCTATGCATAAATTCTCCGCCCGCGACATTTTTATCGGATTGCTCTTCTCGATGCTCTGGTCGTCGGCTTCCGTAGCCGGAAAATTCGGCTTGCGTGTGGCCGAACCGCTGGTATTGTTCACGGTTCGCTTCCTGCTGGCGGGCGTACTGCTATTGGCCTTTGTCTATGGTTTTCAGAAAAACCCTTTGCCCCGCGCGCGCGAATGGAAGCAGATCACCATCTTCGGCACGTTCAACACCGCGCTCTACCTGGGCTTGTTCATCATCGCCCTGCAATACATCACCCCGGGTATCACCACACTGGCCATTGCCCTCAATCCGCTTTTCATCAGTGTGATGACGGCCGTGTGGATGAAGCGCAGGATCCCGGCAAACGAATGGATCAGCATTGGGTTGGGCATTATGGGTGTTTTCGTGGCGGCCTACCCGTTGTTACAAACCAGTCATGCCACACCGGGTGGTTTGGCATTGTTGGCGCTGAGTATGCTCACGTATTCTTTTGGGGCCGTGTATTATGCTGCCGTCCGGTGGGAGTCGTCGCGCATCACCATCAATGCCTGGCAGGTGTTTATCGGTGGGCTGCTCATCCTTCCGCTGGCCCTGGTGATGCACAAAGCTGAAAACGATTTTAATCTTACCTTCTGGCTATCGCTTGCCTGGTTGATCATCCCGGTGTCGGTGGTGGCGGTTAACTTGTGGTTGAGGTTGCTCAAGTCCGATGCGGTGCGGGCGTCGCTGTGGCTGTACCTATGCCCGATCTTTGGTTTTATATATTCGTCTGTGTTCCTGGGCGAGCCGCTCACACTCTATACGCTGGGAGGAACCGTGCTGGTGATGACGGCCCTCTACATCGGGCAACGCAAAGCGAAAAATACGGCCTAGCCGTTCGGCTATTTGCTGAGGGCCAGGATCAATTGCCCCATACATTGCGTCATGTATTCGCCGTTGCCCTTTCCGTACCAGTTCATCAACTGGGTTTCATAGTGATCGGTATCGTAATATTTTCCCGGCGTAACATAGCCGATATAGCCGCCGTTGAAACTGGTCACCATCGTGCGCAAGCCCTGGTGGTGAGCAACCGAGTCCAGCGTGGCGTCGAACTGCCCTGAAAAATCACAGGGGGTTCCCAACATCACCATGTCGCCGATCCGGAGGGCCGTGAGGTACTCAGGGTACTCTCCAAAAGCCGACTCGAACACCCGGGGGCGGATACACCAGTTTTTCAAAACTTTTACCTGAGGATCGCTCAACAACAACGGCACGCGATGCATGGCCAACGCTCCACCTCTTAGCGGTGTAAGCGCATCGGAATGACTTGTGAAGTTTTGCACGATCTCATCGGCCATCCAGTTCACGCAAGCCTGGCCCGACTCCGGCGCTTTGCCTGAGTGACTTCCCACAGCACCGGCCATAAACATGGCAAACGTGTATTTATTTTTTTCCAACGCGTCCACCAATTGTCCCGGATAATCGCGCGACAGGTGAAGGTCTTCATCCGGCAGGCACGTGGCATGCGCGGTGTAGCTCAGCAATACCAGCTTGGTGCTGTCGCTGCGTTGCACTTCCAGGACACGAAGCAGGGAATCCACGGGTCCGTTGTCGATCAACCGGTTCGCGACCGCCGGCACGGGAATGACCCCGGCTTTTATTTTGGCGGGAAGCATGTTTTCGGAGGCTTCCTGAATGCTGGCTTTGATCTTGTCGGCCAGGAAATGTACGATCGAATCGTTGTAGGGTCCGTATAACAATGCCGTGGCGCCCTTGGCCCAATTGCCGATGCTGTTATGCGAATGGATCGCGCCCAGGTAGGTGTTGTTCAACGTGAAGTCTATCTCCGGAAGCTCTTTTTCCAACAGGCTCGTAACCGTGGGTGGCACGATCAAAAGATCGGCACTCACAATGGCGACGCGCCGCTTGCCGTTGCTCACCACGAGGGTGCGCACATAGATGGAGTCGTGCACCGATTCGAACAGCTTCCCCCGTCGTGTGCCATAGCCTGCCGTGGCGGTGCGATGGCGCGGGGTGATGTTCGCTTTGGCATAGCCTACAAAAAAGGTAAGGGTATCTTCATTGCCCACGGCGCGCAACGTATCGATGCGGGCGGTCATGGCTTCATATAAGGAACGACGGTCGATGGTGCGATCTACCGGAGCGATGCTAATGGCCAGGAACACAACGATCACCCCGACAAAAACAGCAAGGGAGATAAGGATAAAACGAAAGACTTTTTTAAGTCGCATAGAGGTGCAAGATAAGGGCAAGGGTGTCCGAAAGCGATACCGGCTATCAATAATTGACCACCAAACCGAATCCTAATAAGTGTTAGCTAAATCCTGCCCTTCTCCGTATTTTTGGGCCTTAAAACGAATGAATTCATGAGCACGGAAACGATGCAGGCAGCTCCCTCGGATAAGAAACAGACGTTGGCCGGACACCAGGCCCCGGCCCCTTATAAGCCCAAAAACAAAGTAAGGATCGTAACCGCTGCCAGCCTTTTCGACGGCCACGACGCGGCCATCAACATCATGCGCCGCATCATTCAAGCTACCGGCGTGGAAGTGATCCACCTCGGCCACGACCGCAGCGTAGAAGAAGTGGTGAACACCGCCATACAGGAAGATGCCCAGGCCATCGCACTCACCAGCTACCAGGGCGGGCACACTGAATATTTCAAGTTCATGTACGACCTGCTCCAACAAAAAGGCGCCCGCCACATCAAGATCTTTGGCGGGGGCGGTGGCGTTATCCTCCCCGAAGAAATAAAGGAGCTGATGGACTATGGCATCACCCGCATCTATTCTCCCGACGACGGTCGGGCCATGGGCCTGCAAGGCATGATCAACGACCTGGTAGAACAAAGCGATTTCCCCACCGGTGAAACCCTCGCCGATGAGGCGCGTCAATTGGCGGCTAAAAATCCAGTAGCGATCGCACGCCTGATTTCAGCGGCAGAGAATTTTCACGACCGTCATAAAGAGGTGTTGAACACCATCAAAACGATGGCGGAAAAATCGCACGCTCCTGTGCTCGGCATTACAGGTACGGGCGGCGCGGGCAAGTCCTCCATGGTGGATGAGATCGTGCGCCGTTTCCTTATCGATTTCAAAGACAAGACCATCGGACTCATTTCGGTCGATCCGTCAAAACGCAAGACGGGTGGCGCGTTGTTGGGCGACCGCATCCGCATGAACGCCATCAACAACCCGCGCGTGTTCATGCGCTCGCTGGCTACACGCCAAAGTAACCTGGCCCTTTCCGTGTATGTGAAAGAAGCCATTCAAATTCTGAAGGCGGCAAACTATGACCTCATCATCCTGGAAACATCCGGCATCGGCCAAAGTGATACCGAGATATTGGATCACAGCAACGTGTCGCTCTATGTGATGACACCCGAATACGGCGCGGCCACCCAGCTTGAAAAGATCGACATGCTGGACTTTGCCGACATCATCGCCTTAAACAAATTCGATAAACGCGGTGCATTGGACGCCCTGCGCGACGTAAAAAAACAATACCAGCGCAACCACCAGCTTTGGGATAAGAAAGCAGACGACATGCCCGTGTTCGGCACCATCGCATCCCAGTTCAACGACCCTGGCACCAACCAGCTCTACAAAAAAGTGATGGACACCATCACGGAAAAAACGGGCGCCGACCTCAAGTCTTCCTTCCACATCACACCGGAGATGTCGGAAAAAATATTTGTCATTCCGCCGCACCGCACGCGCTACCTGAGCGAGATCTCCGAAAGCAATCGCGCGTATGATACCTGGGTGAGCCAGCAAGCGGAGGTCGCCGAAAAACTTTATGCCCTTCAAAAAACGCGCGACACCTTGGGGAAAGCCCATGAAGACATAAAAAAAATTCTGCTCGCCGAATTCGACCAGATCAAACTGAACCTCGATCCCCGTAATTGGAAAGTGCTGGAGACGTGGACAGCGAAAGTACAACAATACAAAGCGCCCCTCTTCAAATTCCAGGTGCGCGACAAGGAGATCGCCATTCAAACCCACACAGAATCCCTTTCGCACACCCAGGTTCCCAAAGTATCGTTGCCCCGCTATACGGGTTGGGGTGATCTGTTGCGCTGGAATTTACAAGAGAATGTTCCCGGCGAATTTCCGTACACGGCGGGCATCTATCCCTTCAAACGCGAAGGCGAAGACCCCACCCGCATGTTCGCCGGCGAAGGCGGGCCAGAGCGCACCAACCGCCGCTTCCACTATGTAAGCCAAACCATGCCGGCCAAACGTCTCTCTACCGCGTTTGATTCCGTGACGCTGTATGGCAACGATCCCGACTATCGGCCGGATATCTATGGCAAGATCGGCAACTCCGGTGTGAGCATCTGTTGCCTGGACGATGCCAAGAAATTATACAGCGGCTTCAACCTGGCCGATCCCAAAACGTCGGTCTCCATGACCATCAACGGACCCGCCCCGATGCTGCTGGCCTATTTCATGAATGCCGCCATCGATCAGCAATGTGAACTCTACATCCACAAAAACAGCCTCGAGGAAGAGGTCAGGCAAAAGATCGCCGCCCTCTACAAAGGACGCGAATCACAACGGCCAGGCTACCAGGGACCGCTGCCAAAAGGAAACGATGGTCTAGGATTGATGCTGTTGGGTGTCACCGGCGACCAAGTGCTCCCGGCAGATGTCTATCAAAAAATAAAAGACTACACGCTCAATCAAGTGCGCGGCACCGTGCAGGCCGACATCCTGAAAGAGGACCAGGCCCAAAACACCTGTATCTTCTCCACCGAGTTTGCGTTGCGCCTGATGGGTGACGTTCAACAATATTTCATCGACCACCAGGTGCGCAATTTCTATTCCGTATCCATCTCCGGGTATCACATCGCGGAAGCTGGCGCAAACCCCATTACCCAGCTTGCCTTCACACTGGCCAATGGTTTTACCTACGTGGAGTACTATCTGAGCCGGGGCATGGACATCAACGAGTTTGCGCCGAACCTTTCTTTCTTTTTCAGCAACGGCATCGACCCGGAGTATGCCGTCATCGGCCGTGTGGCCCGGCGCATCTGGGCCAAGGCCATGAAGAATAAGTATGGCGCCAATGCCCGCGCCCAAATGTTGAAGTATCACATCCAAACGTCGGGCCGTTCCCTGCATGCCCAGGAGATCGACTTCAACGACATCCGCACCACGCTCCAGGCCCTGTATGCGATCTATGACAATTGCAATTCCCTTCACACGAATGCGTATGACGAAGCGATCACGACGCCCACCGAAGAATCGGTTCGGCGCGCCATGGCCATCCAATTGATCATCAACAAAGAACTGGGTCTCGCCAAAAACGAGAATCCCATACAAGGATCATTCGTCATCGAAGCATTAACAGACCTGGTGGAAGAAGCGGTGCTCACCGAATTTGATCGCATCACCGAACGCGGCGGTGTGCTGGGTGCTATGGAAACCATGTATCAACGCGGCAAGATCCAGGAAGAAAGTTTATACTACGAAACCTTGAAGCACACCGGTGAATATCCTATCATCGGCGTAAACACATTCCTCAGCTCAAAAGGATCACCCACCGTTATCCCGCGCGAAGTGATCCGCGCTACACCCGAAGAAAAAGAATACCAAATCAACATGCTTCGCAGCTTGCACGCCCTGCAAAAAGAAGGATCCCAAGCCTTGCAACACGTACAAGACGCCGCCATCCAAAACAAAAATATCTTTGAGGCCCTCATGGAAGCTGGTAAAACCTGCTCCCTCGGCCAAATCACCAAAGCCCTGTTCGAAGTAGGAGGCCAATACCGAAGAAACATGTGAAGCCGTGGGGGCTACATACTCGCGCCTGGATTCTGCTCCTGATTATTTCCGCTTAATGGTATACGTCCACACCGGACAATCCACATGATTCACCACATCCTCCGCCACGCTGCCGTTCAGCATGTGCTGGAGCCCGTGGCGTCCGTGCGTACCCATGGCGATCATGCCCGCCTGAATGCGATGGGTGAAATTGATCACGCCCGAAGCTTCATCCTTATCGTTATAGATGTGAAGCGAGTAATTCTTCAACATATGGTGACGGGCAAAATCCTGTAGCTGGACCTGTGTCACATCGTCGCTGATAAAACGCTCCGGGGTGTTGATCCACACCACGTGAAGGGTGGCGTCGAGAAAATATTGAAGCGCTTTGACGTGCATCAGGAGATCCTCCTGGCCATCCTCCAAGGCATTGGGGAAAACGATATCGTGAAGCGCTGCGAGGGTTTCGTTTTTCTTCACCGCGATGACGGGACACGAAGCATTGCGAACGATCTTCTCGGCATTCGATCCGACAAAAAATTCTTTCAGACCACTCGCTCCCTTCGTGCCGGCCACCACCAGATCGATGGCGTTGTCGGTGATGTAGTTCATCATCACTCCCACGGGGGGACCGAAGTCAGTTTGTGTTATGAGTTTGGCGTCGCCGTATCGCGCCGTCAGTTGCGCAAAGCGTTCTTGGGATTGTTCGCCCAGGTCGTTGAGCAATGTGTTTTCGAATGTAAGGGAGGAGGCGATCAGGTTGTCGTGCATCACGGGCGGTTCCACAACGTGCAGGAGGTGTATCCGGCCGCCGGAGCGATGGGCAATATCAAGCGCCAGGGCCAGCGCCTGGTAGGTTTGATCGGAAAAATCGCAAGGCACAAGAATTTTTTGCATACACTGATCTTTTTAGTGGCGACACGTGTGTTGCTTTCTGTGAACTTCCTGCTACGAAGTTACGGCATCTTTGCAAAAAAAACAGAAAAAAAGGCGCGGCCTGCGGTCAGTCGTCGCCGTAGCAATATTGCTTCAGGTAGGCGGCTGCATCGTCTTCCCCGGCTTCAAACGCTTTCGTGAGCCAGCGGCAGCCCTCGGCCGTGTTTTTCTTTTCCACGAGGGCAATGCCTTTATAAAAGATCAACGTGCGGTTGGTGGGCTCTTGTTTTAGTCCTTTCTCGATGTAGAACAATGCGGCATCATACTGGTCTTCGTCCAAACAAAGCGAGCCGGCATACAAGTAGGTTTGTATGAACAAGGGGTCCGACGCAATCACGTCGTCGAAGATCACTAGCGCGCTGTCGAGGTCGTCTTCATAAAAATAACACAGGCCCAGGTAGGATTTCACTTCCGGGCCGGGCTCATACACCAGCAATTGACGGATGTCCTTCTTTGCTGCTGCATACCGATCGGCTTGCATCAACACAGAGGCCCGCCACCGCAGCAGCTGGGTGCTGGCCGGGTTGGCGGCCAGAAAGGTGTCGAGGTCTTCCAACTGGGCCGCGGTGTCTCCCAATTCCTGGTTGATGTAGAGCCGCAATAGCCGTGCTTGTTCGTCGGGGACTTTTTCGAGGTATTGATTCACGTCTTTCAACGCGTCTGCATAGTGCGTCAGCCCGTAGTGGCAGTATGCACGATTGTAAAATACGGCGTAATCTTCCGGTGACTTGAATTTGGTTGTTTGAATGATCTTGTCATACAACACCAGGGCCCCGGCATAATCCTCCCGGGCCATCAGCGTGTCGGCCTGCGCTTTGAGCGACGGACCTTTGTCGGTCTTGGATTGGGCTGGAGCAAAAAAAGAACTCATCGCCAAAATGACGATGAGTCCTGTAGAATATGCGCGAAAATGCTTTGGCATTGCGCCGCGATTATTTGCTGTTTCTCTTCCGGTCGGTTTCGTTGAGGTAGATCTTCCGCAAGCGGATGGATTTGGGAGTAACCTCTACGTATTCGTCTGACTGGATATATTCCAATGCTTCTTCCAACGAGAAGATGATGGGGGGTGCAATCCTCATTTTTTCGTCAGAACCGGAAGCCCGCATGTTGGTGAGCTTTTTGGTTTTGGTGACGTTGATCACGAGGTCGCCGCTGCGGCTGTGTTCGCCGATCACTTGTCCTTCGTATACGGCCTCGCCTTCGTTGATAAAGAACTTGCCGCGATCTTGCAGGTTGTGCAAGCTGTAGGCAATGGCCTCGCCTTGTTCCATCACGATCA
>Ga0209050_1003328_pt1 | contig 11994 bp, 10 predicted proteins | sample Araplavi_mTSA_r2_FD_184276 | JGI IMG/M metagenome (GOLD analysis project Ga0209050, IMG submission 184276) | Arabidopsis root microbial communities from North Carolina, USA - plate scrape MF_Cvi_mTSA_r2 (SPAdes) (version 2) | ecosystem: Host-associated > Plants > Roots > Endosphere | place: USA...
CGCAATTTGCCACGGGTGTGACCGTGATTACCACGCGGCTCGCTGATGGCAGTTTCCGTGGCTTGACGGCCAGTTCCTTCAATTCCGTCTCGCTCGACCCGCCATTGGTGCTGTGGAGCCTGGGCACTGGCGCCAATAGCCTGCCCATATTCAGCGGTAATTCGCACTATGTGATCAACGTGCTGAGCGCCGACCAGGCCCATTTGGCCAAGCTGTTTTCGACCCGCACGGAAGACCCGTTCGGCACCGTCGAATTCGAGCTGTCGCGCACCGGCCAGCCGGTCCTGAAGGGCGCTACGGCGTGGTTTGAATGCCACAACCGTAGCCGCTATCCGGAAGGAGACCACGTGATTTTCGTGGGCGAGGTCGAGCATTGCGAGTTTGCCGGGAACGCACCGCTGGTTTTCCACGGCGGGAAGTTCCGTGACCTGTTGAAATGATTGATTTTTTTATAAACAAAGAGAGACAGGAAGCAACATGAGCAAAGCCGCATTCCACTGGGACGATCCCCTGCTGCTGAACGACCAGCTGACCGACGACGAGCGCATGGTGCGCGACGCCGCCGCGGCTTACTGCCAGGACAAGCTGGCACCGCGCATCCTGGAAGCCTTCCGCCACGAGCAGATGGATACTTCCATCTTCCGCGAAATGGGCGAACTGGGCCTGCTGGGCCCGACCATCCCTGAACAATACGGCGGCCCTGGCCTGAACTACGTGGCTTACGGCCTGATCGCACGCGAAGTGGAACGTGTCGATTCCGGCTACCGCTCGATGATGTCGGTGCAATCCTCGCTGGTGATGGTGCCGATCTATGAATTCGGTACCGAAGCCCAGAAACAGAAATACCTGCCGAAGCTGGCCACCGGCGAATGGATCGGCTGCTTCGGCCTGACCGAGCCAAACCACGGTTCCGACCCTGGCTCGATGATCACCCGCGCCAAGAAGGTGCCAGGCGGCTACTCGCTGACCGGCTCCAAGATGTGGATCACCAACTCGCCGGTAGCCGACGTGTTCGTGGTGTGGGCGAAGGACGATGAAGGCGCGATCCGCGGCTTCGTGCTGGAAAAAGGCATGAAAGGCCTGTCCGCGCCTGCGATCCACGGCAAGTTCGGCCTGCGCGCTTCGATCACCGGCGAGATCGTGATGGACGAAGTGTTCTGCCCTGAAGAAAACGCCTTCCCGGACGTGCGCGGCCTGAAAGGTCCGTTCACCTGCCTGAATTCGGCTCGCTACGGCATCGCCTGGGGCGCGCTGGGCGCGGCGGAAGCCTGCTGGCACACTGCCCGCCAGTACACCCTGGACCGCAAGCAGTTCGGCCGTCCACTGGCAGCGAACCAGCTGGTGCAGAAGAAGCTGGCCGACATGCAGACCGAAATCACGCTCGGCCTGCAAGGCTGCCTGCGCCTGGGCCGCATGAAGGACGAAGGCACTGCCGCCGTCGAAATCACCTCCATCATGAAGCGCAACTCCTGCGGCAAGTCGCTGGACATCGCCCGCGTGGCACGCGACATGCTGGGCGGTAACGGCATTTCCGACGAGTTCGGCATCATCCGCCACATGGTGAACCTGGAAGTGGTCAACACCTACGAAGGCACGCACGACATCCACGCCCTGATCCTGGGCCGCGCGATGACCGGCATCCAGGCCTTCCAATAAATAAATGGGGACGTACCCCATTTATTAAGAAAGCCCCGCCGCGAGCGGGGCTTATCGTTTGTGCTCAGATTGGCTGCGTCAGGAAGTTCAGATTGGCCGCCGCTGCAGTCTTTCCTTTCGCCGCGCCCTTCTTGCTGTCCGTCGACAGCTTTTGCCAGCGATCGACGAAATCGGACAGCGCATGCAGCAGCGCAACCTGGCCCTGCGCCTTGGCGATGACCTCGCCGAGTTCCTTGTGCAGGCGGCTCGATTCATCCACGATCTTCTGCGTCGGCGATTCGGTGGACACCGGGCCGAAGCGGTGCATGAACGCTTCGTGCGCCTGGCGGAAGCGCGCAATCATGTTGGCCATGTCGAGGTAAGCCGCTGCTGCCGCGGCACGCGCACCATCGGTGCTGCCAGGGTCGGACGCAGCGTCTTCGAATTCATTCTGCTTCGCTTTCAGGCGGCGTAGGGAATCAAAGTAGTCCAGCATGTATTGTTCGGTGAGTGACGCCATCTTCGCCTCCGTTAGTTATTGGCTTTCTTTTCTGCTTCTTCGATTTTCTTTTTGCCGTCTTCAACGCTGTCTTTGACAGCCTTGATGAACGCCTGCAGTTCGCTGCGCCGGATATCCCAGCCAAGTTCCTCGCCCATTTCCGCCAGCCTTGCCTGGGCTGTGGCGGTGGCGCTGCGGGTGTTGGGAATTGGCGCCAGCAGGGCCGCAACTTCTGCCTCGTTCCTGGCGTTGGTATCCGTGTACTCGGCCTGGCTCAAGGCCAGGCCTTCAGTATTTGCGACGAGGTTGTCGATCAGGGTTGCGGACAGCTTGTCGCCCGCTGCAACACGGGCTTGCAGGTCGCGCTGCTTTTCGCGGTCGATAAAGGCGATTGCCTTGCGCTGGGCCAGCAGGGACTCGGCCCGCGCATCCAGGGAATTTTTCTCGACCCGCCGGAATTCCGTGAGCGACGATTCCAGTTGGGCGATCAGGCCAACGCCGTGGTTTGCCTGCTCCATCGCAGGCTTTGGTGTCGAACATCCGCACAGCGCCAGCGCTGCCACCATCAAGAAGATACGCATCACTGGACTCCCTTCGCGATAAACAGCAGTGCAATCGAGTTCACCAGGCCTGTTATGTCTTCCCTGCGCACGCCTGCATCGCCGTATTCCGCAAGCTGGCTGATAGTCGACGAGATCAGAACGTTCCACTGCGCGATATTGCCTTCCGCATAGGCGATGGCGCGTTCATGGTCGAGCGCATCGCGCTGGATATCGGTCTTGTTCACTTCCGCAGCCAGGCGTCCATTGGCATCGAGGTAGGAAGCTGCACTTTTCCAAACCTTGGTCTTGTCTTCAAAGGCCTTGCCGGAGGTGGCTTTCGCCGTTTCGACCGGCGCCAACGCAGCCCGCATCTGCATCGCAGCCACGTCCGGACTGACCGACTGCAAGGCTTGATGGGCGTAGCTTAGCGAACGAAGCTGCTCGAGCTGCCAGTTCATCTTTGACTCGAGCAATTGAAGCTCCATCGCCTGCAACTGCGCGTCCTTGGCAGCTGCATCCGCTTTCGCCTGCTCCAGGTTGCGCAGCAACAGCGCCGCGGCCAGGCGAGGCTTCTTCGCATCCGCCAGCGCGACACGCGATTGGTCGAACCATTCGGCAAGGCTGGCCAGGGCAGCGCTGGTAGTGCTGCTTTCCCCCTTGCTGTCGACATTTCCGGCCAGCGAGGCAAGGGTCGCGTCAAGCGCCTTGACCCGCTGTTCGGAGACAAACTGGCGCGAGAGCGGGTCCGGCAGCTTCTCGATCTTTGCCAATGCTTCACCCAACTCTTTGGCGATGGACTTCAGCTTGTCCTGCGCCCGAGAAGGATCGGCGGAAAGCTTTTCCAGTTCACCGCTGTATTCCTTCGACAGCTTCGCCACCTGGTTGCGGGCGGTGAGGCTGGCGGATTTGGCAGCACCGATTGCCGCGCGGGCATCGGCCACCGCCTGCTGGGTAATCGCCAATGCACCTTCCTTGAATACGAAACCGGAGCCGGCAGTCAGGGCGTCGCCGGTGCATTCATCCACAGCGGCCATCCAGGCCGCGCGCAGATAGGCTGGAGCGCCTGCATGGCTCTGCGCCCAGTCCTCAAACGACTGCTGCGACATGACGCTACAGGCAGGCATTTCAAGACCGGCACGCGTGAATTCGATTTCCGAATCATGCAGGTTGCTCTTCGCCCTCGCCTCTTTCTTGAGGGCTGCCGCCCAGGCAACGGCAACCTGCGGCGAGCCGGCCAGCGCCAGCAACTGCTTCTCGGCCGGCTCCTTCAATTGCTTCGCCACCGTGCCCTCGAACACCATGGCGCGAATCAGCGCATCGCGTTTGGCTTTCTGCAGCGCCTCTTCGGTCTTGAGCTGTTCGGCCAACAATGCAGCCTCGCCCTTGCGCGCTGTCCCAAGCTGGCCGGCAATGTCGACCGACTTCCAGGCTTCCTTGGCGGCCTCGCCCTGCTTGTGCCGCGTTTCGCTATACACTGCACAACCGGTGAGGCTGAAAAATGCCGGCAGTAATGCGGCAAAACATATCGTTCGAAATTGCAAGCTACTCTCCTCCTCTAAAGGACCGACACCATGCCCCAGGATCATGTTCCAACTTTGTACGAATGGGTTGGCGGCACCGAAGCATTGAACCGCTTGACCACCCGTTTCTACCAGCACGTCAAGGCCGATGCACTACTCGGCCAGGTTTTTGCCCATATGGGCGACCATCATCCCGCACACGTCGCGGCCTTCCTCGGCGAAGTGCTGGGCGGGCCTGCGGCATATTCCGAAGCGCACGGCGGCCACGCCCACATGATCCAGCAACACCTCAACCGCCACCTGTCCCAGGAACAGCGCCGCCGCTGGGTGGCGCTGCTGCTGGAGACCGCCGACGAACTGGCGATGCCGGACGATCCCGAGTTCCGTTCGGCCCTGGTGGGCTACCTGGAATGGGGCTCGCGGCTGGCCGTCATCAACTCTCAGCCCGGCGCCACGGTCGATGCCGACCAGCCGATGCCGAAGTGGGGCTGGGGCGAAGTCAAGGGTCCGTACTCGCCTTGATACTGCGCGCGCCACCCTTCCCGCCCTGGCGCGGACGAAATGCGAAACGATAATAGTGCAAATTTGGCATCCCTGCGCATCGCCAGGACGAAAAAAAAGCCGCCTTGCGGCGGCTTTCCTGGCTTGGAGCAGACTTAGAAGCGGTAGCCCACCGACAGGCTGACTGCCAGCGGGTCCAGCTTGATGTCCAGCGTCTGGCCGGTGGAGAAGTGGGCCCGGGTCTTGAGCTTGGTCTTGACCACGTTCACGTCGGCAAAATAGCGCTCGCCGAGCTTGGCGGTGGCGCCGATCACCAGGCTGCCTGCGTGCTTGGCATCCAGCGAGTAGGTTGCCGGCTGGCCGCCGGTGTTCAGCACGGCGGTCAGTTGTGCCGAGCCGGTCTCCTTCTGGAAGTAGGCATAGGTGTAGCCGACGCCTACGTAAGGACGAACGTTTGCGGTCGGTTCGAACATGCGGTACTGCAGGAAGATGGTCGGTGGCAGCGCTTCCGCGGTACCGAGCTTGCCGGTGCCTTCGATGGAACCGGCGCCGTACAGGGTGTGCTTGTACGGTACGCCCAGCATCAGTTCAGTGCTCACGTTATCGGTGAGCATGTAGCCGATGCTGAAGATCGGCTTGGTGTCGGAACCAACTTCGGCCTTGATGCCTGGCTTGGAAGGTGCTGTCACGTCGCCGGAAGTGACGTCCGGCGAAATGCGGTTGACGCCGACCTTGCCCAGCCACTCACCCTTGGATTGCGCCGATGCGCCCGATGCTGCACCCAGCGCGGCCACCACGGCCAGCAGCTTTACAGCGGTGTTGATACGTTGTGTCATTGTGTCTCCAGTGTCCTTTGATTACAGCCAGCCCTTGGCTACCATTTTTTCCGAAACATAGCGTGCCAGCAGCAGGTGCAGGAACGGGGTCGGGTGCACGGTGTCGGCGTAGGAGTAGTGGCTCACGTCGCCGGCCTTCAGGTTGCTGGCGTTGCAGCCCAGCGAGTTGCCCAGCGGATTCTTGGCAGGCGTCAGGTCGCAAGCGGTGTCGGTGACGTTGGTCAGGCCGTATGGCGCTGGATTGGTCGCCTGGTCATGGCTGACGCTGAAGGTATCCACCAGCAGGATCTTGGCGTCGCCACTCAGGCCCGCTGCCAGGGTATCGTTGAAGGCTTTGACCATGCTGTCGATCAGGGCGCGGGTGCTGGCCGATTGCGCCAGGCCGGACGGAGTGTTGGCAATGTCCGGCATATTGTTCACCACCACGAAGTTGGCGCCGTTGGCCACGATCTGGGTCTTCACCAGTGCCACCAGTTCGGCACCGGCTTTGGCGATGTTCTGCACGATGACAGGGGCTTGCGCAGCAGCGTAGTCGGCACCAGCCTTGGTGCCGGCGGCGGTGGCGTCAGCCTGCGCCTTGGCGACCATCGGGCCGTACACGGTGGCCGAAGCGGCAGCGGTATTGCCAGCGGCAACAGCAGCGGTCACGGCAGCCTGCACGATGGTGGTGCTGGTGCTGCCTGCACGCGCAGCTTCGGTGGCAATGGCCAGGCCGATCGATTGCGCGGCGGTCGTCGGATTCGTTGCGCCTGCGGCCAGCTGCATGGTCAGGCTGGTGGCGAAGGCCTGGTTGCCAGCGGTCTGGCCTGCAGCAGTGGCTGCGGCAGACAGTTGCTCGAGGCTGATCAGCACATCGTTGTTGCCGCCCATGACGTAGACGATTTCATCGCCTTTGAATTTGCCGCCAACGGCAGCCAGGTGGTTCTTGACCTGGGTAACCATTGGAACGGTCAGCGCGCCCAGCGCGCTGCCGGTCAGCTTGTTGCCAGGGCCAACAGGGTTGGTCACGCGGGCACCGCCCTGCGCATAGCCATAGCAGCCTGCTTTGGCTTGCACCGGCACGCTGAAGCCTTTGGAGGCATCGCCATCCAGGCCGGTCACGGCCGGGCAAGGTGCCGGCAGGCCAACCTGGGCAGCCATCAGCTCGGTCCAGTTCTTGCCGGTCAGTGCCGGATTGACTGTCGTGTTGTTGCCGTTGATGGTGAAGGTGCCGCCGCCGATGGCAGCCACGGTGCCGACCTTGTAGGTACCGACGTCCGACAGGCTGTCGCCGAAGGAAACCTGGGACGAATATTTGAGTTTAGGGGTTTGATCGCCTGGGCGTGGATCGTTGCCGCCGCAACCGGCAATAACTGCCGCTGCCATGACCGTCATGGCAAGTTTGAATTGACGCATTGTGTCTCCAGAGGGGATGGTTTTTTTGTGTGCTTTGCGAACGTGCGTGCTATTCGCTGCCAAACTAATATGCCAGCTTGGACTTGCTTGTTACAAGTAGAAATTTGTAAAAACAACAGCCTTGCACTGACGCGGGCCGCGACTGTAGCAGCGACGCATCAGCATTGCAAGGTTAGTTGCTTTCAAGCCAAGGCGGACTGGCCATTTCCTGCTTCAGGAAATCCACGAATCGACGCGTGCGCAAGGGTCGTTGCTGCGCGTGGGCCGGCAGCAGCGCGACGATATCGGCTTCCGGCAATGTGTGGTCGGGCAGCACCCGTTGCAGCACGCCGCTGCGCAATTCTCCTGCCACGTCCCATTCGGAGCGCAGCATGATGCCATGGCCTTCCAGCGCCCATTGCTTGATGACGCGGCCATCGTTGGAAGCCAGCGGCGGCTCGATGCGCACGGTGCGGTACTGGCTGGCGCCGGGCGGCAGCAGCTTCCAGCGCGTGGCGTCTTCTTCGTTCTCGCGCAGGGCCAGGCAGGCGTGGCCTGCCAGCTCTTCCAGTGTGCGTGGACTGCCATGCCGCGCCAGGTAGGCCGGGGCCGCGCACAGGTAGCGCCGGTTACGCGCCAGCACCAGCTGCCGCAGGCTGGAATCGCGCAAGGCGCCAATGTGGACCACGACGTCCCAGCCCTCATGCAGGCGCTGGTTGGGACGATCCGACAATTCGAGCTCGAAGGCCAGCGCCGGGTGCAGCGCGCGGAAGCGTGCAGCCAGGGGGGCGATATGCGCGCTGCCGAATCCCATCGGCGCCAGCACCCGCAAGCGCCCAACCAGCTCGTCGCGCTGTTCGTGCAGCGTGAACTGCAAGGCCTCCACGTCGGCCAGGATGGCTTGCGCACGCTCGGCCAGCAACTGTCCTTGTTCGGTCAGCGCGATGCCGCGCCCCTGCCGGTCGGCCAGCTTGAGGCGCAGCTTGTCTTCAATGGCTTGCAGGCGCTGGGTGACGGAGGAAGGCGTTACATCCAACAGGCGCGCCGTGGCAGACAGCGAAGGTTGGCTGGCCAGGGTGCAGAAAAAACGCAGGTCTTCAGTGGAGAGCATTAAGGCGGGACTTAAGCTAGTAATTATGGAATCTTAAGCACAGACTTTATTCCATTAATTAGAATTCCGGCAATGAAAATTCCTGCCCTCCTCCTCGCCTTCGGCGCACTGGCCTGCGCACCACTGCACGCCGATCCCGCGCGCTTCACGCCTGCGCAATTGCAGCAGGACCTGCAATTCGTGCGCGACGCCATCGAAAGCACCCATCCTGTCCCGACGCTGCGCTCGGGACAGCAAGCCTTTGAACAAGCCTTCCTGGCGGCGCGCGACAAGTTGGATCATCCCATGTCGCGCGACGAAGCGTGGCGCGTGCTGGCGGCCATGAATCCGGCGTTTAACGATGCCCACCTGGGCGTCGTACTTCCCGACTGGCGGGCGGAGACCCGGGCGTTTTTGCAGGCCGGTGGCAAGCTGTTTCCGTTCGAAGTCATGATCGACGGCCAACAACGTCTGCGCATTGTCGATGCGCTGGGCGGCGGCACCACGCCACTGGCAGGTCGCGTGGTCGACAGCGTCAACGGCATGCCGGCAGCGCGCATCCTGCGCGAACTGGGGGCGCTGGTACATGGCGATACGCCGGCCTTCCGCAACAAGCTGCTGGAGCGGCGTTTCTGGCTTTATTACTGGAAGAACTACGGCGCAACGGAGCGCTTTACGCTGAAGGCCGGCGGGCAGGTGCTGGAGGCTGACGCCTCAGCGGCATTGCCGGTCGCGGTGGCGGGCGAGAAATCGTTCGAACAGACTTTCCAGTTCCGCATGCTGCCAGGCGGTACCGGACTGCTGACCGTCAACCAGTTTGCCTGGCCCGACAAGCAGCGCTTCTACGATTTCACCGAACGCGCCTTTACCGCCTTGCGCGATGCCGGCGCGCAAATGCTGGTGATCGACGTGCGTGAAAATGGCGGCGGCGACGACGATATGTGGAAGACCGGCATCCTGCGCTACATCGCCGACAAGCCCTACCGCAACGGTTCCAGCTATGTGAAAAAAGTGCTCGAAGGACGGGCCGGTCCTGGCGAGAAGGTGGGCGATATCGTCACCGGCAACGTCGACAGCTGGGTGCAGCCGGAGCCCGCGCACCCGCTGCACTTTGGCGGCAAGGTGTTCGTGCTGGTGGGTGACTTGACCTATTCATCCGCCATCCTGTTCAGCAATACGGTGCAGGATCACGGCTTTGCCACGCTGGTCGGCGCCGGCGGCTATGCCTACGTGCGCCAGACCGGCGGCACGCAGAAGCAGCATGTGCTGCCAAACACCGGGCTGGAAGTCGTCGTGCCGCGCTTCGTGCTTGACCGCCCATCAGGCAAGCGCGAGCCGGCTTTGCTGCAGCCCGATATCGTGCTGGCGGATGATCCTTTCAATCGCGATGCACTGGTCAAGGCGCTCCTGGCGCATCCTGCCGCATCAGCGAATTGAAGTAGCTGCGGGCAGCCAGCAGGCAAGGCGCGCCCGCCAGGCGGGCGTGGTAGGCGTCCATCATCAATTCGTTGACGCTGCGGCCGCTTTTCGGGGCATCTTCCTGCGCCCTCTTCAAAGTCTCTTCGCCGATCAGGACGAAACTGCGGCGGGCCGTGCTGAATTCATCCTGGGCGCCCTGCTCTTCCAGGTCGACCACCGTTGGCGGCGCGCCGTGCTGGCTGAAGTATTCAGCCGCCGCGGTCGCATTGAAGAACGGTACCGATGGATCCTTGCTGCCGCCGCACAGCAACAGCGGGCTTTGCGGCGTGTAGTTGCGCAAATCGTTCTTCAGCATCCATTTGCGCAGGTTGTTGGCCGGCGTGCAGTCGCCGTCGTCGCAGGGATGCTGGGCCAGGTCTTGCAGGTAGGCGTCGCGGTAGCTGGTGCGCACCAGGTGCGGGTTGCTGAAGTAGATGGAAGCGCCCCTGCCCTGCGGCTGCGAGTCGAGCGCGAACAGGGCGGATTTGGGCAGCTTGCCCTGCTTGACCAGTTCCTTGCGCGTCATCTTGGTGGGGAACAGGGTTTCAATGCCGCTGGCGTACTGCAGTTCATACAGCTCTTCCGGCCTGCTGTAGATCGCGGCGCCTGCGCGCTGGGCGGAAGTGGCAATCAGCGGCAGGTAGATGGTGATGCCGGCATTGGGCTGGCCGCTGAACACCATGTCGGAAAAACGTGCCATCGCATAGGGGCCGGACAGGCCTGCGGCTGCCGTGACCTTGAATTCGCCGCCCTGCTGCATGGCGCGCTGAGTGGCCAGCGTGACGTGGCCGCCCTGCGAATAGCCGGCCAGGAACAGCTGCGGCGCGGCCTGGACCTTCAGCTGCGCCATCGCAGTGCGCGCGGCGCGCATGGCATCGATCATGTCGGCCGATTGCTGCTCGGCGTTCAGGTAAGGGTGGTAAGGCAGCGAGGAGCCATCGTAGCCGGCGTAATTGGGCGCCACCACGATGTAGCCTTGCGCGGTGAACAGGGCAGCCACCAGCTTGGCCTCGCCGCGCAGGCGGGCCATATTGTGATCCTTGGCGGTCGAGGTGCCGTGAGCGTACAACAGCACCGGCCGCGGCCCCTGGCAGACAGGATCCTTACCGGACGGCAGGATCAAGGCGGTGCTGGCATCGGTAGGCTCGCCGCTGCCGCCGATGGTGCTGTAACGCAGGCTGTAGGTGGTGATGGTGCAGCGCGGCTTGCCTGCCACTTCGGCCAGCGACGTGCCGGCCTTCTCCAGCGCTTCGGCCAGCATCGCCGGTTCGATGCGCTTGGAGGTGCTGAACACCCCGGTTTCAATACGGGACAGGGTTGGGCCGGACAGCAGCGTACCGCGTTCGGGGCCGGACAGCATGGCACGTGACACTGCGCCGGATTCGGCGCCGCCGCGCGCAAGAGCGCCGGGCAGGAACATCATGGAGATCGTGGCAGCGCATGCCACCCTTCGTGCGACGTGTGCCGTGCTGCGGGACATGGCTGCCTCCTCGCTTGCGCAGGAGGCGGGCTGCCCCGCTGCGGTTACGTCTTCAGGAAACGCTCAATAATGCCGGTCGAACCGAAGGCGGCGCGGCGCAGGCGGTCGTTGACGCCCAGCCATGCATCGTCGCCCGGCGGTGCTTCCACGAGGATCAGCTCAACCTGTTGCTGGTCCATCGCGCGCAACGCGGCATACACACCATAAGCATACCCTTTTGGCTCGGCAGGGAGCGCCACATTTGGTTGAGACAACACAAATGGCGTGTAGTGGATCAGCGCGGCACTACGCCCTCGCAGCTTGAGTTCCGCAAGGGTTTTTTCGATGTCGCCAGTGGGCAACAGTGCCACCGGCGCTTTCGGCGCGTAATGCGATTCCAGCGTGCCGGAAGCGCGCGGCGCGGCCTGGTCGGGCTGGCGCGGCATGGCACCGATCACATCGGCGATCTGCTGCGCAGTGATGTGGCCGGGACGCAGCAGCACCGGGCCGTGCGTGGCCAGGCGCGACATGTCGAGGATGGTTGATTCGATGCCAACCTGGCTCGATCCGCCATCGAGGATGGCAGCCAGGCGCGGGTCGTCGCCGAATTCGTCATGCACGTGCTGGGCGGTGGTCGGGCTGACGTTGCCGAACTTGTTGGCCGACGGTGCCGCGACGCCGCCCTTGCCTTCCTTGAATGCTTGCAGCAGCTGCATCGCCACCGGGTGCGACGGGCAGCGGATGCCGACCGTATCCTGGCCGCCGGAAACGGCGTCGGGAATATGCGCGTTGCGCTTCAGGATCAGGGTCAGCGGACCGGGCCAGAAGGCGCGCACCAGGGCGCGCGCCTCATCGGGTACCCCGGTGGTCCAGTAATCGATGTCGGCGCCGGGAGCGACGTGCACGATCACCGGATGATCCTGCGGGCGCCCCTTGGCGGCGTAGATCTTTGCAACGGCGGCCGGGTTCTCCGCATCCGCACCGAGGCCGTACACGGTCTCGGTAGGGAATGCGACCAGGTCGCCATTCGCCAGCGCGGCTGCTGCGCCGGCGATGTCACGGGATGCTGCGTCGGTCATG